>CXWL01001110.1_pt1 | contig 344216 bp, 347 predicted proteins | sample 590931 | NCBI WGS metagenome assembly CXWL01 (sample SAMEA3498368, study PRJEB10139) | groundwater metagenome | biome: water well; material: biofilm material | place: Germany | collected 2015-04-27 | reverse complement strand
AACGGCGGCGATGGTGAAGACGTGGTGCTGGGCGAGGCCGGCAACGACACTCTCTCCGGTGGTTTGCTCGATGACGCCATCTATGGCGACGCCGGTGACGACACCATCTTCGGCAATGCCGGCAATGATTACGCGTTCGGCGGCGTTGACGGCGACGCCATGAATGGCGGCGACGGCAATGACGTGCTGATCGGCGAAAGCGGCGTCGATGTGGTCAATGGCGACGCCAACAACGATTATTTGTTCGGCGGCGACGGCAACGACGTGCTCTCCGGCGGAACCGGCAACGACAATATGTTCGGCGACGCCGGCAATGACGACATGTTCGGCGGCGACGGCTTCGACATCATGCTGGGCGATATCGGCGCGGACACCATCAATGGCGGCAATGATGGCGATTACTTGTACGGAGAAGACGGCGACGACGCTCTAAGCGGCGACGCAGGTGCGGATTTTCTCTACGGCGGCGCCGGGGCCGATCGCATCGATGGCGGTAGCGAGAACGATACGTTGCGTGGCGGCGCCGATGGCGATTTCTTCATCATGCGCGCGGGCGGCGGCAGCGACTACATCGTCGATTTTCAGGATGGAATCGATCGGCTCGATCTGCGGAGCTACACCGGCGCCAACATTGCGTCGATTGCGTCGCTTGATGGCGGAACGCTCGTCGTGTTCACGGGGGGCGAAAGCTTCTACCTGGCGGGCGTCGATTCAAGCGTCGTTACGCAGGCCGACTTCCTGTTCGCTTGAGGGCGGCGTGACGCGCAGCAGCACCAGGAAGCCGGCGATCAGCAGGACGGCGATCGAGGCGAAGCCGGCTTTTTGGCTCTGAAATGTGCGCGTGAAGAACTCTACCATCAGAGGCGCGAGCCACGCGGTGGCAGCGTTCGAGAGCGCGTAGAGGCCGAACAATTCGCCCTCCATGCCGCGCGGCGCGAGGCGCGCCATCAACGCGCGGCTCGACGCAAACGCGGCGGTGATGGAAACCGCGATCACCATCGAGGCGCCGAGATAAGCGAGTTCAGGCGCGGTTTCGAAAATCGGTGCGTTCCACACGCGTGCGGCGGGGTCGACAGGAACAACAAAGAACATCGCGTCCGCCGACATCGACACCATGGCCAGAAGGCACAGCAGGGTGACGCCGATCTCGATCTCTACGGCGCGCTTGGCGCCGACGCGCTGGTCAAGCCAGCCGCTGGCGAGGCCGCCGAACACGGCGAATGTCGAGAGCAGCACGCCAAACGCGAGCATCTCGATCAAACCCCAACCCATCACGCCGGCCGCGTACACGCCGCCGAAGATGAGAATCGCGATCTTGCCGTCGGCGTAGAACATGCGCGCCAGAAGAAAGAGGCCGATGTTTCGGTAATCGCGTAACTTGCGCAGCGTACGGATCACGTTGCCGACGCTGCCGGCGAACGCCGCGCTGAGACGTTGACCGGTGGAATTGAGGTCGGGCGTGTAAAGAAAAAGCGGCGCGGCGAACAGCGCCAGCCACACCGCCACGATCGGCGCGACAATGCGGCTTGGTTCGTGCTGGCTTGCGTCCAGGCCGAACAAGGGCGCACTGGGCAGGAACGGCCAATCGACGTTGCCCGGCAACGCGAAGGCGAACAGCACCACCACCAAGAGCAACACCGACGCTGCGTTGCCGAGCGACAGACCGAGGCCGGATACGCGCGATATCAGATTTGGTTTCGTCGCGCTCGTCAGCATCGAATTGTGAAGCACCTCACTCCAAGCAAAGCACACGTTTGAGACAATCAACGCCGCGCCGAGCGCCCAGAGCGGCAACCCCTCATCCCCGGGCCGTGCGAAATATTGCAACAGGATGGCCGGAATCATCAGCGCGAGGATTGCGAACAGCAGTGGTTTGCGCCGGCCCATCCTGTCGGCGGCGGCGCCGAGAAACGGCGCTGTGAGAGCCACAGCCAGTCCGGCGATCTTGTGCCAACCGGAAATGATTTCTTGCCCGCGCACAGGATCGCCGATGACGACGGTCGCGATGTAAGGGCCGAGCACATAGATCGTGCAGAGCAGAACGAACGGGTTGCGCGCCCATTCGAACATCGCCCAGCTCCAAGCGCCGCGATCGATAGCGGCGTCGCCCTTGTGCATGAATTGTCCTCCGTCGCGAGTGTGCGGCGTGTGCGCGCCGACGTCGAGCGATGATGGCCGCGCTTGCGAACAAAGCCGAAACATGGTCGCCTGCGGGCATGTCGCGAATCGCTCAGACCAATGCGGCGTTCGCGGATTTGAACGCGGCGCAATTGCGGGCGGTGGAGTTTGGCGACGCGCCGCTGCTCGTCATTGCCGGCGCCGGCTCCGGCAAAACCAAAACCTTGGCGTCGCGCGTGGCGCGGCTGCTGCGCGACGGCGCTGACCCGTCGCGCATCCTGATGCTGACCTTCTCTCGCCGCGCTGCATCGGAGATGGCCAAGCGGGCGGCGTCGACGGCGACGCGCGAATTGGGCTTGTCGCAGGATGTGAGTTTGCCGTGGGCAGGCACATTCCACGCTATTGGCGCGCGGCTGTTGCGCGAGTTGGCGCCGGTGATTGGTCTCAGTTCGGATTTCACCATCCACGATCGCGCCGATTCCGCCGATCTGATGGGTTTCGTGCGTCATGAGCTCGGCTTTACGCAGAGCGTGAAGCGCTTCCCGATGAAGAGCACGTGCCTGTCGATCTATTCGCGCGCGATCAATGCTGAGATGGATATCGACGCCGTGCTCGCCGAGACGTTTCCGTGGTGTCGGCAATGGCCCGGGGAACTGACGCGGCTGTTCGAGGCCTATGTCGAGGCCAAGCAGAAGCAGGGCGTGCTGGATTACGACGATCTGCTCTATTATTGGGCGGGCATGATGGAAACGCCGGAGCTGGCGCACGAGGTCGGTGCGCGCTTCGACCATGTTCTGGTGGACGAGTATCAAGACACAAACCGGCTGCAAGCGCGCATCCTGCTGGGTTTGAAACCGCAGGGGCGTGGGCTCACCGTTGTCGGCGACGACGCGCAATCGATCTATTCATTTCGCGCCGCGACCGTGCGCAACATTCTCGACTTTCCGAACGCGTTCACGCCTGCAGCCGACATCATCACGCTTGAGCAGAATTATCGTTCGACAGCGCCGATCTTGGCGGCGTCGAATGCGGTGATCGAGCTTGCCAGCGAGCGGTTCACCAAAAATCTGCACACCGCCCGCACCGGCGGTGGCAAGCCGAAGCTGGTCAGCGTGCGCGATGAGGCCGACCAGGCGCGCTACGTGGCCGATTGCGTGCTGGAGGCGCGCGAGCAGGGCCTCGAGCTGAAGAGCCAAGCGGTTCTGTTTCGCGCTGCTGATGCAAGCGCGCAATTGGAGCTGGAGCTGAACCGTCGCGACATTCCGTTCGTGAAGTTCGGCGGCCTCAAGTTTCTTGAAGCCGCGCACGTAAAGGATCTCGTGTCGCTGATGCGTTGGCTGCAGAATCCGAACGATCGATTGGCCGGATTTCGCACGCTGCAGCTGGTGCCGGGCGTTGGCCCGTCAAAGGCGGGGAAAGTGCTCGAAGCGGCGGCTGTTGATGGTTTGGCGCGCGCCATTGCTGGCATTCCGGCGCCAGCGCAGGGCCGTGAAGCTTGGGATGGCCTCGGCGAGTTGGTGGCGCGCGCCGCCGCCGATAAGCTTTGGCCCGGCGAGCTGGATGCGGCGGTGGCGTGGTACATGCCTGTGCTGGAGGAGCGTTACGACGACGCGCGCGCGCGCAAAGGCGACATCGAGCAATTGCTCACCATCGGCGGCGCGCGTGCATCGCGTGACGATTTTCTCACCGATCTCACGCTCGATCCGCCTCAATCGACCAGCGATGAAAGTGGTCCGCCTCATCGCGACGACGATTTCTTGATCCTCTCGACGATCCATTCCGCGAAGGGGCAGGAATGGAAGAACGTGTTCGTCTTGAACGCCGTCGATGGCTGCATTCCCTCCGATCTTGGCACCGGCTCTCAGGCCGACATTGAGGAGGAGCGCCGCTTGCTCTACGTGGCGATGACGCGCGCGAAGGACGATCTGCACGTGATCACACCGCAGCGTTTCTGCGTGACGCAGCAAACCAAGAACGGCGACAAGCACGTGTTCGCGATCCGCACGCGCTTCATCCCGTCGTCGATCCTGCCGCATTTCGAGCAAATGGCGTGGAGTCCTGCTATTCCCGAGCGAGATTTGGCGCCGCGCGGCCCGCTACCGCAGGTTGATTTGGCCGCCCGCGCGCGGTCCAATTGGAAGCGCGCCTAGCCAAGAACAGCGCACCAGCGCCCCGACGAGCGGCATTTTGGCTGCGACGGAAGGTGCTTGCTTTCCAACCCGGTTCCCGCTTATCGATAATCGATATTGGGGCCAGCAGGCCCCGGAGGCGGGGTCCGGCCATGCTGCAAATCGCAAATCTCACGCACAAATATCCCAACGGCGTCATGGCGCTGAACGATGTGTCGCTGGACATCGGCACGGGCATGTTCGGCCTGCTCGGGCCGAACGGCGCCGGCAAGTCGACTTTGATGCGCGTGGTGGCGACCCTACAAACGCCTACGGCCGGCAGCGTGAAGTTTGGCGAGATCGACGCGATCAAGCAGCCGGAGAAGCTGCGCCAGACATTGGGATATCTGCCGCAAGATTTCGGGGTCTATCCGCGCGTCACCGCGGAGGCGATGCTCGATCACCTCGCGGTGCTCAAGGGCATCGTCAACGGCAAGGAACGCCGCGAGGCCGTGAACGGCCTGCTCAATCAGGTGAACCTCTGGAGCGTGCGCAAGAAGGCGCTCGCCGGTTATTCCGGCGGCATGCGTCAGCGCTTCGGCATTGCACAAGCGCTGCTCGGACAGCCGAAGCTCGTGATCGTCGATGAACCGACGGCGGGTCTCGATCCCGAAGAGCGCAACCGTTTCCTCAATCTGCTCGCCGCCATCGGCGATGAGGTTGTGGTGATCCTCTCCACGCACATCGTTGAGGACGTGTCGCAGCTGTGCAGCAACATGGCGATCCTTGCCGGTGGCAAAGTGGTGCGCCAAGGCGCGCCCGAGACGTTGCGGCAGGAAGTGCAGGGGCGGGTGTGGCGCGCGACGATTGCGCGCGAGGCGCTCGAACAGGCGCGTTCCAAGCACACCGTGATTTCCGAACGGCTGGTGGCAGGGCGCACCGTCATCCATGTGCTCGCGGATGCAGCGCCCAGCGCGGATTTTGTCGCTGTCGAGGGCGGCCTTGAGGACGTCTACTTCTCCACCCTGACCGCCTCGCGCGCGGCCTGAGCGGAGCGCGCCCCATGTTTGGTAAGATCTCCTCGTTCGAGATGGGCTACCAGCTCCGAAGCCCGGTGCTGTGGGTCGCCTTCATCATCTTCTTCCTGCTCGTCTTCTTGTTTGTCACGACCGATTTCGTGCAGCTCGGCGGCGTCGGAAATGTCCACGCCAACAGTCCGTTCGCGATCGTTCAGTGGACGGCGGCGGTCACCATATTCGCGCAGTTCGCAGTGGTGGCGTTCGTCGCCAACATTGTCATCCGCGACGGCGAAACCAAGTTCGGACCGATCCTGTACTCAACGCGGCTGAAGAAGTTCGATTATCTGTTCGGCCGCTTCAGCGGCGCGTTCGTGGCCAGCATGGTCGTACTCGCGTCGGCGCCAATCGCCTTGCTGATCGGCATGCACATGCCATGGATCGATCCCGAACGGTTGGGGCCGTTGGTGCCGTGGCACTACATCTACGCGTACTTCGTCGTCGGCGTGCCGACCTTGTTCATCTGCGCCTCGTTCTTCTTCACGCTGGCGACGGCGACGCGCTCGATGATGGCGAGCTATGTCGGCCTGGTTGCGTTCTTGGTGGTTTCGACGGTGTTGCGCATCGTTTTGAACCGCCCGGAGTATCGCGAGATCGGCGCGCTGCTTGATCCCTATGGCACCTCCGCCTTGCTGCAGGACACGCGCTACTGGACCGCGTCCGATCGCAACACGCGCCTGCCGGAACTGAGCGGGCTGTTCTTCACCAACCGTGCGATCTGGATCGGGTTGGCGCTTGCATCGCTCGCGGGCGCGTTTGCGATGTTCAGCTTCTCCGAGCGCGGTCGCAAGAACGCCAAGGAGCGTGTGGAAAAGACGCCGCCGCCGGTGCTCGCCGCCGCGAGTGTCACCAAGCGCGATTTCGGCATCGGCGCGAGCTGGACGCAATTGCTTGCGCGCGCGCGGTTCGAGTTCGGTTATCTGTTCACGAGCCCGGCCTTCATCGTATTGATGGCGATCGGCTTGTTCAACGCCGGCGGATCGCTCTGGTACGCCGACAACATCGCCAGCAACATCAACACTTATCCTGTCACATTGCTGATGGTGCAGGCGCTGCAGGGCGCGTTCACGATCATCCCCATCATCATCGCGACCTATTACGCAGGCGAGCTCGTTTGGCGCGACCGCGAGCGCAACATTCACGAAATCATGGACGCCACGCCGGCGCCGGATTGGACTTTCGTGACGCCGAAGGTGGTGGCGCTGACACTGGTGCTCGCGGCGAGCATCGCGATCAGCGTGGTCGCGGGCGTTCTGGTGCAGACGATCAAGGGGTTCAGCGAGTATCGCCTCGGCGAATATGTGCTGTGGTACGCCATCCCGTCGCTCGTCGATTGTTTCATGATCGCCGCACTCGCGGTTTTCGTGCAGGCGATCTCGCCGCACAAATTCGTCGGTTGGGGGCTCATGCTCATCTACGTCGTCGGCGTCGGCACGCTGGCGACGATGGGCTATGATCACAACCTCTACCTGTTCGGTTCGTCACCGCAGATTCCGCTCTCGGAGATGAACGATCAGGGCCATTACTGGATCGGCGCCTGGTGGTTCCGCGCCTATTGGACGCTCTGCGCGTTGATATTGGTGATGCTGGCGTACTCGCTGTGGCGACGCGGCGCCGATACGCGCTTGCAACCGCGCTTGCGCGCGTTGCCGCGCCGACTTTCGGGCGTGGCGGGCGCTTCGCTTGCCGCCATGGTGCTTGGCTTCGCCGGCATTGGCGGTTGGATCTATTACAACACCAATGTGCTCAATGATTATCGCTCCAACATCGCCACCGAGCAGTGGCAGGCGGATATGGAGCGCGCGCTGATCGGCTATCTCGACGCGCCGCAGCCGAAGGTCACTGATGTGACGTTGCAGGTTGATCTTTTTCCGCACGAACATCGCGCGGTCGCGACCGGCGCTTACACTATCGAGAACCGTACTGCTGCGCCCCTAAGCGAGATCCATCTGCAATGGCCGGAAGGCTTGCGCCTTGAGAGCGTGGAGATCGACGGCGCGACGTTGGCCGACGACTTCGCAACGCACGAACAGGCGTTCCCGTTTCAGATTTGGCGGCTCACCAGCCCCATGCAACCGGGCGAGCGCCGTCAGCTGCGCTTCTCCACGGTGGATGAATATCTGGGCTTCCGCACGAACAACGTGCTCAGCCAGATCAACGACAACGGCACGTTCATCAACGATCGCGCCATTGCGCCGCTGCTGGGCTTTAGCCGGGGTGGATTGCTGCAAGACCCTAACCGTCGCCGCAAATACGGCCTGACGCCGCAATTGCGGATGGCGCGACTCGAGGATGACAGCGCGCGCGCCTACAATTATCTGCGTCACGACTCCGATTGGGTGATGGCCGATATCACCGTGTCGACGGTCGCCGATCAGACGCCGATCGCGCCTGGGTACGTGGTGTCCGACGAGACCGCCAACGGTCGCCGCACGACGCGTTTCCGCACCGATGCGCCAATTCTGCAATTCTTCTCGATCCAGTCGGCCAACTACGAAGTGCGGCGCGGCAAATGGGGCGATGTTGATCTCGCCGTCTATTACGACGCGCGCCATGAATACAATGTCGACCGCATGATCAGCGTGATGCAGCGTTCATTCGATGTTTTCACGCGCGAATTCTCGCCGTTCCAATTTCGGCAAATGCGAATTCTGGAATTCCCCGCTTATGCCACCTTTGCGCAATCGTTCGCGAACACGGTGCCGTATTCGGAAGGTATCGGCTTCATCGCCCGCTTCGATGAAGCGCAAGCCGCGCGCGAGACCGATCGCATCGATTACGTGACATACGTGACCGCGCACGAGGTCGCGCACCAATGGTGGGCGCACCAGATCATCGGCGGCGACATGCAGGGTTCGACCATGCTGTCGGAGACGTTTGCGTCTTATTCGGCGCTGTTGGTGATGGAAGAGCTCTACGGCCCCGACCAGGTGCGGCGTTTCTTGCGCTACGAGCTCGACAACTATCTGCGCTCGCGCGGTGCCGATGTGCTCGACGAGCAGCCGTTGATGCGGGTCGAGAACCAGCCGCACATTCACTACCGCAAGGGTGCGTTGGTGATGTACTTCCTGCGTAACGAAATCGGCGAGGAGGCCGTCAATCGTTCGCTGCAGCGTTTGCTGACCGAGTTTGCGTTCCGCGGCGCGCCGTATCCGCGTTCGACCGACTTCATGCGTATCTTGCGCGAAGAGGCCGGCCCCGAACACGCCGCCCTGATCACCGACTTGTTCGAGCGCATCACGCTCTACGATGCGCGCGTGGTGGAGGCATCCACCAGTCAGCGCAGCGATGGCCGCTGGGACGTGTCGATGGTGGTCGAAGCGCGCAAGCTCTACGCCGACGGCAAGGGCGTCGAGACAGAGGCGCCTTTGGACGAAGCGTTCGAAATCGGCGTGTTCACAGCCGAACCAGGGCGTGGCGCGTTTGCGACGAGCGATGTGGTGGCGTTCGAGCGTAGGCCGATCGAGAGCGGACGCCAGACAGTCAGCTTTGTGGTGGATCGCGAGCCGCGCTTCGTCGGCATCGATCCCTACAACAAGCGGATCGACCGCAATTCGGATGACAACGTCATGGCGGTGACGCGCGCAGCGTCGCGTTAGTGGTCCTGCGCGACCCGCTCGAGCGCGGAGCGATCGAGGATGCGTGCGCGCTTGCGTTCAATCTCGACCAGGCCGGCATTGCGGAAGCCGCGCAGCGTGCGGTTGACGTGCACTGACGTGATGCCCAGCGCATCGGCGATCTGATCTTGGTTCGCCGGCAAGTCGAACGCCCCCGCCTCGGCGGCGCCGCGTGCGGCTTGGCGATCGTGCAATTCCACCAGCAAGCGTGCGAGCCGTCCCGGCGCGCCGCGCTGGCCGATATCGACGAGGCGATGACCCATCCCGGCGAGATGCGAGCGCACATCGCTCTCATACGCCCGCCGCCGATCGGGATCCCCCATTGCCAGCGCGCGCAGCGGCGCGGCTGGGTAGGAGCGCAATTCGATGTCTGTGAGCGAGCGGACGCTGAAATGTGCGGGCGCCTCAGGAGAGATGAGAGCTTCAATATCGACGAGATCGCCGGGGATCAGGAACGTCAGGATCTGCCGGCGCCCATTTTCGAGCTGGGCCGCGCGATAGGCCCAGCCAGACAAGATCACATGCACCAGGTGCTGGGGCTCGCCGGCGCGGACGATGCTGGCATTGGCGCCGAACCGCGTGACGCCGATGCTCGGAAGCTCGTCGTCGTCAGCGCCTCGGCAATAGTCCGGACCTAGCGCGACGCTATGACCGGTGGACTGGCCTCCCGCTCGATATTCGCCGTCCCCGACCGTTTGCATCTTCGACAAAAGCGCCTCGTCCGGCGGAATTGCCGGCAGTCACCAGCTCATAGTGACGTCGTTCGCGGGCCGTCTCAATTACACTTCGGCCTATCTCGTTCGCACTAATCGAAATAACATAACATCAGTAAGACACATGACTTACATAATCAAAGTAATACTGGGATTACATCTTATGTTTGCAACCGTTGTTAGATGTGATTACTCGGTTATGTTTACCACGACTTAAGTCCGGCGCCGGAAACATCCTCACGTTGCCGCGTGTTTCGCGCGGCGACCTTTTGCGAGCGGCGCTGCCGTTCGGAAAGAGGGGGCGGCGCGTGACCACACATCACCTTCAGCACCGACTTGACCTCGCCTGTCCGCCTTGCGGCCGGCGAGCGCCAACGCACGCCTCCACGACCGCTCACCAGCCGCCCGCTGAAGCGAGCGCGCAGAAAATCTGACCACGAACGCAGAAGCGAAAGAGGGGCCCACGTGTCGAAGGAAATGCTCAAATTGATTGATCCACGCTTCGTCAGCGTCGGTCTTGCCGCGCCCTTCCTGGTGTGCGCGCCGGCATCCGCTGACGATGCGGTGAACTGGTCGCTTGCCTACACCGGAGACGTGGTCGTCGGCTGGAACGACGAGATCGACGCGGGCGGACGCTATCTCGACAACCTCGATCTGCTCGCCGACGTCGACCTTGAGCAAGTCGCCAGCTGGCGCGGCGCCACGTTGCACGCGCACGTTCTGAACAATTCAGGCGCTGCACCGAACGATCGCTTCGGCACGCTGCAGGGCGTCGACAACATCGAGGTGCCGCGCGCGCGCCTGCGGCTGTTTGAGTTTTGGGTCGAGCAAGCCTTCGACGGCGGCAGCTTGCGCGCCGGTCTCTATGACTTGAACAGCGAGTTCTACGCCAACGAATCGGCGGGCCTGCTGATGGCTCCCGCGTTTGGGATCGGCTCCGAACTCGCCGCCACCGGCGCCAACGGTCCATCGATCTTTCCGTCCACCGCGCTCGCGATCCGCGGCCGTATCGAAACCGGCGAACACGGCGCGATCAAACTCGCCGTGCTCAACGCCAATGCCGGCGTCGTCGGTGATCCCGGCGGCGTCGACTATGGCTTTGACAACGGCGCGCTGATCATCGGCGAATACACGTGGAGCGGCGCCGCCAATTTTTCGATCGGTGCCTGGGGCTACACCGACTCGCAAGACGACATACGCGATCTCGATGGCTTCGGCGATCCGGTGAAACGCGACGCGCGCGGCGCCTATGTCGCGTTCGAGCGCTCAGTAAGTGACAGCATGACGGGCTTCGTGCGTGTCGGCATGTCCGACGGCGATACGACGCCGTACGCGGGTGGTTGGCAGGCCGGCGTTCTTGTCGACACGCCGCTTGCGTCGCGTCCCGATAGCCAGATCTCGTTCGGCGCCTATCAGGGCGTGCTGAGCGACAAACACCGCGCAAATGAAAATGACATCGGCATCAACGCCGCGCGTGGCGAAACCGGCATTGAGCTGACCTATTCGGACCAGATCACGCCGTGGCTCCGCGTGCAGCCGGATTTGCAAATCGTACTCGACCCCGGCGGCGATCGCGATCGCGACGACCTGTGGGTGTTCGGCCTGCGCTTCGAAATCGTTCCGTTCGCCGGTGAGGGCTGAGATGGCCGCCGCTGCTTCCAAATCAGGAGGGTTCTCCATGTTCAACTCGATCAATCGCGCGGCCATGGCGGCGAGCGCATCCTTGCTGGCGCTGGTCGCGGTGAGCGGCGGCGCCGGCCTCTGGACCGAGTTCGCGTTGACTGACGCTCTCGAAGATTCCGAGCGTGCGTCCAACTTGCTGCGCAGCCACCTGACGGCTGACATGATGCACGACGCCATGCGTTCGGACGTGCTGGCGGCGCTGATGGCGCGCGATCCCTCGTCCGGCATCAATATCGCCGACGTCCAGACCGACGTCTCTGAGCACTTGCAGGAATTCCGCGCCATGATCGCGGAAGAGGTCCGGTTGGCGCAGCCTGGGGCCGAGGCGGATGCCGTCGCTGGCATTGCCGCGCCGCTCGACACCTACATCGCCAGCGCCGAGCACGTGATCGGCTTGGCCGAAAGCAATCCTGATGCTGCACTCGCGGCGTTGCCAGGATTCTTCGATCAGTTCCGCGCACTCGAAGATTCGATGGAAGCGGTGACGGGCGTCATCACTGTCAGCGCTTCAGAAGCGAAGGAGCAGGCGGCAGGCAACAGTGTTGTCGCGTTGTGGCTGATGATCGGCGTTTTGGTTTTCTCCGTCGTCTCGGTTATTGCCCTGGCGTTCGCGGCGCGCAAGTTCCTGGTCGCGCCGTTGCTGAGCCTAACGGGCGCTATGAACCGGCTCGCGGGCGGCGACAATTCGGTGGAAGCCCCCGAAGCGGCGCGCGGCGACGAAATCGGCGCCATGGGCCGCGCTTTGCTCTCTTTCCGCTCCGCCGCATTGGCTCGTATCGAGGCTGACCGTCGGCACGAAGAGGCGCGCGTCGCCGCCGAGGTGTCGCAAAAGGAAGCCGAGGTGCGTGCGCAACGCGAAGCGGAAGCGCTCGTGGTGCGTTCGTTCGGTGAAGGCATGTCGAAGTTGGCGGCCGGTGATCTGACCTATCGCCTCACTCACTCGCTGCCTGAAGCGTACAAAAAGCTGCAGGACGACTTCAACGCCGCCGTGCTTCAGCTCGAGCAGGCAATGCAGGTGATCTCCAGCAACGTCAACGGCGTCCGCTCTGGAACCGGCGAAATCAGCCATGCCGCCGACGATTTGGCCCGCCGCACCGAACAACAGGCCGCCACGCTCGAACAAACCGCCGCCGCGCTCGACGAGATCACGGCCACCGTCTCCAAGACCGCCGAGAATGCGCGCCAGGCGAACAGCGCCGCCGTTGTCACGCGTGGCGATGCGGAGAAGGGCGGCGAAGTCGTCCGCGAGGCGGTCAGCGCCATGCAAGCTATCGAAAGCTCGGCGCGGCAGGTGTCGCAGATCATCGGCGTAATCGACGAGATCGCCTTCCAGACCAATCTGCTTGCGCTCAACGCCGGTGTCGAAGCCGCGCGCGCCGGCGAGGCGGGTCGGGGGTTCGCGGTGGTCGCGTCAGAAGTGCGGGCGCTCGCGCAACGTTCGGCCGACGCCGCGAAGGAGATCAAGTCGTTGATCTCCACCAGTTCGCAGCAGGTCGAGCAGGGCGTGAAGCTGGTTGGCGAAACCGGCGGCGCGCTCGGGCGCATTCTGGACGGCGTTGGCCGTATCAACACTTTGGTCGCTGACATTTCCGGTTCGGCGCAGGAGCAGGCCACGGCGTTGGCTGAGATCAACACCGCGATCAACCAGATGGATCAGACCACGCAGCAGAATGCAGCGATGGTGGAAGAGAGCACCGCCGCAAGCCACGCTTTGGCGCAAGAGGCCGAAGAGCTCTCGAAATTGGTCGATCAGTTCGAGGTCACCCAGCGGGCCGGCGCAGCGGCGACGGCCAACGCCCCGGCGCCGGCCGCGCGCCCGCGCAATCCGGTCGCCTCGCAGCAGGCGCGCGTCGCGAGCTTCGCCACATCGCGGCGCGTGGTGAACGAAGATTGGCAGGAATTCTGATCATGCTTGCGAAGTTCAACTCGCACCTGTCGATTGGCACGCGGCTTGCCGTGATGTCCGGCTTGTTCGCCCTGACAGCGGCGACCGTCACAGGGCTCTTCATCAATGACAAATGGCGTGAGGTGGAGTTCCTGAGCAAGGAGCGCGCCGGCGCGCGCTACCTCGAGGCCGTGTGGGACACCCAGGCGGGCGCTTCGTGCTGCGCGATCGACGGCCACGAGCAATGGGACGAACGCTTTGGCACGAGCGAGGCGTACCAAGCCTTTGTAGACGCCGGAGCTGGCGAGCCGCGCATGCTTGCCGCGAACGCGCTGCTCAAGGCGATCGCCGATGGGTCCAATCTGACGCTCGATGCCGAACTCTCCAGCTACTACCTCATGCAAGCGGTGGTGCTCGGTCTGCCGAACATGGTTCTGCGCGAAGCCCAACTCGATCACGCCGTGGAAACCAACGCCGGTGACGTGAACGCACAGCGCGACTTGCTCAGATTCATCGATCACCTCGAGATCGACACCCAAGCCGCCTCTACCTACATCGATCGCGCCGTGGCGAGCGATTCCAGCGGTGACGTTGGGCGTGCGCTCGGCGATGGCGCCGCGGACCTGGCCCGTATCGGCGCCGCCATGGTGGAAGAGGAGCGTGGGGCGCTCGACGGCGCCACGACAATCGCCAGCTCCACGACCGAGGCCGATTTTCCGCGCATCGTCGATGCCGCCTGGCGCGGTGCGAACGCAGAGCTCAGCGCGCTCCTTGATGCCCGCATCGCTGCTGAGCGTTTTGAGCTGATTATCCAAATGATCGTCTCGATGCTCGGTCTGATCGCGGCGTCGGGTCTCGCCTGGATCACGGCGCGTGGCCTAACTCAGCGGTTCGGCGCGCTTGGCGCCGCTATGGATGATCTCACCAAGGGTAAAGACGATCTCGTCATTCCTTTTACCGTCGATCTGCACGAGACCGGCAAGATCGCTGCGACGCTGGAACTGTTCCGCAAGAGCCTAATCCAACGCCGTGAGGAGGAAGTGCGGCGCGAAACAGATCGGGTCGCTGCCGAGAAGGCGCAGAAGGAAGCCGAGATTCGCACGCAACGCGAGGCCGAGGCGCTCGTGGTGCGCTCCTTCGGCGAGGGCATGTCGAAGCTGGCGGCCGGCGATCTGACTTACCGGCTAAACCATGCGCTGCCTGAGGCCTACAAAAAACTGCAGAACGATTTCAACGCCGCCGTGCTCCAGCTTGAGCAGGCGATGCAGGTGATCTCCAGCAACGTCAACGGCGTCCGCTCCGGAACCGGCGAAATCAGCCATGCCGCCGACGATCTGGCGCGTCGCACCGAGCAACAGGCGGCGACACTCGAAGAAACGGCCGCCGCGCTCGACGAAATCACTGCGACCGTATCTAAGACGGCCGAGAACGCGCGCCAAGCTAACGGCGCGGCGGTTGTCACACGCGGCGATGCGGAAAAGGGCGGCGAGGTCGTCCGCGAGGCGGTTGGCGCGATGCAAGCGATCGAGGCGTCGTCGCGCCAGGTATCGCAGATCATTGGCGTGATCGACGAGATCGCGTTCCAAACCAATTTGCTCGCGCTCAACGCTGGCGTGGAGGCGGCGCGCGCGGGCGAAGCGGGCCGCGGCTTCGCGGTCGTCGCCTCTGAAGTGCGCGCACTGGCGCAGCGCTCCGCCGATGCCGCGAAGGAGATCAAGTCGCTGATCTCCACCAGCTCCCAGCAAGTCGAGCATGGCGTGAGGCTGGTTGGCGAAACCGGCGGCGCACTTGGGCGCATCCTAGAGGGGGTCGGGCGCATCAACGTCTTGCTCGCCGACATTTCCGGCTCAGCCCAGGAGCAGGCGACCGCGCTGACGGAAGTGAACACCGCCATCAATCAAATGGATCAGACGACGCAGCAGAACGCCGCGATGGTCGAGCAGAGCACGGCGGCGAGCCACGCGTTGGCGCAGGAAGCTGAGGCGCTCTCGCGGTTGGTGGAAAAGTTCGAAGTCGGCGCCGATGCCAGTGCGGCGGCCGCGTTCACGCCTCCGAGAAAAGTGAATGCGGCGGCCCCGCGCCAAGCGCGTGTGGCGAGTATCGCCACCCCACGCCGCGCCGCGAACGAAGATTGGCAGGAGTTCTGAGCATGGCCGCGGATCAACCTGCAACGCTGAAGCTCGGCGCCGCGCTAGATTTCCGCGCCGCCACGCCGCTGCGTGATGAATTGTTGGCGCTGCGCGGGCGTCCGCTTGAGGTAGATGGCGGCGACGTGGAGCGCATCGGCGGCCAGTGCGTGCAAGTGCTGGTCTCAGCCGCGCACACCTGGGCCGAAGACGGCGTTGCCTTCGCGATCACGAAACGGTCCGAACAGATGGAAGCGTTGTTGCGCCACATGGGCGTGCACGCGGGAGGGGCGGGAGCATGAGCAAGCGCATACTCACGGTCGACGATTCGCGCATGATGCGGGAAATGCTGCTGCTGGTTCTGCGAGAAGCGGGCTTCGATGTGGTGCAGGCCGAGGATGGCGAGCATGGCCTCGAAGTGCTCGACGCCAACGGCGCCGACGTCATCATCACCGATATCAACATGCCGAAACTCGATGGCTTCGGTTTCATCGAGCGCGTCCGCGCCGGCGACCATCACCGCGCCACGCCCATCCTGGTTCTGTCCACCGAGAGCGAAGCCGCGAAAAAGGCGCGCGCGCGGGAAGCGGGCGCGACGGGTTGGATCGTGAAGCCATTCGACGCCGCCAAATTGGTCGACGCCATCCGCCGCGTGTCGGCTTAGGGGGCAAAGATGGATCCGTTTGAGTCGATCAAGATCACGTTCTTCCAGGAGTGCGACGAGCAACTCGCGGAGCTCGAGAACGGCTTGATGTCGCTGGAGGCCGGCGACAGCGACGGCGAAACAATCAACGCCGTGTTCCGCGCCGTGCACTCGGTGAAGGGCGGCGCCGGAGCGTTCGGCTACGAGGATCTCGTCAAGTTTGCGCACACGTTCGAAACTGCGCTGGATCTGATGCGATCCGGCAAGCTTGCGGTCGATGCTGACGCTGTGCGTGTGATGTTGCGGGCCAGCGATATGCTGGCCGACCTCGTGCATGCTGCGCGCGACGGTGGCGGCGTGGACGACGAACGTTGCGCCGGTTTGATGGAAGAGTTGACATTGCTGGCGGCCGGCGATCGTGGCCACAAGGCGGTCCCATCGCTCGATCTCGACGAGGATCCGTTCGGCTTTACGCCGTTGCAGGTGAATTTCGACGAACCGGACGTTCCGACGCGCTGGCGCATTCACTTCAAGCCGTTTCCGGCTCTGTACGCCAAGGGTAACGAACCAGCGTTCTTGTTGCGCGAGGTCGCTCGGCTCGGTGAGTGCGAAATAGAAATCAACGCCGACGACGTGCCCGCGCTCGATGCGCTCGACGCCGACGGCGCCTATCTCGCCTGGACAGTCTGGCTGGACGGATCGCGCGACGAAGCAGAAATCCGCGACGTGTTCGATTTTGTCGAAGGCGATTGCGACCTGGTGATCGAGCGCGAACAGGTAGCGGCGGTGCCAAGAACCGTCGCAGTAGAGAGCATTGTGTCGGCGCCGTCTCCCGTTGCGCCGGCAGCGCTTGCTCGGGCCGAGGCCGAAAATCGCGACGACGATCATGCAAAAGCCGGCGCTCCGGGCGTCGCCGCACCAGCGCCGGCCCACGCGACCATTCGTGTCGATCTTGAGCGCGTGGATCGCTTGATCGACCTCGTGGGCGAGCTTGTGATCAATCAAGCCATGCTGGCGCAGCGCGTCGGCGAAACCGGCGCCGTGGAGCGATCGTCCACCGTCGCGCTTGGCCTCGACGAGCTCGAGCAGCTCACGCGTGAATTGCAAGATAGCGTGATGGCGATCCGCGCGCAGCCGGTGAAATCGGTGTTCCAGCGCATGCCGCGCCTGGTTCGAGAAATCGCCACCGCCACCAGCAAGCAAGTGCGCTTGGTGATGGAGGGAGAGGGCACAGAGGTCGACAAGACGGTGATCGAACGTCTTTCGGACCCGATCACGCATATGCTTCGCAATGCTGTGGATCACGGTCTCGAGGGGCCGGATGACCGCATCGACGCGGGCAAGCCCGCCGAAGGCACAATCAAGCTGGCGGCTTTGCACCGTTCGGGGCGAATCGTCATTGAAGTCTCCGACGACGGTCGTGGCATCAACCGTGAGCGCGTGCGCGCCAAAGCGATCGAGAAGGGTTTGATCGCCGCCGACGCGCCGATGACCGACGAAGAGATCGACAACATCATTTTCCTGCCCGGCTTTTCCACCGCGTCGTCGGTGTCTGACATTTCCGGCCGCGGCGTTGGCATGGATGTGGTGAAGCGCTCGATCCAAGCGCTGGGTGGGCGCATCTCGATCGCCTCGCAACCTGGTCGCGGGTCGGTGTTCACGTTGAGCTTGCCGCTGACGCTCGCTGTGCTCGATGGCATGGTCGTCACGGCGGCCGAACAGACGCTGATTGCGCCGCTGACGGCGATCATCGAAACGCTGCAGCCGAAGGCCGGCGAGATTCACCGCATGGGCCCCAATCGCGCTGTGCTTGCTGTGCGTGAGAGCTTTGTGCCGCTGATCGATGTCGGCGCCGCGCTCGGTTTCGAACGTCGAAGCACAGCACCCAGCGATGGCGTCGTGCTGCTGGTCGAAAGCGAGGGCGGCGGGCGCGCAGCGTTGCTCGTCGATGCGATTCAAGGACAGCGCCAGGTCGTCATCAAAAGTCTTGAAGCCAATTACCAGCGCGTCGATGGCGTCGCCGCCGCCACCATTCTCGGTGACGGGCGCGTCGCGCTCATTCTCGACGTCGATGGGTTGGTCGATCAGCGCGTCGCCGAGGCGCGTGTTTCTGAAACCATGGCAAAGGCAGGCTGAGCATGTCCGATATCAATAGCGCCACGGACCGGATTGAACTGATCTCCTTCCGTATCGGCGAGCAAGAATACTGCGTCGACATCATGGCCGTGCGTGAAATTCGCGGTTGGGCGGCGGCGACGCCGTTGCCGCATTCGCCGAGCTACGTGCGTGGCGTGATCAATCTGCGTGGCGCCGTGTTGCCGATCATCGATCTGGCCAACCGGCTTGGCTTCGGCGTGACAGAAACCAGCGCGCGCAACGTCATCATCGTCGTGCGCATCGACGGCCGCGTCGTCGGCCTCCTGGTCGATGCGGTGTCGGAGATTCTCACCACCACCGCCGACGCGATTCAGCCAACGCCGGATGTCGCCTGCGATGCGGTGAAGCGCTTCGTGAAGGGCATCCTCGCTGTCGAAGGTCGGATGATCAGTTGGATCGTGCTGGATCAAATCCTTCCCGACGAGTCCGCACTTGAGGTCGCCGCATGAGCCAGGCCGCCGCCCGCCCTCACAGAAGCGATAGCGTCAACCTCGTTGAAGGTGAGTTTCCGTTCACGGAAGCGGACTTTCAGCGGGTGGCGAAGATGCTGTACGCCGATGCCGGAATTCATTTGCCGGAAACCAAGGTTGCCTTGGTCTATTCACGCTTGGCCAAACGGCTGCGCGCTCTGCGGCTGGCGACGTTCCAGGCTTATTGCAATTTCGTTGCGAGCGACGCGGGCAAGGATGAGCGCGGGCACATGCTGGCCGCGCTGACCACCAACGTGACGCGCTTCTTCCGTGAGCCGCATCATTTCGATCTGTTGCGCGATCAAGTGCTGACGCCGCTGGTGAGCGCGGCCAAGACGGGCGCGCGCGTGCGTCTCTGGTCAGCCGGCTGCTCCACTGGGCAGGAGCCGTACTCGATGGCGATGACGGTCCTGTCAGCGCTGCCGAACGCCGGGCAGCTCGATGTGCGGATCCTCGCGAGCGATATCGATCCGAACGTCGTCCGCACCGCCCGCGAAGGCATTTACAGCGAAGAGGCGGTTTCGCCCGTGCCGCCGGCGCTGCGCGACAAATATCTCAAGCGGCAACGTGGCGAGGCGCGCTGGAGCGCGTCCGACGAGTTGCGCGCGCTGATTTCGTTTCGAGAGCTTAATCTCATCGGCGAGTGGCCGATGCGCGGACAGTTCGACGCCATCTTCTGCCGCAACGTCGTGATCTATTTCGACGATGCGACGCAAGAGCGCATCTGGGCCCGATTCCGCGCACAGATGGCGCCGCATGCGCGCCTTTACGTCGGCCATTCCGAACGTGTCAGCGACAGCAATTTCGAATCCGACGGGCTGACCGCCTACCGGCTAAAGCGGGGAGCCCACAGATGATCCGCGTTCTAATCGTCGATGACTCACCCACGATGCGGGCGATGATCGCCAGCGCACTTAGCGGCGAGCGCGACATCGAGGTTGTCGGCTCCGCCGTCGATCCGATCGAAGCGCGCGAAGCGATCAAGGCGCTCAACCCCGACGTCGTGACGCTCGATGTTGAGATGCCGCGCATGAACGGCGTTGAGTTTCTTGAACGGTTGATGCGCTTGCGGCCGACGCCGGTGATCATGATCTCGACGCTGACGCAAGAAGGCGCCGACGTGACGTTGCAGGCGCTTGAGATGGGCGCCTTCGACTGCGTCGGCAAACCGCGTGGCGGCGACGTACGCGCCGCGTTCAAGGTGCTGCCCGAACTCGTGCGCGCCGCGGCGACATCGCGTGTGCGCGCGCCGGAAGCGCGCCGCGCTCATGGCGCCGCACAAGCGGGCTTCACGCCGAACGAAAACATCGTCGCCATCGGTTCATCGACGGGCGGCGTCGAAGCGCTGCAAGCCGTGCTGACGGCATTTCCCGAGCGTTGCCCACCGACGCTCGTGACGCAGCATATGCCGCCGGTGTTCACGCGAAACTTCGCAGGTCGACTGGACAAGATCTGCGCGCCGCACGTGCAGGAAGCCGAAGACGGCCTGCCGTTGCGCGTCGGAAACATCTATCTCGCGCCAGGCGGCGACGCGCACTTGAGAGTCGAGCGCGTCGGCCGTGAGATGCGCTGCCGCTTGGTGCATAGCGCGCCTGTGAATGGACATTGCCCGTCCGTCGATGTGCTGTTCGACAGCGTGGCGCACGTCGCTGGCTCTGCCGCGGTTGGCGTTCTGCTCACCGGCATGGGCCGGGATGGCGCGCAAGGCTTGCTGCGTTTGCGCCAAGCCGGCGCGCATACGATTGGCCAGGATGAAGCCAGTTGCGTCGTCTACGGCATGCCGAAAGTCGCTCACGAACTTGGTGCGGTGGAGCGGCAAATGCCGCTCTCGCGCATCGCCGCCGCCATTCTCACGCATTGCGCCGCTCAACATAAGGGAATCAGCTAATGCCCGCCGCCGCCGCACTCCGCGTGCTTGTCGTCGACGACCAAATGACAATGCGCGCCCTCGTCCGTTCCGCCCTGCAACAGATGGGCATCATCGATGTCGCCGACGCCGTCGATGGCGAGGATGGTCTGAAATCGTTGGTCCAGCGCCCCGCTGAGCTGGTGATCTCGGACTACAACATGCCCAAGCTCGATGGATTGGGCTTTTTGCAAGCCATTCGTGGCCACGAGCGCACGCGCAAAACCGCCTTCATCATGCTCACGGGGCGCTCCGATAAGGAGCTGGTGCAGCGCGCGGTTCAGTTCGGCGTCAACAACTACCTCGCAAAGCCGTTCACCACGGCTGAGCTGAAGAAGAAAATCGAACAGGTGTTCGGCGCGCTCACATGACGCATTCGCTCGCCTCTCGCATGGCCGCCAACGCGGCGCCTGCTCCCGCGCAACGGGAGCGGACGCTGCATGTCGTGCAGGGGCACTACGAAATTTCAAACGACCCGACGATCATCTTGGCGACGGTGCTGGGGTCATGCGTGTCCGCGTGCGCGCGCGATCCGTTGCTGCATATCGGCGGCATGAACCATTTCCTGCTGCCGGGCGAAGCCAATGCGCCGCGCGACTCGATGAAATACGGCGTGCAAGCGATGGAATTGCTGATCAACGGCCTGCTGCAGCGTGGCGCGGCGCGCGAGCGCATTGAGGTCAAGCTGTTTGGCGGCGCCCGTGTGGTGGAGGGCTTGTCCGATATTGGTGAGAAGAACGCCGAATTCGCACAACGCTTCCTGAAGGCAGAAGGTTTGCGCTGCGTCGGTGAGAGCCTCGGCGGGGACCGCCCGCGCCGGATTCGGTTTTGGCCGACCACAGGCCGCGTAAGTCAGCTGTTTCTGGATCGCGCCGACCCGGTCGCGCTGAGCAACGAGCGTGTTCGTCCCGCACCTGCGCCGGCCGCCGATTCCGGCGACTTGGAATTGTTTTGATGAGCGCCGCCACCCCCGAGCGTCGCGCCGCCGAGGAGGCGATGGCGGCGCCCGAGCTCTGCCGGGCGATCGCGTCCGAGATCGAGATCGCGCGCGCCATGGGGCTGCGCCTGGAGAGTTCGCTCTGCATCCTCACCGCCAAGCTTGGTTTGGACGCCGAACGCGTGCGCGATCTGCAGGAGCTTGACCTCATCCTGCAGCATTTGGCGGCGCTGCGCGATCTTCTGACTATGGTGTCCGCGCAGATTGATCCGTCGCTCTCTGTATCAATCGCCGAGGCGCTCGATCGCGTCACGTTGGGCGATGTCCGCGCGCGGCTGAGCCGTACCGCGACACGCGCGGCGGCGATCGACACTGGCGACGTTGAGTTTCTGTAGGGGAGGGGTGCAATGATCTCTTCCGCCGAAATGAGCGCGAGGCTCAATCTCGATCGCGCGGCGATCATGCTGATTGAACGCAATCAGCACAGCCTGGATATTCTCTCGCAGATCATCAAAGGCTTTGGCGCCGGCAATCTGATGCGCTGCATGTCTGTGAACGACGCCAAGGACTTGGCGCAGCGTAAGCCGATCGACCTCATCGTCGCTGATCCGGATCTGGCGGACGAAGACGGTCTTGAGTTCGTGCGCTGGTTGCGACGTTCAAATTTGGAGCCCAACCGGTTCACGCCGATCGTGCTGGTGATGGGCCATACGAGCCTAGGGCGCATTGGCGCCGCGCGCGATTCGGGTGCGAACTTCATTGTCGCTAAGCCGATCAAGCCGGACGCGTTGGTGGCACGTCTGCTTTGGATCAGCCGCGAGAAGCGCGCGTTCATGGAGACGCCGAACTATGCCGGCCCGGATCGTCGCTTCAAATTCGAAGGTCCGCCGCCGGGCGTGGTCGGGCGGCGCAGCAGCGACATGCACAGTCCGATCAGCGACGCGTGCGAGCCGAACCTATCGCAGGACGAAATCGACTCGTTCATGCGGCCTCAGAAAGTACAATTATGATCCGTCGTCATTTCCCGGAAAATCGCATGGCGAAATTCGTCGCGACGGCGGATGGCGTTACGGTGCGTCAGGCTTTGGCGGGCGCGCAAGTGAAGCTCGAAGAGATCCGCGACGAACTGCTGGCGGCAGTCCAGACAAAAGTCACGCAATTGGCCGGGTTGGCCGCTCACATCACCGGCGCTGATAGCGCGCAGCTTGATGAGGCGTACGCACTTGCCAACGAGGTATTTTGCGACGCGGGCGCGTTCAACCTCGATGAGCTCAGTGTCGCCGCGCATCATTTGTGCGATCTGATTGCTCACGTTCGAGCCGGCGCGCCGTTCAGCGCAGAAGCCATCCGCGTGCACGTCCACGCGATTGTGCTGCTCACCGCTTCGCGCGACCAACTCAGCGCCGACGAACGCGCGGCCATTCTTGACGGTCTAAAGCGCGTGCATAGGAAATTCGCCGACGCCGTTCCCGCAGCCAACCAAAACGAACCGGCCTAAGCGGCAGGCGCAAGCGCGAGGTCGCGCTCGACGCGTGCGATCCACGTTTGAACAGCCGGGAACTTGCCGAGATCGAAGCCGCCCTCATGTGCCACGCGCGTGTAAGCGACGAGCGCGATATCGGCCAAAGTGAGATCGTGGCCTACCAGATAGGGCGTCATATCGAGCTGCAATGCCATCCGCGCGAGCGCGGCTTCTCCCTTGGGAAGCAAATGCGTGGCGACCTCATCGGCGCTCTTTTTCAAATAGGCGAGCTGAAAGCGGCGCACGGCGATATATGGCTCGTGACTGTATTGCTCCCAGAACAGCCATTCGAACATCTTCGCGCGGGCGTATGGGTCACGCGGAATCAGCCGCGAGCCCTCAGCTAGAAAGAGCATGATCGCGTTCGATTGCGCCAACGTGCGCCCGTCCGGCAGAACCGCGACAGGAACTTGGCCGGCAGCGTTGAGGGCGAGGAATTCCGGCGTTCGCGACGCGCCGAGCAAAGTGTCGATCTCAACCCATTCGAACGGCAGATCGAGCAATTGCGCGACCCACTTCCCCTTCAGGCAATTGCCGCTCTTCGAATCGCCATAGAGCTTCATCGTCCGCACTCCCGTTCGTCGCGCACAGTGTAGCAATGCGATGATCTCGTTGCGAGCGGCCGGGCGTAGGTTAGTATAGCTTCATGACCCGCCGCATCCTCGTCGTCGATGACGATCCGCATATCCGCGAAGTGATCTGTTTCGCGTTGGAAAACGTCGGAATGCAGACAGCGACCGCCGCCAACGGTGCGGACGCGTTAGCGTGGCTTGAGCATCAAAGCGCGGAACTGATAATCCTCGATGTCGGCATGCCCGAGGTGGATGGGCTGGAGGTGTGCCGCCGCGTGCGTCGCGCCGACGACACGCCGATTCTATTTCTTTCGGCGCGCGATGAGGAGGTGGATCGCATTGTGGGCTTGGAGGTGGGCGGCGACGATTACGTCACCAAGCCGTTCAGCCCGCGTGAATTGGTGGCGCGGGTGAATGCGATCCTGAAGCGCGCAGGGCCGCGCGAGGCGCCGGCGCAGACTGAGAGCGATGTGTTGCAACATGGCCCGCTCGTGCTCGATGCCCCGCGCTTTGCCGCGAGTTTCGACGGCGCGCCCGTGCCGCTCACAGCGCTTGAGTTCACATTGATGCGGGCGCTTGCGGCCCGGCCTGGGATCGTGTTTAGCCGCGATCGCATCATGGAGACCGCGTACGTCAACGTGCACGTGTCGGACCGCACCATCGACAGCCACATTCGCAACATTCGCGCAAAGTTCGCCGCGCTTGGGTGCGCGGACGCAATTGAAACCGTGCACGGTGTCGGCTTTCGCCTCGGCGCGTTGACGAAGGCGCCATGAACCCGCCTGTCAAATGGCGCCCGTCATTGTGGATGATCACCGCCGCGTTGATCGCCGGCGTGCTGATTTTGCCCGCCAGCGGGCTGGTGTTCTTCCGGCTGTATGAAAACCAGCTCATCCGCCAAACGGAAGGTGAGCTGATCGCGCAAGCTGCGGTGTTGGCCGCAAGCTACCGCCGCGAGATCACCAATTCCGCGCCTGAGGTGTTTCCCATCGGGCCCACGCGGCCGCCGCAAGCGGTGATCGATCCCGAAGGCCGCTATGCGCCGATCATTCCGCAGCTAGATCTGGCTGGCTCTCCAATCCTGCCAACGCGACCCGACGCAACCTTCGCGCCCGCCGTACATCCGGCGGCGCTTCAATTGGGACAAGCGTTCGAAGACATCGCGCGGGAAGCGCAACGGACCACATTAGCGGGCTTTCGCTTCTTGGACGCCAACGGCGTGGTGATCGCGGGGCGCGCCGAGATGGGCGGTTCGCTGGCTCACGTGCCGGAGGTGCGGGAGGCTTTGGCCGGGCGTTTCAGCGCGGTGCTGCGCAATCGGATTCGCGACGCGCCACCGCCGCCGCTCTATTCGATCAGCCGCGGCACCAATGTGCGCGTGTTTGTGGCGATGCCCGTCTTCGTCGACGATCGTGTAAGGGGCGTGGTTTACCTCTCGCGCACGCCCGACAACATCGTGCGCAACATTTACGGTGAACGTGAGCGGCTGCTGTGGGCGGGGCTGCTTGTTTTTGGTGGAGCAGCGCTGATCGGCGTGCTGTTCGTGCGCGCGATCGCCAGACCGGTGCAGGTTTTGTTGCATCGCGCGGACGAGATTGCGCGAGGCGATCGCGCAGCGATTGGGCCTCTCCCGCAGCACGGAACGCGTGAGATAGCCGATTTGACGCGTGGCTTCATGGATATGGCCAAGCGCCTGTTCGATCGTTCGGAGTATCTTGGCGCTTTCGCGACGCATGTATCGCACGAACTGAAAACCCCGTTGGCTTCGATCAAGGGCGCTGCGGAGCTGATGCTTGACTGCGATGGCGCGATGACGAGCGCTGAGCGTGAGCGCTTCTTGCGTAACGTGCTGTCAGACGTTGAGCGCATGAGCGCTTTGCTGCGGCGGTTGCGTGAGCTGGCGAAAGCGGAAAATCCATCTCTTGGCGGCGCCTGCGCGCTCGGCGAGATCGTCATGCGATTGCGTGCGGATTTTCCCGGCGTTTCGGTGATGTCGGAGGGCGAGGCGACGTTCGCGATGTCGGCTGACAACGCCATGATCGTATTCGGGCATTTGCTCGATAATGCGCGCAGGCACGGCGCCAGAAGCGTCACGCTGAGCGCAAGCGAAACGGCGACGGCGACAGCGGTGCGCGTAGCGGACGACGGCGCCGGGATTTCGGCGGCCAATCGCGACCGCGTGTTCGAGCCCTTCTTTACGACGCGCCGAGAGCAGGGCGGGACCGGTATGGGGCTCGGGATCGTTCGGGCGTTGCTGCAGGCGCATGGAGGCGATGTGGCGTTGGCGGAAAGCGACGCCGGGGCCGCTTTCGTCGTCCACATCCCGCGCGCAAGTTAGAATCAGGTGACGCGAGCCCGCTTGCCGGGCGCTGCGAAATCCAGAATAGATAGAGTGTGACGCGATCTTCTTCTTCACCCCTGCGCAAAGCCGGCGCAAAACTCGGCGACGCGACTGCGCTCAAGCGTCGAGCGACGATCAACGATATCGCGCGCTTGGCAAACGTCTCGAAAAAGACCGTCTCGCGCGTAATCAATCAGTCGCCGTTCGTGAAGGAAGAGACGCGCCAGCGCATTGGCGAGATCATGCAGGAATTGGGCTATGTGCCCGATCCGCAGGCGCGGGGACTTGCCTTTCGGCGCTCCTTTCTGATCGGTCTGATCTACGACAATCCGAATGCGCAGATGGTCGTGAACATGCAGCAGGGCGTGCTCGATGGGCTGCGTGGCTCGGGCTTTGAGCTTGTCGTCCACCCGTGCAATCGCCTCGACAAATCGTTCATGCAGGAAGTGGGCGCGTTTATCGATCGGCAGAAGCTTTACGGCGTCATCTTGCTTCCACCGGTTTCAGAGAACGACAAATTGGTCGAACTCATCGAGGAGCGCGGCTGTCGCTACGTGCGCATCGGCTCGGCCGTGCTCGATGAGCCTGAGAATATCGTCATTTCAAACGACCGTTTGGTCACTGCGGAGGCGGCGCGCCATCTTGTCGATCTTGGGCACACGCGCATCGGCTTTATCGCGGGGCCGCCTGGCTTTCGTTCGCGTAAGGAGCGCGAGGCGGGCTTTATCGAGGGATTGCGCGCGCGTGGTGTGGAAGTTCCTGCCGCGCTCCGCGTGGACGGCGCCTACACTTACGAGTCCGGTGTTTCCGCTGCGCAGCAATTGCTGAGCCAAAACCCACGCCCCACGGCGATCTTCGCGAGCAACGACGAGATGGCGGCTGGCGTGTATCACGTGGCGCGGCAAATGGGGTTGTCGATCCCGAAGGATCTTTCGGTGGTTGGCTTCGACGATACCCCGGTCTCGCGCCGCCTCTGGCCGCCGCTGACGACCGTCCGGTGGCCGATCTTGGAGATGGGCCAGGCGGCAGCCGAAAAATTGCTGCGCGCAAGCAACGCCGTTGCGCCGACAAATGGCGGGGAAGCCAGGCCGTTTCCGGCGCATTTCGTCGTCCGAGATTCCACTGCGCCGCCGCTCTAGCCGCGCGGCCTGAGGTGCGCTATGACACCGGTTACCACAGTGCCGCCATAACGGAGTGCGCGCCCGTGTTCAAAAAGACCTTCCACGCCACCCACCCCGACATGATGGCCGATGCCAGCAACGAGGATCTGCGCGCGCGGCATCTGGTCGAAGGGCTGATCGCGGCCGGCGAGATCAATCTCTTTTATTCCCACAATGAGCGCTTCGTGCTCGGCGGCGCCGCGCCGACGACAAAGCCCCTCACGCTGCCGGCTCAGACTGAGCCGGCCTCGGCCGCCGGCAAGCCCTTCCTTGAGCGGCGCGAGATGGCGGTGGTGAACGTGTCGGCGGGGCAGGGGCTGGTCAGCGTCGATGGCAAGCGCATCGAGCTTGCGCCGCGCGATGGCCTCTACATTCCCATGGGTAGCGCCGACGTGCGCTTTGAATCCCCCGATCCCGCCAATCCTGCGCGCTTCTATCTCGTCTCGACGCCGGCGCACGCTGCCTTCGAGCTCAAGAAAATTTCGATCGCTGACGCGGCGCCGCTGGAGCGTGGATCGCTCGAAACGTCCAACGAGCGCACCATCTATCAATACGTCGTGCCGAGCGTCTGCCGGTCAGCGCAATTGCTGATGGGTTTCACGATCCTGAAGCCCGGCAGCGTCTGGAACACGATGCCGCCGCACCTGCACGATCGCCGCTCGGAGGTGTATTTCTATTTCAATCTCGAAGGCGATGGGCGCGTATTTCACTTCATGGGTGAGCCCGACGCTGCGCGCCACATCGTCATGCAGAACGAGCAGGCGGTCATCTCCCCGCCTTGGTCGATCCACATGGGTTCGGGCACCAGCGCGTATGCGTTTATTTGGGCGATGGGCGGTGAGAACCTCGACTATACCGACATGAATGTGCTCGATATCTGCCAATTGAAATGAGCGACTTGTTTGATCTTTCGGGGCGCGTTGCGCTTGTCACGGGCGCCAACAAGGGCTTGGGCCAAGCGCTCGCTTTGGCGTTGGCGGAGGTCGGCGCCGATATCTGCGCGGCAGGGACGTCCGTGCCGTCCGACACAGAAGCCAAGGTTCGCGCTCTGGGTCGGCGTTTTCACTATGAAACCGCGGATTTCAGCAGCATTGAGCCGGTGGAGCGTGTCGTTGCCAACGCACTTGGCGCGCTCGGCGGTTTAGACATCCTGATCAACAACGCAGGCACGATCCGCCGCGCCGACAGCGTTGCGTTCAGCGAAGCCGACTGGGACGCGGTGATGAACGTCAACGTCAAGTCTGCATTCTTTCTCGCGCAAGCGGCGGGCAAACGCATGATCGCGCAGGGGCGGGGCAAGATCATTAACATCGCATCGATGCTGTCTTTCCAAGGCGGCGTGCGCGTGCCGTCCTACACCGCAAGCAAGAGCGCGATCGCTGGTGTAACGCGACTTCTGGCGAACGAATGGGCCAGCAAGGGCGTCAACGTAAACGCGATTGCGCCAGGCTATATGGTGACGGACAACACCGAAGCGCTGCGCGCCGACGAGAAACGCAACGCCGATATTTTGGCGCGCATTCCCGCGGGACATTGGGGCGAGCCGCGCGATCTCGCAGGTGCAGCAGTGTTTCTTTCATCGCGCGCATCCGACTACGTGCATGGCGCGATTATTCCCGTCGATGGCGGTTGGTTGGCGCGCTAAGCGCCCGCATTGCGGACTCAAAGCAACACCTGCGCGACTCTTTGCTTGGTCCAGTCGCCTGTTTGAGAGTTTCGCTTGTCAACCGGTAAGCCGCTGATATGGTCGGTCGTTGTCACCGGTGTCATAACGTGGAGTGACACCGGTGTCAGAAAAGATCCGACCCGGCGTGGCTTGCAAGGCGGGCGCGTCAGGGGGAAGGCGGACCGGGAGGAAGACATGTCGCGGAATCGGAAGTCGAACCACAGGAAGACTCTGTCTTTTGGCATCTCGCTCGCGGCGGTCGCGGCGGGCTTGCTGAGCGGCGGCACGGCGGCGGCGCAGGACGCCGAGCAGGCGCAGGAAGAAGATATCGTCATCACCGGATTCCGGCGTTCGCTGGCCGAGGCGATCGACATCAAGCGCGCGGAAGTGGGTTCGGTCGACGCGATCGTGGCCGAAGACATCGCCGACATGCCCGACGCAAACCTCTCGGAATCGATTCAACGCATCCCGGGTGTCGCCATTACCCGTGACGCCGGTGAAGGTCGCCAGATCGCTGTGCGGGGCCTCGACGGCACTTTCACCCGCGTGCGCATCAACGGCATGGAGGCGATCGCCACCAACGGCGGCACCGACGCAGCCGGCGGCACCAACCGCGCGCGCTCATTTGACTTCAACACGTTCGCCTCCGAGCTTTTCAACTCCATCACCGTGCGCAAAACGGCCGCGGCGGAGACAGAGGAGGGCTCGCTCGGCGCCACTGTGGACCTGCGCACTGGCCGCCCGTTCGACTATAACGGCTTCACCTTCGCGGTCTCCGGCCAGAGCGGATACAACGACCTGTCGGAAGCGTATTCGCCACGCGGCGCACTTTTGGCTTCCAACACTTGGGGTGATTTCGGGGCGCTATTCTCGGTGGCATGGAGCCAGCGTGACGCTCTCGAAGAAGGCTCGAGCACGGTACGCTGGAACACCAGCAACGATTTCGGCACGGTCGCGCCGCAAGGCTTTCCGATCACCGCGTCGCCAACGATTGCGCAGGTCAACGCCGCGTTCCATCCGCGCATTCCGCGTTATGACATCTACGAGCACACACAAGAGCGCATGGGCGCGACAGTGTCTTTGCAATGGCGCCCCACTGAGCGTACCGATCTTGGCCTCGACATTCTCTATGCAAAGTTTGACGCTGAACGGGCCGAAGTATTCCTCGAGGTGCCGTCCTTCAGCTCCTCCAACAACGCCGCTGGCTCGCAAGGCATGTGCGTGAGCGATGCGGCAATCGATGGCACGACGCTCGTCTATGGCGTGTTCCGGAATTGCTCGGTGAACCCGGGCACGACCGGGACGGATATCCGCTCGGAAGCGCGCTTCGACGTGCTCTCAACTGTGTTCCAACAAGCGACTTTCAACCTCGCCCACGAGTTCACCGATGATTTCCGCGTTCGCGGCGTGATCGGCTACGCCAACTCAGAACACGACAATCCGATCCAGACGACCATCCTCTGGGACGCCAACAACATTCCGTTCTTCTCGTACGATTATCGCGGCAACAATCGGCTGCCGGTGTTCGATTATGGGGCGACGGACGTCAACAACCCGGCGATCTGGACGCTCTCTCAAATTCGCCTTCGTCCGCAAACCGCGACGAACACGTACTCGACAGCGTATTTCGACGCTGAGTATGATCTCAGTCCCGATGTGACGTTGACCGCCGGCGTGAACTGGAAGGATTTCGAGTTCATCACCACGGAACGTCGGCGCGATCCGCTGCAGGCGGGGCTCACCAGTCCGGGTTGCGCGGCGGCTGGCTTCACTGCGGCAAGCAACGCGGAAACCTGCATCGGGCAGACTCCGGTTGTGCTGCCCTCAGCCTATGCGCGCCACGTCCAGCTGACTGGGCGCTCGCTGTCGTTCCCGGCCGCCAACCAGAACGATTGGTCAAGCCCCGATTTCGGCCTCGCTTCTGTGGCGCTCGATCTCAACAATCCGTCGCGTTATCCCCTGTCGCGCATTCCGGCGTTGGGCAACAACCGCTCGATCGAAGAAGAAGATTTCGGCTTCTACGGCCAGCTCGATTGGGACACCGAACTCGCGGGGATCGGTTTCCGGGGCAATGTCGGCATTCGTCAAGTCGAAACCAGCCAAGGCGCAACCGGCTACGTGCCGATCGCTGTGGCGCCGTTCTTCAACACCGTGACGCGTCGTCGGGATTATTCGGACACGCTGCCGTCGATGAACCTTGTGTTCGAACCGATGGATAGTTTCCTCATCCGCTTCGCCGCAGCGAAAGTGATGTCGCGTCCGGGGCTGGGCAATCTGAATCCCGCGCCGAGTGTCTCGGTGTCGGGCGCCAACCGTACAATCACTGTCGGCAATGCGGACCTCGATCCGTTCCGCGCCACTGCCTACGATCTTTCCTTCGAGTGGTACTTTGCACCGGAATCGCTGGTGTCGGTCGCCTTCTTCCAGAAGGAAATCGATACCCTCGTCACCACCTCGCGTACGGTGATCCCGAATTACGCGGCCAACCCGGATGGGCTCTCCAACGATTTCGGCCTGTTTGCATGCGGCGGCGTGGTTGTCGGGTGCATGGATCAGACATGGAACTTCGACAAAGCCGTCAACACGCCTGGCGGTCCGGTCGAGGGCTATGAAATCGGCGTGCAATTGCCGTTCACGTTCCTACCCGGCGTGTTCTCGCACTTCGGCTTCACCGGCAATTACACCAGCGTCGAGTCCGACATCACCTATCTCAACTCGACTGGCGTCGTTGTCGCGCAGGGCGATCTCACCGGCTTGTCGCGAGAATCCTGGAACGCCACGCTCTACTACGAAGACGATCGCTTCAGCGCCCGCGTCGCCGCAGCCCATCGCAGCGACTATCTGACCAACATCCCCGGCCGCGACGGCAACGTCACCGAGGCGACCGCCGGCACCACCAACATCGACGCCGCTGCGTCATGGGATTTGACCGACAACGTCTCCATGTCGTTCGAAGCGCTGAACCTCACCGACGAAGTGAACGACCAATACCTGACGCCGGACGATCGCTCGTCCTTCTACCACGCGTTCGGTAAGTCCTACTTCTTCGGCCTGCGCTACACGTACTGAGCAAGACTCTACGTACGCATTGGGCGCCGGCCTTCTGGGCCGGCGCCCATTTCTTTTGGAGGCGCGCGTGAGGATCAGCAGACGGAGCGTCGTCGCAAGCGCAGCTTTGGTGTTGCCGACGCCGGCGGCAGCGCAGCAGACCTATCATGCGAGCGTGGACGCCGACGCGCCGGGCGCGCGCCGCTTCGCCAGCATTGCCGACGCGATCGCGTCAGCGCCGGGGGAGTCCGTATTTCGCATCTTGCTCGGCGAAGGCGTGCACCGAGAGAAGCTAACCATCGGCCGCGCCAATTTGCATCTGATTGGCGAAGGGCCGGGCGCGGTGCTGAGCTATGATGTCGCCGCCGGCATGCCGCGTCCGGACGGGCAGGCGTGGGGCACGTGGGGCAGCGCATCCTTGACCATCCGCGCGCCGGGCTTTGTGGCGCGCAATCTCACCATCGAGAACGCGTTCGACTACGTCGGCGATCTTGCCTCGCCTCGGTTCGAACGCATCGGCTCGAATGGCGCACAAGCGGTCGCACTGATGCTCGATCAGGGCGCGGACCGCGCCTTGTTCGAAAACGTGCGCGTTCTGGGTCACCAAGACACGCTCTTTGTCGACGCAGGCCGCGCGCTGTTCCGCAATTGCTTTATCAGCGGCAGTGTCGATTTCGTTTTCGGCGCCGGGCGCGCGTTCTTCGAGAGCTGCGAATTGCAATCGCGCTTCCGACCGCTGATGCAGCGCAATCATGGCTGGGTCGCAGTGCCAAGCACGTTGCGCAGCGCGCCGTTTGGCCTGGTGTTCGATCGTTGCCGTCTCACGCGCGAACCGCAAACGCCGCCGGCGTCGGTCGCGCTTGGCAGGCCGTGGCGCCCGGCGCGCCAATTCGCGGACGGTCGCTACGGCGATCCTGAAGCGCTCGGCATGGCGGCGTTTCTGCATTGCTGGATGGACGATCACATCTCCGCCGATGGCTGGGACGAGATGGGCTTTCCAAATCGCGACGGTGTGCGCGTGTTCTTGCAGCCCGGTGAAGCGCGCTTTGGCGAGTTCGAGAGCGATGGGCCTGGCGCGTTCGTCAATCGCCGACGCCCGCAATTGCGCCGAAGCGCGGCGCGCGCGATAAGCCGTAACGCGGTGCTGGAGGATTGGCGCCCATGAGGAGACGCGCGTGCGGGTAGACGGACACGTCGTTTGTTTCGGTGAGTTGTTGATCCGCCTCTCGGCGCCGGGCGCGGAATTGCTGTTGCAATCGCATCGGCTCGACATTGCGTTCGGCGGCGCCGAAGCCAATGTCGCCGTCAGTCTTGCGCGTCTCGGCGGCGATGCGCGCATGGTCAGCGTCGTCGCGAACAACGCACTTGGACGCGCCGCGCGCGATGAAGTGCGCAAGCACGGCGTTGGCGTGGGGGGTGTCTCGGAGGCGCCCGGCCGCATGGGACTTTATTTCTTGACGCCCGGCGCTGGCCTGCGCGCATCTGAAATTGTTTATGACCGCGCCAACTCAGCATTCGCCGAATGCGACTTTGCCGGGATCGACTGGTCCTCGCATTTGGCCGGCGCTGGGGTGCTGCATGTTTCCGGCGTGACCGCCGCACTCGGCCGTAACGCCGCCGCTGGCGTCGTCCGCGCCGTAAGTGAAGCGCGTCGGCTGGGCGTATCGGTATCGTTTGACTGCAATTACCGCGCAAAGCTTTGGGACGCGTGGAGAGGGGATGCGCCGGCGGTGCTGCGCGAAATTCTTTCGCACGCCGATCTCATGTTCGGCGATCATCGCGATGTGGCGTTGATTCTTGGCCAAGCGGCCGCGCCGGGCCGTGCGGCTGCGGAGGCGGCGTTCGCGGCGTTTCCGAACCTGCAGCGTGTCGCCTCCACCACACGCACGCAACACAGCGTCAATCACCACGAACTGTCCGCATCGATGTTCACTCGCCACGGAGAGTGCTCGGCGCCATCTCTGACGCTCACCGACATCGTCGATCGCATCGGCGGCGGCGACGCCTTCGCGGCCGGGCTCATCCATCGCCTGCGCACCGATCCGGTTGACGAAGTGGGCGCGCTGCGTTTCGCGTTGGCGGCGGCAGCGGTGAAACACACGATCCCCGGCGATTTCAATCTTGCCAGCGCCGCCGACGTTGAAGCCGTGCTCGCGGGCGGCCTGGACGTGCGCCGCTAGCTCAGCGCCACACCGACGGCAGCCACAGCGAAAGCGCTGGCACGTAGGTGACGAGGAACAGGACGCCGAGTGCGGCGAAGAAGAATGGCCATATCGATTTCAACGCTTCCGTGATCGAGATGCGACCGATCGCCGAGCCGACAAACAGCACCGACCCGATCGGCGGCATGATCAAACCAATGCCGCCCGCAAGCACCATGATGACGCCAAAATGCAGCGGCTCGACGCCGTAGGAGCGCGCGACCGGCAAGAAGATGGGTGTGACGATGATGATCTTCGGCGCGAGGTCGAGGAATGTGCCCATGATGAGCAGCGCGATGACCATAAGCAACAGCGCGATGTTGCGATCGTCGGTGAGTGCGTTCAGCGTTTCGACGACGAAGCCGGGGATCTCAAGATAGGCGATCAACCAGCCAAACGCGCCAGCGGCCCCGATAACAAGAAGAACCGTGGCTGCCGCGCGCGCGGCGTGCGAGGCCGCGCCGACGAAATCTTTCCAGGCCAAGCTGCGATAGACAATGAGCGTCACGAGTAGCGCGTAGAGTACGGCGATGGCGCTGCTTTCAACGGCCGTAAAGATACCAGCGCGGATGCCGCCGAAAATCACGAACACCATCAGCAAGCCTGGAATCGCCGCCACCAAGCGTGAAAGCACCGCGCCAAATCCCGGGAAGGCTTCGGTGGGGTAGCCGCGCACACGCGCGAGCCAATACGCGGCGCCCATCACGCCCAGCGCCAACAGCAACGCCGGAACAATGCCCGCCGCGAACAGATCGGCGATCGAAACGCCGCCGCCGGCGACCGCTGAAAAAAGAATGAGATTGTGCGAAGGCGGCAGCAACAATGCGACAAGCGCCGCTGAAATCGTCACATCGACCGCGTAATCCTTGCTGAAGCCGCGCTTCACCATTTGCGGAATCATCGTCGGCCCAATGGCCGAAACGTCCGCCAGCGCCGAGCCTGATACGCCGCCGAACAATGTCGACGCCACGACGCTGACTTGACCCAAGCCGCCGCGCAAATGGCCGACCAGCGACGAGGCGAGCGCGATCAAGCGGTCGGACATGCCGCCGCGCATCATCAATTCACCGGTGAAGATAAAGAGCGGGATCGCCAGCAGCGAAACCTTGTTGAAGCCCGCCGATACCTGCTGCACCACCACGATGGGCGGCAGGCCCAGATAGATGACGGTCGCCAGCGAAGCGACGGAGAGCGCGAACGCGATCGGAATGCCGAGCACAAGCAGCATCGCGAAAACGCCGAAGAGAAGCGCGATTTCCATGGCTCAGCGCTCCTCGACAATGGCGTGCGGATCCGGTGCATCGCCGAACATCAGCCGCTCTAGCGAAAACAAGGCAATCAGAACGCCGCCGACGCAGACGCCAATATTGGCGACGCCTTCAGGGAACGGCGCACCGGCCATGGGCACGTTCCAGCTGTCGATGATCAAGAAGCCGCCGAACCAGGCAAGCGCCGCGCCGAACAGCAACGCGATCAAACGCGCAAGCGTCTTGAGCGCGGCCCGCAGCGGCTTAGGCGAGCTTTCCACCAAAGTCGGAAACGCAAAATGCGATTCCGCGCGCACGGCGACAGCTGCGCCGAACAGCGCAGCGACGCCCATCAATGTCAGCGCGACCGGCTCGGTCCAGCTCGGAGAGGCGTTGAGCACATAGCGGCCGAACACTTGCCATGCGAGCACGATGACCAGTCCGCACAAAGCTGCTGCGGCAATCAGAACGGTCAAGCGAGCGAGCGCCTCGAAAGCCTGTTTCACGCGGTCCCCCGATATCAGCTTTGGGCTTCGATGCGCCGCACGGTCGCGGCAATTGCGTCGTCCTGCAGAAAGCGTCGCCGCATCGGCTCGACCGCACGGCGGAACGCTGCAATGTCGGCCTGGTTGTAGTGAACGCCTGCGTCGAGCACGGTTTGCCGCGCCGCTGCCTGCTTGGCGTCCCACAATGCGCGCATCACCGGCACTGACTCTCGCGCTTTGGCGCGGAGCAGGTCCTGGTCAGCGCGGCTGAGCGCATCGTATCGATGCTTCGAGACCAGCAGCGCCTCCGGCGCCGCGCAATGGTCTGTTTGCGACCAATACCGCGCGACCTCGTATTGCCGCGTTGATTGGAACGTCGCCCAATTGTTTTCCGCAGCGTCGATCAAATGAGTCTGCAGTCCGGTGAACACTTCGCCGAACGGAATCGGCGTCGGGTTCGCACCCATGGCTTCGAGCGTTTGGATGAAGATGTCGGCGCGCGGCACACGCACTTTCAGATCGTGCATGTCTTGTGGCGTGTGGATCGGATGGCGCGCGTTGTACATCGAGCGGAAGCCGGAGTCGTAGAAGGCGAGACCGACAAGCCCGCGCCGCTCGAACGTGTGCAGGATGTCTTGGCCAATCGGCCCGTCACAGACCGCGCGCATGTGCGCTTCATCACGAAACACGTAAGGCAGTGCGAGTGGCTGCGTGGCCGGGAACATGTTGTTGACGGCGCCCAGATAGACACGCGCGATGTCGAGCACGCCGAAGCGAGCGAGGTTTACGGTGTCGGTCTCGGTGCCGAGTTGGCCCGATGGGTATTGGCGAAAGGTCACGCGCCCGTTGGTTTCGCGCGCCATCTCCTCGCCGATCCAGCGCACGGCTTCGACGGTGGGATAATCGCGCGGATGGACGTCGACGGCAGTGAGCGTTTGTGCGGAATTATCCGCAGCAGTGGCGATGCCGGCGACCGCCGCCGCTGCGCCGCCGCCGAACAGCAAAGATCGCCGCGCAATTCGCGCGTCAGCATCGGTCATCTCACTCCCCATATTTCTCCGCGCTTTTTGTTGTATTTTGCGCGGTTCTTGTCACGTGCTGGCAGTCGGCCCGCGTCGCTCGGCCTGTGGGCGCGCCTCGATCGTCCGGCATGCAATCGCACCAAGCCGGCCGAAATCGCAACGCGCGTCTTGGCCTGCCTTGATCACGTGCACGCCGGTGGTGGCGCCCGTCGAGATCAATTGCCCACGTTCAAGCGGGCGTCCGCGACGCGCGCCATTCTCCAACATGAACGCCAGGGCGGCGAACGGTCCGCCAGGCACGCTCGCCGCTGAGCCGCGGCCGACAGGCGTTCCGTCAATCGTGGTCTCGGCGGTGAAACCGTCCCACGCTGCACCGCGCCAATCGGCGATTGCCTCGCCCAGCACGAGGCCCGAATTGTTACCGAAATCGGAGGCCGTGACGGCCGGCCCATGATCGTTGATGGCGGCGTAAGGGCTGCCCGCAAGCTCCACGCCGATGAACATTGCGTCCGCGTAGTCGGCCGCCTCCAGCGGCGTCCACTCGGTCTTGTCGGCTGGCGCATCGCGCGCGACGCGCAGCACGAATTCCGCTTCCACAGCGGCGAAGCCGCCGATGATCACCGGCAGATCCACGCGCGCGCCATCGGCGATGATGAGTTGGTTGCGAAAGATCGGCCCAGCGATGCGGTCTGCGCCGAAACGTCCGCGTTGATCGGGCGCGATCAATCCAATTTTCCAACCGGCGACACGATCACCCCATTGGTCGATGGCGGCGTCTTGCACCGCGTACGCGTCCGCCAGGTCAGCCGGCATGGCGCCCGGATAGTGCGGCATAGGACGCGCTGCGCGGCGCGCTTCCACGAACCGGCCGGCCATAGCGGTCGCGTCTTCGGGCCTTGGGAGCGTCTCCGTCACGATTGGGCGCACCTTTTCACATGGCGCCCCGCTCAAGCTTGAGACCTTGCGGTGGAGCGCGTCTTGAGGCTCTATTGAAGCCATTAGGTAACCGGTGTCAATTTGAAACGGCAACTGGGTTGAGGTCTTCTGCACGGCAGCCCTGAGGAGAAACGCGATGGGTCGGGTCTGGATGGCGCTGGCGGGGCTGGTGGCGCTCGGTTTGAGCCCGATGTCGCAGGCGCAGGCGCCCGTGGCTGCGGCGCCGCTCGCCTTTCCGGGCGCTCTGGGATGGGCTGCGACGACGCCTGGCGGACGCGGCGGCCAAGTGCTGCGGGTCACCAACCTCAATGGCGAGGGGCCGGGGTCTTTCCGCGCGGCGATGGAAACGGCGGGTCCGCGCATCATCGTTTTCGAGGTCGGCGGCATCATTGATCTGAACCGCCGCACGCTGCGGCTGACCGAACCGTTCGTCACCATCGCCGGCCAAACCGCGCCCTCGCCCGGCATCACCTTCATTCGCGGCGGCATGGACATCGCCACGCACGATGTCGTTGTGCAGCACATTCGCATCCGCCCCGGGTCAGCGGGTCAAGCGCGCGGCAGCGGTTGGGACGAGGACGCGATCTCCACGCAATCGGCCTACAACGTCATCGTCGATCATTGCTCGCTCACCTGGGCGACAGACGAAAATCTTTCGGCATCGGGCCCGCGTTTCACCGGATCGACGCCCGAGGAATGGCGCCAAGGCACGTCGCATCGGATCACCTTCTCGAACAATCTGTTGGCGGAAGGGCTGGCGGATTCCACGCACGCGAAGTTTGAGCATTCAAAAGGCTCGCTGATCCACGACAACGTCACCGACATACTGATCTACGGCAATTTGTACGCGCACAATTACGAACGCAGCCCGATGTTCAAAGGTGGCGTGCGCGGCGTGATCGTCAACAATCTGATCTACGACCCCGGCCAACGCGCCTTGCACTACAATCTGATGGCGGAAGAATGGGGCGCGACGCCGTTTCAAACTGGGCAAATGGTGGCGGTAGGCAACGTTGTGCGGGCTGGCCCATCGACGCCGGCGCCGCTCGCATTTCTGATGATCGGCGGTTATGGCGATCTTGAGTATCACGGCCGCGACAACATCGCCGTCGATCGTATCGGCGAGCCGCTGCCGATGTTTGGGCGCTACACCACCTCAACGGCGCGCATTATCCAGCGTCCCCGGCCGATGCTGTGGCCGGACGGGCTGACGGCGATGCCAGCGGTTGATGTGCAGCGTCACGTCTTGAGCGATGCCGGCGCGCGGCCCTGGGATCGCGATGCGCATGACGTGCGTGTGATCGCCAATGTCGCGGAAGGGCGCGGCGCCATTATCGACAATGAAGCCGAAGTCGGCGGCTATCCGAATTATCCAATGACGCGCCGCGTTTTCAATCCGGACGATTGGGACTTGGCCGACATGAGCCCGCGCCGGCGTGATGTGCTGGACAGCGGTGCGCGCGCGCGCGGAACCTAAGCGCTGACGATCGCCGCGATCTGCTCGATCAGCGCGCGCGGCGTGATTGGCTTGATGAGGTACGCGTCGGCGCCGGCAATAGCGGCCTGTGGACCCATTTCGGTGTCGGCGCTGCACATGACGATCGGCGTGCGTGCGCGCGATGTTGCTTGCTCGGCTGTGCGGATGGCTTTCGTCGCCTCAATACCGTTCAGGCCGGGCATGCGTAGATCCATCACCACCACATGGTAGGAGCCAATGGCGCACGCCTCGATCGCGGCCTGGCCATTTTCGACAATGCTGACCTCGCATCGCGCGCGCGTGAGGATCGCTTGCAGCACCAATTGATTGGTTTTTACGTCGTCCGCGATCAGCACGCGCAGCGCCGCGCCGGCGAGTGGCGCGTAGGCGCTCTGGCGTGTCGGTGCGGCTTCCATCCGCGCAGTCTCGTCCGCAATCGCTAACGCGGCGTTGAGGATTGGCGCGGCGGCCACGGAACGAAGGCCGAGGTTCGCCGCACATAAGCTTCGTAGTCCGGCCTCTGGCGTTTCATGTGCGGCTCGATCGTCGGCGCGCCGCTGACGCGGGTCAGCAGAAACGTCAGCAAGATCGGGCCGGGCAAGCTCCACGCGCCAAGGCCGGTGTCGGCGGCGATGGCATACATGCCCCACCACGCGCACGCGTCACCGAAATGGTTGGGGTGGCGTGAGTATCGCCACAGGCCGCGATCCATAACCTTGCCGGTGTTCGCTTGATCGGCCTTGAACTGCGTCAGCTGCCAATCCGCGACCGCTTCGATGGCGATGCCCGCCAACGCAAGCGCGACGCCAAGCCATGCCAGCAGGCCAAATATCGAGCCCGGCGCAAGCACGCCGAGCTGCACCGGCAGTGCGACGACAAACTGCAAAGGAAACTGCAGCGCAAACACCAAGAGCAGTGACGACAGCGCGTAGTTCCAACCGCGCTTTACGCGCGCTTGACCCAGGATTGAAACGTAGCGGCGATCCGCGCCGTGCTTTCGCCAGCGCCAAAACAGATAGAGCCCGAGCCGCAAGCCCCACACGCTCGCCAAAGCCGCCAGCGCCCACGCATGCGCGCCAGGCGCCGGCGCCTGCACAAAACTCAGCCAGGCGAGCACGACGATCCCCAGCGCCCACCAGCTGTCAATGAAACTCGGATCCTTCAGCGGGATGCTGACAAGCCAGAGCAGCGTAAACAACGCCGCCATGACCGCAGCGTTCATCATCAGTGCAGGCGCGATTTCCGTCATTTTGCTTTGTCGCAGCAGCTGCGCGCGATCTCAAGCCGTGGCTTGCTCGTCTTTGTCCTTCGGCGCCAGCAGCAGATACATCGCCGGCGTGACGATCCGCGCCACCAGTGTCGAGCTGATCAGCCCGCCGATCAGCACCATGGCGATTGGGGAGAAGAGCGGTGAATCTTCCAAGAGCAGCGGCGTCATGCCGCCGATTGCGGTGGCGCTGGTCAGCAGCACCGGCAGGAACCGCACTTCGCCGGCGCGTTCGATCGCATCGCGCAGACTGGCGCCGCGCGCGCGCATCTGGTTGGCGAATTCCACCAACAGGATCGAGTTTTTGATCTCGATGCCGATCAGCGCGATGAAGCCGATGATGGCGGTAAACGACAGCGACTCGCCACCGATGAACAGCGCAATCAATCCGCCCATGATGCCAAACGGAATCACGAACGCGACGACAGCGGTCACCGCGAAGCTGCCGAACTCAAGCAGCAACACAGCCAGCACGCCGAAAATGGCCACCATGATTGCTGGGCCCAAGCCGCTGAAGCTGCGCTCCTGCGCTTCCGCTTCGCCGCCGAACGAAATGGTGTAGCCTGGCGGCGTCGGCAGCGCTTCGAGACGCTCAGCCACATCCGCAGTCACTTCGCTGATCAGATAGCCGGTTTGCGTGTAGGCGCGCACGGTGGCGGTGCGTTGGCGTTGGTAACGATCGATCGAGGCTGGGCCACTTTCAAGTTGCGGTCGCGCGATCTCAGCCAAGGGTAGGGCCCCGCCTTGATTGTTCCACACGTAGAGACCGTCGAGCGCAGAAACTGGCAGCGTGTTGTCACGCGGCGCGCGTAGCACAACGGGAAATGCGTCGCCGGCCGGATCGCGGAATTCCGCAACCGGCAAACCGGCGACCGCTACGCGCAAGGTCTGATCGATCGCGCCGGCGGGTACGCCGCGCAATCCAGCCTCGGCGTCGTTGATGTTGAGGTCGAGATCGATCAAACGCTCGGCCATCGGGTTCGACACATCGCGTGTTCCTGGCGTCTCGCGCAGAATGCGCTCCACCTCTGTGGCGATTTCGCCAATGGCGGCAAGGTCGGCGCCGCTGATGCGGACCGCGACTGGCGCCTCGATCGGCGGGCCATTGGTAAAGCGACGCAAATTGATGCGCGCGCCCGGATATTCGTTCAGCCGCGCGCGAATCTCCTCGATCTTGGCCATGCCTTCGGTGCGATGCCATTCGCGGAAGCGTGCGTAGATCTGACCGCCATTGGAAATCTGCTCGGGCGGGATTTCGTTGTAATAGATCTGCGGGTTGCCCCGCCCGGTGTTTGCGAAGCGCCAATCGAGCTCGGGGTATTCCGCCAACACGCCGTCCACGAATTGCACCGCGCGATCGGTTTCGCTCACCGCCGCGCCCTGCGGCGTTTCCACGTCGACGAGAAAATACGGGCTGTCGTTCTCCGGGAACAGACTGAAGCCCAGCTTCGGCACGAGACCGAGCGTGAGGAAGAACGCTACCAGGCCAATGATCACCGTCTTGCGTGGGTGGCCGAGCGCGAAATGCAGCGCCGGGCGATAGATGCCGTGAATGGCGCTCATGACCGTGTCGAGCAGCGCGTTCGAGTGGCCGACGTCAGTGCGCGGCAGCATGCGGCTGGCGAGAAACGGGATGATCGTCAGTGAGACGATCAGTGAGGCCGTGATGGTCGCCACCACGGCCAATGGCAGCGAACGGACGAATGCGCCGGCGCCTTCCGGCAACGCCATGATCGGCACGAACGCGAGAAGCAGCGTTGCGGTGCAGCCGATGACCGCGATGTTGATCTCCGAAACGCCCGCAATGGCGGCTTCGCGCGGTTGCATGCCCTGCCGCAAATGCCGGGCGATGTTTTCGGTGACGACGATGCTGTCATCCACCAGCAGGCCCAATGCCAGCACGAAGCCAGCGATGGAAAGTTGATTGAGCGAATAGCCCAGCGCATGCAGCACCACGACGCCGATCGCCAGCGACAGCGGGATCGACACCATCACCACGATCGAGGCGCGAAAGCCCAACGGCAGCAACGTGAGCAGCACCATAAAGATAGCGATGGTGAAATCGCGGCCCAAGCTACCGAGGCGGTGCTTTACCGTTTCGGACTGATCGAAGCCGCGGTGCAGCACGATGTTCGCCGGCAGCGTCGCTTCGAACGCATCGATGCGCGCGCGCACCCCATCCAGCACCGGAAAAATGTCTTCACCCAGCCGCGCGCGCGCGCTCACGAACAGCGCGCGCTGACCGTTGAAACGGGTAATGTGCGCGCGCTCATCGTTGGCCCAGGCGACGTCGGCGACATCGCCGACGGTGACGATGGAGCCGCCCTCGGCCCGCAGCGCAACGCCGCGAATTTCGTCGAGACTGTTGTACGATCCGGACGCTTGCAGGTTGAAGCGGCGACCGCCCGCTTCGACCGCGCCAATCGGCGAGTCCACGCCTTCGCGCTGCAAGGCGTCAGCAACTGCGGTCAGCGGCAAACGATAGGCGGCAAGGCGATCGAGGTTGGCGGCGACGCGCACTTCCGCGGGTGGGGCGCCCCAGACGTCCGCTTGCTGCACGCCTGGCGCGCGCTCGATCGAATCGCGCAACGCCTTGGCGTAAGATTCCATCTGCCGGAACGATGCGTCGTCGCTGGTCAGCGCCACCTGCACGACACTGGTTTGCGCCGGATTGAAGCGCCGTGCGCGGATGTCAATGATGCCGTCCGGCAAATTCGGCCGCACGACATTGAGTTCGCGCACCACCTCGCCAAACTTTTCTTCCGCGTCGACGCCCCACGCAAACTCGACGCTGATCACAGCGACGCCGGCGCGGCTGGAGGAGTTAAGATCGCGGATGTCCTCGATCGCGTTGATCGCGTCTTCGACTGGAATGGCGACCAGCCGCTCCATCTGCTCGGCGTCCGCGCCGGGCAGCACGATGGCGATGGCCACGCCGGGAAATTCGGTGATCGGGTCTTCCGATTTCGGAATCGCCATCACCGCGCCGATGCCCAGCGCAATCAGCAGGAAAAAGAGGATCGCGGTGAATTGCCAGCGATCAACGAAGAAGCGCGTGATCGCTTGCATCGGGGATCAGGCGCCAGCGCCGGCGATGCGCACCGTCTCGCCGTCGCGCACGTAGGCCGCCCCGGCCGAGATTACGCGATCTCCCGCCACGAGGCCTTCGACGATCAGGACGCCGTCATTGGTGACGCCTGCCGTGCGCACGGCGCGGCGGCGCGCTACGTTTTCCGCATCAACCACGAACACCACGCCTTGATCGGCGCGGGCGTCGAGCAGGGCCAAGGTCGGCACCAACATGGCCGCTTGCACGGCTTCGCTCGCCGCCGCTGCGATCTCGACTTCCGCGACCATGCCGCTGCGCAAATCACCGGGCGCCAAGATTTCAACTTCCACTTCGAACGCGCCCGTCGCGTCGTTGCCTTTGGCGCCGACGCGCGTCACGCGGCCTTCGCGCACCTGATTGCCAAGTTCGCCGAGCCGCACGCGCACCGCGTCGCCAACGCGAACACGCGCAGCTTGCGCCGAAGCAACCGGCGTGCGCACCACAAGCCCCGATCCGACTTCACCCAGCGCCAACACTGGTGCGCCAGCAGCGACGCTCTGCGCGGCCTCGGCGCGGCGGCGCAGAATGATTCCATCCGCCGGCGCGGTGAGCACCGACGAATCGCGCGCACGCTCGACAGCAAGGCGCGCATCTTCGAGCCGCGCTTCCGACACGAAGCCGCGCTCATAAAGTTCTTGTGTGCGGGCGAGATCGCGCTCCGCATTGGCGCGCGCGAGCGCGGCTTCATCGGCGTTCGAACCGACGCTTGTCCGCCGCAAGGTGGCGAGGCGTTGTCCGCGGCGCACGCGATCCCCCGCATCGACGCTGATCGACGCGACCACACCCGGTGAATTGAAAGCCAGCTCTGTCTCGCGCTTGTAGCCAACCATGCCGCTTGCGCGGATCGCGCCGGCGGCCGATTGCGGGGCTACGTCAGCGACCTGGACAAGCGGCCCGGGGCCGGGCGCAGCTTCCTCAGCGCCATCCGACGCCCCGCAGGCCGCCAGGGCAGCCAAGCCCAGGGCAAAAACTGCCCCACGAACAGAGAGTTGTGATCCAAAGCCGCCCATGCAGTGAACGATATAGGATTTGTTCAGCGATCACAAGCCACGGATTTGTGAAAGCTGGCTTTTTCCTACCCGGCCGGCTCGCCTTTGGGCTTGTCCGCGGGTGCTGGCGCGGCCTCAAACCCATCCGCTCTGGCAAGTTCGGGAAACAGCCGCATCCACCCCACGGATGCGGCAACTGCCGCGATCCCACCGACGGTCACGGCCAGCACCGGTCCAAAAATGCGCGCCGTCAGACCCGCTTCGAAATCACCGAGTTGGTTTGATGCGGAGATAAACACGAAGCTCACGGCCGCGACGCGCCCGCGCATGGCGTCTGGCGTCGCCAGCTGCACCAGGCTTTGGCGCACATAGACTGAGATCATGTCGGCGCCGCCAGCGATCGCCAGCGCCGCTGCGGTGAGCCAGAACGATTGTGAGAGGCCGAACACGATTGTGACGAGCCCAAACAGCACCGTCGCGCCGAACATCCATCGTCCGACGTTGCGATGCAGGGGCGTTACTGCCAGCACCAGCGCAACCAAAGCCGCACCGGCGCCCATGGCGGAACGCAAGATGCCCAATTCGCCGGGGCCAGCGTGCAGAATATCGCGCGCGAACACAGGCAGCAGCGCGACAGCGCCCGCGAGCAAAACCACGACGAGATCGAGCGAGATCGCGCCCAGCACGATCTTGTTGTCGCGCACGAAGCGCAAACCTTCGAGGATCATGGTGATCGTGCGCGGATCGTCGACCGCCGGCTGTCGCGGCGTTTTCGTGGTCCACAGCAGCGCAAAGGCGGCGACAAACAGCGCTGCCGCAGCCGCGTAGGGCGCGGCGGCGCCCAGCCCGTAAAGCAATCCGCCAACCGCCGGGCCGACGATGACGCCCGCCTGGAAGCCAAGCGATTGCCAGGCGATCGCTTGCGGCAGCTCATCGCGCGGCACAAGCATCGGCCCAAGCGCCGTGTTTGCCGGAGGCAAGAACGCGCTGACGGCGCCGGCGCCGATCGACGCCGCGAACACCACCGGGATCAGCGTCTCGGCGCCCAAGCCGGTCGAAAACACCAGACCGCCCGCGATCAGCGCTTTCGCCGCGTAGCAATAGAGCAGGATCGCTTTGCGGTCGTAGCGGTCGGCGGTGTTGCCGCCGATCAGCGACAGCGCAAGCAGCGGCAAAAATTGCGCAAGTCCCATCAGACCAAGCAGAAACGCGCTCTCGGCGATCGATTGCCCGTGTGCGCGGGCGGAATCGTAAACCTGCCAGCCAATCGCGGTGAGCTGCATCTGCATGCCAAGCGTCACCATCACCCGGCCGGTGAAGAAGCGGAGAAACGCGCGATGGCGGAAGATGGCGAGGGAGGGGAGGCGCAGCATGCGGGAGGCGGCCGACAATGCGCTGCCCGGGTGCGAGTCGCAATGCGGCGTCATGGAGATTTGCTTTGACGATCGCTTCGGCGCGCCCTAATGCGCGCCCCTTCGCCTGCACAATTGGGCGCGAGGATCTGCGTTGACGCTTCAGCTGGTCGCCGAGAAACCCGAGCACGCCGCGCCGATCGAGCGCGTGCTTGACCGCGCCTTCGGGCCCGGCCGTTTCGCCAAGACGAGCGAGCGCGTGCGCGAGCGTGGTGCGGTGGCGGAGCCGTCGCTGTCGCGTGTGGCGATCGACGACGCTGGCGCGGTTGTCGGCGTGTGTCGAATCTGGAGCGTCGAAGCGGGCGCGCAGGTGTATTTTCTTGGTCCGCTCGCGGTTGATCCGAGCGCCCAGCGCGCAGGGCTTGGCGCTTCGCTTGTCGGCGAGGCGGTCATCGCGTGTCGCGCTGCGGCGGGCGCTGGCATTGTCGTCGTTGGCGCTGAGCCGTTTTTTCAGCCGCTCGGCTTTTCGCTTGTGCCAGAGGGTCGCGTCAGCCTGCCGGGTCCGACTGATCCGAAGCGCTTGTTGTGGATCGCGCTGCGGCCGGGTGGGCTCGATCAGGTGTGCGGCGAGATCCAAGCGCCGACGCGCTGATCACTCGCTCTCGCGCCGCCAGCCGAGCATCAAGATCGTCGTCCCCAGCAGCGCCCATACCCAGCCAGGCCCCAATGGGGACGCTGCGGCCGCGCGCACCACGTAAGCGCCGTTGCGTTCGATGCCCAGCCAATCGGCGCCGCCCGCGCGCGCGCCACGGTCGACGCGGCGGACATCGGGCAAAGTGCGGCCGTCTTCGCCTGTCATGAACACGCCGCCGCCCGTCGCATTCACAAGCGGACGAAGAATCTCCTCGGTGGCGGCGAGCGCCTGCGCTTCGCGCGGATTGAGCGGGCCAACCGCCGCGAAGGCGCGCAAGCTGCCGGAGCGCGCTTCGAACAAGCCTTGCTGATCGGTTTCCGCGTTGGCGCGCCAAATTCCGGGTGACGCCTGCTCCAGCGCGATGTTGCTGCGCTCCCCGTTCGGCGCAATCACTTCAACCGCGGACGGCGAGGCGCCCAACGTGCTACGCTCGATCTCCAAACCTTGCGGCGTTGCTTCTAGCGTCAGGCGCTCGTCTTCCAGCTCCGGCTCTTGCATCAGCCAATGCGCGAGCCGGCGCAGCAATTCGCCGTGCGGTCCGCCGCCATCATAGCCACGCGCCCAAAGCCACGCTTGATCCGACCAAAGCTGCGCCACGCGTCCGCGTCCGGCGCGATCAAGCACCAAGAGCGGATTGCCGTTCGCGCCTTGCAGCACGGTCTGTCCGCCCGATGCACGCGCTTCGATCTGTCGTGTCCAGCGCCCCCAGCGTTCGGGGCTCGGCAAGCCACGCACAACAGGGTGGCGCGCGCCGAGCGTTGTCGGCTGCGGACGGTAAGCGCGATTGAACACCGCGCCGGTCGGCTGAGACGGCAAGATGCCGGCAAGCGCGGTGCGATAAACCCCGTCGGGGCCCGCCTCCGCATCTCCAGCGGTGATCAGCAACGCGCCGCCTTCCTCAACGCGCCGCGCGATGTTGGAATAATAGTAGGGCGGCAACAGATTTCCGCGCCGGCGATAGCGGTCGAAGATAATCAGGTCGAATTCGCCCAAGCGGCGCTCGAACAATTCCTCGGTCGGGAAAGGGATCAGCGCCAGCTCATGCAGCGGCGTGAAATCTTGTTTGTCCGGCGGTCGCAGAATGGCGAAGTGAACCAAATCGACGGCCGGGTCTGATTTCAGCAGATTGCGCCACACGCGCGCGCCCGGGTGGGGCTCGCCTGTCACCAGCAACACGCGCAGACGGTCGCGCACGCCGGTGGCGGCGAATGCCGCGCGGTTGTTGGCGAGCGTAATTTCCTGCGGCCCGCCCTCGGCCTCGACGATCACCATGTTCGTTCCGCGCTTGGGCAAGCGCACATCCACGCTGAAATCCTGATTGGCGCGTGCAACGGTCTCGCCCGCTGACGCGCCATCGATGGTCACGCGCACGCGCACTTGGGCGTTGGCGGGATCGGTGACACGTCCGGTGATGCGCATCCGTTCGCCGACAATGCCGAACGTCGGCGTCGAGAGCAGTTCGAGGCGTCTGTCGCCGCGATTGGGATCGCCCACCACCAGCAAATGCACTGGCCCCAGCGGCGCCAAACGGCGCGGGTCGTCGGGCGGATCAGCGGCTTGTCCATCGGTGACGACGACGACGCCGCCAATACGATCGCGCGCGACATCGCTGAGCGCATCCTCAATGACCGAGGTGATCAAAGTCCCGTCCGGCCCGCCGCGCGCTTCGCGGACGCGCACATCGAGGCCTTGCTCGCGTGAAAGCTGCTCGGCGATGCGATCGCCCGCCGCGCGCGCGGCGTCGCGTCGATCCGCAAGCGCCAGGCTTTCGCTTTGATCGACGACGACGAGCGCGACGTCTTCCGCTGGCTCGCGCGCCTCTCGCACGATCTGCGGCTGCATGAGGCCAAGGAAGATCAGTAGAAATCCGAGCGCGCGGAGCACCGGTGCGCCGCCGCCGCGCCACAGATAGATCGCCCATGCCGCCACCGCGAGCGCGCCCAGCGCCCACAATGCAACGGCAGGCAGTGCGGGATCGAAGCCGATGCGGCTGGCGCCGATCATCGCCCGTCGCCCATGCGCTCAAGCAGAGCGGGTACGTGCACCTGGTCTGCTTTGTAATTTCCGGTCAGCGCCACCATCACCAAGTTGACGCCGAAGCGCAGCGACAGCTCGCGTTGGCGGGCATCCAATTGCGCTTCGCCGGACCACGCCGCCGCCCAATCGCCATCACCCACAAACAAAGCAGCGACGCCATCGCGCGAGGAGGAGGCTTGCGTCGCCTCCGCCCACAAACGCGGCGATTGCGAGCGACCCGGAAAAGATCGCATCAGATAAAACGCGCGCGCAACGACATGTTCGCTGGTCACTTGCTCCAGCGGCGGCGCGTCGACGCCTTGCAACATCACAGCTGCGGGGCGTTGCGACTGCTGGGTGCGCCCAGCGTCGCGCGTATCGACGAGCAATAAACCGCCTACGGCAAGATAGCGGTCGAGATTGGCAAGCGCTGCGTCGGACAATCGGCGTGGGGTGCCTGGCGCCGGCCAATACAAGAATGGATATGCAGAGAGATCGTCGCGTGTGAGATCGACCCCGATCGGCGCCCCCGGCTCAACCGAGGTGCGGTTGATCAATATTTGCGTCAGCGCGTCGAGCCCCGCTGCCGACACGCGATCAACGCGCGCATCGCCCGTTCGCACATAAGCGAGGCGCAAGATCTGAGTGGGGTCTTCACCCGATTGAGCGCGCGCCTCGCCGGCGCCCAGCAGGCCGAGCGCCATCAGCGCTGCAGCGCCGCCGCTACGTGCGAAGCGGGGCAGGCGGCCCATCAGGAACAGCGCGATAAACAGATCGATCGCGATCATGAAAGCGGCGATGCCGAAGAAATATCCCGCGAGCGGGCGTTCGATCATGGCGCCGAGACCCGCGCGCGACACGCCGTCCGGCACAGCGAGGGGTGCGAGAACTTCGTCGGCGCGCGAGGCGTCAATGGCGGCGGAAACGCCCGCGCGTTCGTACAAGCCAGGCGGCGTACCCGGCGCCGGGTGCGCGAGCGAGAATGCATCCGGTGCGATCGGCTCAGAATCCGGCGGCGCGTCGTTGAGCTGTCCGTAACCGTCGAGCAGGCGTTGCGCCACGAACGGGCCACCAGCGATGTCGCGTTCGCCGGCGCCATCGGCGCGACCGGCGAACGCCAACGTCCGCCGCAGCATCTCGACATAGAGGCCCGAGAGCGGCAAGTCGGACCAAGCCGGCCCGGCGCTTGTATGAAACAACACGATCAAGCCGCGCCCATGCGCCTGCGCGGTCACCAGCGGTGAATTGTCGGACAACGTCGCCCACACGCGCGCTTCGGCAATCGACGCAGGCTCTGCAAGCACTTGACGGCGCACGACGACATCGGCCGGTGGGTTGATGCCGGCGAACGGAGAATCCTGCGGAAACGCGGCGAGGCCAAGCGGCGTTTCCCACGCCAGCGCGCCGCCAAGCGTGCGCGATCCCGGCCGCAGACGAACCGGCAGCAGGTCATCGGCATCGTTGGCAAGGCGCGGCCCCGCAAAACGCACCAACAGGCCGCCATTGTTCAGCCAATTCTCAAGTGCAGCGCGATCGGACGGCGCGATGCGGCCTGCATCAGGCAGGATCAACGCTTGCGCGCGCATGTCGATCAGGCGCGCCAGCTCCGCGCGTTGCAGGCTCGCGAACGGTTGCAGCGCACGATCGACGTAGAACAAGTCAGAGGTGAGCGAACCTTGCGCGCCGCCGACATCGACAAGCCCGACGAATGGCCGCCCGGCGCCCGCTGGCAACAAACGCACAGCGCCGGCGCTTGTCTCGCCGACGATACGCACGCGCGCCGCGCGCGCCGCGATCTCCGGCGGCAGCTCGATGCGCGCGCTTGCGCTCTGCGCGTCGCCACTAAAGGTGAGTTCCGCCGCGCCAAGAGCGCGGCCGTCCAATGTCTCTGCCGCAACTGCGCCGGTGGGCGCGCCATCGGGTCCACGTCGGGCTTCGACCTCGACGCCGCGCGGCGTAACTTGCCCCGCCGTCAGGGCGCGCGCGGTTTGCGGCGGCAACCGCACCGTCACCGGGCCACGGCGCATCAGTTCGGCGCCCAGGGCGGCCGCGCCATCGTCGTTCAAGCCGTCGCTGATCCAGACCACCCGCGCGAAATCGCCGCGCGTCTGCGCGAGCCGCCGCGCGGCGTCTGCTCGGTCTGGCCGCCATGGCCGGGGTTCCAATCGCGCGATGCGGCCTTTGGCATCGCCAGCGGTCAGCGCTTCACCAGGATCGCGCGCCGGTACGCTTGGCGCGGTGAGCAGCAGAAACACCGGCGCGCCAGCGCGCTCTGCCTCTTGCGCCGCCGCGGTGGCTGCGCCGCGTGCGTCGCTCCAGTGCGGCGCGGAGGTCCAACCGTCGTCAATCACGATCAATGTGCGCCCGCCTTGCGCGCTTTCTGCTGCGCTCGGCGCCAAGCTTGGCCGCGCGAACGCGAGGATCATCAGCGCCGCCGCCAGCGCGCGGAACAACACGAGCCACAGCGGCGCGCGCTCGCGGCTTTGCTCGTCCGTGCGCAATCCAAGCAAAAGCCGCGTCGGCGGAAACGCTTCGCGCTGCGGCGGTGGCGGCGTCGCGCGTAGCAACCACCACAATGCCGGCAGCGCGATCAGCGCAGCGAGCGCGAGCGGTGCGCCGAACAAGAACGGTCCAAGCGTCACGCGAACCGCTCCGACACCAGCGCGATCAACATGGCGAGCGCTGGCGCGGCGCTGTGATCGGTGCGGTGGGTGAGCGCCGGAAAGCCAAATTGCGCGCCGAGCGCGCGGATGGCGCGGCGGTGTGTTTCCAGCCGCTCGGCATATTCGTCACGTGCGGCCTCCGCGCGGCCGAGCAGCATTTCGCGCTTGCCGCCCGGTTCGCGGAACAGCGTCCGGCCGCGGAACGGAAATTCTTCTTCCGCCGGATCGGCGATGATCACCAGGGCGCCGCTGGCGCCGCCCGACGCCGCCGCTGCGATGCGCGCGCGCCAGGTTTCGACGGGCGCGTAAAAGTCGCTCATGAAAATGAGCGCGCTTCTCGAGGGGGCTTCGGCGTCGCGCATCGGCGCCGACATGTCGATCGCCAGCCTGTCAACTGCGCGTGCGCCGGCGCGCGCAGGTTGCCCAAGCACGCCAACCTGTTCGCCGCCGCGCGAAAGCAATGTCGCCAGCGCAAGCGCCAACGTTCTCGCGCGGTAAAGCTTGGTGGCGCGCTGTGTATCGGCGGTCCAATTGAAGCCGGGGTCTGGGTCGATCCAAAACCACGCCGTCTGTGCCGCTTCGCGTTCGCGTTCGCGCACGTAATACCGATCGCCGCGCGCGGAACGGCGCCAATCGACCATGCGCGCGCCATCCTCGGCGCGGTGATCACGATATTGCCAGAACGCTTCGCCCTGGCCCGAACGTCGGCGACCGTGGAAGCCTGGGGCATTCGCCGCCAACCGCCGCGCATCGAGCAGCAAGCCCGGCAGATCGCCTGCCAAGCCAAGCGCTTCGAGGCGGGCTGCGTTGTTCACGAGCGCTTCTTCGCCTTCTTCGCGGCTTTGCGCGCCGGCTTCTTCTTCATCGTGCTCGCATCAACGAAAGTTTCGAAGCCGCCATAGAGCATCCGCGCGGGATCGAACGGGCAGTTCTGCGGCACGGCCATGCGTGGGTCGGCCATCACCTTTTTGTTTACGCGGTCGCGATGGGCTCGATCCTTGTAGAGGATCCACGAGAATACGACGACCTCGCCCTTTTTGAGAGTCAGAGCGCCGGGAAAAGTCGCGGTCATGCCTTCGACGTGCAGATCGTCGCCGACGCATTCCTTGTAGTCGAGCGCGCCGTGCTCCATCCAAATCGCGCACGCTTTCTCGGAGATGACCTTGTAAGCGCCGAGGTTCTTCTTCGTCACCGGAATGAGGAAGCCGTCTGCGTATGCCATGGGTGAAACCTCGCTGTTAGGCGGCCTTTTCGGCCAGATCGTCGACCAGCGAGTCGATATCCAACCCTTCGGCGCGCGCGCCGAACGACAATTGCATGCGGTGCACAAGCGCGGGACGTGCGAGTGCCGCGACATCGTCGATCGCGGGCGCCAAGCGCCCGCGCAGCAAAGCGCGCGCGCGAACCGCCAGCATCAAAGCTTGGCCCGCGCGCGGCCCGGGGCCCCAAGCGACATGCTGGTTGACGCGCGGATCGTGGCTCGAGCCCGGGCGCGCCGAGCGCACCAGTTCGAGAATGCTCGCCAGCACTTTTTCGCCGACGGGCATGCGCCGCACCAAATGCTGCAGGCGCAGCAGCGCATCGGCGTTGAGCACAGCGGCGGGCGTGGTGTCTTCGAGGCCGGTCGTCTCGATCAGAATCTTCCGTTCGATCTCCGCGTCAGGGTAGGGCACGTCGACTTGCAGCAAGAAGCGATCGAGCTGCGCTTCCGGCAATGGATATGCGCCTTCGTGTTCGATCGGGTTTTGCGTGGCGAGCACGTGAAACGGCGCCGGCACGTCGTAAGGATGGCCCGCGACCGTGACATGCTTTTCCTGCATAGCTTGCAGCAACGCCGATTGCGTACGAGGCGACGCACGATTGATTTCGTCGGCCATCAGCAGGCTGGTGAAGATCGGGCCTTTGACGAAACGGAAATGCCGCCGGCCCTGTTCGTCCTGGTCGAGCACCTCGGAGCCGAGGATATCCGCCGGCATCAGGTCGGGCGTGAACTGCACGCGCGCCCATGGCAGCCCGAGCACGCGCGCCATCGCTTCAACAAGCTTGGTCTTGGCCAAGCCGGGCGCACCGACAAGCAAAACGTGACCGCCGGCGAGTACAGCGGCCAGCACCAGCTCGATGACCCGCTCCTGGCCGAATACCGCTTTGCCGATTTCGGCCCGTACGCGCGCCAGAACTTCCCCAGCGGCTTCGGCCTCGCCCACCAGAGCGCGAGCGTCTTGGTCGTCCCTCGAATTGATCATCGGCTGGAAGCTCATCCTCTTGGGGGCGGATTTATGACGCCAACCGTGTTAGGCGATCCCTGCGCATGCCGGAACCAACTTCGCCCCCCAAATCGTCTTTTGAGGAAATGTTGGCCGTCCTCAAGGCCCACGCCGGAACCCGCGAAGGCTTTAGCGATCGGGGGCCGCCGCCCGTCGATAAATGGAACCCGGTCCATTGCGGCGACATCGGCATGGAGATCATGGCCGACGGCACATGGAAGCACGAGGGCGCGCGCATCACGCGCGAGCCTTTGGTGCGCCTCTTCGCCTCCATCCTCCGCAAAGACGAAGACGGCCAAACCTATCTCGTCACGCCGGTGGAGAAGATCGTGGTGAAGGTGCACGACGCGCCCTTCACCGCCATCCGCGCGGATCGTGTGGGCGAGGGGAAGGAGCAACAGATCATCTTCACGACAAACGTCGGCGACGTGATCACAGCAGGGCCGGAGAACCCTATCCGTGTGGAGCAAAACGGCGAAGAGCCGCGCCCATACGTGCTGGTGCGCGGACGGTTAGAAGCACGCATCCTTCGCGCGCCATTTTACGAACTCGTTGAATGGGCCGATACCCGCGAGGAGAGGCTTCGGGTTCGGAGTGGCGGCGAGTGGTGGGAGCTGGGGGCGCAGTGAAGCGAGCTGCGCCTCATTTCCGCGTTCACGGCCTTCCTGCGGAAGAGTGGGAAGACATCTACTTCCTTCAATGGCTGCTGGGGAGTTTCGAGGGCTATGTCAGCCGCTTCGAAGCGGCGTTGCAACTTTTTGAACGAGAGAGCGTAGCGGGCAATCTCGCAGTCGACATCCTCATAAAGGACTCCAAGAGCATCCCGAGAGCAACCGCCCCTTGCCAGAAGCGTGGTTCGATCAAGAGCGCGCTAACGCGTGGTGCCAGATCGCAGCGAGGGACGGCGCGCTCTCAACGTTTCATGCCTGGCACGTCATTGAAGGCATCAGGATGCATGCATCCACGACTTGCCCGTCATTGCGCAGTTACGTTGACTTCGAGCGCCTGCAGCGCGTTGAAGCGTTGTTCAACGCGCGATTTCCAGGTCTCGACATGCTCCGCAACGGCTTGGCGCATTCAGCGCAGAATGCGAAAAGTCAACACAAGGCTGAGTTCAATGCATTCAAATTGGGTGATGGATCACGGATCGAGAGTTATGGGGGCTCGCTTGCCGGGGATTTTCTCGGCTTAACTGTGAACGGCAAGATTCACGGCTTCGTCATCAACCGCTCGGCTTTGACCGCTCTCCGGCGCATGCAGAGTCTCGTGTACGGCGCAGTGCGGGAAGCCGTTCGCCACTCGGAGCAGGTGTCCGCGCAAATGCAGCAGCCTCAGATGAGCGTTTGTCCACCAAGTCATACACACGATATTTTCCGCAGATTGCCTTTTCACCAACCCTGCCACTAGGAAGGGGGCGTGTCCGATCGCGCCGCCTTCGCCCAGCTCCTCCGCCAGCGTCTAGACCCGCTCGCCGCGATCCCGCCTGCGTCGGCGCGTACGCGCCGCGACAGCGACTTGAACCCCGATTGGGACAATTGTCTAGGCACGCGTCCCGCCGCCGTGCTCGCGCCGATCATCAAGCGCCAGTGGCTGGATCATGCTCTTCACCGAGCGCGCTAAGGAGACGCCCAGCAGCATGATCGATCACGACGATCTCGAACGCCGCTTGCGCGAACGCTTGACGCCGCTCGATGCGTTGGCGGCGGCGCATGCGCGTGGCGATCGCGATCTCAATCCGGAATGGCCGCTGCCGGAAGGTCGCGTGCTGCGCGACGCCGCTGTGCTGGCGCCGATTGTCCGCCGGCCTGACGGCTGGACCATGTTGTTCACCGAGCGCGCCGCCGACCTCGCGTCGCATCCCAGCCAGATTTCGTTTCCGGGCGGCAAGATCGAGGTAGGCGAGACGCCGGTCGACGCCGCGTGCCGCGAAACGTTTGAGGAGATCGGCATCGCCCGCGACCTCATCACCCCGCTCGGCGGCTTCGACGCCTACGAGACGGGCACGGGGTTTCGCATCATGCCGGTTGTCGGCTTCATCGAACCCGGCTTTACGCTGACGCTCGACCAACGCGAGGTGGCCGAAGTGTTCGAGGCGCCGGTGAGTTTTCTGTTCGAGCCCGCCAATCACGAGCGCCGCGAAGGCGAATGGCGCGGCCGCCGCGGCGCTTATTACGCGATGCCGTATCAAGGTCGCTTCATTTGGGGCGCAACCGCAGGCATGATCCGCGCGCTGTATGAGAGACTTTATGGGTAGGCCCGATAGGCGATCCGTCCTGTTTGCGCTTCCGCTACTGACAAGCGCTTGCGTCCCTCTGCCTGAAATTTTGCCTTCAGAGGTGCTGGCGATCCGCGTCCCACTCCCTTCTCAGCAAGAATTTTTCGCCGCCATCAGAACGTTTGCGGAAGCGCACGGCTATTCAGTTGAGGAAGGAACCTACACTTTCGAGCTCGGCACCGCACGTGGGTTCATCCTTAGTGGATTGCGCTCACAAATTCAGATATCGAGCGGTCGAGGAGACCGTGAGTTTTCGGCGATTGATTTCCAGGCATTCTTCTATGCGTCGAGGCTCGTCGAGTTTTGGGGGCTAACAGAATCCCAACTCAGTGCGTTGATTGGTGATTTCTTGAGCGCGATCGAGACTGTTGATGGTTTAGCGGCAGTGAGGCGAGGTACGCAGCGATGAGCGCCGCGATTACCCATGCTGCTTGGATGAAGGCGCCGGAAACGCGCGCTGTGATCGCCGCGCTTGACGCCGCGCGCGCCGATGGTTCGCGGTTCGTGGGCGGATGCGTGCGCAACACTTTGGTGGGTCGCGAGACTGACGACATCGACATCGCTACCCAACTCGCCCCCGATGAGGTGATTGCGGTCGCCGCAAAGGCCGGTTTCGCCGCACATCCAACCGGCATCGAGCACGGCACCGTGACAATCGTCGCCAATCACAAGCCCTTCGAGGTCACGACGCTACGGCGCGACGTCAGCACCGATGGCCGCCGCGCCACGGTGGCGTTCACGCAGGATTGGAACGAAGACGCGCAACGCCGCGATTTTCGCATCAACGCGCTTTACGCCAATGCAGCCGGTGAGGTGTTCGATCCCACCGGCGGCGGCTTGGACGATGCGCGCGCCGGCCGCGTGATCTTCATTGGCGACGCCGAAACCCGCATTCGCGAGGATTATCTGCGCATCCTGCGCTTTTTCCGCTTCAACGCCTGGTATGCGCGCGGCCCGCTCGACCCCAACGGCATCGAAGCCTGCAAAGCGCTCGCGAGCGGCGTCGAAGGGCTCTCGGCTGAGCGCGTGTGGAAGGAGCTGAAGAAGCTGCTTGCCGCGCAGAACCCGCGCGCGGCCTGGGAAGGCATGGAGGCGATCGAGGTGCGCGGCCGCGCCGCGCCTGAACTATCGCGCCACGATCGGCTCGATGCGTTGATCGGGCTGGAGAACGATCTGATGCTGGGCGTGGACGCGATGACTCGCGTCGCGGCGGCGCTGCCTGATGCGGCGGCGGCGCAGGCTCTGTCGCGGCGGCTGAAGCTTTCGAACGAAGAGCGTGACCGCTTGGTCGCCGCACTTGGCGATGACGTGAAGCTCACCTCGTACATGTCGCTGCGCGAAATGCGCCGGGCGATCTATCGCCTCGGCAATGAGACGTTCCGCGATCGCGTGAAGCTCGCATGGGCAAGCGCCGGCGACAAAGCGCAGCAATGGCGCGCGCTGCTCACGCACGGACAAATGTGGTCGCCGCCGCGTATGCCGCTCTCCGGCGATGAGGTGATGGCCGCAGGCGTGCCGGCAGGGCCGAAAGTGGGCGTCGTTTTGCGCGAGGTCGAAGATTGGTGGATCGACGCCGATTTTCCCGACGACAAGCTTAGCGTGATTGAGCGCCTGAAGGCCGTCGCGCAGGGAATGGCGTGAGCTTCGACAGGTCAAGCTTCCGCACCCAGTTTCGCGCCGGCTCTTCGATCCAGAGATAAGCGACCGCCGCCGCCACGATGCACGCCACGAACACGCCGGCGAACGCCGCAAAGCGGAGCGCCACGCTCGACGCATCGGTGACGCCGAAGCGTTCGAGCGCGTGGAACCAAACGATGTCGATCGGCAGATGGATCATGTAGAGCGCGTAGGACGAGGCTCCGAGGAACACGAACGCCTTGTTCGCAAATGCGCCTTCGCGGTGATGGCGCGCGGTTTCCGCAAGCCCGTAGATCAAGCCGGCAAGGCCAAACCAGACGAGGCCTTCCCACAGGTTCAACATGCACACCGCGATGATCGTGAATGCGCTCACATAGACGATCGGCCAAGCGTGCTCGGCTCGCGCTGCGTGCGAGCGGCCGAAATTGTAAAGCGCCACACCCAACAGGAACGACGGCATGATCCGCAGCGCGCCAATTTGCGCGGTCATCTGCGAGAAGTCGCGGCCGACCCACGGCAGCAACGTGTGCAGGTCGCTCAACGCCGCAAACGAGGCCACGCACAGCGCCAACGCGCCAGCAAGCATCCAGCCCGCGTGCTTGGCTTTCAGCACCAGAGCCGCGACCAACGGAAACAGCAGATAGGCGGCCCATTCGGCGCTGATCGACCAGGACGGAAAGTTCCAGCCCACAGCCTCGGTCGCGCCCCAGGCGTGAACCATGAAGAGGTGCGCCGGCAGATCGGAAAGCTTGAACGCGTCTGGGCTGCCGACGCCGGCGCCGATCGCGGTTGCGCCGGCATAGAGCGTGAGCATCGCAAGCAGGGCCGCCAGGTGCATTGGGTAAACCCGTGCGATCCGGTTTTTCAGAAAGCCGCCATAGCCAAAGCGCCCGGCCTCCACTGCCTCGAGATAGACGTGAGCCAAGATGAAGCCGGACAGCGTGAAAAAGAGGTCGACCCCGAGATAGCCGTCCGCGATCAGGCCGATCTGGCCCAGGCCAAGGCCAAGATGGTCCTTGAAATGGTACAGGAGCACCCAGAACGCTGCGAGAAAACGCAGCGAAGTCAGGGGCTTGATCTCTTGCGGATAGGGTAGGCGGGTCATGGAACTCGCCTGACGCAAGAAAAATGCCGCTATCCGAGCTTGGCCAGCAGCACCGCCAGCTGGGCCGCTTCCTCGAGCGTCAGCGGGCTCAGTTCGGCCTGAATGGCCGGGCCGTAGGCCCCCCACGCCTGTTTACGGAGCGCGCGGCCAGCCTCGGTGGCGTGGACCGTCTGGCCGCGAAGGTCTTCGGGGCAATCCCGTCGCTCCACCAGGCCCTCGGCCTCCATGCGGTCCACCAGGCGCGAGAGCGAATAGCGCGCCGCCAGCATGTGGTTGGCCAGATCGCGTTGCCGCAACGGCCCTTCGCGCTCCAGCGCCCAAAGCACATCGTACCACTCAAGCGGCGGAAACCCTTCGGTTTTTACGCGCGCCTCGACGCGCTCCAGCAGGCGCGGGCCGAACCTTTGAACCGCGACCCAAGCGCGCTCGCGCGGATCTTTGTTGGTGGGGATTGGGATTGGTTGTTGCATCTGCATCAATCTAGCACTATGTTGCGTTTGCAACAAGATGAGGGGCCAGAACCGATGTTCGGTTTGTTCCGTTCGAAATCACAGGAGAGGGTCATGACCCGCAAGATCGCCATCGTGGTGGGAAGCCTGCGCAAGGCGTCGTGGAATCGCAAGATCGCCGACGCGCTGATCGCCACCGCGCCCGCTGGGCTCGAGTTCTCGTTCGTGGAGATCGGCGACCTGCCGTTCTTCAATGAAGACCTCGAGGCCAATCCGCCCGCGCAGTGGGCGCGCTTTCGCAAAGAGATCGCCGCCGCGGACGCCGTGCTGTTCGTGACGCCGGAATACAATCGCTCGGTGCCCGGCGTATTGAAGAACGCCATCGACGTTGGCTCACGCCCGTACGGGCAGAGTGTGTTCGCTGGCAAACCCGCAGGCGTCATTTCCGGCTCGATGGGCGGCATTGGCGGCTTCGGCGCCAACCATCATTTGCGCCAGAGCTTGTCGTTCCTGAACATGCCGACGCTGCCGCAACCGGAAGCGTATATCGGCGTGGTGCACGAATTGTTCGACGCCAACGGGGCTGTGAAAACCGACGCGACGCGCGGCTTCTTGAACACCTATGCGAAAGCGTTTGCCGCCTGGATCGAAACCCAGCTCGCACCCGCGGCGGCGCGCGCGGCGGCGTAGCACTAGTCGGGTGTGGCGGGACGAGCCCGTATCAGCTCGTCCTGCGCGTGCACGATCGGTCCGAACGTCTTGATCATGAACCAGCACGACACCGCGCCGAGCAAACAGCCCGCCACTGCGAGATACAAAGAGTTGAGATAAAGCGCGGGATCGCTCGGCCCCGATTCACTGTAAGCGTCAGCAGCCAGCGACATGCGAAAAGAGATGTTGCTCGCAACGTTGCCGACGATCCACGTCAGCCACCAGAGAACAATAACACCGTCGTTCGGTTCGAGCTGATCGGACAGCGCGAACGTGCCGCGCCACGCTTGCTGTATGCCACGCAGCGGCATGACCAAGTTCGCCAGCGGGATAAAGTACCAACCCACCGCCCACGCCGGAGACATGATTTCACCGGGCGCCTCCATCGCGTGTAGGTTTTTCAGAAGGCGATAGGTGATGCGGCACGTGTAAACGACGCACAGCAGAAGCGTGATGGCCCAAAGCACAAACAGGATGAGGCCCACCAGGCCAACGCCTATCAGCGTCAGCGATGCTTCGGTTTCCGATGTGATGACGCCCGCGAACAGTTCGTAGCTCTGCACCGCAGCGATGAGGAGTTGCAGAACGAGTGCGGAGAAGAGGAAGAAGCGAAATCCAGTCCAAAGGCTGATCGGATTGCGTGGCCACCCTTGCTTTTGCTTCGCCATTTCTCTCCCCCGCTCAGGTTGTGGTTGGTGTTTTGCCCAGTCAAGTCATTGGCAATGACGCACTCTATACGTCGCCCTCATAAAATCGATTAGTCCAATGGACGCCGGCGCGCTATCGAGCCTGCCTCAGGAGGACTTTGCGCATGGCCGACGGAACTGAATCGAAATGCCCGGTGCCGCACTCACGTGGCAGACTCAATCGTGATTGGTGGCCGAACCAGGTCAATGTGGGAGTTCTGCACCAGAACACGCCCGAGTCCGATCCGATGGGTCAGGCGTTTGATTACGCCAAGGAATTCGAGAGCCTCGACCTCGATGCGCTGGTCAAAGACCTGCACGCTTTGATGACCGACAGCCAGGATTGGTGGCCCGCCGATTACGGCCATTACGGGCCGTTCTTCATCCGCATGACGTGGCATGCCGCAGGCACCTACCGCGTCGGCGACGGGCGCGGCGGCGGCGGTCGTGGTCAGCAGCGCTTTGCGCCGCTCAATTCGTGGCCGGACAACGGCAATCTCGACAAAGCGCGCCGGCTGCTGTGGCCGATCAAGCAGAAGTACAGCGCAAAGATTTCCTGGGCCGATCTGCTCATCCTCACCGGCAATGTCGCGCTCGAATCCATGGGTTTCAAAACCTTCGGCTTCGGCGGCGGCCGCGCCGATGTGTGGGAGCCGGAGAACCACGTGAACTGGGGCGCCGAAGAAGCGTGGCTTGCCGACAGCAAGGCGCCCAACAGCCGTTATTCCGGCGACCGTGAATTGCACGGCAACCTCGGCGCTGTGCAGATGGGCTTGATCTACGTGAACCCGCAGGGGCCCGACGCCAATCCCGATCCGGTCGCGTCAGGCCGCGACATTCGCGAAACCTTCGGCCGCATGGCGATGAATGACGAAGAGACCGTCGCGCTCGTCGCTGGCGGCCACACCTTCGGCAAAGCGCACGGCGCCGGGCCCGATAGCCACGTCGGCAAGGAGCCGGAAGGCGCAGACATCGAGCATCAAGGCCTCGGCTGGATCTCGACGTTCGAGAGCGGCATGGCCGGCCACACCATCACCTCCGGCATTGAAGGCGCCTGGAAGCCCAACCCGACCAAATGGGACATGGGCTATTTCGACACGCTGTTCGGCTATGAGTGGGAGCTGACCAAGAGCCCCGCCGGCGCGCATCAGTGGAAGCCGAAAGGCGACGCGGGCAAAGGCACAGTCGTCGACGCGCACGATCCGACGAAGTCGCACCAGCCGATGATGACGACCGCCGATTTGGCGATGCGCTTCGATCCTGCGTACGAAAAGATCTCGCGCCGCTTCCACAAGAACCCGGCCGAATTCGCCGACGCGTTCGCGCGTGCGTGGTTCAAGCTCACGCACCGCGATATGGGCCCGAAGATGCTCTATCGCGGCAAGCTGACGCCGAAGGAGGAGCTGATCTGGCAAGATCCGATCTCAGGCGCGAAGAGCAACATCGATTCGAGCGATGCCGAAGCGCTGAAGGCGAAGATCCTCGCCACCGGCCTTTCCGTGCAGCAGCTCGCGTCGACGGCGTGGGCGTCAGCGTCGTCCTATCGTGGCTCTGATCGCCGTGGCGGCGCCAATGGCGCGCGCATTCGCCTCGCGCCAATGAAGGATTGGGAGGTCAATAAGCCGGCCGAACTTGCGAAAGTGATTTCGGCGCTTGAAGGCGTGCAAAAAGACTTCAACAGCGGCGCCAAGAAGGTCTCACTCGCTGACCTGATCGTGCTTGCCGGTAATGCTGCGGTCGAGAAGGCGGCGAAAGCCGGCGGCGTCGACGTGAAAGTGCCGTTCACGCCGGGTCGTGCAGACGCCACACAAGATGAAACCGAAGTGCATTCGTTCGAATATCTCAACCCGAAGGCTGACGGTTTCCGCAATTACGCGCGCAAGCCGATCATGTCGGCGGAAGAGCATTTGATTGATCGCGCACAATTGCTTGAACTCTCGGCCCCGGAAATGACTGTGCTGATCGGTGGCCTGCGCGCGTTGCAAGTCGGCGATGCGAAGCTCGGCGTGCTGACGACGCGCCCGGGAACGCTGTCGAACGACTTCTTCGTCAACCTGCTGGACATGGGCGTGAAGTGGAAGGGCGTCGATGGCGGCCAAGAGGTCTTCGAAGGCCGTGACCGTAAATCTGGCCAAGTGAAGTGGACCGCGTCGCGCGCTGACCTCATCTTCGGCTCGCACTCGCAATTGCGTGCGCTGGCCGAAGTGTACGGCGCTGTCGATGCGAAGACGAAGTTCGTGAAGGATTTCGTTGCCGCGTGGACAAAGGTGATGGAGCTCGACCGCTTCGACTTGAAGGAACCGCGACCGGCTGGCGCGCAATAAGGCGCGTCACACGCTAACAGATCGGGCGGCGCTGCGAGGCGCCGCCCTTTTGTTATGCGTTCGCCGTCACGATCCAGCAGGCGCCGCTGAGGGCGACGTCGTTGTTGTGATACATCGGCGCGAGCGTCTCGATCAGCCGGCTCTTCGCCTCGGCCGCGTCAAGGCCCTGATCGACGATGGCGCGTGCGCAGGGCCCGATACGCATCAGGAAATCCGCGAGGCTTGGCAGCGGGCCGCCACCGGCGATGCTCATGTCGCCATCCCAGCGCGACAGCTTGATGTTGCGCCAGCCCGAGGCGCCCAACACACGCGCGATCTTGTCCGGGTCGGCGAACGCGTAGGGGCCGGGCGCGTCCGGGTCGGGCGGCGGCAGCGGCGCGGTCAGCATCGGTTCGACGGCGGAGATCGGGACGGTCGCCCACGCGTTTTCCGCCATCGCCCGCCAGCACGCGAACGCGAGCCTGCCGTTTGGGCGCATCGCGGCGCGAATATGCGCGAAGGCGGACGCGGGCTCTTCGAAAAACATCACGCCAAAGCGGGAGAAGGCGGCGTCGTAGCTGTTTCCAATATCGGCAGCGCCCGCGTCGGCTTCCTTGAACTCGATTGCGACGCCAGCATCGCGCGCCCGGCTTCGCGCAAGCGTCAGCAAAGGCGGCGACAGATCGACGCCGACGACCGCGCCCGTCGCACCGACTTGGCGCGCAATCTCAAGGCTGGTCGCGCCGGAGCCGCAGCCGATATCCAGCACGCGTTCGCCCGGTTGAAACGCACCTGCGCGCAACGTCGCGTCGGCAATCGGCGCGAGCATGATGTCGATGCGGTCAGCGTGCGCCGCCCATTCCGCGCCGACCTTGCCGCTCCAGTATTCGCGTTGCGTGGGTTTGTCGGGCACGGGCGTCCTTTCTGCGGAGCGCGCCGCCGCACGCCGCTACTCAGTCAGCGATCGCGCCATCGTCCGGCTGATTTGGCGCTCCTGCACCCGGTTATTGTGGGCGTTTCGCGGGGCCGCATAAAGCCCTTCAAGATAGGCGACGTCCCAGGCCGTCATTTCGTGGAGCGGCGCAGCGTCCGTCTGCGCGAACAGGTTGAGGATCGTCGGCGCGGCCTGGAAATCCGCATTGGGATCGATGCGCGCGAGCGTGATCATGGCGAGGTAGTCGCCGAGCGCGTGTGCGTCGAGACCGGAAGCGTTTTGGCCGTCGACGATCGCCACCACCTGATAAATGTCTTGGCGGGCAAACTGGCGCACACGCGACGAGATCGTGCCGCGAACCGGGCAGCGGCCTTCTTCGCAAAACCGACCATCAGCGGTGAAATACGCGTTGACGTGGAACCAGCGCACCGGCCGATCAGTATCGCGGAACGCCTCGAATTCGGTAAAGCTGGATGGCCTGACGCCACCAGGCGGATGGCGCACGAGCGAGCGCATCTCGCGGAACACGTCCTCTGCGAGCCCTCGGGCGTCCGGCGTCATGTAGATGACGATGTTTGGGTTGCAGCCCGGCCGACCGGGGCGAAGGTTCAGCGCGTGCGCGCGCATCGAAATTCGATCGAGGAGGGCTTGCGCAAACGGCTCATCGACGCCCGCGCCCACAAGCGCGGGACAAATATTTCTGTTCCAGCGTCCAAGTTGGCGCGAGCCGCCCGGCGTCGGTGAAAGCAAGCGCGTGAACTCGAGCGATTGTTCCTCAAGCCGCGCGCCGGGAACGACGATTTCCGGCTCAATCGTGGAGGTTTCGATTTGATTTGCGGACGCGCTGAAGCTTACCAGGGCGGCCAAACTCGCCGCCAGTGCGGTTCTCCAAATCATGACGATCCTCCCTTTTCCGCGGGAGCATGGGGCGCTCGACGAGGCGCTTGCAAGCCGATGCCGAAAAGTTGACTGGCCTTCACGGCCACTTTGCGATGGGCGGCATGCTGGAGAGAATGCTCTCGACATTGCCGCCGGTTTTCAGGCCGAAGGTGGTGCCGCGGTCGTAGAGCAAGTTGAATTCAACGTAGCGGCCGCGCTGGATGAGCTGTTCTTCGCGATCCGCTTCGCTCCAGCTTTGACCCATGCGCTTGCGCAGCAAAGCGGGATAGGCCTCGAGGAAGGCGCGGCCAACGCTTTGCGTGAACGCAAAGTCGCGTTCCCAGCTGTCGGTTTCCGCGCCGCCGCTGTTGTGGTGATCGTAGAAGATGCCGCCGATGCCGCGTGGCTCGCCGCGATGAGGCAGCCAGAAATACTCGTCCGCCCATTTTTTATAGCGCGCATAGAGGCCGGTTTCGTGCGCCTCGCACGCGGCGCGGTAGGGCGTGTGAAATGCGACCGCGTCTTCGTGGGCTTCATTACGCTGATAGCTTTGCGTCGGGTTCAGATCGCCGCCGCCGCCGAACCACCATTCGGTGGTGACGATGTGGCGCGTATTCATGTGCGCTGCGGGGCAGTGCGGGTTACGCAGGTGTGCGATCAGCGAAATGCCGCTGGCCCAAAAACGCGGATCGTCTGCCGCGCCTTTGACTTGCTTGGCGAAGTCCGGGCTGAAGGCGCCGTGCACGGTGGACACGTGGACGCCGACTTTCTCGAAGAAGCGCCCGCGCATCATGCCGGCGACGCCTCCGCCGAGGTCCTCGCGCCCATCGCCGCGCCGCCACGGCGTGCGCACGAAGCGGCCCGGCTGGCCGGGATAGAGCGCAGCCGGCGCCTCGTCCTCGATCGCCTCGAACGCCGCGCAGATTTGGTCGCGCAAAGTTTCGAACCACGTGCGGGCGCGTTGCTTGCGGTCTTCGATCACTGAATCACGCTCCCCGGGGCTTCGCGCAGCGAAGAACCCGGGGTCCATCGCCGCGACATTTGCTGAGCGGTCAAAGCCCGAACTCTCCATGGGCCCCGGGCCTCGCGCCGTGCGCGATCCCGGGGAACGGTGGAAAGAGAAGCGCTCATCATTCCAATGCGTCCAGGCGGCCTGTTTGCCGCAAGGCCTCGCTCAATACCACCGCGCCCGCCGTGACCACGTTGAGCGAGCGCAAGCCGGGGGCCATGGGTATGCGAACGCTGGCGGCGGCCGCCTGGTAGAGCTCCGGCGGGGCGCCGGCGCTTTCGCGGCCCAGGATCAGCGTGTCGCCCGGTGCGAACGCGAAACGATGGTGCGCTTCCGCCCCGTCGGTTTCGACCAGGATCAGCCTCCGGTCCCCCAAGCCTGTGAGGAAGTCGCCGAACGACGGGTGGCGCGCCACCTCCGCCCGCTCCTGATAATCCAGCGCCGCCCGTTTCAGGCTTTTGTCGGTCAGCGGGAACCCGCAGGGCTCGATCACGTCGAGCCCGACCCCGAAACAGGCAGCGAGGCGAATGGCCGCGCCGAGATTTTGCGGGATGTCCGGTTGATAGAGAGCGAGCCGCACGTTATGGCCTCCGCGCCGGAGAAATCGGGGCTGAATCGGGGAATCGGTCTAGGGGGCGCGTGCGGCTTCACGCCGCGCGCCGCCGAACTCGGACTAGCCTAGCTTCGGCCGCGGACCAAACGAGACCATTCGGGAGAGGGATTGTGGCCGAGTCAAAGCCCGTAGACGCGCATGACGCGCCTTCCGATCAGGGACGACGCGACTTTATTTTTATCGCCGCCGGCTCAGTCGCCGCTGTCGGCGCGGCCGCGACCGTGTGGCCATTCATCGATCAGATGAACCCCGCCGCCGACACGCTGGCTTTGTCGACCACCGAGGTCGATCTCACCGCCGTCGAAGTCGGCCAGCAGATCAAAGTGATGTGGCAGGGCAAGCCGGTGTTCGTGCGTCACCGCACGGCGACGGAAATCTCCGCTGCGCTGCGCGATGATTACGCCACGCTGAAAGATCCGGAAAAAGACGAAGATCGCATCAAGCAATCTGACGGCCAGGCCGGCAAACAGGAATGGCTGATCCTGCAAGCCAATTGCACGCACTTGGGTTGCGTGCCGCTGCCGTCTTACGACGCTGGGTATCGCGGTCAGTTCGGCGGTTGGTTCTGCCCATGCCACGGTTCGGATTTCGATACGTCCGGCCGCATTCGCCGCGGCCCCGCGCCGATCAATCTGCGCGTCGCGCCGTTCGTTTACACGAACGACACCACCATTCGGATCGGCTGAGGGGCCCGCCATGAGCTCAATTCCTGGGCATTCGACGTACGAGCCGGCCTCCGGCTTCACCCGCTGGCTGGACAAGCGCCTGCCGATCTTGCGCCTCGCGCACGATAGCTTTGTCGCGTACCCCACGCCGCGCAATCTGAACTATTGGTGGACCTTCGGCGCCATGCTGTCGCTCTGCCTCGTCGTGCAGATCGTCACCGGCATCGTGCTCGCCATGCACTACGTGCCCCACGTCGATCTCGCGATGGACAGCGTGCAGCGCTTCAAGCGCGACGTGTCGTTTGGTTGGCTGATCCAGCCGATCCACGCGGTCGGCGCGTCGATGTTCTTCCTCGCCGTCTATGTGCACATGTTCCGCGGCCTCTATTACGGCTCCTACAAAGCGCCGCGCGAGCTGCTGTGGATCCTCGGCTGCGTGATCTATCTGCTGATGGTCGCCACCGCGTTCCTCGGCTACACGCTGCCATGGGGCCAGATGAGCTTCTGGGCCGCGACCGTGATCACCAATCTGATCGGCGCGCTGCCGATCGTCGGTGAGGGCATCAAGAATTGGCTGATGGGCGGCTTCGCCATCGACCAGCCGACGCTCAATCGCTTCTTCTCGCTGCACTATCTGCTGCCGTTCGTGATCGCCGGCGTTGTCGTGCTGCACATCTGGGCGCTGCACGAGGCGGGGCAGAACAACCCCACCGGCGTCGATCCGAAAACCAAGGCCGACACCGTGCCGTTCACACCGCACGCGACCATGAAGGACTTGTTCGCGACGTCGATCTTCCTGATCCTGTTCGCGGTGTTCGTGTTCTACATGCCGGACGCGCTCGGCCATGCCGACAATTACATTCCGGCCAACCCGCTGCAGACGCCGCCGGAGATCGTCCCGGAATGGTACCTGCTGCCGTTCTACGCAATCCTGCGTGCGGTCGATTTCAACATTGGTCCGATCGACTCAAAGCTCGGCGGCGTGCTCGCCATGTTCGCGTCGATTGGCATCCTGTTTGTGCTGCCGTGGCTCGACACGTCGAAGGTCCGCTCGATGCGCTATCGCCCGATCGCGCGTCAGTTCTTCTTGATCTTCGTGGTCGTGTGCCTCGTGCTCGGCTGGTGCGGCGGGCAAAACCCGAACAAGTTGGTCGTGCCCGCCACCTTCAGCGCGACGCTGAATTGGGTTGAAGGCGGCGCGGTGAGCGAGAGGCAGATCGCCGTCGCCAGCCCGTCGCAGTTTGACGAAGCCGAAGCGGCGCTGCGAACCGAACTCACGCAGCAGGGCGCAACCATGCTGTTCGTTGAGCGCCTCAGCGGCACGCAAGCCAATGTGCGCGCCGTCAGCGGCGGCTCGGCGCAAACGCGCACGCTGACCGCGCCCAGCAACGAAGAGCTGGAAACCCACATCACCGAAGCGAAGGGCGAGATCGGCCAGGCCGCGCCGTTCTTCACGGTTCAGCGCGTGACGCCGTTCACCTTCACGGTGACGCGCCTGTCGCAGCTGATGACGTTCTATTATTTCCTCTTCTTCCTCGTGATCCTGCCGATCCTCGGCTTGCGTGAAACGCCCGGCCGCGTGCCGGACACGATCGCCAAGCCGGTCACCGGCGCCGCCAAGCAGGGGTCGTAAGTCGATGCGCAAGTTGATCATCGCCGCCGCCGCAACGCTCGCGCTCGCCGCAGGTGCCGCCTTCGCCGCCGGCGAAGCCGAACATCCGCACGACGAGAAGTTCAGTTTCGATAGCCCGGTGCAGGGCTACGACATGGGCGCGGTGCAGCGCGGCTTTGCAGTGTACCAGCAAGTGTGCGCCGCCTGTCACTCGATGGACAATCTGGCCTACCGCCATCTCGGCGAGCAGGGCGGACCGTTCGCGCTCTACATGGTGCGCAACCATGAAACCGGCGAGCTCGAACCCCACGTTGGCAAGCCCGAGCATGGCGGCGAGTTCGTGCCGGTGACGGACAACCCCTACGTCCGCTCCATCGCTGCGGCCGTGCAAATTCCGGATACCGATCCCAATGACGGCTCGTCGATCGAGCGCGCGGGCCGCATCTCGGATCATTTCCGCCGTCCGTTCGCCAACGAACCGGCTGCCCGCACCGCCAACGGCGGCGCGTTTCCGCCGGATCTGTCGGTGATCACCTCAGCGCGCCACGGCGGCGCCGACTACATCTACGCGCTGCTCACCGGCTACACCGGCGAACAGCGTGGCCTGCAATACGTGAACCCGTATTTCCCTGGCCAACTCATCTCAATGCCGCCGCCGCTGAACGAGGGCGCGGTGACGTTTGATGATGGCACGGAAGCGACCGTGCATCAGCAAGCCCACGACGTGGTGACGTTTCTGCAATGGGCGGCCGAACCGCACATGGACGCCCGCAAGAAGATGGGCCTGCAAGTGCTGGTGTTCCTGCTGGCGCTGTCGGTGCTGTTGTACCTCGCGTACAAGCACGTCTGGCGTAACGAGAGCCACTAACGACCCCGAACACGGCAGCGTCGTGCTTGCGCTTTGCGCGGGCGCGACGTTTGCTGTCGCGATGATCGACAAGCCCCGCGGCCCCATCGCTATCGACAGCGTCCCTCAACAGGTTTTCAGCCACGGCGTGCGGTTCGAGAACCGCTTCCGTGTGCTCTCGGACACGCGCGGCGACGGACGCAAGATTGGCGTCTCCGTCGAGGAATTGCCGCCCGGCAAGCAAAGCGTGCCGTTCCATTATCATCTGAAGGAAGAAGAGCACATCATCGCGCTCGAAGGTGAAGCGACGCTGCGCCTCGGAGACGCCCGCTACACGCTGCGCGCTGGCGAGTACGTTTGCTTCCCCGCCGGCCAGCGCGCCGGCCATTGCCTGATAAACGAAACCGACAAGCCATTTCGCTTCGTCATGATCGGCGACAGGGATGCGAGCGAGATTTGCGTCTATCCCGATTCCAACAAGCTCAAACTCTACGCGCTCGACGGCGCGATGGTTCGCGACGGCGAGCGCGTGGATTATTTTGACGGCGAACGCGCCGACGAGCCGATCAGAAAGCCGTAGTCGCGATGGGCGCCGCCAATGGCGCCGTTGGCGTCGCCGCCGGGGCGCTTGGCGTGCTCACGTCAACCGCTTGGCCGCCTACCGTCAACGTAGGCGCGGGCGTCGCGTCGCTTGCCGCGCCGCGCTCGTTGTAGTCGGCCGGGGCGTATTGGATCACGCCGTTCACGCGGCCCGCGCGCGGTCCGCGACGCTGCGACGATACTTGCGTGAACGTGGCTTCGCCGCCCTGCGGGATGTCGGTGATGCGCCGCACCGTGCCGCGCCGGCGCTGATCGGGCACGTCGCGATAGAACACGTGCGCCCCGATCACGTGACGGCCAACGCCATGACGCGACCACGTCGGGCGGATTGCGCGGGTGTGATAGAACAACGCGCCTTCGGTGGGATCGACCGAGGTCTGCGTCAGCACCTCTTCGGCGATGCGCTGCGCGGCGATCCAAGTGGTGCGCGCTTCGCCGCCAGTGGCGTAGCGATCGGGGTTCATCGCCAATGGGCGGTTGGGGTCGCCGCGATTCCACGCGGAAAATTGCTTGGGCGCCAGGATCACCGTGCGCAGATCTTCACCGAACCGCTCACCGACGCGGTTCACCATCACATGGCCCACCGCGCGCATGCCGTCTTCGCCTTCCGAGCGCGCTTCCGCCCACATCGTCGCTGCAAGCAAACGCACGTCGGCCGGATCGGGCGCGGGCAGGGGTTCAAGCGCCGGGGGCGGTGTGAATTCGAGTGTCGCGATCTCTGCGAGATTGGTGCGCGCGTCAGTGTCCGGCAGCACCGCGAATTGCAGCGCCGCCGCGGCGATCAGCACCGTACTCCAGCCCGCGGCCGTCATGGCGTGAACCCGCTTGGTCTTGGCGCAAGCCTTCTTCGGCTTGCGGATGAGGATGAAGGGCGTGCGCGCGTTGCGCGCGTGGGGTCGAGCTCGCTCGATCCGGCGGCGTGATGCCATGGCGTCGGGTCTCACATGTTGGGCGCGCTTGAGAGCGTCGCTGTGGATGTTGAAGCGCGCCCAGGCCAACCCGTGGACACGAGCCCCATGTGGATATTGCAGGCGCCGAAAAAGCGGCGCGCAGACGGCGAACTGCAGTTCGCAAGGAACAAAACGCGCGTCTGCGAACAGAGCGCGTGAGATGAAACATTTGAAAGCTAACGCGCATGTAATCGCGTTGCAGAGTTGTGTTGAAATACGCGGAGATGTTGAAGCAGAACGCAAGACGCGCGCGACTCTCGCCGCGCGCGTCTGCCGTTCGATCTATCTAGTGTGGGCTTAGACGCCCAACAGCACAGTGCGCTGGTTGAGCGGCTGCACATGGCGCGAGCTTGAGCCCAAAGCTTCACGCAAGGCGTTGATCTGCGCAGGCGATGCTTGGATGGGCGTGCGCAGCACGTTCCAGCGCACACCTTCGCTGCACGGCGGCGTCGTCAGCGAGCCGGCATAGGCAAAATAGGCGCGATCAGCCGGCAGCAGTGACGCGAAATCGAATTCCGCGTGCGTGGCGTTTTCGTCGCCCTGGCCGTGCGGGTTGGCCGCGAGCAGGGCGGCGATCGACGGATTTTCCGCGCCTTCCTCGATGAACACGCCAACGACGGCGAGCTGGCCCGCGCCGTTGCGATGCACGAAGTGCAGCTCAACCGGAAACGCGCGGCGATCGAGCGTGTGCTCGGCCGGGGAGTGGAAATGGAATTGCGCCAGGTTGAACGCATCTTGGCCAATGGTGAGCATCGAGCCATTGGCGGCCGGCGTGAATTGCAGCGTGTGGCCGTTGTTCACGAGGCTGCCGCTGAAATCGAGATAGCGCGGGTTCAGATCCGGCACTTCCGCCATCGGGCTAGCGCTCGAGAGATTGACCGGCGATTGCTCGTGGCCCGTGCCGCACGAGCCGCCGCCCGCGAACTGCGCCCACGCACTTTGGTCGACATAGCTCCAATGCGCGGGATCGGCGTGCGCTGCGGCGGGCGCGTGCGCTGCCGGCGCATGTGTGGCCGCATCCGCGCTGGCAGGGCCCAGCACAGCGCCGTGTTCGCCGCCATGCGCGGCTTCCGCGCCATGTTCGGCTTGATCGCCATGAGCGCTCTCGTTAGAGCCGCAGCCCGTCAACGCCAAAGCCATGGCCAAGCCAGTCGCCGCCAAAGCGGCCGACGCGCGCGATTTCATGATTTGCTAACTCCCACCAACCCGAACCGCGCGCTTCTTAAGAAGTCTTGCGGATGCGAGGATGTGGGTACCACACTCGGTTTAAGGTGGAGTTACGCGCGCCGCTGTTAGGCGGCGCGCGTTTGCATTTCCTCAACCAAGCGGCTTGGCTTAGCGAATGTCGTTCTTGCTCTTCACGATGCTGCCCACGAGCCCGTAGGCTTTCGCTTCATCGGCCATCATCCAATAATCGCGGTCCACGTCCTTTTTGATCTTGTCGATGGATTGGCCGGTGGCTTCCGCGAAGATGCGGTTGAGGCGTTCGCGCATGCGCAGGATTTCGCGCGCTTGGATTTCCACGTCCGAGGCCATGCCGCCGACGCCGCCGCGCGGTTCGTGCAGCAGGAAGCGGGTGTTCGGCAGGCAGAAGCGGTTCTCGCGCTTGGCAGCGCAATAGATCAGCGCGCCGGCGCTGGCGACCCAGCCCGTGCCCAGCATCCGCACCGGCGAATTGATGAACTTCACCGCGTCGTGAATCATGTCGCCGCTCTCGACGTGGCCGCCGGGCGAGGAGATCACAAAGGTGATCGGATCGGCGTTCTGGGCGTCGAGTGCGAACAGACGCTCTGTCACGCGGCGCGACTGGCTGTCATTCACTTCGCCCGTGAGCATCACCACGCGCGCGTCGAACAGCGCCTTCTCGATCACGGCCGGGGCGTTTTGCGGCTCGTTTTGCTTTTTGTCGTCTTCGTCGTCGAGGCGGGTGATACGGCCGATCATTTCGGGGCTCCAAGCTGTCGGGCTCAGAGGTAGGCAGGTTCGCGCCGATTTCCTAGTCCCGCTGTGGTAGCCGAAGCAGGACCGAAACGGCGGTTTCCAGCTTGCGCGGGGCGCCGGCTTGGCGCCTAGCTCTGCGGCAATTCTCGGAGGATGCGATGCGGGCTTTGTTTCTGGCGTTGGCGCTGCTGAGCGCGGCTCCCGCGGCGTGGGCGCAGCTGACGCCGGTGGCCGCGCCTTCGCCCGAAGGCGCGCTGCAAGTCGCCGCCAGCCAGGACGGCGAGACCGTGCACGCCAATATCGGGGCCACGCTCGCCATTGAGCTTCAATCCACCCCTTCGGTCGGCTCGTCTTGGTCGGTGGCGCAAAAGCCCGATTGCTTGGCCGAACCGACGCAGGCCACCGGCCCGGTTTCGCAAAGCGCTAATGGCCGGCCGCTGATGGGTGCGCCGCGCTGGCAGGTCTTCGTGTTTCAGGTCACCGAGGCCGGCGGCGGCTCGCTCGTCCTCGAAAAGATGGGCCGCGACGGCGCGGTGATCGAGACGTTCACGATCAACCTGATGGCGCACTGAAGATCGCGACAATTGGCCGACGTTTTCATTTCCTACAAACGCGAGAGCCTTGAGCAGGTCGAGCGCCTGAGCGGCGTGCTGCGCGATCTGAATGTGTCGGTATGGTTCGACGCCAGCATCCATCTCGGCGAAGCCTGGGCGGCGCGCATTCTCCACGAGCTGGAACAAGCGCGCGCTATTGTCGTGTGCTGGACGCCGGATGCGCTGCTCTCCGATTGGGTGGTGCGCGAGGCGCAGGCCGGCATCGATCGTGACGTGTTGGCGCAGGTGAAGCTCGAACAATGTTCGCCCGCGGCGCCGTTCAGCGATCAGCAGATCGGCGATCTCTGCGATTGGGATGGCGAGCTGACGCACCCGGCCTTGAAGGCGCTGTTGGCTCGGATCGAGCGGCTCACCGGCATCGAAAACCTGGTGCGCAACGCGCATCTGCGTGCCGGCGGCCAGCACGACGAATTGGTGGCCATGCTGCGCGCGCTGCTGGTTGCGCGCGCTCGCGCTGGGGCTATTCCACTCACCTATGCCGAGGCTGAACACGCGATCCGCGACGAAGCCAAACGCAGCGGGTTGGATATCGGCGAATTCTCGCAAATCTCGCTTTGGGGCGCGCTCGATTCCATCGCCGAGCAGAACCGGCAGCGTCGTGAGCCGGCATTGGGCGCACTGATCGGCAACGAGCAGGGCATGCCCGGGCGCGGCTATTGGCAAAAGCACGTCTTCTTGGAAGGCCTCGCGGAAGAGGATTTCGCGCTGCAAGTCCGCGTGCTGAAACGCCAGCGCGCCTGGGCGCGTGTCTATCCGTGGCCGCAGGACGTCTGAGCCGCGCTTTCGCCTAACGCGCGGCACGCTCTACCGTCACCTGCACGCCAGGATTAGGCTTGCGTTCCTTCACGCGTGGGGCGGAGGGGACGATGACTTGGCTGGGCCGGCTCTGGAAATGGCTGCGGCGTAGCGACCGGCCGATCGGCGCCGGCGTGGCGTTGGTGAGCTTGATCGTCGCGCTGTTGTCGTCGCTTGCCGCCGTAGTGCAGGCGGCACTGCTGTTCGGGCAATTGTGGACGCCGTACCGCACCGCACTCTATGTCCGCCAACTTGAGATCGCGGGCGATTTCAACGCCGCCGCGCACGAACAATGGGCGGCGATCATCGATCTGCGCGGCCAATGTCAGCGGCGCCTCGATCTCGGCATGGGCGATGAGGCCGATTATTGGAAGCTGTCCGAGCGCTTCCGCACCGGATCGACCACGTTTCACAACGCCTACAGCGCCGCCATCGCCACGTTCCCCGCGCGCTTGCACTATGATGCGTTGCAGATTTGGGATTTGAACGAACGCATTGTCGAGAATGTCGTCAACAAGTCGAGCGAGTGCGGCGCCTTCATCGAAAACTTCGACGCACACAACACCGACCGCCGCGCCAACGTAATGAACGAAAGTGCGCGCGCTTTGGTGGACGACATGCGCTTGTTGCTGCGCGTGGATCGCTGGACGCGAACCGATCTCGAGCATCAGCGGCGGCTGCGCGAAGAAGCGCGCCAACGCGAACCAGGCATCAAGGTCGTCCGCCGTAAGCTGCCGCCTATATGGAATCGAACAAGCGATTGAACGCCTCCACCGCCTCGCGCGGACCCTCGGCGTAGTCCCACACGCCCGCCGCCACAGCGAGAAAATCCGCGCCCGCGCGCACCAAAGGTTCGGCGTTGGCAAGTGTGATGCCGCCGATCGCCACGCACGGCGTCAACGCCGTTTCCTGCCAGACTTCGAGAATCTCCGGCTCGGCCCAGTGCTGCGGCGTTTTGGTGCCGCTCGGGTAGAAAGCGCCGAACGCTACGTAATCGGCGCCGGCCTCCGCCGCTTCCATCGCTAAATGCCGCGAATTGTGCGCGGTCACGCCGACAATCTTGTCGGGACCAAGTGCTGCGCGCGCATCGGCGAAGCGCCCGTCCGATTGGCCGATGTGCACGCCGTCAGCGTCGAGCTTGGCGGCTAAATCGGGCCGGTCGTTGATCACCAGAGCCGCCCCGGCGCCTTGGACGATCGGCTTGAGCGCCGCGCCCGCCTTCAGAATGTCGGCGTCGCTCACGTCTTTCATGCGCAATTGCACAGCCGCGACGTCACCGCCCGTGAGTGCGTCGTCCAACACGCGTGCGAACGCGACCGTGTCAAAAGCCGGCGGGGTGATCAGATAGAGTCGGGCTCGACGCGTCATTGCGTCCAGTACATACTTTGCCCTGCGGATATGTTCCAGGCGGGAGGGGCGCGTGCGTTTTCAAGCGATGATGATTGCGGTGGCGTTGGCGGGCGCGGGCGCGCTGTTGGCCAGCTGCGAAACCATGAGCGCCGAAGAATGCGCCGCCGCCGATTGGCGCACGCTCGGCTATTCGGATGCCGCCAGCAACGGGGCGAGCCGCTTGTCGGAGCGCACCGAGTCCTGCGCTGAAAAGGGCCTCCTGGTCGACGCCGATGCCTACAATGCCGGCCTCGCCAACGGTTTCTACGAATTCTGCCAGCCGCAACGCGCGTTCGCGTTCGGCCGTCGTGGCGGCACCTTCAACGGGTCGTGCCCCGGCGAGATGCAAAGCGCGTTTTTCGCGGCTTACAATGACGGCCAGCGCGTCCACGACGCGGAGAGCCAGCTCAACGAAGCGCGCAGCCGCGTCTCCAGCCTGGAATCACGGCGTCGCGACATCGATGACAATATCGGCTCGCGCGAGCGCAGCTTGGCGGAAGCCACCACGGATGAAGAACGTGCCCGCCATCGCGCCGAGATCGACCGGTTGCGCCGCGAACGGCGCGACGTGAACGAGGACATCCGTGTGGCGCAAGTGAACGTCCCGCGCATGCAACGCCTCGTCGACGATCTGCGCTACGAGATCGGCAGCCGCTGGGGCTCGTCCTGGTAGCTTCAAGTGTCCGTGAGAACGGCCGCGGCTGCGACGGGTGACTGCGTGCGCGTCTAGACGTCAGCGCGCCTCCAGCTAGCTTCTCTGCGAAGCAGGGGGTTTGCATGCGGGTTGTGATTTTCGCGGCGCTGGCGGTATGCGCGATGGCTGTGTGCGCTCCCAGCGCGTCCGCGCAGGAAGCGTGCCCAAGCGATTGGCGCGCGGCTGGCCAGGCGGACGCTTCCAGCACTGGCGCAAGCCGTTTGGCCGATCGAAGCGCCGCCTGCGCCGGCGCGGACGCTGATGCCTACAATGCGGGCTTTGACGAAGGCCTGCGGAGCTTTTGTTCAGTGCAGAACGGGTTCCGTCTTGGCCGCGGCGGCGGCGAGGTGCGCGCCGAATGCGACGCCGATCTCGCCGACGGGTTCGTACAGGCTTTTAACGACGGCGCGCGGCTGCATGCCTCCGAAGAGGTGCTGGCGCAGGCGCGATTGTCGCTGGCGGAATTGCAGCGTCGCCGTCGTGACGTCGAACGGCAATTGCGCGCGCACGAGCGCGATCCAGGCGAGATGCCGCAAGAAGCGCGCGCCGCGCATTTGGCGTCGTTGGATGGGTTGCGTCAGCAGCGTGTCGCGTTGAACGCGGGCCTACGCAGCGTGCAAGAAAGCCTGCCCGGCATGGAGCAACAATTGGCAAGTGTGCGCGCGGAGATCGGCGCCCGCTACGGCGCGCTGGACTAGTGACAGGCCCACGCGAAGGTAACGACGTCCTTGTGCTGCGGGCATTGGGTGATGTGCCCACAGCCGACATCGCCAAACATGAACGGCACATGGTCCTCTGAATCGATTTGAAACACGAGCCACATGCGCCTGCCGCAAGTGGGGCAGGACGGATACTCGACGCCTTGCACCCAACCTGGCCAGCCGCCGAGCTTGTCTCCGAACGCCGGCGCCATGTCGTGCTCGTAGATTTGCGTCTGGTCTTTCTCGCTGAGCCAGCCCGTATCGATGCCAAGCGCCTGGCACACGAATTTCGTGCGCGGGTTTCGAGCGTCGCTTCGATCGAGCACAGTCTCTAATCCGTGTTCCGCCGCTTCTTCCGGGTTCGGCGCTTCCTCTGAACGGCGCCAATCGACAATCGCCAGCGGCGCAACGTTCAGGCCTACATCGAGCGGTGCAGCGAGTGCGCCACTCGCCCCGGCGGGGATCACGCGCGCGAGCTTTGTCTTGTGATCGAACGCCGCCCAATCTTCGAGGTCCGCGTGGTCGTGGTCCTCGTCGCGCACGCAATAGAAAAGCTGCAACAAGCCGTCGCCGAACTCGCTCTCGTATGGCGGCGGCAGTTTCCCCAAGTTGAGCTGCAGAAACATCGCCATTGGCTTGGCGCACAGCGCACATGACGGCCAGGCCTCGCCCTCGGCCAGAAATGGCGCGCCGTTAAAGCGCGATCCATCGGGCGCGCCTTCGCCCGCCGACACGACAGGCGTGAGGGCGATGCGGCGATGCTTTTCAATGAACGGCTTGAGCTTCTTCGCACCGCCGCTGCCAAACATGCGCGCTATTCCGCAGCGTGGCGCGTGGCGTCGATCTGCGGCGTCAACTCGCCTTTGGCATAGCGTTTGGCCATCGCCGAGAGCGGCAGCGGCTTGATCTTGCTGGCGTGGCCGTCAGCGCCAAACTCGACGAAACGCTGCGCGCAGACTTTGCGCATCGCTTCCTTGGCCGGCTTCAAATAGAAGCGCGGATCGAATTCCTTTGGATGTTCCGCGAAAGCCTTGCGGATGGCGCCGGTGATCGCCATGCGGTTGTCGGTGTCAATGTTGATCTTGCGGACGCCGTGCTTGATGCCGCGCTGAATTTCAGACACCGGCACGCCCCAGGTTTGCGGCATATCACCGCCATACTTGTTGATGATCTCCTGCAGATCCTCCGGCACCGACGATGAGCCGTGCATGACCAAGTGCGTGTTCGGCAGGCGGCGGTGAATCTCCTCGATCACATGCATGGCCAGCACATCGCCGTCAGGCTTGCGGGAGAATTTGTAGGCGCCGTGACTGGTGCCCATGGCGATCGCCAAGGCATCGACTTGCGTGCGCGCGACGAAATCGACGGCTTGATCCGGATCGGTGAGCAGTTGCGAATGGTCGAGCTTGCCTTCCGCGCCGTGGCCGTCCTCGGCTTCGCCCATGCCGGTTTCGAGCGAGCCCAGCACGCCCAGTTCGCCTTCAACCGAAGTGCCAACCCAATGCGCCATATCCACCGTGCGGCGCGTCACTTCGACGTTGTATTCGTAGCTAGCCGGCGTCTTCGCATCTTCCATCAGCGAGCCGTCCATCATCACCGAGGTGAAGCCGTATTGGATGGCGGTGGCGCAGGTGGCGGGGCCGTTGCCGTGATCTTGGTGCATGCAGATCGGGATGTGCGGGTACATTTCTGCCAGCGCGTCGATCATGTGCTTCAGCATGATGTCGTTGGCGTAATTGCGCGCGCCGCGGCTGGCCTGGATGATCACCGGCGCATCGAGCGTATCGGCCGCCTCTAGGATCGCGAGGCCTTGCTCCATGTTGTTAATGTTAAACGCCGGCAGCCCGTAATTGTGCTCAGCCGCGTGATCCAAAAGCTGTCGAAGCGTGATGCGCGCCATGTTCCCCGAGTCCTAGATTTGGTTTGCGCTATTTAAGCCCAAGTGCAGCCACGCCGGGAAGGGTTTTCCCTTCCATCCACTCCAAAAAGGCGCCCCCCGCCGTGGATACGAATGTCATATCGGCGACGACGCCCGCGTGGTTCAGCGCCGCGACGGTATCGCCGCCGCCGGCGACCGCGATCAGCTGTCCGGATTTGGCGCGCTGGGCTGCGTATTTGGCGGCCGCGACCGTCGCTGTGTCGAACGGCGGAACCTCGAAAACGCCAAGCGGGCCGTTCCAGATCAACGTGGCGCTTTGATCCATTGCCGCGAGCAGGCGCTTCACGGATTCCGGGCCGGCATCGAGGATCTTGTCCTCCGCGCCGACGCCATCGAGACCGATCACACGCGACGCAACGCCCGGCTTCACCTCGCGCGCCACCACCACATCCACCGGCAACAGCAATTCGCACTTGCCCTTTGCAGCATCCATGATCGCGCGCGCCGTGTCGGCCATATCTTTCTCGGCGAGCGAGCCGCCGATGTCGTGGCCTTGCGCGAACAGAAAGGTGTTGGCCATGCCGCCGCCGATCGCGAGGCGGTCGAGTTTGGCGATCAGATTTTGCAGCAGGTCGAGCTTGGTTGACACCTTCGCGCCGCCGACGATGCCGAGCACGGGGCGCTTCGGCGTGCCGAGTGCGGCGTCGAGTGCATCCAGCTCGCGTTCCATCTGCTTGCCGGCGTAAGCGGGCAGAATGTGCGCCAAGCCCTCCGTACTCGCATGCGCGCGGTGCGCGGCGGAGAAGGCGTCATTGACGTAGATGTCGCCCAATTTGGCGATCTCGGCTGCGAGCGCGGGATCGTTCTTCTCTTCGCCGGCGTGGTAACGCGTGTTTTCCAGCAGGACGACGCCCAGCATCGGCGTCGCGTCGACCGCCCTTTTCGCGTCGTCACCGACGCAATCCTCGGCGAATACGACGGGCGCGTTCAGCAGCGCCGCCAACGGCGCCACCACCGGGTGCAACGACATTTCCGGCACGCGCTTGCCCTTTGGGCGATCGAAATGCGCCAAGAGGATCACCTTGGCGCCGCGCTTGTGCAGCGCCTTGATGGTTGGCAGCGCCGCGCGCAGGCGCGTATCGTCGGTGACCTTGCCGTCCGCCATCGGCACGTTGAAATCAACGCGCACCAGCGCGCGCTGGCCTATCGGCGCATCTTCAATCCGGCGAAAGCTCATCCGTTCCCTCTTATCGTCAGTCCAAGCCAGTAAGCGCCGCCCAACACGATCGCGAGCACGGCGAGCGCCACCGCCGTCGACGCCGCAAGCCGCGCGGGCGCCATGCCTACGAGCGTGCGCCGCCGCATCCACGCCCATGCGATCGCCGCCGCCAAGCCGACCAGCGCGGCGGTCCAGACCGACGCGCCGGACCAGCCGGCGACGAACGCAATGGCGGCGAACGCGAAATCCACGCCCGCCCCAGCTAGGTGAGGCCGCCGCGGGTTCATCCCATCAAGAAATCGCGCTTACCCAATTCAACGCCATTGTGGCGCAGGATCGCGTAAGCGGTGGTGACGTGGAAATAGAAGTTCGGCAGCACCCAGGTGTTGAGGTAATCGGCGCCGGAAAACTTCAGCTCCATATTCGGGATGTTGATAACGATCTCGCGCGTTTCGGCGCCCTCGAGATCGGCGACCGAGAACGAGTTCACGATGTCGAGCACGCGGGCGATGCGGGCGTGCAATTCGGCGAAACTGGTTTCCGTGTCGGCGTGCGCTTCCGGCATCTTGCCGGCGAGGCGCGCCATCGCACCCTTGGGGCCATCGCACGCCATCTGCACTTGGCGTGTCAGCGGATGCATGTCGGGCGCGAGGCGGGCGTTCAGGAACACCGAAGGATCGATGTTCTTGGCCTTGGCGTGCGCCTCGGCCTTTTCCAGAATTTGATCGAGATTGCGCAGCATGCGCGTGAACGTCGGCGCCGCAGCCGCGTGCAGTGTGAACTTGCTCAAGGTGTTCGTCCTCAGATGCTGAGGCCCAGCCAATACGCCCCGCCCATGATCGCGATAAGCACGAACACGGCGTTGATCGACAGGACCGCCCAAGCCTTGCCGCGCAGGCGATCGAGCCAAGCGCGGCGGCTACAGGTCCAATAAGCCAGCATGCCCAAGGTCGCCAGCCCTATGAGCCAGAACGGCGCGTCGTAAAGGCCGCAGCCAAAGGCGGCGATCGCAAAGCCAAGCTCTGCAGCGGCGGTTTGGGCCGGGTAGGGGCGGCGCATGACGCATTGGCGCACGCATTCTGACGCCCAGCACGCGCGTTCAACTGTCGGGCGCCACGTTCCCCGGGGCGGCGCGCAAGCGGCGAACCCGGGGCCTATAGTTGCGGCAAACGGCGGCTAGCGAGACTTGCGCCGGAGATGGACCCCGGGCCCGATGCTTTGCATCGTCCCGGGGAACGTGCAGCAGCTAGGGCCGCATCGTATGCAGCGCATACGCGAGCAGGAACCCGCCCCAGGGCAGGGCGAAGCCAATGGCGATGGCGCGCACCATCGTACCGACATTGGTCTTGTGCGACGGTTCGCGTGGCCCGAGCGTGAATTCGAACGCCAGCCAGGTGGCCAGCGCGCCGATTGCGAACACGCCCAGCCCGAGCCCCATCTGGTTGGCGAAATGCAGCGCCAGCGCAAAGCCGACCGCCATGCCCCAGAGCTGGGCTTTGGCGTAGGCGGTCAGCTTTGGGAGCTTCACGCCTAGATCAGCTTCGCCATCGCCACGGCCGTATCGGCCATGCGGTTCGAGAAGCCCCACTCGTTGTCGTACCACGAGAGGATCGAGCAGAAATTGCCGTCCATCACCTTGGTCTGGTCGTTGTGGAAGATCGACGAACGCGGGTCGTGGTTGAAATCGAGCGAGACGTTCGGATGGTCGGTGTAGCCGAGCACGCCCTTGAGCGCGCCATCGGCCGCTTCTTTGATCGCGGCGTTGATGGCTTCCTTGGTCGTCGCCTTTTTCGACACGAACTTGAAATCCACCACCGAGACATTCGGCGTCGGCACGCGGATCGAGATGCCGTCGAGCTTGCCCTTCAGGTCCGGAATCACCAGGCCGATCGCCTTGGCGGCGCCGGTGCTGGTCGGGATCATGTTCAACGCTGCGGCGCGCGCGCGATAGAGATCCTTGTGCAGCGTGTCGAGCGTGGGCTGGTCGCCGGTGTAGGAATGGATCGTCGTCATCATGCCGCGCTCAATGCCGATGGCGTCGTTCAGCACCTTCACCACTGGCGCGAGGCAATTGGTGGTGCAGCTGGCGTTGGAAATCACGACGTGATCTTTCGTCAGCCCTTGATGGTTGACGCCGTACACGACGGTGTAGTCCGCGCCGTCCGCAGGCGCGGAGACGATCACGCGCTTGGCGCCGCCGTCGAGGTGGGCAGCCGCCTTGTCGCGCGCGGTGAAGATGCCGGTGCACTCAAGCGCGATGTCGACGCCGAGATCGCGGTGCGGCAGCTCGGCCGGGTTCTTGATCGCGGTGACCTTGATCTTGCCCGAGCCGATGTCGATCCAATCTTGGCCGGTTTTCACGTCGCCCGGGAAGCGGCCGTGGACGCTGTCGTAGCGCAGCAAGTGAGCGTTGGTTTCAACCGGGCCCAGGTCGTTGATCGCCACCACCTGGATGTCGGTGCGTCCGGACTCGGCGATGGCGCGCAGCACGTTGCGCCCGATGCGCCCAAACCCGTTGATCGCCACCTTCACGCTCATTCTTGATGCTCCTGCTGATTTTCGCGCTCTCGTAGCGCTTCCGAGCCGATCTCGTCCAGGCGTCGGGCGGTAAAGCTGTGTTTCAACGAATCACTGAGCGGCGTAACAATTCGTCGCAATGGTGATCGACGGCCCCTCCGGCGCGAACGCGGACGATCAAGCCCGCCGGCTCGCGCTCGCTTTGGACGTCATCGAGGCGCAGCTGGAGCGGCTCGATTTGGGCGCCGATCCGCATTCCATCGTGCACGCCCTCGCCGCCCCGATTCGCGCTTTCGACGCCGCCGCAAAGGAGGCCTGATGTCCGAAATTACCCTGCGCATCCTCGATCAGGACATCCGCTTCGCCTGTGCGCCCGAAGAGGAGCGCCGGTTGCGGGACCTGGCGGCGGCGCTGGAAACGCGTCTGGCCGGCTTTTCCGGCGACGGCGATGGCATGCGGCGTCTGATCCTCACGGCGTTGTCCCTGATGGACGAGGCGCAGGCCGCTGGCGCGGCGCTGGCGCGCGCGCATGGCGAAATCGAACGCCTCAACGATCTCCTTGAGGAGACCCAGCCTGACCCCCAGCGTGAGGCGCCCCGCGTCTCGCTGAGCGAGGCGTTTGGGCAGGTCGGCTCGCTGTCGCGCACAGCGATGTGCTGAGCCAGCGCTTGAGACGAAGCGCTATAGCGCCTAGATTCAACGCGGGCGGTTTCTGCGGCGTTCGAGAGGCGCTTTCATCCCAGGGACCGTATCATCTCTCTCGGGAGCTGGCTCTGTTCCGGACCCTGGTCTGGAGCACCTGGCGCCCACCTAGTACGCTAGGGTTCGAGGGGATGAGCAATCCTTACGGCGCATGTGGGGCCGCCCAACCTTTTCGTCGCGTCGCCGGCGCGCGCGGATAGTCGGATGAGTGCAGACGCAAATCTCGAGGCCGACAAAGCCGAAGCCCGGCTCTACATGCGCGACGTCCGCGCGCACGTGGAAGCGCCCGACGCCCCGCTCAAACTGATTGAAATGTTTCCGCTGGAGCTGGCGCGGCTATCTCCAGTCGCCGGCTACTGGCCTGTGGGCGGCGAGATCGACCCTCGGCCGCTGCTCGCGGGGCTTGCCAAAGCCGGCCGCGAAATCGCGCTGCCCCGCATGCTGGCGCGCGAAGGGCCGGCAAAGTTTCTCGCGTGGCGTGGCGGCGAGGCGTTGCGGCCCGATGCGTTTGGCGTGCCGGCGCCGCCGATGAATGGCCGCGAGCTTGCGCCGATGCTGATCTTTGTGCCGTTGCTGGCCTTCGACCGCGCCGGGCGGCGGCTGGGGCAGGGCGGCGGCCACTATGATCGCATCATCTCGCTCTACCGCGCCCATGGTGCGATTGCGGTGGGGCTTGCCTATGCCGAACAGGAAATGGAGCGCGTCCCCACCGGCGACCACGATTCCGCCCTCGATTGGGTGCTGACGCCGACGGAAGCCATCCGCTGCCACGCGCGCGACGGCCTCAAAGGCCGATCCTGAAAGGCGCCGACTGGCGTTTTTTCTGCGGCCCGGCTAAGAGCCCGCCCCATGGCAGGCCATTCCAAATACGCGAACATTCAGCACCGCAAGGGCGGGCAGGATAAGAAGCGCGCCCAGGCGTTCACCAAGATCGCGCGCGAAATCCAAGCGGCGGTGAAGCTCGGCGGCGCAGATCCGAACGCCAACCCACGTCTGTTTCGCGCCCTGGCCGCTGGCCGAGCGTCGAACATGCCGAAGGACAATCTCCAGCGCGCCATCGATCGTGGGTCGGGCGCCGGCGCCGAACAGCTCGATGAGATCCGCTACGAGGGCTTCGGTCCCGGCGGCATCGGCGTGATCGTCGAATGCCTCACCGACAACAAGAACCGCACAGCGGGCGAGGTCCGCGCGGCGTTTGCCAAGCACGGCGGCAATTTGGGTGAAACCAATTCGGTGTCGTTTGCGTGGAAGCGCGTCGGCGAAATCCGTTACAAGCTCGCCGCCGCAAGCGAGGACGCGATGATGGAAGCCGCCATCGACGCCGGCTGCGACGATTGCGCGGTCGAAGACGAAGAGCACGTGCTGACGTGCGACATGAACGCCTTGGTCGGCGCCTCGCAGGCATTGGCGAAAAAGTTCGGCGACGCCGTGTCGGCGAAGTTCGTTTGGCGCACCGATGTCGCCATCCCGGTCGAAGGCGACATCACCGACGCGCTGATGAAGATGCTCACCCAGCTCGACGATCTCGACGACGTGCAGAACGTCTATTCGAACGAAGACATGAGCGAGGAAGAGCTGGCGCGCCTCAGCGCCTAGCTGAACAACGCGGCGATCTCTTCGATGATCAGCCAGATCGGCGGGATGAGAAACCCGATCGCCGCCGCGCCAGCGAACGCGAGCAGCCAGAAACCAACCCGCCGCATCATCGCCCGGCGGCGCCCCACGACCTTGAAATCCGCATCGATCACCGTCGCCTCAGGCGGCGCGGCGTGTGGCGCTTCTCGCAGGCGGATAGGGTCGGGGCGCTCGGCCATGGCGCTGCCGGTTTAGCACGAAACGCGGCCAGGATGTGGCGAAGCCGCCGGCGTTTCCGCCGGCGGCTTCTTCACTCACAGCTTGCGCTTGTTAGCCGCGATAGCGGTCGCGGTCACGGCGCTCGGCTTCGATACGCGCGCTCAGAACGTCGAAGCGGCGGTCGAGGTCGCGGCGTTCACTGATCGACAGGCCGTTGCGGCGGTAGGCGCGTTCACGGTCGGCAATGGCGACGAACTCCGCACGAAGGCGCGAGGCCTCGCGGCGCGACAAGGTGCGGTCACGCAGGCCGGCATCGATTCGCGCATCCAGGTTGCGCTGGCGCTGGTTGATCGGAATCCAGCGACGGTCGTCGCGATCGCCACGGTCATACCGGTCATCGCGATCATTTCGCTCGTAGCGAATGCGCGCGCTCAGTGCGTCGAAGCGACGGTCAAGATCGGCGCGTTCGTCCATCGAGAGACCGCGACTGACGCGATAATCAGCTTCCAGCATCGCCAGGTCGCGGAATTCCGCCCGCAATTGGCCGGCTTCACGCGCGGTCAACGAGCCGTTACGGACGCCAACATCGATACGCTGATCGAGTTGCGCTTGGCGCTGGTTGATGTTTTGCCAACCTTGCGCAGCGGCCGGGGTAGCCATCGCAAGCGCGCCGGCGGCAGCGGCGATCATGAGCAGTTTTTTCATTGTAGTCTCCTTTGGTCTCGCTCTGCTCCCCTAACGCATCGGTTCGTTTCTGGGTCCAAATTTCGCTGAAAAATCACCACCTCGTGCGGTACACACGGTTTCGCCCAGGTGTTGCCTATTTCTGCCTTCCGCTTCATACCGCACGCAGTGTCGAACCTTGGCGCGTTGGCGTAACTATGCCCGCGCCGAGCTGAACTCGCGGTGATGAGGCAATTCATGAGCGACGATCTAATCGTGGTGTTTGGCGGCTCTGGTTTCGTCGGCAAACACGTCGTGCGGGCGCTGGCCAAAAGCGGCAAGCGCGTGCGCGTGGCTATGCGTCGCCCGCATCTCGGTCACGAGCTGCGCGTGCTGGGCGATGTTGGCCAAGTACAATTGGTGCAGGCCAATGTGCGCTTTCCGGATTCGATCGAGGCGGCGATGCAGGGCGCCGATGGCGTCGTCAATCTCGTTGGCGTGCTGAGCGAGAGCGGCAAGCAAAACTTCAACACGCTGCACGCCGATGCGGCGGCCGCCATTGCCGTCGCCGCGGCGCGTCTTGGCATTACGCGTGTCGTGCAGATGTCGGCGATCGGCGCCGCGCCCAAAGGCGCGCGCTATGCGCGTTCGAAATACGCTGGCGAGCAAGCGGTGCGCGCGGCGGTTCCGCAAGCGACGATCCTGCGCCCGTCGGTCATGTTCGGCCCGGAGGACACCTTCTTCAATCGCTTCGCCGCCATGGCGCCGGCGCTGCCCTTGATTGGCGGCGGCAAGACCAAATTTCAACCTCTGTTCGTCGGCGACGCCGCCGACGCGGTTGTGGCGGCACTCGATAGCGCCGATGCGCGTGGGCGCACCTACGAGCTCGGCGGCCCGAGCGTCTATTCGTTCAAGCAATTGATGCAGTTCGTCACCAAAGAGATCGACCGCCCGCGGCCTCTGATATCGATCCCGTTCTTCATCGCCCATCCGATGGGGTTGCTGATCGATTGGACTTTCAAGCTGATCCCGTTCGCGCCGCCGCCGCTCACCGCCGATCAGGTCACGATGCTGCAGCGTGACAACGTCGTCGGTCTGGATTCAAGCGCCGGCACCATCGCCGATCTCGGCGTCACCTCGCTTGAAAGCATCGAGGCCATCGTGCCCAATTACCTTTGGCGCTTTCGCCCGTACGGCCAGTTTCAAACCAAGCAGACGCCGGCGTGAGCGGGCTCACTCTGTCACGCGTCGCCTTAACCGCGGGGCTGGCGACGTTCGCCGCGTTCATCGGCTTCAATCTGCTGCCCGCTGTGTGCGGCGTGTATGCCTTCGGCACGATCGGCGATGCCGTCAGCTTGTTTCAGCGCGCCGAAACGCTGGGGGACGGCAAGCTTCTCGCGGTATTCGGCAATCCCATTCGCGCTGACGTCGTCGCCGCGATGAATGCCGTCAACACGCTCGATCTCTACGGCTTTATCCCGGCCTACACATTGTTCCTGATCGCCGCCGCCGCGGCGTTGGGGCAGGGGTTCAAAGCGAAGCTCGTCTGGCTCGCGATCGCCGCGGCGTTTGTCGGTGCGGCTGGCGATGTTTGGGAAACACTGAAGCAACTGCAGCTCACGGCCATTTGGGCCGCGCACAATTCCCCAGCCGAATGGCCACGCGAAGCCGCCGCCGCGATGCCGATCGCCGCGGCGCACTATGTAAAATATTTCGGGCTCAGCGTGAGCGCCTTGGCGATGAGCGCGCTCGCGTTCTGCCACGCGCCGCGCCGACCGATCTTGGCTATCCTCGGGCTGGTGCCGATCGTCGGCACAGCGGCGCTCTTCTTCCATCTCACCGACAACGGCAAAGCCATTGCCTTGCCGTTCGCCGCGTTTTGGATCGCTCTGCTGGTGGTCGTCGGGCTGGACGCCACGCGTCAGCGCGCCTAGTCGCCGGGCGCGAGGTGCACGGCCTCGCAGCCAAACGCTTCGAGCCGTTTGGCCACGTTGGCGCGATGGCAGCCACGCCAATCATGTTCCAGGCACATCAAGCAGACGCGACCCTTTTTGCTCAGCGCCGCCGCCTCACGCAGCGCGAGCTGGCTCTCGGGCTCGTCGAGTTTTTTCTCGATGATCTTGTGCATGGTTTTGACGTCGCCGCTCTTGGCCGCGTCGCGCCCCGCTTTTGGCGTGCCGAGCGCTTTCATGTGCACATAGGCGATGCCGGCTTCGTCAAGGCTCGCGGCCAAGCCGTTCTTTGAGAAGCCGGCGCGTCGCGAATTGGCGACCTCGCGCACATCGAGCAGCGTCTTGATCTTCGCCGCCTTTAGCGCCGCGATCAAATCCGGCACGCCGACATTCTCGTAACCGATGGTCCAAAGTTTGGTCACAGATATCCTGCGTAGATCGCGGCCAGCATCGCCGCGCCGATCACGATACGATACCAAGCAAACGGCGCGAAGCCCACGCGCGTGACGTAGTTCAGAAACGGTTTCACCACGACCAGCGCCGAGAGGAACGCGAACACGAAACCTACACCGATCTCGGCGATGCGGTCGGACGTGATCTGATCTTTCACTTGGAAAAAGTCGTACACGAACGCGGCGATCATCGTCGGCATGGCGAGGAAGAACGAGAACTCCGCCGCCGCGCGCCGGTCGAGCCCCAGCAACAGGCCGCCATAGATTGTCGCGCCCGATCGCGACACGCCGGGGATCATCGCCACGCATTGCGCAAACCCGACGGCGATCGCGCGCCAAATCGGCGTCGCCGCCGCATCGGTCACGACGGGCGGGGGGCGGATGCGTTCCAGCACCAGCATCAGCAGGCCGCCAATCAGCAGCGCCCAAGCGATGACCGAGAAGCTCTCTTGCAGCACCGTCTTCACGTAGTCGGCGGCGAACAAACCGATCACAACGGCGGGAAGGAACGACAGAAACAGCATCAGCGCGAAGCGCCGCGCTTCCGGCTTGGTCGGCAGGCCGGTGATCACTTCGAAGATGCGCTGCCGGTAGAGCCACATCACCGCGAGGATCGAGCCCAGCTGGATCATGATGGCGAAGACGTTGTTGGGGTCGTCGTAGCCGATCAGCTCCTCGCTGATCAGCAGGTGCGCGGTGGAGGAGATCGGCAGGAATTCGGTCAGCCCCTGCAGCACACCGAGGAGGGCCGCGCGGGCCAGGTCGAGCAAATCCACGAATTTGGCCCCCGTTTTGAGCTCGCGGGACCATGAAGCGCGTCGCTTTTGGGCGAAAGCACGAAGTTACACCAGCAAGGCTGCCATAAAGGCATGATTTTGCTTGCGGGCGCCGTGAATCGATCGATACAGGAATTAATTCTCGTCAAAGCGCGCCTTCTGGAGAGCGTTCATGGTCGAACGCATGCTGAAATTCGTGTCGGAGGGCCAGCAATGGCCCGAGAAGCGCGCCGCCAAGGAGCGGACGGGCGATTTCCATGAAATCCACCGCGAATTCATTGCCGAGAAGGCGACAGCCCAGGCCGCGCGCTGCGGGCAGTGCGGCGTGCCGTTCTGTCAGTCTCGCTGCCCTTTACACAACAATATCCCGGACTGGCTGCGCCTCACGGCCGAAGGCCGGCTGGAGGAGGCCTATCAGCTCTCCGCCGCCACCAATGCCATGCCGGAGATCTGCGGCCGCATCTGCCCGCAGGATCGCCTCTGCGAGAGCGATTGCGTGATCGAACAATCCGGCCACGGCACGGTGACGATCGGCGCAGTCGAAAAATACCTCACCGAGACGGCCTGGAAGGAAGGCTGGGTGGCGCCCCTGCGCGCGCGCGCAGAACGCGCCGAAAGCATCGGCATCATCGGCGCCGGCCCGGCGGGTTTGTCCGCCGCCGAAAGTCTGCGCGGGCGCGGCTACAAGGTGACGATCTATGATCGCCATGATCGCATCGGCGGTCTGCTGATCTACGGCATTCCGAACTTCAAGCTCGACAAGGACGTCGTCGCCCGCCGCGCGCAGCGCCTGATCGATGGCGGCGTGAAATTCGAACTCAACTGCACGATCGGCGAAACCATCTCGTTCGAGGCGCTGCGCGCCAAGCACGACGCTGTGCTGATCGCCACCGGCGTTTATGCCGCGCGCCCGCTCGGCGCGCCGAATGCGCAGCTCGCGGTCGAAGCGCTCGATTATTTGATCGCCGCCAATCGCGCAGGCCTTGGCGACACTGTCGCGGCGCACACGGACGGCTCGCTGCTGGCCAGAGGCAAACGCGTCGTCGTCATCGGCGGCGGCGACACGGCGATGGATTGCGTGCGCACCGCCGTCCGCCAGGGCGCCAAGAGCGTGACGTGCCTCTATCGGCGTGACCGCGCCAACATGCCGGGCTCGCAACGCGAGGTGAAGCATGCGGAAGAAGAGGGCGTGATGTTCGATTGGCTGGCCGCGCCGAAAGCGTTGCGCGCAGGCAAAACAGGCGGCGTGAAAGCGGTTCGCATGCATCTGGGCGCGCCCGATTCCTCTGGTCGTCGTGCGCCAGAAGAAACGCCGGGCAGCGAGTACAACGTCAACGCTGACCTCGTTATCGCCGCTTTGGGCTTCGACGCCGAAGATCTGCCGACCTACTGGAACGCGCTCGATCTCAAAACCACGCGCTGGGGCACGCTGAAGACGGACGCGAAATTCGCCACCAGCCTTCCTGGCGTCTACGCCGCCGGCGACATCGTGCGCGGCGCGTCGCTGGTGGTGTGGGCGATCAAGGAGGGTCGCGACGCCGCCCACGCCATGCACGCCTATCTGCAAGATCGCGCAGCACTCGCGCGTGTGGCGGCGGAGTGAGCCGATGACCGAGTCCGACCTACAACGCTACCAACGTGAAGCCGCGCGGCTTGCCCGCGACGGCATGTATTCGCCCGACGACGAACGCGACGCGTGCGGCGTCGGTCTGGTTGTCTCCATCGACGGCAAGGCGCGTCGCGATGTCCTCACCATGGCGATCTCGGCCCTGAAAGCAGTGTGGCACCGCGGCGCCGTGGACGCCGATGGCAAAACTGGCGATGGCGCAGGCATTCTGATCGAAGCCCCGCAAGGCTTCTTCCGTGAGATCGTCGAACGCACCGGCCACAAGCCGGGCGACAAGCCGATCTTCGTCGGCCAGCTCTTTTTGCCCCGCAATGATTTTGGCTCGCAGGAGCGGGCGCGCGTGATCGTTGAGAGCGAGATCATCCGCGCCGGCTTTTCCCTCTATGGTTGGCGCCAGACGCCGATCGATATTTCCGCGCTCGGCGAAAAGGCAAACGCGACGCGACCCGAGATCGAACAAGTGTTGTTCCACGATCCGCAAGCGCGCGACGGCGATACCGTGGATCGCGATCTCTTCATTTGTCGTCGCCGCATCGAAAAGCGCGCGCTGGCCGCCAACATCACCGAGCTCTACGTCTGCTCCTTGTCGGCGCGCACTCTGATCTACAAGGGCATGTTCCTCGCCCAGGAAATCGACACTTTTTATCCCGACCTGCAGGACGAGCGCTTCGAGTCCGCCGTCGCGCTCTATCACCAACGGTATTCCACCAACACGTTTCCCACCTGGCGTCTGGCGCAGCCGTTTCGCATGTTGTGCCACAACGGCGAAATCAACACGCTGAAGGGCAACATCAATTGGATGAAGAGCCATGAAATCCGCATGGCGACCGAAGCGTTTGGCAAAGCCGACGCGGCCGATGTGAAGCCGATCATCCAGCCCGGCGGCTCGGATTCCGCCGCCCTCGACAACGTGTTCGAAACGCTCGTGCGCGCCGGCCGCGCCGCGCCGATGGCGAAGAGCCTGCTGGTTCCCGAAGCGTGGGCGAAATCGAAGACGATGATCGACGCGCACCGTGCGCTCTACGCCTATTGCAACGCGGTGATGGAGCCGTGGGATGGGCCGGCGGCATTGGCGATGTACGACGGGCGCTGGGCTGTCGCGGGAATGGACCGCAACGGTTTGCGCCCGATGCGCTACGCGTTGACGGGCGATGGCTTGCTCGTGGTCGGCTCCGAAACGGGAATGTGTCCGCTCGATGGGCGCAAGGTGCTGGAACGCGGGCGCCTTGGCGCTGGTCAAATGGTGGCCGTCGATACGCGCGCGGGGCGCCTTTATCATCATGAGGAATTGATCGACGCGCTCGCCGCGCAACACCCCTACGGCGAGTGGCTGAGCAACGTCATCGATCTCGACAAAACCCTGAAGGGCGACGAACCCTCGCTCTATCCGAAGGACGAATTGTTGCGCCGCCAATGCGCCGCAGGCTTTTCGCTGGAAGATTTCGAACTGCTGCTGCAGCCGATGCTGGAAGAGGGCAAGGAAGCGATTGGCTCGATGGGCGACGACGCGCCGCTGGCGGTGCTGTCGGAGCGAACGCGGCCGCTGTCGCACTATTTCCGGCAGAATTTCAGCCAGGTCACCAACCCGCCGATCGACGCGTTACGCGAAGATCGGGTGATGAGCCTCGCCACACGCTTCAAGAACCTCGGCAACATCCTGGCGCAGGATAAAGCGCAGACGAACGTCTATCTGCTCTCCAGCCCGATCCTCACCAACGGCATGTCCGCACGCTTGAAGGAAGAGCTAGGCGACGATGCGGCTTTGATCGATTGCACCTTCGACGCGCCCGCGGCGGGCGAAGATCCCGGCATCGGTTTGCGCGAAGCGCTCGACCGCGTGCGCGCGGAGGCGGAAGAGGCGGTGCTCAAGGGTTGCTCGCACATCGTGTTGTCGGACGAAAAGCAGGGCGCGGCGCGCGTCGGCTGCCCGATGATCTTGGTCACCGGCGGCGTGCACGCGCACTTGGTGGCGAAGGGTCTGCGCAGCTTTTGTTCGATCAGCGTGCGCGCTGCGGAGTGCCTCGATACACATTATTGCGCCGTGCTCATCGGCGCGGGCGCCACCACCGTAAATCCCTATCTCGCCTTCGCGACTGTCGCCGATCGCTGCGCACGCGGCCTTGGCGGCGCGATCACGCAAGAGCAAGCCGCCGCGAATTATCGCGCCGCGCTCGAGGCCGGCCTGCTCAAGATCATGTCGAAGATGGGCATCTCGGTGATCTCGTCCTATCGTGGCGGCCTGAACTTCGAAGCCATCGGCCTGTCGCGTGCGCTGGTGGACGAATTTTTCCCCGGCCTCACCAGCCGCATCTCCGGCATCGGCCTGGGCGGCATCGCGCTTGAAAGCGTTGAGCGCCACTTGAGCGCGTTCGACGAAGACGCCATCGCGCTTCCCGTCGGCGGTCTCTATCGCTGGCGCGCCTCGGGCGAGCGCCATGCGCTCGAAGCCGAAAGCATCCACCAATTGCAGCATGCCTGCACGACCGGCGACTATGCGTCGTACAAAAAGTACGCCGACAAAGTCCGCGCGCGACGCCTGCGTGAGCCAATCCAATTGCGCGACCTGCTGGAAGTGCGCGAGGCGCCGAAGCCGTCGCCGCTGCACGAGGTCGAAAGCGTCAACGAAATCCGCAAGCGTTTCGTGACGCCTGGCATGAGTCTCGGCGCGCTTAGCCCCGAAGCGCACGGCACGCTCAACATCGCCATGAATCGCATCGGCGCGCGTTCGGTGTCGGGCGAAGGCGGTGAAGATCCCGCCCGCTACAAGCCGCACATCAACGGCGACGACGAAAATTCGTCGATCAAGCAAGTTGCCTCGGGCCGCTTCGGCGTGACGGCCGAGTACCTCAATCAATGCCGCGAGATCGAGATCAAGGTCGCTCAAGGCGCGAAGCCAGGCGAGGGCGGCCAATTGCCCGGTTTCAAGGTCACCGAGTTGATTGCGCGCCTGCGCCACGCAACGCCGGGCGTGACATTGATCTCGCCGCCGCCGCATCACGACATCTACTCGATCGAAGACCTCGCTCAGCTCATCTACGATCTGAAGCAGATCAATCCGAACGCGCAGGTGTGCGTAAAGTTGGTCGCACAATCGGGCATCGGCGCGGTCGCCGCAGGCGTGGTGAAAGCCGGCGCCGACGCGATCCTGATCTCGGGCCATGTCGGCGGCACCGGCGCCAGCCCACAAAGCTCAATCAAATATGCGGGCGTCCCGTGGGAAATGGGTTTGGCGGAAGCGCATCAGGTGCTGATGCTCAACAATCTGCGTCACCGTGTGCGCCTGCGCACCGATGGCGGCCTGCGCACCGGCCGTGACATCATCGTCGCCGCCATTCTCGGCGCGGAGGAATTTGGCATCGGTACGGCGTCGCTGGTTGCGATGGGCTGCATCATGATGCGCCAATGCCATTCCAATACGTGCCCGGTCGGCGTCTGCACGCAGGACGAAAACTTGCGTAAGAAGTTCGGCGGCTCCGCCGAGAAGGTCGTTCATTTGATGACGTTCGTGGCGGAGGAGGTGCGCGAATTACTCGCTCTTCTCGGCATGCGCTCGCTCAGCGAAGTGATCGGCCGCACCGATTTGATCGAACAGATCAGCCGCGGCGCCGAACACCTCGACGACATCGACCTTAATCCGCTGTTGGTGCGAGTCGACAGCCCATATCCGCCGTACTGCACGCGCGAGGGCCGCAACGAACCGCCAGAATCGCTCGACCACGAATTCCTGCGCGCCGCGCCGACGTTTTTCGAGCGTGGCGACAAGCGCCAACTCGATTTCACCGTTCGCAACACCCAGCGCGCCATTGGCACACGCGCCGCCGCGCACGTCACGCGCAAATTCGGCATGACGGCGCTGCCGGAAGGGCGCTTGAGCGTGCATCTTACCGGCTCGTGCGGGCAAAGCCTGGGCGCGTTCCTGGTGCAAGGCATTGCGCTCGACGTCACCGGAGACGCCAACGACTATGTCGGCAAGGGCCTGTCTGGCGGCCTGATCACGCTGAAGCCGGCGCCCGAAGCGCGTGAGCGCGCCCGCGACAACGCTATCATCGGCAACACCTGTCTCTATGGCGCGACCGCGGGCAAATTGTTTGCCGCTGGTCTCGCCGGCGAGCGCTTCGCGGTGCGCAACTCCGGCGCGCGCGCGGTTGTGGAAGGCGCCGGCGCCAATGCCTGCGAATATATGACCGGCGGCCGCGTCGCGATTCTTGGCCCCGTCGGCGAAAATTTCGGCGCGGGGATGACGGGCGGCATGGCGTTCGTGTTCGACGCGGTGAAGCGCTTCCACCTGATGGCCAACCCTGACACCATCGTTTGGCAACGGCTTGCGTCGGCGCATTGGGAGGAGGTGTTGAAGCACCTCATCGCCGAGCACGCGCGGCGCACAGAATCCACCTTGGCTGATGAGCTGCTCAAGAACTGGGAGGCCGCGCGTGGGCATTTCTGGCAAATCTGCCCGAAGGAAATGCTGACCCGGCTGACCCATCCCTTGTCCGACAAGGCTGCAGCAGACGCTGTCGCGGCCGAATAGCATCCAAACACGGCGCCGCCTGCATCCTCTCGCCAAGAGGAGAGACCATGAAACGCATGTTGTGCGTTGTGCTGGCCGCTGTGCTCGGCGCCGGAATGGTGCTGGCTGCGTTGGGGCCGAACTTTTTGGCGCCGTAGCCGCCGCCGCGCTGTCGACGCCGCGTCGCTGCTGCGCCATATGAAGAGGCGTGACCGCTGCCGCCGCCCCCCAATCCGCCGAACACGCCCGCCTGACCTCGCGGGCGGCGCTCTTGTCCGTTTCCGCGGCGCTGCTGTTGATCGCGCTGAAGGCTTGGGCGTGGTTCAATTCGGGTTCGGTGGCGATGTTGGCGTCGCTCGCGGATTCGACGCTGGATTTTGCAGCCTCGCTGGTGACGTTGTTTGCCGTCCGTTACGCCGCGACCCCGCCTGATCGCGAGCATCGCTTCGGCCACGGCAAAGCTGAGGCGTTTGCGGGCTTGATGCAGGCCGGCCTGGTTGCGGTCTCTGGCGTGCTGATCGGTGTGGAGGCGGTGCGTCGATTGGTCAATCCGGCGCCGATCACGCATGGGGTCGAGAGCTTAGCCGTGATGGCGCTTTCGATCGTCGTCACCTTGGCGCTTGTATTCGCGCAGTCGCGCGTTGTTGCACGCACCGGCTCGGTCGCCATCCGCGCCGACCGGTTGCACTACGCCGGTGACCTTGCCGCCACCATCGTGGTGATGATCGGCATCGCCATGGGCGCGTTCCTGCGGCTGCCCCTGGCGGATACGGTCGCGGCGCTGCTGGTCGCCGCTTGGCTTGCCTGGGGCGCGTTCAATGTCGCGCGCGATGCTGCCGACCATCTGCTCGATCGCGAATTGCCAGACGCCGAACGCGCGCGCATCCGCGCACTGGCTGAAGCCGATCCGCGCGTGGGCCGTGTTCACGATCTGCGCACCCGCGCCAGCGGGCCGTATTTGCACATTCAGTTCCACGCAGACCTCGATCCGCTGATCGCGCTCGTGGAAGCGCACGCCATCGTCGTTGAAGCCGAGCAGCGAATCCGCGACGTCTATCCCAGCGCCGACATTATCATCCACCCCGACCCCCGCGGCCGCGCCGAGCCGCACGGTCACGAAGATTTCGAGCGGCGTGGTGCGTGAAAAAATAATAGCGCACGCGCGCGCGCTGGGGCTCGACGCCATCGGCATCGCGTCCGCCCGCGAAGCCTGGCCCAATGGTGCGCGGCTAGAGGAGTTCGTGCGCGAGGGGCGCCATGGCGACATGGACTGGCTTGCCGGCGAGCGTCGCGCGCATCCCCAAGCCATGTGGCCTGAGGCACGCACGGCGATCTTGGTCGGGCAGAGCTACGCGCCCGCGGACGATTCCATCGCGTTGTTGCAGCACACGGGAAGCGGCCTTGTCTCGGCGTATGCCGCGCGGCGCGATTACCACGACATCATCAAGGGCAAACTGAAGCAGCTCGGGCAATGGCTCGCGCGCGAGAGCGGCGCCGATGTGAAGGTGTTCGTCGATACCGCGCCGTTGATGGAAAAGCCGCTGGCCGAGCGCGCAGGGCTTGGCTGGCAGGGCAAGCACACCAATCTGGTGTCGCGCGAGCACGGTTCGTGGCTTTTCCTCGGCGCCATTCTGAGCGCCGCCGAGATCGCACCGGACGCGCCGCACGAAGATAATTGCGGCTCGTGCCGCGCGTGCCTTGATGTGTGCCCCACCAACGCCTTTCCGGCGCCGTATCAGCTCGACGCGCGCCGCTGCCTTGCCTACCTGACCATCGAACACAAAGGCCAAATCCCAATCGAGTTTCGCCCAGCACTCGGCAATCGTGTGTTCGGTTGCGACGATTGCCTCGCAATATGCCCTTGGAACAAGTTCGCGCAGACCGCGCGAGAAACGCGTATGGCGATGCAGGACGACCTGCGCTTGGCGCCGCTCACAGAACTCGCAGCGCTCGACGACGCGCAATTTCGTATCCGCTTTGCCGGCACGCCGGTGAAACGCACCGGTCGCGACCGGTTCGTCCGAAATGTCGCCTGCGCGATCGGAAACTCCGGCGATTCACAACTTGCGCCGGCCGCCGAGGCGCTTTTGGACGATAACGCGCCTCTGGTGCGCGGTATGGCGGTGTGGGCTTTGCAGCGCCTGCTTGACGAGCCCGCCTTCAACCGCCTCAAATCGGTCCGCGCCGCGTCCGAAACCGACGCTGGCGTGCGGGAGGAATGGGGACCATGAGCGGCGACGACGACGATCCCAAGCCGCCGCCCAGCGAACCGCAGCCGATTCCGGAGGTGCGCCCCGAAGATCGCGACGATCTCTTCGGCGAACCCGAGATCGCTTGGCCGGACGAGGAACGCCCAGGGCGTCAGCGCGCGCGTGACGCGCAGCTCAACCTCGATCTCGATCTTGGCCGCATCAAGCGCCGCAAGCGCTACGGCATCTTCATGACCTTGATGAGCGTCGGCTTCGTCGCCTTCATCCTGGCGCCGGTGACGTGGGTGGCGGTGTATCGCGTCATTGATCCGCCCGGCACATTGCTGATGATGCAACGCGCCGCCGAAGGCGAAACCATTCGCCACACGCCCGTGCCGATCTCGCGCATGTCGCCGCACATCGTCCGCGCTGTGATCGCCGCCGAAGACGCGAACTTCTGTACGCATGACGGCTTCGACGTCGAGGCCATTCAGGACGCGATGCAATCGAATGCGCGCGGACGCCGCGTGCGCGGCGCGTCGACCGTAAGCCAGCAGACGGCGAAGAATCTGTTCCTGTGGCCGCAGCGTTCTTGGTTGCGCAAAGGGCTCGAGACTTACTTTACTGCGCTGGTCGAATTCATGTGGCCGAAGCGGCGCATCATGGAGGCCTACCTCAATGCAGCCGAGTGGGGCGACGGCGTTTTTGGCATCGAGGCCGCCGCGCAAGCGCGGTTCGGCGTCTCGGCTGAGCAGCTGACACCCCTGCAGGCCGCGCGTCTCGCCGCGGTGCTGCCAAGCCCCAACCGCTATCGCGCCGATAGCCCCGGTCCGTTCGTGCGCCGCCAATCCGCGCGCATCGTCGAGCGCGCCCGCGTCGTCCGCAACGAGCGCTTCGCCGCTTGCGTGCTGCTGATGGACCGCCCGCAGGCGCAGTAGCGGCAATTTCGCGCGTTTGGCGAAGCGCGCGGCCCCCAAACACGCCATGCGCCGTGTGCGTGCAAGTGCGGGGAGCGCATGCTACCGTCAGGCTTCATCGGGGGATGTAAGCCATGACCATGGCGCTAATCGTCGTCGCTGTCGCAATCGCCGCGCTCGTTGTCGCGGTGGCGCTGTTCTACATCATCACGCGCTATTTCGAAGCGCGCTACGACCGCACTTACATGACGCACGACGAACGCGGTTTCAAACGCGCGCTTGCCGGCAAAGTGGTGCTGTGGGATTACGAGGAATCGGTGGTGAAGGGGCCAACGGCGCCGCACATCGAATTCGTCGCGCTCGATCCCGCCACCGGCGGGCGGCGAACCGTGAAGCTGATGGATCCGAAAACTGGCTCCATCAATCTGCGTCCGCAATATTGCGCGCCGTTGCCGTTCGAAGCCGTCACCGCCGACAGCCACAAGGTGATCGTTGAAGCGCGCGTCCAATTCAGTTTGAACCGCGATCTGCTGAAGCACGTCTACGAGATCCAGGAATTCAGCCTCGCTCTCGACACCCGCATTCAGAGCGCATTCCGCTCCGAGATCGGCAAGCGCAAGGATGAGGAATTGCGCGCCTCGCTGCACGACGTGGAACGCGCCGCCGTCGAACAATTGCGCCGCGCCGAGGAAGAGGGCGACGAAGCAGGTGAGCCCGGCATGGCGCTCGGCGTACGTTTCCACACTTCAAGCTTCACCTACACGCAGCCCGACGAGTTCGCCGCGCCGCTGATGGCCAGCGGCGCGCTCGTCGCCGCCGGCGCGACGCCCGAGCAACAAACCGCCGCCCGCGCGATCGCGCGTGCGCAGGGCGTGCTGGCGCTGCGCCCGCAGCAGATCGACCAACTCGCCGACGTGTTCGCCGGCCGTGACCCCGCCGCCACCAGCGCGATCCTGGCGCTGCTCGACATGCAGACACGCCAGAACATCGCGGAAGCGCTGGCCGCGTCGGGGCAATTGGTGGTGTTGACCGCGCAGGAACTCGGTCTGTTCGGCGCCGCCGCTCAGCATGGCGCGATCACGCGCACGCGCACTCCGCCTGCTGGCCCCAACGGCGCCGCCGGCGGCTAAACCAGCCAAACTGCCGCGCCCGGCTTGCGGGCGCCTAGGCTCTTGGCCCATGGAAGAGCATGGACAGGTCGCGAGGCGAGGCAGGCGTGGGTGGCGAAGGCCTGAAATGGATGCTCAATTTCGCTGCGTTCGCGGGCATGGTCGCGCTGTGCGTGGTGCTGTTCGATGTCGGCGGCGCGGGCGGACTGATCGGCGGCGCGATTGGCTTCGTGTTGCGCCTCGGCGGCCGTGGGCTCGATCTGGGTGAGCGGCTTGGCAACGCCTATGCAGGCGCCTTGATGGGGCTGCCGCTCGGGTTGTTGGGCGGTGCGCTTTATCATTACGTCTGGCCGCAAATCGCCTCCGCCATCGCCAGCACATAAACGCCGCAATACCGCCGCACCCCGCGCGCACCGTGTCGATCGTGACGCGGGAGGTTTTTATGTTGCGCATGGTGTTGGCGGCGGCGTTGTTCAGCTTAGCGGCGGTCCCGGTGGCGTTGTCGCAAGGCAAGCTTGCAAACACCTCCGCGCAAATCGACTACGCGGGCTTCCGCAACCTCACTGGCGAAGTCGAAGCTATCCGGCAGCAGAATTTGATCAGCCTGGCTGATTTTCAGCGCATGGCGCGCGAAGAGAACACGCTGATCCTCGATGCGCGCTCCGCCGACGCATTCGCCGAAGGCCATATCGCCGGCGCGGTCAATTTGCCGTTCACGGACTTTACCGATCAAAGCCTCGCTGCCGCGATCGGCGATCCGAACCGCCGCATTCTCATCTATTGCAACAACAATTTTGAGAACAACGCGCGGCCGGTGATGCTCAAGCGTGTCGAGCTCGCGCTCAACATTCAGACGTTCATCAATCTGCACGGCTACGGCTATCGCAACGTCTATGAGCTGGGCGACGTCGTGAACTTCAACGATCCCGCCGTCCGCTGGGTGCAAAGCGCCGGCTGAGGCTGGCGTTCGTTCGAAATCGGCGTCAAAACTGCGCATCAACACCGGGGGAGCGAAGCCATGCGCAGACGTGACGTGATTGTTCTGGCCGCAGCAGCGCTTGCGGCGTGTACACCGCCGGCCGACACCGGAAAGTAAGACGCCGCCAGCGGCGCGCCGGATCCCGCCGACGCGATCCGTCCGCTCTACCAGCGCTACATGACGAGCCCCGCGGTCACCACGTTCCCTAGCCTTGAGGACCAAGCGCCTTGGTCGGCATCGCTACGCGCGGATTTGTTGGACATGATGGCGCGCAGCCGCGCCGCCAACGAGCCGATTTTGGATTTCGATCCCTTCATCGACGCGCAGGATTATGAGATCACAGGCGTCACCGTGGCGACGGAGGCGTTGGTGGAGCGCAGCAGCGCCGTCGTGCGCGCGCAATTCGTCAATCTCGGCCAGGACAAAGAAGTGCTCTACGATTTGATCTGGGAAGCCGATGGCTGGCGTGTCGACAATATGCGCGGCCAGACCTGGGATTTGCGCCAGATCATCACCCCGCCGGCATAACGATTTGGTGATCGCCGCGCGCGGCGCTGGCGCGCGCATCACCGCCGAGGCAAAGCTCGGCGGTGGAGACGAGCATGCGATTGACGCGTCGGAGTGTGGTGTGCGCGGCGTCCGCCGTGTTGGCGACGCAGCCCGCATGGGCGCAGGACGTACCCGCGCCAGCGCCGCGCTTCCTGTTCATCGGCAACAGCCACACCTTCGTGAACGACGTGCCGCGCATGTTGCGCGCCGTGTTCGCAGGCGTTGAGACGCGCATCGAAACCGAAATGCAAACCGAAGGCGGCTTCAGCCTCGAAGATCATTGGAATGCACGCACCGCGCGCCGCCAGATCGAAGCCGGCGGCTGGACCATGGTGGTGTTGCAGCAGGGGCCCTCATCGCTCGACTCCAGCCGCGCCAATTTGCGCGAGTATGCTGGCCGGTTCGCTGAGCTCATCCGCGCCAACGGCGCAAGGCCGGCGCTCTATTCCGTCTGGCCAACGCGCGATCGCTTGCAGGATTACGACCGCGCCGCGGAATCCTACGCACTCGCCGCGGCCGATGTCGGCGGCGTTTTGTTTCCTGTCGCCAAAGCGTGGTCTGCGGCGATGCGCGCCAATCCCGCGATCGAGCTTTATGGATCGGACGGCCAACACGCGTCAGCGTATGGATCGTATCTCGCCGCGCTTGTGATGTTCGCGGTGCTGACGCGGCAAACGCCGGTGGGCCTCTCCAACGTGCTGACCTTCGACGACGGCCAGCGCGCCCGCGTGCCCGACGAAACGGCGGCCATTCTGCAGGCCGCCGCCGCCGAAGCCGTCGCGGCCTAGTCGACGAACACACGCACCGTGGCGCGCGCACGCCGCCGGCTGGTTTCTTCGTACCGGAAGACGATGTGTTGAATGTCGCGCTGCCCGCCAGTGAGGTCGATCACCCGCGTGCAATCGCCAGCGTTGACGCGATAGCGCAGCGGCACGTCTTGGTGGCCGCCGTTTCGGAAGTAGATGTCCATGTCGATGAAGTGCACGGGGTTGCGGTAAACGCACACGCGCATCCGGTCGGCGATGCGATGGCCGTCCATGTGCACGATGTCGGTTTCGGCGCGATCATTGACCTCCTTTTGGCCAACCATCGTCCAGGCCGCCCAAGCCGGGCCCGCGAGCGCCGCGCTCGCCAACGCCGCCACGACAGCAATCATCTTGAGTTTCATAAGCATGCGCCTCCCGCGCGGTCCGTCGCAGAGAGACAAACGCGCGGGGTCGGCGTTTCCGTCGCTTGGAGCTTATTGTTCGTCCACCGGGGCGCCGGTGCGCTTGGCTTCGCGCGTGTGACCCAACATCAGCAGCGCATCGACATTGGTCGGTTCAATCGCCACCGCCGCCATCGCGTCGGTCTCGGCTAGGTCGAACGAGTTTTGATGCATCCGCGAGGAGGCGCGCAGCCGCAACGCCAGCGCGTCGTTGGCGCGCATGTCGAGCGCTGCGGAGAGGTCTTCCTCGGCGTGGCGATAATCGCCTTCCTGCGCATAAGCGCGGGCGCGATCGATCAGCAGATCCGGCATGAAGGTGCGGTCGCCCTGCATCAACGTGATGGCGCGCGTCAGGGCGCTGCGGGCGCGGCCAGGGTCGCGATCCAGCAGCCAAGCATTGCCGGCTTGCGCCAGCAATTCGGCGCGGGTGGCGTCGGTGTGGGCGCCAAGTGCTGCGGAGAGCGCTTCAAAGCGGCGCGCGCCTTCGGCGTAACGGTTCTGGCCCACCATCGCCATCGCGGCGCAGCGATAGGCGTGCAGCGATTGGCCCTCGGCGGCCCACGCCATCGCTTCTTCGTACGCGGCGGCCGCGTCGGCATCGATAGCGGCGACGCACGCATCGAACCGGGCAGGGGCCGGTGTGGCGGCGGCTTGAGCCTGCAGCGCGAACGGCAACACCAAAGCGGCGGCGATGATCATGGAATGCGTCTCCCCGGAGGTCCCGGCCATCCGATGCCCGAAGCCAGGGGCGAATCCAAGGCGTTCGCTCAGCGGGCGAGCTGTTCGGCCAGCCAATCGGCGGTTTTCACCAGCTTCTCGAGGTCTTCCGGGCGCGACAGGCGATGATCGCCGCCAGGGATCAGATCGATCCACAGATCGTCGGCGCGAAGCTGAGCGGCGAGGTCCAAAACATGCTGCGCAGGCACGTCGGGATCGTTCTGCCCTTGCAGGATGCGGATCGGACCGTCGAACGGAAACGGCTGATCCATGATCAAATTGTTGAGGCCATCGTCCAGCATGGTTTGGGTGATGATCGTTGGCGCCGGATCGTAGGCCGACGGCATTTCCCAGCGCCCGGTCTCCGCCAATGCTTGGCGCGCTTCATCGGAAAGCGACGGCTTCATCAGCCGTTCGGTGAAATCGGCGGCCGGCGCGATTAGCAGCAGGCCTTTCACTCGCTCGGGCCGCGCCCGCGCAATCAACAGGGCAATCCAACCGCCCATCGACGAGCCAACCAGCACCAGCGGGCCTGCCGTGTGGGCGTCGACCAGGGCGAGGGCGTCGCCCATCCAGCGTGAGATGTTTCCGTCCTCGAACCGCCCGCCAGAGTTTCCGTGGCCGGAATAATCAAGCCGCAGAAACCCTTGCCCGCGCGCGGCCGCCCAGTCCGACAAGCGCTCGGCCTTCGTGCCCGCCATGTCCGATTTGAAACCGGAGAGCCAAACGAACGTCGGCGCGGCGCCGCTCAGCCGGCGAAACGCCAGATCGACGCCGTCGCGCAGCATGGTCTCGATTTCGCCCATCGGACTTTGCACCTTTCGACGCGCCAGATTCACGAATCTTGGCGCGTTATTAAGCAAATCCGGCCATGACGGCCGCTTAGGGATTTGTTCTGGCGCGCATTTTCGGTGCGCCAACGCGCGGGAGCAAGGTTTGGGCGTGTCGCCAAATCATTGCAAGAAGGTCACATGTACCGGGTTCTGCAAGTGACGCCTGAGCTAAACGCTGGCGGCGTGGAGCGGACCACGATTGAAATGGCTGAAGCGATCAGTCGCGCCGGGGGGCTCGCCTTGGTCGCTAGCGCCGGCGGCCGCCTGGAGGGAGACCTTGAGGCGGCCGGCGGCGAATTGATCCGGCTCCCGGTAAATTCCAAAAATCCAATCGACGTGGCGCTCAATGCGCGACGCTTGGCGCGCATTGTGGAAGCGCGACGCGTCAATCTCATCCACGCGCGTTCGCGCATGCCAGCGTGGAGCGCGTATTACGCCGCGCGCAATCTCAAGATCCCGTTCGTCACCACCTATCACGGCATCTACAACGCGCGCTCGCCGATGAAGCGTTGGTACAATTCGGTGATGGCCAAGGGCGATCTCGTGATCGCCAATTCCGAATTCACCCGCGCGCACCTCATCGGCGAACATCACGTCGATCCAAGCCGCGTGATCGCCATTCCGCGCGGCGTCGATCTGGCGCTGTTCGATCGCGCCCGCATCAACGCCGATGAAATCGCGGCCATGCGCGCAGCCTGGGGCGTGGCCGTTGGCGACACGCGTATGGTGCTGATCGCGCCGGCGCGGCTGACGCGCTGGAAAGGTCAGCTCGTGCTGATCGAAGCTTTGGCGTTGTTGCAACAGCGCCGCCCCAACGCGGTGAAGGCGATCATCGCCGGCGATGCGCAGGGCCGCATGGCTTACGTTCAGGACATGAGCGCGGCGATCGCCGCCGCCGGGCTCGGTGACAATATCGCAATCGTCGGTCACATGGCGCACATGCCGCAGGCGTTCGCGGCGTCGGACGCGGCGGTGTTTCCAGTGATCGAGCCGGAGGCGTTCGGACGTGGGGCAGTGGAGGCGCAAGTGATGAGCGTGCCCGTCATTGCCTCAAAGCTTGGCGGTTACACCGAAACAATTCTCGACGGCGACACCGGCGCGCTGGTGGCGCCAGGCGACGCCGCAGCGCTCGCGGCGGCGATCGAGCGCATGGTCGACGCTGGCGCTGAAACCCGCGCTAACATGGGGGAAAGGGGCATGAACAGGGCGCGCCTTCTTTATGCCAAATCCGCTCTGCAGTCCTCCACCTTGCAGGTATATGATCGCCTCCTCGGGGACGTGAAATGATTCCGTGGCGCAAACCGTCGAAGACGGAGACCAAGTCGGCCAACAAGGTGCTCGTCATTCAACTTGGCGAGATCGGCGACTTCGTGCGCGCTTTGGCGGCGGCCAAGCGCATCCGCGAGCATCATATGGGCGCGCGCATCACGCTGCTGACCTACGAAGCCATGCGCGAGCTGGCCGAGAAGAGCCCGTATTTCGACACCGTCGAGGCCGACGGCCTGCCCAGGGAGCCGCAGGCGATCACGCAATTGATCTCGCGTATCCGGGCGGCGAAGTACGACGTGATTTACGATCTCGAAGGCTCCAACCGCACCAACAATTATTTTCACGCGCTGAAGCCTTGGCCGCCACGTTGGTCCGGCCCCGTCGCCGGCGCCTCGTTCGCTTATCTCGACCGCGATCGTGAGCATCTGCATCCGCTCGATCGCCTCGGCGCACAGCTCGCCGTGGCGGGCGTTGGCGATGGCGTGCTCGCGCCGCCGGACCTGACCTGGCTGCGCGCCGCATTGCGTGACCCGCCACGTTTGAAGCCGGACTTTTTCGGCATTCGCGGGCGTTACGTTGTGTTGCTGCCGCGCGGCTCCGACGCCGCCCCGGCGCGCCGTTGGCCGGAAGCAAAATACATTCAGCTGGCCCAACGCATCGCCGGCGCCGGCGTCACGCCGGTGGTGCTTGGCGGTCCGGAGGAACGCACCTTGGGCGCCGCACTCGCCAAGGCCGAGCCGCAAGCCAAGAACCTCGTCGCTCGCGCCGACCTCTTCCAGTGCGTCGGCCTGTTCGAGCGCGCCGCCTTTGTGCTCGGCGATGACGTCGATCTGCTGCACGTGGCCGCCGCCGCCGGCGCGCCGTGCCTGGCGCTGCTTTCATCCACAGCCCACCCGGATCGGGCTGCGCCCCGCGGCCAGGCCGGGGTGGTCGCGCTCACTGCGGCGGTGGTCGGTGACCTTCCGGTCGAGCAGGTTGAGCGCCAATTGCGCAATTGCGGCGTCTACGCCCACGCCGCGACGGCTTGATGCCGCCGCTTCGCCAAGCGATATAGAGACTCAGCTGGAAACGGCGTTCGCGTCTGCGGGCGGCGTTTCGGCTTGATTTCGGATCAACAGCAACAGGAGAAGGCCCGATAGCCAGACGTCCATACGCCGCGCCGCCGCCGTCCAAAGATGGCCCGCGCGTGAACGAAGACATCCGCGGTGTTACGCGCGTGCTTCTTATCGATGAACATGGGGAAAAGCAGGGGGAGATGCCGCTCACCGCGGCGCTCGAAGCCGCACGCGAGGCCGCGCTCGACTTGGTCGAAGTCGCGCCCAACAGCGATCCCCCGGTCTGCAAAATCCTCGATTACGGCAAGTTCCGCTTCGAAGAGCAGAAGAAGAAGGCCGAGACGCGCAAGAAGGCCAAGCGCATCGAGCTCAAGGAAATCAAGGTTCGTCCGAACATCGACGACCACGATTACGAAGTGAAGATGCGCGCCATCCATCGCTTCTTCGAAGAGGGCGACAAGGTGAAGGTCACCTTGCGCTTCCGAGGCCGCGAACTCGCGCACACCCACCTCGGCATGGAATTGCTCGAACGCATGCGCGTCGAACTCGACGCCATCGCCAAGGTCGAGCATGAGCCGCGCTTCGAAGGCCGCCAAGTCGTCATGGTCATGGCGCCCCGCGCGTAAGCGCGCCGATCAGCCGCCGTTCAGCTGACGCCGATAAGCTCAGGCCGTAGACAAGGAGTGTGTGAATGCGCGCCATTGTGTTTGCGGCCCTGATGCTTGCGGCGTGCGCGTCCGCGCCAGCTGGCGGCGGTGTCACGCCTGATACCTCGGCGCTGCCCCAGCACATCCGCGAGGATCTGGCCCAGCGCGAAGCTGCCTTGCACGAGCCCGGCGTGGTCGCGGCGGCGATCGGCCAAACCGTCGATCTCGGCGGTGGTTTGCGCGTGCGTCCGCTTGAAGTCCTCGAAGACAGCCGCTGCCCGCAAAATGCGCGCTGCGTGTGGGCGGGCCGCCTGCGCGTGCGCGTCAGCATCGAGGGCGTTGGCGAGCGCGAGATGATTTTGGGCGAAGGCTCGGCGGACACGCCGCGCGGTGCGGTTTCGATGGTCGCGGCAACACCGGGTCCGTGGACCGATTGGCCACCAGAGCAACGCCCGCCTTACCGCTTCGGATTCCGCAAAACGTAGCGTTTGGCCGCGCAGCGTTGGCTTTTCTTGACACTGCGACCCCGGCTGCGTGAACGTGCGCGCTGAATTCAGGGGTTTGCTTGATGAAGATGTTCCCGCGCGCCGCCTTCGCCGCTTTGTTCCTGTTGTCGGCGTGCGCCACGACGCCGGTCGCTGCGCCCGCGCGCACCGAGATCGCCAATCTGGGCGAACTCAAGCGCACCCTGATCGCGCACTACGAAAGCGGCGATTATCAACGCTCCGTCGCGGCCGTCGCCGCTGAAGCGCAAGCTTACGTGGAGTTGCGCGCCGGTCAGGTGATGCGTCCCGCTTTGGTGCTCGATATCGACGAAACGGCGCTGTCGAACTGGCAAGCTATGCGCGCCAACGATTTCGGTTATTTCACCGATGGCCCTTGCGATGCGCTGCCGCGCGGTCCGTGTGGCGCGCACGCGTGGGAAAATTCCGGTCGCGCCGATGTGATGGCGCCGGTGCTCGCGCTCTACAACGCCGCGCGTGCGCGCAACGTCGCGGTGTTTTTCATCACCGGCCGTCGCGAACCGCAACGCGCCGGCACTGAAGCCAACCTGTCACGCGCTGGCTATGCGGGCTGGGCGCGTGTGATCTTGCGTCCGCTTGAAAGCCGCGGCTCGCCGATCGACTACAAATCCGGCGAACGCGCTCTGATCGAACAAGAGGGCTACACCATCATCGCCAATGTCGGCGACCAGCGCAGCGATCTCGCCGGCGGCCACGCCGAACGCGAGTTCCTCATCCCCAATCCGTATTATTCGATCCCGTAAGCGCCGGGCGCGGCGTGCTCTAGCCGCGTGAGATGCGACGACGCTTGGTCATCACCGTCATGTTGACGAGCAGCATGACGAAGCACAGTCCAAGCCCGATGGCGTTGAACAGCGGGATCAGGTTTGCGTGTTCGGTGAAAAACGCCTGCACGTAACCGCCAACGCCCTCGCGCTGCGCCGCAGCTGCAGCTTGCCCGGCTTGTTCGCCGACCACGCCAAAATCGATGTTCGGCGGCAGCCCGGCTTGCGCCAATGACAACCCGCCAACGCGGGGCAGGTCGCCGGGCGAGTAGAGCAGGTTGGCCGCGAATGCGATGCAGAGCGTCGCCAGCACCGCCAGCAGAACGCGCGAGCCGATGATCGCCGCCAGCGACCCGGTCACCTTGTTCTTTTCCGCGATCACGCGGGCCTTGGCTTCCTTCAGGTCCATGGCGGTAATCCTTGCGGGGTTTTGGGCCCGGGCGCATCATGGCGGAGGGAGCGTTGTGCTTCAATCAGGAGCGGGCGATGCGGGCATCTCGTCGAACAACTCTGGCTTGGCTGAGCGCAAGCGCGCTCGCGGCGGCCTGCGCCAGCGCCGACCCCGAAGAGGGCACCCCGGCCGAAACCGAAGGGCCGTTCTTTCCCACCGACACCAACATCGAGCGCGACGCCGACCTGACCCGCCTGGCCGGTCGAACCGAGCGCGCAGCCGGCCAGATCATCGAAATGCGCGGCCGTGTCTTGGGCGCTGACGGGCGCCCAATCTCTGGCGCGCGGGTCGAGCTTTGGCAGGCCAATGCCGCCGGCCGCTACGCCCACCCACGCGATTCCGCCAATCCCGCGCCGCTCGACGCGAATTTCCAGGGCTACGCCGTGCTCCAAACCGGCGCCGATGGGCGCTTCGCCGCCACCACCATCAAGCCCGGTGGCTATCTGGTCGATCAGCAAGGCCCGCGTACGCCGCATATGCACTGGAAGATCGCCAACGGCGCCAATGTGCTCACCACCCAAAGCTATTTCCCGGGCGAGCCCGCCAATGAGGTCGATTTCCTGATGCGGGCGATGGGCGAGCGTTCCCGAGCCCTGATCGCCGCCGCAGGCGCCGCCGGACCGGAGGGGGCAGCAGGGTACGATTGGGACATCGTCCTGGTCTGATCCAGCCCCGCAAACGGGGCCTGCGCCCACCTTGCCCGGCCCCGGGGCCCATGCTATCTGCGCGCCTCTTTTGGGTGGCCCGGCGAAACGGCATGCCGTGGCGGCCCTTTTTGGCGTTCTTTCGGGAGCGCCTTCCGATCCCAAGGAGGATGAAATGCCGAAGATGAAGACCAAGAGCGGCGTCAAAAAACGCTTCAAGGTCACCGCGTCGGGCAAGATCATGGCCGGCGCCGTGGGCAAGCGTCACCGGCTTTCGAGCCACAACGCCAAATACATCCGTCAGAACCGCGGCACGTCGGCCGTTTCCGAGTCGGACACCAAGCGCATCAAAGCTTGGATGCCCTACGGCCTCGACTAAGTCCCGGCGCGCGATCGAAAAAGTGGTCACCGGTTTTTCGAGTAAAGCGCGCGATCAAAAATCATTTTTGACGGAGTAAAAAATGGCACGCGTCAAAGGGGGCGTCACCGCCCACGCCCGCCACAAGAAAGTTATCAAGAAGGCCAAAGGCTATCGCGGCCGCCGGAAGAACACCTTCCGCACCGCCAACGCCGCGGTCGAAAAGGCCGCGCTCTATTCCTATCGCGACCGCAAAGTGAAGAAGCGCGAGTTCCGCGCGCTTTGGATCCAGCGCATCAACGCCGCTGTGCGGGAAGAGGGCCTCACCTATTCCCGATTTATCAGCGGGCTGACCAAAGCGGGGATCGAGCTCGATCGTAAGGTCATGGCCGACATCGCGATGAACCAGCCCGAAGCCTTCAAGGGCCTGATCTCTCAGGCACAAGCGGCGCTGAAGTAAGAGCGCCGTGTTTCCTCCCCTGCAAAGCGGGGGAGGTCCCGAGCGAAGCGAGGGGGAGGGGGTAAGTCCCGTCCAGCGGGGCTCGCCGTCCCCCCTCAGTCACGCGTTCCGCGTGATGGCTCCCCCGTGAACGGGAGAGCAGAAGGGCGGCGACAATGAACGCAAACACCACAGACCTCGCGGCGCTCGAAGCCGATCTGCGCGCGCGCGTTGGCGCGGCCAACGACGAAGCGTCGCTTGAAGCGTTGCGCGTCGAGGCGCTTGGCAAGCAAGGCTCGATCTCGGCGCTGATGAAAACGCTGGGCGCGATGAGCCCAGATGAGCGCCGCGAATTCGGCGGGCGTCTCAACGTCATCAAGGACGCGATTACCGAAGCGATTTTGGCGAAGAAGGCGGGTCTCGCGGAGGCCTCGCTCGAAGCGAAGCTGAAGGCCGACGCATTGGACGTGACGCTGCCGCCGATCCGCCCGCGCATCGGCGCCATCCATCCGGTGTCGCGGGTGATGGAAGAACTGGCGCAAATTTTCGGCGAGATGGGCTTTGCGCTCGAAGAAGGGCCGGACATCGAAACCGATTTCAACAATTTCACCGCGCTGAATTTCCCGCCCAAGCATCCCGCGCGCGAAATGCACGACACGTTCTTCTTGAACGCCACCGACGAAACCGGCGCGCGCAAAGTTCTGCGCACGCACACCTCGCCGGTGCAGGTGCGCACCATGCTCAAGCAGAAGCCGCCGATCCGCATGATCTGCATGGGCCGCACGTTCCGTAAGGACAGCGACGCCACCCACACGCCGATGTTCCACCAGATCGAAGGTCTGGTGATCGATGAAACCTCAACGCTCGCCGATCTGAAAAGCGTGCTTGTCGCGCTGATGAAGGCGTTCTTCGAGGTCGATGAAGTCGAGGTGCGCTTCCGCCCGCACCATTTCCCCTTCACCGAACCGAGCGCGGAGATGGATGTGCGTTGCGATCGCAGCGTGCCGGGGCAGATCAGAATTGGCCAAGGCAGCGATTGGCTGGAGATTTTGGGCTCCGGCGTCGTGCATCCGAACGTCATCAAGAATTGCGGCCTCGATCCGGAGAAATACCAAGGCTACGCCTTTGGCCTCGGCGTCGATCGCCTGGCGATGCTCAAATACGGCATGTCCGATTTGCGCGCCTTCTTCGACGCTGATACACGCTGGTTGAAGCATTACGGGTTCAGCCCGTATCTGCTGCCCGGCCTCGCGCAGGGAGTGGGCTGATGAAATTCACCCTCTCCTGGCTCAAAGAGCATCTCGCCACCGATGCATCGATTGATGAACTCGTCGAGCGCATGACGATGATCGGCATCGAGGTTGAAGATGTCGCCGATCCGAGCGCCAAGCTCGGCGCCTTCAGTGTCGCGCGCATCATCAGTGCGGCGAAGCATCCGAACGCCGACAAGCTGCAAGTTTGCCAAGTCGAAACCAAGCTCGGAAACCTGGAGATCGTCTGCGGTGCGCCGAACGCGCGCGCGGGGCTCGTCACCGTGTTCGCGCCGATAGGCACATACATTCCAGGCTCCTGCATCACGCTCGAAGCGCGCCCGGTGCGCGGTGTCGTGTCGAACGGCATGCTGTGCTCCGGCGCCGAGCTTGAGCTCGATACCGACGCCGACGGCATCATGGAGCTCGATGCCTCGCTCGCCGTGGGAACGCCGCTCGCGGATGCGCTGCATCTGGCCGATCCGGTGATCGACATTGAAGTCACGCCCAATCGTCCCGATTGGCTGGGCGTCGGCGGCATCGCCCGCGATCTCGCCGCTGCTGGCGTCGGCAAGCTGATCACCAAATCGGTGCTTCCGGTGCCAGGTCGTTTCCCGTCGCCACAAAAAGTCGCCACCGAAGCGCCGGACGCATGTCCGATGTTCTCCGCGCGGCTCATTCGCGGCGTGAAGAACGGCCCCTCGCCGGAATGGCTGCAGCGCCGTTTGCGCGCGATTGGTCTTCGCCCGCGCAGCGCGCTTGTCGATATCACCAACTACATCGCTTACGACCGCGGCCGTCCGCTGCACGTCTACGACGCCGCCAAGCTCAAGGGCGTGGTGCGCGCGCGCATGGGCAAAGCAGGCGAAAGCTTCAAAGCGCTCGACGGCAACGCGTATGACGTGACGGCCGAACAATGCGTCATCGCCGATGATCAAGTCGTGCTCGGCTTCGGCGGCATCATTGGCGGCGAAGAGTCCGGGTCGAGCGAAGCGACGGTCGATGTGCTGCTCGAAAGCGCTTATTTCGATCCCACGCGCACGCACCAGACCGGCCGCACCACCGGCATCGTCTCCGACGCGCAATACCGGTTCGCGCGCGGCGTCGACACCGGCTTCGTCGTGTCGGGCCTCGAACTCGCGACGCGGATGATCCTCGATCTCTGCGGCGGCGAGCCGAGCGAAGTGATGGTGTCGGGCGACGAGCCGTCGCCGCCGAAACCGGTGATGTTCGATCCTGACCGCGTCCGCACGCTGGCGGGCATCGAGGTCAGCGCCACGCGCACGCGCGCGATCCTGAAAGCGCTCGGCTTCGAAGCCAGCGCCGAAGGGCAGGGCAAGAAGCTGATCGTCGAGCCGCCGACCTGGCGCCGCGATGTAGAGGGCGCCGCCGACCTGGTTGAAGAGATCGCCCGCATCGAAGGCTTTGACAAATTGCCGATGAAGGAGCCGCCGCGTGCGGCGGGCCATCGCGCACCGCCCGCCAGCGTCGGCGAAAGCCGCCTGCGCGTCGGCCGGCGCGCGGCTGCATCGCTCGGTTATCTCGAAGCGGTGACCTGGAGCTTCTGCCCGCGCGCCTACGCGCAAGCGTTCGGCGGCGGCGGCGAGCGGATGGTGCTCGCCAATCCGATCAGCGCCGATCTCGATTGCATGCGCCCCTCTGCGTTGCCGAACCTGCTTGCCGCCGCGCAGCAAAACGCCAATCGCGGCTTCGACGACGCCCGTTTGTTCGAGGCCGGGCCGATCTACCGCAACGATAGTGAAAGCGGCCAAGAGCGTGTGATCGCCGCCGCCTGGCGGGCGCGCCCGCCGCGCCATTGGCGCGCCGCCCCGCAGCCCGACATTTTCGACGTCAAGCGCGACGTGTTGATCATTCTTGAAGCGCTCGGCGCCCCGGTAGCGTCGCTGCAAACCAGCACGGACGCGCCGGCCTGGTGGCATCCCGGCAAAACCGGCGTGCTCAAGCTCGGCAACAAGCCCGTCGCCATCTTCGGCGAAATCCATCCGCGCGCGCTGAAAGCGCTCGATGTGGAAGAGCCGGCATTGGCGTTCGAGATCTTCGTTGACGCCATCCCCGCGCCACGCGCGAAGGGATCGCGCGCCAAGCCCGCGCTCGACAAGCTCGACCTGATGCCGCTGACGCGCGATTTCGCGTTTGTCGTGGACGATGCCAAGCCCGCCGCCGACATCGTGCGCGCCGCCTTCGGCGCCGACAAAGCTTTGATCGCCGATGTGTCGCTGTTCGATGTTTATCGCGGGGAGCGCATGGCCGCGGGCAAGAAGAGCCTCGCCATCGAGGTCACGCTGCAGCCGCGCGAAAAAACGCTGACCGAGTCAGAGATCGAAGCGGTCAGCAACAAGATCGTCGCCGCGGTGATGAAAGCGACAGGCGGGACGCTGCGGGGCTAGGCTTGAACACGCCGCACCTTGTCCCACATGCGTAACACGCGGAACGGCCCGCGTGCTTCCATCCAAGCGGGGACGGCCCCAGTATGCGCGCAGCGCGCAGCGGAGTCGTACATGCAAGCCTGGTTGTATCTTGGCCTCGCCGGCCTTCTCGAAATCGGCTGGGCCATCGGCCTCAAATACACGGATGGCTTCTCGAAGCCGGTGCCGACGGCGCTCACCGTCGCCGCGATGGCCGCAAGTATGTTCCTGCTCGCGCTGGCGGCGAAAACGCTGCCGATCGGCACCGCCTACGCGGTGTGGACCGGTATCGGGGCCGCCGGCGCCGCAATCCTCGGGCTTTTCCTGTTCTCCGAGCCGGCCACCTTCGCGCGGCTCGCCTGCGTGGGGCTGATCGTTGCGGGTGTGGTGGGTTTGAAGCTCGCAACGCCGGGCTGAACGCACTTGTCGGCGCGCGCGGGCGCGGTCTAGTAGGCGCGCAACGAGGGGAGCCGCCTTTGCCTCTGATCAAGCGCAAGCACGCCACCGCGCGCGCCTACGTCCACGACTGGCTCGAGCCCGACGAGCCGGGCGGCTTCAACGCCTTTAGCGCCTTCATCGTCACGCTTGTGCTGATCAGCCTGGTGGCGCTCGCGATCGAGACGGAAACCGATCGGCTCGATTCCGGTCTGCCCGCCAGCATTGGCGTGCTGGTCAAGCAGATCAATTATTTTGTCGTGTTGATCTTCGCCGCCGAGTTCAGTTTGCGGTTCTGGTCGGAAGGCGAGAACCCCAACCATCGCGGCGTGCTCGGACGCTTGAAATTCCTGAGCACGCCGATCGCGATCGCCGACGTGCTGGCGTTTTTGCCGGAATTGATCGTCGTGCTGGCGTTTCCGGATCTGCACGGCGGCTGGCTCGCGGGTCTGCGCGCATTGCGGCTGTTTCGCTTGTTCAAGCTCGCGCGCTACGTGCCGGCTTTCGCCATCGTCGGCGCCGCCGTCCGACGCGCCGGCGCGCCCTTGTTCGCGGCGCTCTGCGTCGCCGCCGCGCAAGTCTATATCGCGGCGTTGCTGCTCTACTTTATCGAGGGCGATAACAAGCCCGAGCAATTCGGATCGATCACACGCTCGCTGTGGTGGTCCATCGTGACGCTCACCACCGTTGGCTATGGGGATGTTTACCCGGAGACTGTGCTTGGCCGCGTCGCGGCGGGCTTGGTCGCGGTGGCAGGCATCGGCATCGTCGCCATGCCCACCGGCATTCTGGCATCGGCGTTTGCGGAGGAGTTCCGCGAACGTCACGAGGCGAAGGAAAAAGCCCGGCGCGAGGGCAGGGACAAACCCGCTGTCTAGTCGCTCATCGCGGGCTGCGGCGCGCTGCGCGGCGACCGCGTGAGGTTGACGCGACGGCGCTCCTCGATCTGCCCGTTTGCGATCACGCCTTCGATCATTTCTGTACCGCTCAGCGCGAACACCCGCCCATCGGTAAAGATCGGCCGTGAATTGCCGTACCAATCGATGCAGGAAACTTCGCAGCGATACTTCGGATCTTCGGAATCTTCGTGCGCCACGAGCGCGCCGAGCGTGTTCAGATTGCCCGCAGCATCCACGCTGAGAAAGCTCACGTCGGAGCTTTCGCTGCGCCACCACCAGCGGCCGCTTTCGCCGCGCCGCTCGACACTTGGGATGCCCATCAGCCCTGAACCATCGGCGTTGATGCTGCTGTTGAAGGCGTGCGAGCGGCCCTCGCTTTCATAGCGCGCCTGCAGCGTCGCCGTGCTGGCAATGCGCGGCGCGCCGCGCAGATCGACCAGCGACAAGCTCAACCCGCCAGCGTCGCGATATCCGGTGAGCACCGCGTTGTCGCCAGCGCGCTCCACGCGAATGATGCTGTGTGGCGTCGGCAGCGAGATTGTGCGGTCGGGCGCGCGCACCGGCACGATGACGGCGTGCCCCGTGAGCGAGATTGGCTCTTTCTCGTCATGCGGCGGATACGCGCCATAGCGCCCGCGCCCGCCATAAACGAGGTAGTCGTCAGTGAACCGATTCTCGATGTGGCGCGGCGCCGCCGGCAATCCAGCGAAACGATGCGCCGCCATCCGCTCCGGCCGCGTGCTGAACGCATAGAGCGGGGCGCGGAAGTAGCGCATCGGCACAAGCTCGGCGTCGTAATCGTCGCAATTCTCATCGCTCCACACGGCAAGCGCACGAAACTCGCCGTCAGCCGCTTCCATGCTGAGCTGATCGTAGGGGTGTCCGCGCACGAACATCGCTTGTGGTTGGCTCGGGTTTAGCAGCGAAATCTGGAACAAGGCGGCGGGCGCGGCGGCCTCAAACGAACCCGCTTCATGCGCCGCGCACGTGCTCTCGCCGTAGCGGTCCCAGGTCCACAGATAGATGTGCGACGTTGAGACGTAAAATTCGCGCGCCGGCGGGCCGACGATCGCCGTTGTCCGGCAATCGAGTTCGTCGCCAGCGCGCGTGCTCCCCAATGGGCAGATCGAAAACGTGTGCACCGTGGGTGAGAGTGTAGCTTGAATCGGCTGATGAATGTCGCGTGCGTCGAACAGCGGGCGCCCCGCGCTGATCACGTCATCGTCCTCGCCCGCGCGCAGCCACCGACGCACCAGCGGCCAGCGCGGCGCCTGCTCAACATCGAACCCACTGACATTGAGTGGCGTGTAGATCACCAAATTACCGTCGACCAAACGCGTCGCGTAATTCTCGGTGTCGTAATAATCGTCCGACGAGATGAAGTACGCGCCTTCACGCGTCAGCTGGCCGTTGTCGTCGATCGAGAAGACGGAGTATTCGGTGGCGTTCTCGCCGTAATTGAAACCGGTGACGACGAGTCGGTTTCCGTGTGTCAGCATCTCGTCATACCAGACATCAGCGCCGCGATGGCGGTAGACATCGGCGCGATCGACCAGCGCCAGTCCGGGCCCGTCAGGTCGCGTGTCGACGACGAACAAACGCCCGTCCTGCAACACGATCAGAAAGCGCCCGATCTGCTTGACGATATCGCCCTCATCGACGCCCACATTTTGCACGTTGGTGATCGATCCGCCTGTGCTGGAGGTCGTGGCCGTCGGCGCGGCGGAAAACGACGACCGCGAGAGCCGCGAGCCGGTGACGACGATGCTGTCCTCTTCCGCGCAACCGCCCATCTCCGGCGGGCAGGGCTCTTCCACTGCATCTTGCTTGCCGCCGCCGACGCGCCGCGACGCCTGCTGTCGCAAGCGTTCGATGCGGCGCACTTCGCGGAGATAACCGACAAACGCCGTCTCGCTGTCGAAGCGTTGAAGCTCAGGATATGCGGGAGGGCTCGCGCGTGCTGCGACGGCAAGGGGTCCATTCGTCCCCGGGGTGGCGCAACCCGAAACGCAAAGGGTTGCTACGACGACGATGGCGCGCACGACACGCATGAGCTCTCCCGCGACGACAACGCTATCATCGTCGCGGGTTCTGTAACTGCACGATTGCGTGAGCAGACCGCGCGGCAGCGAGACCTTAGCGCGGTGGCGGCGCCGAGAGATTGATGCGCCGCACTTCGCCGATGCCGCCGCCGCCCAGGCCGCCTTCGATCAGCTCCGTCGCCGAGAGCGCGAAGATGCGGCCACCGGTGAACAGCGCGCGTGTGTTGCCGTACCAATCGACGCACGACACCTCGCACGCATAGCTGGGATGGCGTGCGTCGGGCGACGCGAGCAGTGCGCCAAGCGATTGCAGCCGTCCGCGGTCAATCGACAAGAAGCTCACATCGGATGCGCCGCTGCGGAAATACCAGCGTCCGCTTTCCTTGATCCGCGTCACAGTCGGCAGGCCCATCAAGCCGTTGCCTTCAGGCGCGACCAACGCGTTGAACGCGTGCGAACGGTTCTCGGATTCATAGCGCCCCGCCAAAGTCGCGCGGCCGACAAAGCGCGGACGTCCGGTCAAACTCAGCACCGACAATGTGAGGCCGTTGTCGTTGGCATAGCCGGACAAAACGATGTCGCTCCCCGCGCGCTCGACGCGCAGCACATTGTGCGGCGCCTCGAGCACAGTCGCTGACGACGGCCGCGTCACCGGGATGGCGACGATGCGCGCGGGATTGGTTTGCTCGCCCTCAGCCGGCGGATAGGAAGATTGGCTCTCGCGCCCGCCATAGACCACATGTGTCGAGGTGAACCGCGTTTCGTAGATCGGCGCGTTCGGGCTCGGCGCGACAACGAACGCACGCTGCGGCGCTTGCGTTGGCGTGGTCGAGAACGACGACAGCGGTGCGTGAAAGTAACGGACCTCCGCGTTGCGCGCGTTTGAGCAGGGCGCGGTGTTCCACGACACCAGCGCGCGGAACTCGGTCTCCGAAGCGTCCAGCGCAAGCTGGCTCATTGGCTGCCCGCGCGCATGCAGCGCGCGCGGCGCTGTGCCGTTCAGCGGCACCTGATAGATGGTCGCCGGCAAGGCGCTGGCGTCGGGGCCGGCGTTCAAGCTGCAATTGCTGGCGATGCCGTCGCGCCAATCGGGCGTGACCCAGAGATAGATATCGTCGTTCGAGACGAAGAACTCGCGCTGCGACGCGCCGACAAACGCCGTCGTCCGGCATTCCAGCTCATCGCCCGCGAGCGAGCCGCCAAGGGGGCACACAGACACGGAATGAACGATCGGCCCGAATGTGCGCTGGATGGGCTTGTAGATCGCCCGCGCATCGAACAGTGGCCGGCCGCGGCTGGTGATGGCGCGATGTTCGCCGTCGCGTAGCCAGCGCCGCACCAGCGGCCAACGCACCGGCCGATCTGGATCGACGCGTTGCAGATCGAGTGGCGTGTAGATCACCAGGTTGCTGCCCACCAAGCGCGTCGCGTAATTCTCGGTGTCGTAATAATCGTTGGACGAGATGTAGTACGTCGTCTCGCGCGTGAGTGCGCCGGCTTCGCTGATGTTGAAGATGGTGATCTCTGACGCGCTCTCGCGATAGGAATATCCCGTCACCAGGATGCGATTGCCGCTAATCAGCATCTCGTCATACCAGGTGTCGGCGTTCGGCTGGCGATACACATTCTGCCTCGCCGTCAGTGAAAGGCCGGCCACGCCGCCTGGGCGCGTATCGATCACGAACAAGCGCCCGTCCTGCAGCACCACCAAGAAACGTCCGACCTGCTTGACGATGCCGCCTTCGTCGACGCCTTGCGTCTGCACATTGGTGATCGACGTGCCGTCCGGCGCCGCTGCGTCGGCGAGCGTCGATTCCGCCGCGCCAGGCGATGGTTCGGCAGCCTGCGCTTGCGTCGTCGGTGCGTTGACGGAGGGCGGCGGGGGCGCCGCGGGCGGTGGTGGCGGAGGTGGTGGCGGCGGAATCGCCGAGCCGGTCACAACGATGCTGTCTTCCTCAACATCATAGCGGCCGCGTTCGGCGCCGCGCAAAGTGCGCACGTATTGAAGAAACTCAGCTTCGCCGCTGAAGCGCTCCAATTGACGCCAGACCGGCGGTTCGCCCTCGCGCACCTTCGCCGGCTGCGCAGCCGCCGTGCCGACGCACAGCGCAGCCGCTGCTCCAATCATCCACCGCAACGCCATGATCCGCTCCTCCGCGGACGGAGGTTAGCATGGCGCATCGCGGTGGCGAGCCAATTTGGCGTGCGCGCCGCTCAGAACGGGTTGTAAATTCGCCGCGCCGAGTACGCCAGGTAGCCGATATTGGCGCCGAGCCGGAAGCCAACGCCCGCGCGCATCGGCGCCAACGTGATGCCGTCGGCGCGCTGATAATTCACGCCGACGCCGCCGACAAAATAGGCGGAGCCCTCAACGCCGGGGAAGCGGCGATAAATCTGTCGCGGCTCGCGCAGGCCATAAACGAGCGTGAACACTTTCGCCGCATCGCCGCCAGTGTCGAACCCGATCGACGGACCGCGCCAATAAACTTTGTGCGTGTTGCCAGCGCCATGCAGATGCATACGGCCGTCGCCGTAGCGCAGGCCGACGCCAATGGCGCCAGAGCCTTCGCTGCCTTCGATGTAGCCCACCGGTCGGCCTTGTTCGATGAACACGTGATGCACGACATCGCCAAGCCCAGCTGCCGCGCCGCCGAAGAAGCGCTCCGCTGCGCGGGCGACTTCATCTTCGGAATAAGTTCCTTCCTGCGCGAACGCGGTTGCGGGAACGAGGCTGGCGGCTGCGGCCGCGCCAAGACCCAGCGCGAAATCGCGGCGCGGTTTGGAAAACTGATCGGTCATGGGTCGGTCCTCAGCAAAACGTCCACTCTGCGCCAATGTAGGCGCTGGATCGTGACGAATAAGGGGCGGCGTTCACCCTGTTTTCCTCCCCAAACGCGCCGATCGCAAGATATTCCCGGGCTTTTCGCGCGCAGGGCGGGAGTTGGACGGATGCGGCTCGACGCGCGTGGCATAGTCGGCTCTAGTCGAGCGGCGCGGGCGGCGTTCCAACAGGAGATCAGCTTTCATGGGCGTTTGGACACCAGGCCCCGGCGCGACCGCGGGAATCGACACCTTCACTGGCGATGCGACCAACGAAGTGGCTGACGGCCTCGATGGCAACGACACGCTTCTCGGCAATGCCGGCAACGATACGCTCACCGGCGGTCTCGGTGACGACACCATGAACGGCGGCGACGACGTGGACACGCTGTCCTACGCAAACGCCACTGGCGCCATCACCATCGCGCTGTCGCTGTTGGCGCCGCAAAACACCGGCGCCGCCGGCATCGACACCATTTCCAATTTCGAAAATCTGATCGGCTCGCCGTTCAACGACACGCTGCTCGGCAATTCCGGGGTGAATACGATCCTCGGCGGCGACGGCAACGATTTCATTATCGACAATGGCGGCGCTGATACCATCGATGGCGGCGCTGGCACGCTGGATTATGCCTCTATCCTCCGCATCCAGCCGCTCGATGTTACGTTCACATTCAATGGGTCCGGATCGGTCAGCACGATTTTCGTCGGTGGCGTCGCCAATGGCACGATAACCGGCGTCGAATATTTTGGCATCGAGACAGGCTCTGGCGCCGACGACATCACGGGCGGCATCGGCGAGGACATCTTCTTCACCAATAACGGAAACGACCGCGTGCGCGGCGGTCTCGGCGCCGACTCCATCTATGGCGGCCTGGGCGTCGACATCCTTCAAGGCGAAGGCGGCAACGACGTTATCTTCGGCGAAGGCGGCAGCGATTATCTCTATGGCGGCGATAACGTCGACGGGATCAATGGCGGCGACGCGAACGATTACATTTTCGGCGATGCCGGCAACGACACGCTGCTCGGCGGCGAGGGCAGCGATCAATTGCAAGGCGATCTCGGCCAAGACGATCTGCAAGGCGAAGCGGGCGACGATTACCTCTACGGCCAGGACGACAACGATTCCATGAACGGCGGCGCCGGCAACGATCGCATGTATGGCGGCGGCGGCGTCGACACGATGGTCGGCGGCCTCGACGTCGATGTGATGCTCGGCCAAGACGGCGCCGACGTGCTCAATGGCGGCGACGCACAGGATTATTTGTACGGCGGGCTCGACGATGACACGCTCAACGGCGACGGCGCCGACGACGTGCTGCAGGGCGAAGATGGCGCCGATCAGATCAATGGCGGCGCCGGCGACGACAATCTTTATGGCGGCGCAGGTGGAGACTCGATCTCCGGCGGCGACGGCGGCGACTACGCCTATGGCGGCGCCGATGGCGATCAGATGTTCGGCAATGCCGGCAACGATGTGCTGATCGGGGAGGCCGGCATCGACACCCTCGTTGGCCACGATGGCAACGATTATCTCTATGGCGGCTTGGAAGCCGACACATTGAACGGCGGCATCGGCAACGACGATCTCTATGGCGGCGAAGACGGCGACCTGATCTCCGGCGACGACGGCCTCGACATCCTGCAAGGCGAGGACGGCAACGACGCGCTCAACGGCGGCAACGACGCCGATTATCTCTACGGTCAAGCCGGCGCCGATCAGATCAACGGCGATGCCGGCGCGGATTATCTCTATGGCGGCATCGGCAACGACACGCTGAACGGCGGCGCCGGCAACGACGTGCTGCGCGGTGAGGCCGGAATCGATCGCTTCGCCATGAATGTCGGCGGCGGTAACGACTATGTCGTCGACTTTGAAGATGGCAGCGATCGCATCGATGTCAGCGGCTACATCACGGCTACCTTCGCCAACACCACCATAGCCAACGTCTCTGGCGGCACGCTGCTGACGTTCGTCGGCGGCGAGACGATGTTCCTGTTGAACATCAGCGCCGTGCAGATCACGGCGGGCGATTTCATCTTTAGTCCGTAAGGCGTGGAACTCGCCTGAACGGAGCGACGTTACCCGAGCACCGGCCGAATGGGTCGGTCTCGGGAGGAGAACGTGAACTGGTATCGCGTCCTGGCGCCGTGGGCGGGCGTGTGCTTGATTTTGTTTTCGTCACTCGCTTATGCGCAACAGCGCGAGAGCCTCAATCCATTGGCGCGGCCGCTGCGCGACGTTGGCGTCGTGCGTGAGCGTGTTCCAGAGCCGCTGGCGAACGCTGCGTCCGCGCCTTACGCCATGCCCGCCAGCGCCGATGGCAGGCCCAATTGCGCGGCCATCAACACAGAGATCGCAGCTCTCGACGGCGCGTTGGGCGCCGATCTTGATTTGCGCCTTCGTCAGCGTGATGGCGTCGGCAGCATGGTCGCCGGCGCAATTCGCGGCGCGATCGACGTGCCGTACCGCAATGTCGTGCGTCGTCTTTCAGGCGCCGAGCGGCGCGAGCGCGAGATGCGCGACGCAACCCAAGCCGGCATGGTGCGCCGCGCGTTTCTACGCGGCATTCGAGATGCGAACTGCACCGGTCAGATCAATGCGCGACAAACCGATGCGCTGATGCCCAGTCCAACATCGCCAAGCTTCGCCGCTCTCGACGCACCAGACATGACGGCGGAGGTCTCCGCACCCCGGCAGCCTGCGCCGCGCGTGCGCGTCGCCGAGACGACAGCCGTAGCGCTGCGCCAAGATCACGTGAGCGGCGATAACTGAACTAAGCGCTCGGCGCGGCCGCATCCGCTTCGAAGCGGCCAATCGCCAGAAACCGATCGCGGCGTTGCGCGCGTATCTCGCTGGCGCTGAGTTCGCCCAGCTCGTCCAACGCTTCGGCTATCGCCGCGCCCACTGCCGCCATGGCCGCGCCAGGCTCGCGATGCGCGCCGCCCAGCGGTTCTTTGATGATCGCGTCGATCACCTTCATCTCGATCAGATCTTGCGCGGTGATTTTCATCGCCACCGCTGCGTCTTTCGCCCGCGCTGAATCTTTCCAGAGGATCGACGCCGCGCCCTCGGGGCTGATCACCGAATAGATGGCGTGCTCCAGCATCAGCACCTTGTTGCCGGACGCGATAGCGATGGCGCCGCCCGATCCGCCTTCGCCGACGATCACCGCCACCATCGGTACACCCAGCGTCAGGCAGCGTTCCGTCGAGCGTGCGATGGCTTCGGCCTGGCCGCGCTCTTCAGCGCCGATGCCCGGATAAGCGCCGGCCGTATCGACGAAGCTCACCACCGGCAGCGAAAACTTGTCGGCCATGTCCATCAGCCGCACGGCTTTGCGATAGCCCTCCGGTCGCGCCATGCCGAAATTGTGTTTCAGCCTGTCGCTGGTGGTGCGGCCTTTCTCGTGGCCGAGCACGACAACCGGCCGGCCCATGAACTTGCCCGTGCCGCCAAGGATCGCGGCGTCCTCGCCATATTTGCGGTCACCCGAGAGCTCGACAAAATCGGTGACCAACGCTGCGACGTAGTCGCGAAAGCGCGGCCGCTCTTGGTGGCGCGCGACTTGGGTTTTCTGCCAAGGGTCGAGCCGCTGATAGAGATCGGCCAATTGCTTTTCGGACTTGGCCTTCAGGCGCGACAGCTCAACGCCCATCGAGATCGCGTCTGATCCCGACGCCTCAGCCAACGCCGACAGCTCCTCGATCTTGGCTTCGACCTCGGCGATGGATTTTTCAAAATCGAGATAGGTGCGCAAAGCTGATGTCCGCCCCGCCCCAATCCAGGGCCGAATGGGGCGGGACAATAGCCCCCTCAGGCAGCGCTTCAAGGCGTCGCCCTAACCGATTGCGCCCGGCCGCGGCGCGCTTCATGCTGCGGGTGCGAATTCAGGGGTCCGATGCGCGAATGCGCCTCACCGAAGCGCCTCCTCCCCCCTTGCGGGGGAGGGCAGGGAGGGGGGTGTAAGCGCCAACGTTCAAAGGCTGGCGCCATCACCCCCACCCCCGGCCCCGCCCCGCAAGGGGGCGGGGAGTGAGTTAGGCATGACCAAACCACCCCGCCAATTCTTCGCCCCACTCGCCACTGGTGCGCCGGCCCCGCTGCGCGAGCTGCCGGTGGCGCTGGAGCGGATGATCCATTTCGTGCCGCCGCACCTAGACAAGGTGCGCGCCAAAGTCCCGGAGATGGCCGGGCAGGTGGACGTAATTCTGGCCAACCTAGAAGACGCCATCCCCGCCGACGCGAAGGACGCCGCCCGCGCCGGCGCCGTTGAGATGGGGCGCATGGATTTGCGCGGCGCAGGCTTTTGGGTGCGCATCAACGCGCTCAATTCGCCCTGGCATCTGGACGATCTCAACCAACTCGTCGCCGGCTGCGGCGATCGGCTGGATGTGATCATGGCGCCGAAGATCGAAGGCGCGTGGGACATCCATTATCTCGATCAAGCGCTGGCGCTGCTCGAAGCCAAGCACGGCTTGAAGAAGCCGATCCTGTTGCACGCGATTTTGGAAACCGCGCAAGGCGTGGCCAATGTCGAGACCATCGCTGGCGCTTCGCCGCGCATGCAAGGCATCTCACTCGGGCCGGCCGATCTCGCGGCCTCGCGCAAAATGAAAACCACGCGCGTCGGCGGCGGCCACCCGAGCTATCGCGTGCTCTCCGACCCCAATGCCGACGGCGCGCCGCGCCAGAGTGCGCAGCAAGATCTCTGGCACTACACATTCGCAAAGATGGTCGACGCGTGCGGCATGCACGGCATCAAGCCGTTCTACGGCCCGTTCGGCGCCATCGACGATCCCGACGCCTGCGAGCAGCAATTCAAGAACGCGTACCTGATGGGCTGCGTCGGCGCCTGGAGCCTGCATCCCTCACAAATCGCCATCGCCAAACGCGTGTTCACGCCGGACGTCGCCGAGGTGCAATTCGCGCTGCGCATTCTCGAAGCGATGCCCGATGGCTCCGGCGTGGCGATGCTCGACGGCAAGATGCAAGACGATGCAACCTGGAAACAAGCCAAGGTGATCGTCGATCTGGCCAAGCAGGTGGCCGCGAAAGAGCCGGAGATGAAGGCGGTTTACGGGCTCTAGTGCCCCTCAAACGCGCACAGCGCCTGCACGTTGATCCCCATCTCGCGCAGTTTGTCGGCGCCGCCCAGCTCCGGCAGATCGACCACAAAGCTTGCGCCGATCACGCTGGCGTCTAGGCGCTTCACAAGTTTCACTGCAGCTTCTGCGGTGCCGCCGGTGGCGATCAGATCGTCGACGATCAGCACGTGCTCGCCCGGCTTGATCGCATCGCTGTGAATCTCGACAACATCCTTGCCGTATTCGAGCGCGTATTCCTGCGCGATGGTGTTCCAGGGCAATTTGCCCTTCTTCCGCACGGGCACGAACCCGCATGACAATTGGTGCGCCACCGCGCCGCCCAGAATGAAGCCGCGCGCTTCGATGCCCGCCACCTTATCGATGCGGACGCCGGCATAAGGCTGCACCAATTGATCCACCACAGTGCGGAACGCACGCGCGTTGCCGAGCAGGGTGGTGATGTCGCGGAACATGATCCCGGGCTTCGGGTAGTCCGGAATGGTGCGGATTGAATCTTTCACGTTCATTGCGTTTTCCCAAGCACACGGCCAGCGACCGCATCCAGCTTGGCCATCAATTTTGCATCGCGCGCTTCCGGCGCGGTCATGATCGCGGTTTCGAGCGCGTGCTCGATGTGCGCCGATGAGGGCGCGCGCTCCGGGCCCAGCAGCGGCGCCGCGCGTTTCAGCAACTGCGCCGCTTTGTCGGCGTTGGCGTGCATAACCTTCACCACATCGGCCACATCGACGTGCGCGTGATCTGGATGCCAACAATCGAAATCGGTCACCATCGCCACGTTGGCGTACGGCAATTCCGCTTCGCGCGCGAGCTTGGCTTCCGGCATGCTGGTCATGCCGATCACGTCGCATTTCCAGGCGCGATAGAGATTGCTCTCCGCCAGCGACGAAAACTGCGGCCCCTCGATCACCACCAACGTGCCGCCGCGTTTGTAGGCAATCTTCTCGGCCTTCGCCGCCGCTTCCAGCGCATCCGCAAGCTTCGGACACACCGGCTCCGCCATCGACACGTGCGCCACCAAGCCGGTGCCAAAAAAGCTGCTCGCGCGTTGGTGCGTGCGATCGACCAATTGATCGATGAGCATGAAATGGCCCGGCGGCAAATCCTCGCGCAGCGAGCCGCACGCCGAAAACGCGATCATGTCGGTCACGCCCACGCGCTTCAGCGCATCGATGTTGGCGCGAAAATTGATCTCGCTCGGTGCGTGGCGATGCCCGCGTCCATGCCGCGACAGAAAAACCAGATCGACGCCCGCGAGTTGCCCCATCCGCAGCGCATCGCTCGGTTCGCCCCACGGCGTCGCGATGCGCTCCTCGCGCACATTCTCAAGCGGCAAATTGTAAAGGCCGCTGCCGCCGATCACGCCCAGCACGGTTCTGGCCATGCACGCACTCCCGAAGAATCGGAGGCGAACCTAGCCCAGCAAATCCGCCACGTCTGCGGCGATGGCGGGCGAAGATGTAAGGCCGGGGCTTTCGATCCCAAACAAATTCACCAGGCCTTCAACCCCGTGCGCTGGCGGCCCGTCGATGCGAAAATCGGCGGCCGCTTGGCCAGGGCCCGAGAGCTTCGGACGGCAACCCGAATAGTCCGGCGTCAGCGCGCCATCGGGCAGGCCCGGCCAATAGCGCCGGATCGCCGCGTAGAAGCTGTCGCCGCGTTTGGGATCGACCGCGTAATCCACGCGCGCCGGATCGGCATGATCAAGCCATTCGACATCGGGCCCGAACCGCATGCGCCCGCCAAGATCGAGCGTCAGATGCACGCCCAGGCCGCCGTCGACGGGCGCCGGGTAGATCAGGTGAGTAAACGCCGGCTTGCCCGCGCAGCCGAAATACGAGCCCTTCGCCAGCACCAAAGCCGGTGGCGTTGGCCCACCGTCGAGCGAAGCGGCCACGCTCTGCGCGTCAAGCGCCGCCGAATTCACCAACACGCGGCAGCGCACAACGCTTGGCGCCTCGCCGCCAATCTCCACCTCGAAGCCGCCTCCTTTCAGCACCCGCCCGCGCAGCGCCGGCGCATTCAAAACAACAGCGCCGCCGCTCGCTTCGATCTCGCCTTGCAGCGCCAGCATGTATCCGTGCGCGTCGATGATGCCTGTCTCGGCTGAGAGTAGGGCGCTGACGCAGTGTAAATTCGGCTCCAGCGCCCGCGCTTCAGCGCCGCTGAGCAGCGATACGCCTTCCACCTCGTTGGCCAGCGCGCGCTGATGCAAAGCTGCGATCTGCGTTTCTTCCGCGGCGCTCGTCGCCACAACCAATTTACCAAAGCGCCGATGCGCGACGTTGCGCTTGGCCAGATATTGGTAAAGCGCCCGCCGGCCGCGCACGCAGAGCCGATGTTTCAAACTGCCGGTCGGATAGTAAAGGCCGGCGTGGATCACTTCGCTGTTGCGCGCCGAAACGCCCGTGCCGATCGCGCTTGCGGCCTCGGTCACCAGCACGTCGCGCCCGCGCCGCGCCAATTCCGCGCCGCAGGCAAGGCCCACCGCGCCCGCGCCGATCACCAACGCCTCGATTTCGTAAACGTCGCCGCTCATCGCACCTAGTTCCGGTCGTTCGGCTTCATCTGCAAGGCGCTCGCCGCGCGCTGATGGCGCGGGACATGCTCCCCACAGGCGAAGCCGGGGCGCGCGCGTCCCAAATTGAGAGATACACGTGCCCGCAAGCAGCGATCTTACCGCATCTCAGGTCGCCGCGCCCGAAACGGCGCGGATTGTCGGCCTGCGGCCTGCTGGCGTCGCGTTGGTGATCGCGCTGCTCGTCGCCGCCGCCGCCTATTTTTCCTGGCGCCTCACCACCTTTAACCCTGATGCGCTGATCCTTTCTTACGTGGTTTACGCCGCCGAATTGTTCGGCCTGTTCGCGGTCGCGCTACACCTCTTCATGACGACGCGCCTCGTCGAGCGCACACCCGCGCCGCCGCTGGACAACGTCACCGTCGACATCTTCGTCACCACCTACAACGAACCCGTCTCGATGCTGCGCCGGACCTTGGTGGCCGCCAAGCTCGTGCGCCGCGCCACCCGCGTGGTGCTGCTGGACGACGGCAACCGCGCCGAGATGAAGGCGCTCGCGGCCGAACTCGGCGTTGACTACCTGGCGCGTGAAACCAACCTTCACGCCAAGGCCGGTAATCTCAACAACGCGCTCGAGCACTCGACCGCCGACTTCATCGCCACCTTCGACGCCGATCACGCGCCTGCGCCGGATTTCCTCGATCAGACGCTTGGCTATTTCCGCCACCAGCACGTCGCTTTCGTGCAGACGCCGCAGGAATTCTACAATCTCGACTCGTTCCAGCATCGCCGCTTCGGCAAGACCAACCGCTTCTGGACCGAGCAATCCTTGTTCTTCCGCGTCATCCAGCCGGGCAAGGACCGCTGGAACGCCGCGTTCTTCTGCGGCTCGTGCGCCGTGTTGCGGCGCTGGGCGCTGAACCGCGTCGGCGGCTTCGCCACCGGCACCGTCACCGAAGATTTGCACACCTCGATCAAGCTGCACAAAGCCGGCTTTGAATCCGTCTATCACAGCCAATCGCTCGCCTTCGGCGTCGCGCCCTCATCGTTCGAGCCGTACGAAAGCCAGCGCGTGCGCTGGGGCAAAGGCGCGATGCAGGTGTGGAAGCAGGAAGGCCTGTTGTTCGCGTCCGGCCTGACATTGGCGCAGCGTTTCTGCTACCTCGCCTCCGTCATCACCTATTTCGACGCTTGGCAAAAAGTGGTGTTTTACGCACTGCCGGCGTTTGTGCTGCTCACCGCCATCATGCCGATGGCCGGTATCGGCTGGGAGTTCGCGGCGTTCTTCCTGCCGTACTTCGTACTAAGCTTGCTCGTCTGCGAAGAGGTCGGCCGCGGCTACGCGCGCTCGTGGACGATCGAGCAATACAATTTCCTGCGCACGCCGGCGTTCTTGTCGGCGTCGCTCTCGCTTTTCTTCCCAGCTGACGCGCACTTCAAAGTGACGCGCAAGGCCGGCATCAAAGCCGGTTCCTCGCGCGACAAGCTTGCCTGGATGGCGCTGGTGCCGCTGGTGAGCTTGGCGGCGATCCCGTTCGCCGTGTGGCGCTATATGAGCGACGCGGGCCTGCCGCTCGGCGCGCTGGTCGCCAACGCATTCTGGGCGCTGCTCACCGCCGCCATCACCATTGCAGCTCTGCGCTTTGCCTGGGTCCGCACCGGAGACCGTCGCGCCGATTATCGCTTCGCCGCGCCGTTTCCGTTCGACGTGCACCTGCCGTCCGGCGGTTGGGGCACATTGCGCGCCATCGACATGACCTCGGACGGCGTGCGGCTCGCGGCGCCGATGGGGCTCGATTTCTCCGTCGGCCGCAAGCTCGACGCGATTCTGCGGCTGCCAGGCGGCCCAGCCCGCGTTTCGATCCGCGTCCGCAGCCGGCAAATGGTCATGGACGATGCGCTGCCACAGCGCATGGAATTGGGCTGCAAGCTCGAGTTCGAAAACCCGGTCGATCAAGATCGCCTCAACGCCGTTCTCTACGGCGCGGGCCTCGAACGGCGCCTGCTTGATATGGTCGAACACGGCGCGACGCCGGTCGACATGATCGACGCCGAGGCGAATGCGCCGCTCATCCACGACGTGCGCCGCGCCTGGGCGCCTGGCGCCATCGCCGCCAACGACAACGAATTCGACGTCGCCGCGCAACCGCTGACCGACGCCTTCGATCGTTGGCGCGTCGTCTCCTACCAACCCCTGCCGCAAGAGGCTTTCATGCGCCTGCCCACCAAGACCGGAAAACATCTCAACGGCGCGCATATGCGCGTCATCAAGAGCCAGGAAATTCCGGCCGCGGATTCCTCGTTGTTCTTGTCCGATGTGGAGCTGACGGATGTGATTCCGCTTCCGTTGAAGAAAAAGGGCGGCGTCGAGCCTTGGTTGCTGGCGACGGCGTCCGTGCTTGCGGTTGGCGTCATGCTCGTCACCACCGCCGCGGTCGCGCGCGGCGAGACGATCGGCTTGGCCGGCGTCGAAGGCGGCTCGAATTCCAGCTACGCCTATGCGGGCGTGGTGGCGCCGCTGCCGGGGCAAGGTGAGCACGAAGGCTGGGCCGCGCGCGTGTGGGGCGACCGCCTCACCTACAGCTACGATCTCAACGGGACCAATGTTGAAGCCGAAGCCTATGGCGGCGAGCTTGCACTGGTGCATCGCTGGTCTGGCGAGTGGGGTTATGCCAACGCCTCCGTCGGCGCGCGCTATCGCAGCACCGATCTGACGCCCGACGATGCCGGCAACCCGGCCGAAGGCAGCCAGTGGGATGCAAACCTGCAATTCGACGGCCGCGCCGCCATGCACGAACGCTGGGCCTTGGTGTGGCTCGCCGCGCGTGAAATTGATCAAGGCAGCTCGATCGTGCGCCTCGGCGCGGATCGCGACATGAACGGCTGGCGCCTCGGCGCCGACGCGACGCGCCTGTGGGGTGAGCGACACGGCGAAACGCAGGCCGGCCTGATCGCACAATGGCGCCTGCGCAACGGCGCAACCCTCGGCGCACGCGCCGGCGCCACGCGCAACGACGACGGCGACCAAGGCGGCTATGCCGGCTTGGGCATTGCGTTCGCTTGGAATTAGGGAATTGGACCGCGCGGCTTCAGCCGCGCATGCGGGCCTGAAGACCCGCGATCCAGCTAGCTAAGAGAGGGCAGGCCGGCGGCTTCATCCACGGCAAGCCCAAGCTCAAGCACTGCCTTCGCTTCAACGCCATCAACGGCGGGCCTTGCAGCTGTACCCAGCACCGCATCGACGAAACGCCGCACGTTCGCGCCCAGCGGGTCGGCGCCTTCGGGCGTCTCCGCGAAATTGGCGCTGAGCGGGAATGACGTCGTGTTCTCGAACGTGCGCGCCAGGAAATCGATCTTCACTTCGCCAGAAGGATAAACCGCGCGCATCGTCCGCGTGCGGCCTTCGGCGATGCGGCTTGAGGTGAACACGGCTTCGGTGTCGCCAAACGCCAAAGTCGCCTCGATCCAGTCGGCCGTCGCGCCTTTTTCATGCCGCGCCTTTGCGCGCACCGCATTGGGCGCGCCGCCCATCAGCTGCAGCGCCAGATCGAGATCGTGCACCATCAGATCGAGCGTCACCGACACATCTGCGCTGCGGCCCGTCCACGGGCCTTCGCGAACGCTCTCGATGCGGATCGGCTTTTCCGGCGTGTTGAAGATGCCCATGGCGTTGAACACCAGGCGTTCCTGGTGTCCGCACGCGAGCACGCGTTGGTTGGCCGCCGCCACCGCGATCAACAAATCCGCTTCCAACACAGACACCGCGATCGGCTTCTCGATCAGCACATGCTTGGAATACTCAAGCGCGGCCGCGGCCGCGCTTGCATGCGTCATCGGCGGGCTGGCGATGGTGACGATGTCCAACAGGTCGAGCATGTCGTCCATGTTGGCGAAGCTGCGCACGTCCAGCGTATCGGCGAGCGCCTCGGTGCGCTCGGAATCCAGATCGTACACGCCAACCAGCTCAACCCGCGGGTCCTGCTGGTACTTCCGCGCGTGGTGGGCGCCGAACACGCCCGCGCCGATCACGCCCGCTTTGAGTTTCGTCATTCCACCGTCACCGATTTCGCGAGATTGCGTGGCTGATCGACGTCCGTGCCTTTTTGCACCGCCGTCAGATAGGCCAGCAATTGTATCGGCACCGAGTAAACGATTGGCGCCACGAACGGATCGCACGCCGGCGCCATGATCCGATGGGTGACGATGTCGCCAGCAGCGGCATGGCCGGCTGCGTCGGAAATCAAGATCAGCTTGGCGCCGCGGGCGGCCACTTCTTGCATGTTCGACAAGGTTTTCTCAAACAATGCATCGTGCGGCGCGACGACGACGACCGGCGTGTTCTCGTCGATCAGAGCAATAGGTCCGTGCTTCAACTCGCCCGCCGCATAGCCCTCGGCGTGGATGTAGGAAATTTCCTTGAGCTTCAGCGCGCCCTCGAGCGCCAGCGGGTAATGCACGCCACGCCCGAGATAGAGCACGTCGCGCGCATGGCTGAGGTCGTAGGCGATTGCCTCGATAGCGCTTTCCGATTTCAGCGCCTCGGCGATCAGACGCGGCGTTTCCATCAGCGCGTGCGCCAGCCGCGCCTCTTCCTGGCTCGACAACGCGCCCTTGGCGCGCCCCACCGCGATGGTGAGCGCCGCCAGTGCTGAAAGCTGCGCCGTAAATGCTTTCGTCGATGCGACGCCAATTTCGGGCCCCGCCAATGTCGGCAGCCGCGCATCGGCTTCACGCCAGATCGAGCTTTCCGGCACGTTGACGACCGCCAACGTCTTCAGCCCTTGCTCTTTGCAATAGCGCAGCGCCGCCAAAGTGTCGGCGGTTTCGCCCGATTGCGAGACAAACACCGCGAAGCTCTTCTTCGCGAACGCTGGCTTGCGATAGCGGAACTCCGAGGCGATATCGCACTCGACGGCAATGCCGGCGTTCTGCTCCAACCAATATTCCGCAACCCGTCCCGCATAATGCGCGGTGCCGCAGGCGATCACCAACGCGCTGTCAGCGGCGAGGTCGACGCCGTCCAGATCGGGCATCTCGACCTGTTCTTTGAACGCATCGACGTAGCGCCCGATGGTGCGGCCCGTGGTTTCCGGCTGCTCGTAGATTTCCTTCTGCATGAAATGGCGGTGATTGCCTTTCTCCACCGCGGCCGCGCCGCCGGAGAACACATGCACGGGCCGCTCGACCGGCTTGCCCTTCGCGTCGAACACTTTGACGCTGGTGCGCGTCAGCACCGCCATGTCGCCTTCGTCGAGATAGACGACGCGTGTCGTGAACGGCGCCACGGCGATGGCGTCGGAGCCCAGGAAATTCTCGCCATTGCCCAGGCCCACCACCAACGGGCTGCCCTTGCGCGCGCCGATCAGGAGATCGTCTTGACCGGCGAACAGGCAGGCGATCGCAAACGCGCCGTCCAGCCGATCCACCGCCGCCTTCGCCGCGTCATGCGCCGATAGGCCCTTGTCTAAACCCGCGCTGATCAGGTGGGCGATCACTTCGCTGTCGGTCTCGGACTCGAACTTGCGGCCGGCCTTGATCAACTCGTCGCGCAAGGCGCGGAAATTCTCGATGATGCCGTTGTGAACGATGGCGACCTTGGCGGTCGCATGCGGGTGCGCGTTGGCTTCGGTTGGCGCGCCGTGCGTGGCCCAGCGCGTGTGGCCGATGCCCGCCAGCCCCGCGAGTGGCGACTTCAGCAGCTCGGCTTCCAGATTCTTGATTTTGCCGGCGGCGCGGCGGCGATCGATCTTGCCCGCCTCAAGCGTGGCGACGCCCGCGGAATCGTAGCCGCGATACTCAAGCCGCTTCAACGCCTCGACCAGCCTGGGTGCGGCTGCTTCGCCGCCGAGAATGCCGATAATTCCACACATGCTGTTGCACTCACCTTTTAACGTCATCCCGGGGCTCGCGAAAGCGAGAACCCGGGACCCAGGGGCAGACAAACAGCGCTTCGTTCTCCTGGGTCCCGGATCGCGCTTTGCGCGTCCGGGATGACGGAGCTGTGTGAGGCTGTTTCCGGATGTCCCGGCGCTCTCATGCACGCCAGGCCATTGATTTGCACTTCAATTAGTCTTTCAACATGCGACGGTTGAACGTGGAGCAAGCATGAGTAGGGCGTATTTCGGCACCGACGGGATCCGGGGCACAGCCAATCGCTTCCCGATGACCCCCGAAGTCGCCCTGCGGGTCGGGCTGGCCGCCGGCAAGCGCTTCATGTCCGCCGACGACCGGCGCCACCTGGTGGTTATCGGCAAGGATACGCGGCTCTCCGGCTACATGCTGGAACCGGCGCTCACCTCCGGCTTCACTGCCGCGGGCATGGATGTGGTTCTGTTTGGCCCGGTGCCGACGCCGGCCGTCGCCATGTTGACGCGCAGCCTGCGCGCCGATCTCGGCGTCATGCTATCGGCCTCGCACAACAAATACATCGACAACGGCATCAAGCTCTTCGGCCCCGACGGCTACAAACTCTCCGACGACGCCGAACTTGAGATCGAGCAGCTGATGGACATGCCGCTCGACGCCGCTCTCACCGAGCCGGAGAAGCTTGGTCGCGCCCGCCGCATCGACGACGCGCAAGCGCGCTACGTCGAAATCATCAAAGCGACGTTTCCGAAGCGGCTCACGCTGAAGGGCATGCGCATCGTCATCGACGCCGCAAACGGCGCCGGCTATCGCGTCGCCCCGGTTGCGCTCTACGAACTGGGCGCCGAGGTGATGTCGATCGGCGTCGAGCCGAACGGCTTCAACATCAATCACGAGGTCGGCTCCACCGATACGCGCGCTCTGAAAGAGGCCGTGCTCAAATATCGCGCCGACATCGGCATCGCCCTCGATGGCGACGCCGACCGCGTCGCCCTGGTCGACGAGAAGGGCCATTCCATCGACGGCGATCAGCTGATGGCTTTGATCGCCAAATTCTGGAAAGAGCAGGGCGCGCTGAAGAAGGGCGGCATCGTCGCCACCGTGATGTCGAACCTGGGGCTTGAGAATTTTCTCAAAGGCCTCTCGCTCAAGCTTGAGCGCACCAAGGTCGGCGATCGCTATGTCACCGAGACGATGCGCGCCAAGGGCTACAATGTCGGCGGCGAGCAATCGGGCCACATCATCCTGAGCGATTTCTCCACAACCGGCGACGGCCTGCTGGCCGCGCTGCAGGTGCTCGCGGTGATCGTCGAAAGCGGCAAGCCCGCCAGCGAGGTCTGCCGCCTGTTCGAGCCGGCGCCGCAAGTGCTGGAAAACGTGCGCTACGAGAAAAGCGCGCCCGATCCGCTCAACGCGCAAAGCGTGAAAGACGCCATTAAAGCCGGCGAAGCCCGTCTGAATGGCAAGGGCCGCCTGCTTGTCCGCAAATCCGGCACTGAACCTCTGGTTCGCATCATGGCCGAGGGGGACGACGAAGCCCTCGTCCGCGAAGTCGTCGGCGGCGTCAGCGACGCCGTCCGCGCTGCAGCGAAAGCGGCTTAAGCCGAACGAACCCTCTCCCTCCATGGGAGGGAGAGGGCAGGGTGAGGGTGGTGCGCCGTGGGTTGAGGGTGGGAGCCGCGCAGCCCTCTTCCATTAGGCCGTGGCGAAGCTGGCTTCGATTCTCACCGTCGTCAAAGATACGTTTCCCTCGGAAGCCGATCGTGACGACTTGTAAAAAAATCTATCCGCCCCCCACCGCGCCGGGCGTACACTCCCGCGCATCGCTTCCGTAGGAGGGCAGTCGGATCCCTGTTCAGCCGATGCGGCGGCGATGTGATTGAGCGTGAAGGCTCCACCAGAGCCGAAGCCCACGGGAGAGCAGCGCAAGGCGCGAACCGTGGGAGCAGACGAGGGCCTGTGCGTCTGAACGCGCCGGCCTCCACGCCATCGGGGAACGGCGAAGAGAGTGAAACATCTCCCCGTGCCGTCCCGATGTTCAACAATCGCGGGGACGCGGTCTTTCGCGTCACATGCGCGGAGCCAACCGCGCCTTTTTGCGACGCGCAATGCCGCGTCCCCAGCCCTCCATCGCGGAGGTGGAAGATTGTTTTCGCAAAGCAGCACTTTGCGCGTGTGCGTTCGCGCGCGTTTAGAACAGCCCGAACGGCGTCGACTTGAAGATGCCGGCTTCTTCATCCGTCATTTCCGCCGGCACGTCGCCGAACAGCGGCGTGCTGAGATAACGCTCACCGGTGTCGGGCAGCATGCAGAGGATGTTGGCGCCGGCTGGCGCTTCCTCCGCGATCGCAAGCGCGCCCGCGAACGTGGCGCCCGACGTGATGCCGACGAAGATGCCTTCCTTCGTCGCGAGCTGCTGGCTGCAGCGCATGGCGTCGGCGTTGGCGATCGGCACGATCTTGTGTACGCGGCTGAGATCCACCTCGCCGGCGATCTTCGGAATGAAATCCGGCGTCCAGCCTTGCATCGGGTGCGGCTTCCACGCGGGGTGACCCGCGGCCGGCGTGCCGTCGCCGTTGCGTTCTTGGCTCATGCCGCTGCCGAGCAACGCCGCGTCCGCCGGTTCGCAAACGACGATCTTCGTCTGCGGCAATTCCTTGTTCAAGACGCGCGCAACGCCGTTCAACGTGCCGCCGGTGCCATAGCCGGTGACCCAATAATCCAAATGATCGCCAGCGAAATCGTCGATGATCTCGCGAGCGGTGGTGCGTGCGTGCATTTCCGGATTGGCGGGATTCTCGAATTGGCGCGCCAGGAACCAGCCGTGCGTCTTGGCCAGCTCGATCGCCTTCGTCACCGCGCCGGTCGCGCGTTGCGCCGCCGGTGTCAGCACCACTTTCGCGCCCAGGAAGCGCATCAATTTACGCCGTTCGACGCTGAAGCTCTCCGGCATCACCACGACCAGCGGATAGCCGCGCGCGGCGCACACCATGGCGAGGCCGATGCCGGTGTTGCCGCTGGTCATCTCGACCACCGTTTGCCCGGGCTTCAGTTCGCCGGATTTCTCCGCCGCATCGATGATGCCGAGCGCCAAGCGATCCTTCACCGAGCCAAGCGGGTTAAACGCCTCGACCTTGACCCAGATGTTTTTGCCAGCCGGCGCCAGTTTGTTGATCCGCACAACCGGCGTGCGGCCAACGGTTTCCAGGATGCTTTGATAGCGCGCCATGATGTCCTCTGCTGTTTTGGCGTGATCGCGGGCGCGCACCATCGCAGGCCGCGCAGGCTTCACCGTGACCGACGTTACAGCTTCGCGGGGCGCGCGCCTACCGGCGCAGGATTGGCGCGGTGTTGTTGTCCATGTCGCAGTCCTGCACAGGGCCGCGGCGGGGGGCATAATCCAGTTTCAACCGCAGCGGCCGGCGCGCGGCCTCGGCCGGCAGCGTCGCGCGCAGATAGCCGCGCCAGCTTTGGCCGGGCCCAAGAGTGATCGGCTCTGCGCGAATAACGCTGTTGGGGTTGGCCACAACAGGCGCTGCGCCATTGGCGGTCGGGGGCAGTGGATTGAGAGTGATGCGCTGTGGCCCGCCCGGCGTGGTGTATTCCAGCGCCAGCCATTGCTGCGTGCCGTCCGACGACACATAAGGCGCGCCGCCTGCGTTGCGCACTTCCCAGCGCACGGCGACTTCGCCTTCCGCCAATGGCGGCGCGTCCGGCGCCAGCGCGCCAATTGTGTAATCGCCAATCGCGAGGTCCGCGCAGCGCGCGATCGGCGGCGGCGGTGGACGACGGTTCTTGTCCTTGCCTTGTCCGCCCCCGCCGCCTTGGGCGAGCGCGGTGCTGCCAACAATCGAGGCCGCGACCAAAAGACCGGCAATCAAAACAGACCGCATGTTCCCATTCCCCAGCGCGGGCGCATCGATCCATCCCGGCCGCCTGGGCCCATCCTAGCAGAGCCCAAGCGGCGGCGGGAATGGGCGCGCGCACTTCGCGCGTCCGGCGTCCGGCTTGATCGGTTCTCGCCCGACGCGCATGAATGGCCGATGAGCAGCCTACCAGCCGATGGCGCGCAATGGCCGCCGCTCGAAGCCCGCATGGCCGCGCTGGCCGCCCATGACGTCAAATGGCGCGACGGCAAGACAGCGATTTACGTGTTCAATGCTGGCGAAGAGGTGGAGCGGGTCAAGAAGGCCGCTTACGCCGCCTTCGCCGAGGAAAACGGCCTCGGTCCCGGCGCCTTCCCCAGCTTGGCGCAAATGGAGCGCGAGGTCGTCGGCTACGCGCTCGGCCTGCTCAACGCCCCCTCAGGCGCCGCCGGAGCAATGACAAGCGGCGGCACTGACTCAATCACCATGGCCATCAAAGCCGCCCGCGATCACGCCCGCGCGACCCGTGGCGTGAAGGGGCCGGTCAATGTCGTGCTCCCGTACTCGGGGCATCCCGCATTCGACAAAGCCTGCGCGCTGATGGAGATCGAAATCCGCCGTACGCCGCTGAAGGACATGCTGGCCGATCCCGACGCCATCGAAGCGGCCGTCGACGATTCCACGATCATGATCGTTGGCTCGGCGCCGTGTTTCCCGTTTGGCTTGATCGATCCGATCGCAGCGCTGAGCGCATTGGCCGAACGGCGCGGGCTTTGGCTCCACGTGGACGCTTGCGTCGGCGGGTTCATCGCGCCGTTCGTGCGCATGAACGGCGCCGATCTGCCGGTGTTCGATTTCACGGCGCCGGGCGTGTCGTCGATGTCGGCCGATCTGCACAAATACGGCTACTGCGCCAAGGGCGCGTCCGTTGTGCTGTTCCGTTCGCAAAAATTGCGCGACCGCATGGATTTCGATGTCGGCCCCTGGCCGCTCGGCCGCATGCAAACGCCCACCTTGGCCGGCACCCGCCCTGGCGGCGCGATCGCGGCGGCGTGGGCGGTGATGAATCATCTTGGCGTCGCCGGCTATCGCGAGAAGCAAGCGCAGGTGACGCAAGCGCGCGAAAAGATCGAAGCGGGCGTGAAGAGGCTTGGTTTCCGCGTGCTGGGCAATCCGCAGCTCGGCATCGTCAGCTTCGCGCATGAAAGCGCCAATGCGTTCGATCTGCTGCGTGGTTTGCATCAACGCGGCTGGGTCACCGCGGCCTTGATCGATCCGATGGCGCTGCATCTGATGCTGTCGCCGAAGCACATCGAGGTGGCCGATGTGTACCTCGCCGATCTCGAAGCGGCCTTGACGGAAGGCGCGCGCGCGGGTGCGGCCCCGAAATACGCGGGTTAATACCTCTCTCATTCCGGGCGAAGCGGAGACCCGGAACCCAGAGCCGCGAGCTGTTTGTTTGCTCTGGGTTCCGGAACGCGCGTTCCGCACGTCCGGAATGAGAGTAAAAACTAACCCAACCGCTTCAGCCAAGCCGACGTGCTCGCATCAAGCCCCGCTGGCGCGGGCCCGCCTTCAAGCGCCGGCAGCAGTGCGTTGGCCATTTCCTTGCCCAGCTCAACGCCCCATTGGTCGAACGGGTTGATGCCCGCGAGCACGGCCTGCGTGAACGTGCGATGCTCGTAGAACGCCAGCAGTGCGCCCAAAGCTTCCGGCGTCAGTGCATCGAGCGCCATCAAACTTGACGCGCGATCGCCCGAGAACGCGCGATGCGGCGCCAAGCGATCCGCCTCCGCTTCGTTCATGCCCTTAGCGCGCATATCCGCGCGCGCCGCATCAGCGCTTTTTCCCACCATCAAAGCGCGCGTTTGCGCCAGCGCGTTTGCGAACATCTTCGCGCGGTGCGAGGGCGGGCCCTCGTGTTCGCCAGCATTGACGATGAACTCGACAGGAATTTCCTGCACGCCCTGGTGCAGCAATTGAAAAAACGAGTGCTGCGCATTCGTGCCCGCCGCGCCCCACGTAACGCCGCATGCCGAGCGCGAAAGCGCCGCGCCGTCACGCGACACGCTCTTGCCGTTCGATTCCATCTCCAATTGCTGCAAATAGGCCGGCAAGAGCCGCAGCCGCTCCGAATAGGGGATCATCGCGTAAGAGCCATGCCCCAACGCTTCGCGATTCCACATTTGCAGCGCCGCGCTCAAGGCGGGCAGGTTTTTTCCAAACGGCGTATGCCGGAAGTGCGCGTCCATACCCGCTGCGCCCTGCAGCAAGCCCCAGAACGCGCCGTGGCCCAAAGCCAGCTCGCACACCAGCGACACCGACGACCACAGCGAGTAGCGCCCGCCGACCCAATCCCAGAACGCAAACACATCGCTTTCGGCGATGCCCCATTCCACCGCTTTGGCGGGCGCCGCCGTGCACGCGGCGATCCGCGCCGGCCCCCACGCGCGCACGAATTCGGCGTTGGCGAGCGTTTCCTGTGTGGTGAAGGTTTTCGACGCCACGATCAGCAAGGTGCGTTTCGGATCGAGCCCCTCGATCGCATCGGCGACATCGGCTCCGTCGACATTCGCCGCGAACCGCACCTGCAGTCCCGGCCGGCGATACGGCTTCAGCGCATCGAGCACCAAGCGTGGCCCAAGATCGGAGCCGCCGATGCCCAGATGAATGATCGCGTCAAACGCGCCGCTGTCGACGATCTCGTGGCCGAACACGTGCATCTTGTGCAGTGTCTGGCTCACGTCGCTGTCGTTCGGTCCCGGCGCATCGGCCATGCGCAGCGCCCAATGCTTGGCGGCGCGGCCCTCGGTATTGTTCACAAGCTCGCCGGCGAACAATTTCGCGCGCCAGCCGTCAAAATCGGCCTCGCCCGCCAGCGCTTCCAGCGCGTTGAGCGCGCCTGCATCGATGCGCTGCTTGGACAAATCCGCGATCAGATGCGGCGCCTTGAACGTGAGCGTTTCCGCGCGCGTTGAATCGGCTGCGAAAAGATCAAGCAAGGTGCTGCGCTTCAACCGCGCCGCTTCCGCCTCGACGCGCGACCAGCTTTGAAAATGAATGGCGTTCATAAGCGCATCGCTTTATCAGCACCCGATCATGGCGACAATTCTTGTAACCGGCGGGGCAGGCTATGTGGGCTCGCATTGCGCGATGGCGTTGGCTGCCGCCGGGCACAAGGTCGTCGCCTACGACAATCTCTCCAACGGTCACCGTCAATTCGCCAAATGGGGGCCGCTGATCGAGGCCGACATCCGCGATCGCGCCGCACTCGCGGCCGCATTCGCGGAGCACAAGCCCGATGCGGTTGTGCATTGCGCAGCTTTGATCGAGGTAGGGGAATCCGTCAAAGATCCGGCGCGCTTTTGGGACGTCAATGTCGGCGGCGCGCTCAATCTGCTGAACACCATGCGCGACGCCAATTGCCGCGCTTTCGTGTTTTCGTCCACCTGCGCCACCTATGGCGCGCCGATCCGCCTGCCGCTGGATGAAACCCACCCGCAAAATCCGGTCAGCCCCTATGGCTGGACCAAGCTCGCCATCGAAGCCGCAAGCCGCGACTACGCCGCCGCTTATGGCATCCGCTTCGCGCACCTGCGCTATTTCAACGCCGCCGGCGCCGCCGCCAGCGAAGGCATCGGCGAGCGCCACACGCCCGAGAGCCACGCTATTCCGCTGGCCTTGTTCACGCTGCTCGGCCGCCGCGACGGCTTCAAGATCTTCGGCCAAGATTACGATACCCGCGATGGCACGTGCCTGCGCGATTACGTCCACACCCGCGATCTCGCTGACGCGCATGTGCGCGCCGTGGAGCGTTTGCTCGGCGGCGGCTTGAGCCTTGCCGCCAATCTCGGCACCGGCGACGGCGTCACCGTGCGCGAATTGCTCGACGCCATCGCCCGCGTCACCGGCAAAGCCGTCCCCGCAGCCCCCGCGCCGCGTCGCGACGGCGATTCACCCGCTTTGGTGGCGAACAATTCCCACGCGCGGCGCGAATTGGGCTGGGTGCCGAAACACGATATCGATTCCGTGATCGCCGACGCGTGGGAATGGCATTCGGCGGTAGAGAGCCGCGTATTCGGGTAGGCCTGTTATTCGGTAGCGGACGCTAAGTCCCTCTCGATCCTGAGGAGGCTCTCAAAACTCGCGCTCGTGTGTTGGCCGCCAATCTCAACAATTTGAAGAACACGAACAGCGTGGGAAAACCAACAACTGGCCAGATCACGCCCAGCCACCAATAAGGACGCAAAGGGCTTGGAGTGGCCAAAATGGTGAGCGTTAGGCCGAACGCAAAACACGCCGTGATGAAGGCGACTGAAGGAAGGAGCGGGATTTGGTCAGAGCGGCGGAGCATGATCCACCCAATCCACGCGTAGAGGCCGCTTGCAACAAGAACAACGTATTGAGCGATTGCGAGGGCAATGACGCCCCACCAAGCATCTGCGGCATAGAACGCCAGCGCAAGCGAGATGCCGAACAGTATGAGATGCAGCCACCAATATTTCGGCTGATAGATGCGTCGAAGGTATTTCGACACGAAGCCCTGCGCCGTTTGATCCTGTTCGGTCACGCGCCCTCTCTTCTGCAGCCTACCAGTGACAACTAGCAATTCGGCAGGGCGCCAATGTCCGCTCCGGGCCAATGGCAGACGCTACTTCGTTCCCGTCTCCACCAACCGCGCCGCGTGCATCCCCGGCGCTGAGCGTTCCACCGAACCGGCTTTCTTCGCGCGGATGGCGTTGACCATCTCCAGCGCGCTTTGCTTCACCGGCGGAAACGCTGCGCTGCTCAAGCCCAGCGGCGTCACGCGTTCGCCCCAGCGCACGATGTGCGCACACACCGTCAACCCCGCGCCAAACGCCGGCATCAGGATCAACGCGCCGGGTTTCACGCGTCCTTCCTGCAAAGCCTCGGTGAGCGCAACTGGCACCGTCGCCGCGCTCATATTGCCGTAACGCTGCACGGTGAGCATCACTTTCTCCGCCGGAATGCCGGAGCGCGAAACCACCGCGTCGATGATGCGCAAATTGGCCTGGTGCGGGACGACGAGATCGATGTCGTCCGGCGTCACGCCACATTTTTTCATCACGGCGGCGCTCGCTTGCACCATGCCCTGCACGGCGTGGCGGAAAATTTCCTGGCCGTCGAAATCCCAGGAGGTAACGCCAGCGGTGACATCTTGATTGCAATAGGCCGTGCCCATGCCGCGCACGCGCAACGTGTGGCGCACGTCGGCGAGGCAGCCGAGCTGCTCGCCCAGCACGCCTTCCTCACGCTCGCTCGCTTCAACCACAACCGCCGCGCAGCCATCCCCGAACAGCACCGAGACGTTGCGGTTCTCCCAATCCATGAACGGCGAAATGATCTCGACGCCGATCACCAAAGCGCGCTTCACCACACCCGTGCGCACCATCGCCGTGGCGGTGGAGAGCGAATAGAGGAAGCTGGTGCAGGCGGTGTTCACGTCCATCGACGCCGCGTTCTTCGCGCCGATCGCCGCTTGCACGCCGGAGCTCGCGTTCGGCACCTGCTCGTCATTGCTGCACGAGCCATAGACGATCAGATCGATGTCCTTGCCCTCAAGCCCCGCGCACGCCAGCGCGCGTTCGGAGGCGATGATCGCCATCTCGATGCCGCTGACATGGGAGACGCGCCGCTCCTTCATGCCAGTGCGCGAGGTGATCCACTCGTCGTTTGTGTCGATGAAGGTCGAGAGATCGGCGTTGGTGAGCACGGAAGGCGGCATAGCCGCGCCCCAGCCCGTAATGGCTGCATAGGTCATGGGTGCGTTGTAGCGCTTTCGCGCCGCGCGCGCACCTGGCGCCGCACTGCAATAATCAGCCGACGGTTAGGCCCGCCCGACGCTCACATACGTGAAGCCGTGCGCCTTCATCTCTTCCGGCCGGTAGATATTGCGCAGATCGATCACCACCGGTGATTTGAGCGCGTCCTTCAGGCGGCCGAAATCGAGCGCGCGGAACTGATCCCACTCGGTGATCATCACCACCGCATCGGCGCCTTGCACGCAATCATAGGGGCCGGAGGCGAATTGCACGTCCTTCAGCATGTGCTTGGCTTCGTTCATGCCTTCCGGATCGAACGCGCGCACCTTGGCGCCTTCGGCTTGCAAGGTCGGCACGATGTCGAGCGCCGGCGCGTCGCGCATGTCGTCGGTGTTCGGCTTGAAGGTGAGGCCCAGCACGGCGATGGTTTTGCCGGCCACATTGCCGTCGAGCGCGGCGATGATCTTTTGCGCCATCTTCTGCTTGCGCGCCGTGTTCACGCGCACCGTGGTTTCGATCAATTCGATCGGCGCGCCGGAATCGCGTGCGGTTTTCATCAGCGCCAGCGTGTCCTTCGGAAAGCACGAGCCGCCATACCCGGGGCCGGCGTTCAAGAACTTGCGGCCGATGCGGTTGTCGAGGCCGATGCCTTTAGCCACTTCCTGCACATTGGCGCCAACTGCTTCGCAGAGATCGGCGATCTCGTTGATGAAGGTGATCTTCATCGCCAGAAAGCCGTTGCCGGCGTATTTGATCAGCTCCGACGTGCGCCGCGAGGTAAACACCATCGGCGTTTCGTTGAGCGAGAGCGGGCGATAGAGCTGCTTCATCACGTCGCGCGCACGTTCGTCGTCGGTGCCCACAACGACGCGGTCAGGCCGCTTGAAATCGTTGATCGCCGCTCCTTCGCGCAAGAATTCCGGGTTGGAGACCACCGCGAAGTCGGCGTCCGCGCGCGCCTTCTTGATGATCGCTTCCACTTCGTCGCCGGTGCCGACCGGCACCGTCGATTTGGTGACCACAACTGTGTAGCCGTTCATCAGCCCAGCGATCTCTTCGGCCGCCGCATACACGTAGGACAAATCCGCGTGCCCATCGCCGCGCCGCGACGGCGTGCCGACGGCGATGAACACCGCGTCGGCCTCACGGATCGCCGCACTCGGATCGGTGGTGAAGAACAAGCGCCCTTGCTCAACGTTGTCTTTGACCAGCTCATCGAGGCCCGGCTCGAAGATCGGAATCTCGCCCTTCTGCAAGCGCGCGATCTTGCCCGCATCCTTGTCGACACAGGTGACGGTGTGGCCGAAATCGGCAAAGCACGCGCCGGAAACCAGGCCCACATAGCCGGTGCCAATCATCGTAACGCGCATCGCTCAGATCTCCTGATTATAAGCGCCGACTTCAGCGAAGCGGGCGAGGCGGGGCTTGGCTTCTTCGCGGAACAGCGCGCGCATGTCGTCGTCGCTCTTCATGCTTTCCACCACCACCACCAGTTCGGGTTTGTTCGACGAGGCGCGTACCAGCACCCACGAGCCGTCCTCAAGCGTCACGCGCGCGCCGTTCACGGTGTTCACGTCGCGGATCGCGCGGCCAAGGATCTTGCCGCCTTCGCTGGCGAGCTTTTCATAATCGCCGACGATCTGATCGACGATGCCGTATTTTTTCTCGTCGTCGCAATGCGGGCTCATCGTCAGCGACGTGTACGAGACCGGCAGCGCCTTCTTCAGATCCGAGAGCTTCTTGCCCGGATTGCGGTCGAGCATTGAGAGCACAGCCGCCGCCGCGACGATGCCGTCGTCGTAGCCATAGCCATACGGTTCGCGGAAGAAGAAGTGCCCGCTCTTCTCGAAGCCCGCGAGCGCGCTCAATTCGGTGGTGCGGCGCTTGATGTAGGAATGGCCGGTTTTCCAATAATCGACCTTGGCGCCGTTCGCTTTCAGCACCGGATCGACCGCGTAAAGTCCCGTCGATTTCACATCGACCACGAACGTCGCGTTGGCGTGCTGTGCGGAGAGATCGCGCGCCAGGATCAAGCCGATCTTGTCAGCGAAAATCTCGTCGCCCTCGTCATCGACCACGCCGCAGCGATCGCCGTCGCCGTCAAAACCGAGCGCCAGATCGGCGCCGTTTTGCTTCACCGCGTGCGCCATGTCGTGCAGCATCTCGGCGTCTTCGGGATTGGCGTTGTAGTGCGGGAACGTCCAGTCGAGATCGTTGTGCAGGTCGATCACCTCGGCGCCCATGCGGCGCAACGCGTCCGGCGCGAACGCGCCGGCTGTGCCGTTTCCGCATGCGGCGACCACTTTGATCTTGCGGTTCAGCTTTACGCGGCCGGCGACGTCATCGAGATAGCGCGCGCGCATATCGTCGACGCGGATATAGCTGCCGCCCGGCGCCGGCTTGAACTTGCCGCCCAGCACGATGTCGCGCAGCTTGCCCATCTCTTCGGGGCCAAACGTGAGCGGCTTGTTCGCGCCCATCTTCACGCCGGTCCAGCCGTTTTCGTTGTGGCTGGCCGTCACCATCGCCACGCACGGAATGTCGAGCGCGAATTGCGCGAAATACGCGACGGGCGAGAGCGCCAGCCCGATATCGTGCACCTCCATGCCGCCCTGCATCAGCCCGAGCGTCAGCGCTTGCTTGATCGATTGCGAATAGAAGCGGAAATCGTGCCCAACGACGATGCGCGGGGCCACGCCCATCTCGCGCACCAACGTGCCAAGCCCCAAACCCAACGCTTGCACGCCGAGCACGTTCAGCTCCGGCGCTTTCGGCGAACCGGGGATGCCGAACCACCAGCGCGCGTCGTATTCGCGGAAGCCGGTCGGCTTCACCAGCGGGTAGGTTTCGAAATCCGAGGAATTGGGCGCGAGGCTTGCGCGCGGCGCAGGCAGCATGGGCAGGCTCGTTGGTTTGAGAAACGCGGTGTGTGGGCGAAATGCCCGAAAACTTCAATTGCGGGAACCGCCGCAGGGCGCCCGCGAACGGCTAGCTCCCCTGCGGAATGATTTTGATACGGACAATCTCAAGCCCGAAGGCTTGGCCTTCGCCGTCGCTGATGGCGCGCAATCCGATTGCGTTCACCGCGAACGAGCCCGGCAGCGAGAACCGCACCACGCCCGGCTGCGGCGGGATCGGCTGGATCACCCAATCGCCCGGCGCGATGCCTTGCAGGCTCACCGCCAGCGCTGACGCGGCGTTCACCGCGTTCGGATTGTACTGAACCTCAACCGTCACCGGGTTTTCCCCGATCAAGGCCGCGGCCTCCGGCTTCAGTTCGATACGCACGCCGGGCTCCGCCGGCGTCGGCAGCGGCTGGCCGGGCAGCACGGCAATCCGCAGCGCCTGCGGCCGGCCGAAGAAATCGCGCACCACCGTCAGCTCTTGCTCGGGGCTGTCGTCGGGGCTGTTAAAGGCCGCTCCCTCAAGCACCAGCGCGCCCTCGATCACTTGCCCGGCCACCGGCGCCGGGGCGCGCGGCCATTTTTGCGGCTGGATCGACAGCGCGATCACCAAGGCCGCCAGCAACAGGGTGACGGGGTAGAAAACCAGGGGGTGGAACAGCCAATTGCGCATCGGCCCGTCCTAGCCGGCCCGGGCCGCTTTCGCCAGCGCGGCCGGGCGCCTAAGCTGGCGCGCATGCCGCCCATGCTGCGCACAATCCTGATCTACGGGCTGGCCCTCGCGGCGGCGGCGGTGACGCTGAACTGGCTGGAATACCAGTTTTGGGTCCGCGCCCATTCCAGCACCCTCTATGTCGTGCTGATCGCAGCCGGATTTCTGGGGCTGGGCGTGTGGGTCGGCGCGCGGCTGTTCCGGCAGGCCCAAGTCGGCGCGTTCGAGCCGAACCTGGCCGCCCAAGCCTCGCTCGGCATTACCGATCGCGAGTTTGAGGTGCTGAGGCTGTTGGCCGCCGGCTGCTCCAACAAGGAAATCGCCAACCGGCTCAGCCTCTCGCCCAACACGGTCAAAACCCATGTCGCGCGGCTGTTTGAAAAGCTCGAAGCCGCCCGCCGCACCGAGGCGATCCTGCGAGCCCGGGAATTGGGTCTGATCGCCTAAGTTTTTTGGGCGATTTCATCGGAATCACCCTTTTGGGCGATTGTCGCGCCAGCGCGGCGCACGGCTTCTGCGCGGGTCACGCCAACGCAAGAAGGACACCCATGCTTCGACCCATCCTCATCTACGGAACCATCGCCGGCCTCATCGTCGCGTCGATGTTCTTCATCACCGCGACCGCCTACGGCGCCGAGCAGATGATCTCGAACGGCCAGTTCATCGGCTACACCACGATGATCGTCGCGCTCAGCCTGATCTTCGTCGGCGTCAAACGGTGGCGGGACACAGCACTTGGCGGCGTCATCAAATTCCTACCGGCGTTCCTGATGGGGCTTGGCATCAGCGCGGTCGCCGGCGTGATTTACGTCGTCGGCTGGGAGATCACCCTGGCCGCCACCAATTATTCCTTCATGCCGGTCTACGTGGAGTCCGTGATCGAGGCCGAGCGCGCCAAGGGCGTCACCGGGCCCGAGCTTGAAGCGTTCATCGCCCAGATGCGCGGCCTTGAGGCGCAATACGCCGACCCGCTGTTCCGCATGCCGCTCACCTTCGTCGAAATCTTCCCGGTCGGGCTGATCATCTCGCTCGTCTCGGCGGCTTTGCTGCGCAACAGCCGCTTCCTGCCCGCGCGCCGTTCGCCTGCGGCGTAGCCGGCGCTTGACGCCGCCCCGGCCGGTGGCGAAGCAGGGCGCATGCCTTATCTCGCTCTGCTTCGCCACGGCCAAAGCCAATGGAACCTCGACAACCGCTTCACAGGCTGGGTCGATGTCGATCTCACCGCGGAAGGCGAGGCGCAGGCGCGCACGTCCGGCAAGCTGCTGGCTGAGAGCGGGATCGGTTTCGACAAGCTGTTCACGTCGGTGCAAACCCGCGCCATCCGCACCGGCAATCTGGCGCTTGAAAGCGCCGGGCTCGCTTGGCTGCCGGTCGAACGCGATTGGCGCTTGAACGAGCGCCATTACGGCGCGCTCACCGGGCTCAACAAAGCCGAGACCGCCGCCAAGCACGGCGAAGAGCAAGTGAAAATCTGGCGCCGCTCCTACGACACGCCGCCGCCGCCGCTCGCGCCGGGGGGTGAGTTCGATTTCAGCAAGGATCGCCGTTACGCGGGCGTCGCCAATTTGCCGTCGACGGAATCGCTCAAGCTGACTTTGGAGCGCGTGCTGCCGTACTGGAACCAAACCATCGCGCCCGATCTCAAATCTGGCCGCCACCTCATCATCGCCGCGCACGGCAATTCGTTGCGGGCGATCGTCAAGCATCTCTTCGCAGTGCCCGACGATCAGATCGTCGGCGTCGAAATTCCGACCGGCAATCCGCTGCTGATCGAGCTCGACGCCGCGTTGAAGCCAAAGGCCGTGCGCTATCTCGACCAGGCCCGCGCCGCCGAGCTGCCGCCGCTGCCCGCGTGAGCGATGAAGCGCACATGCGCCGCGCGCTGAATCTCGCCGCGCGGATGATCGGCGCCACGGCGCCAAATCCAGCTGTCGGCTGCGTCATCGTGAAGGACGCCGCCATCGTCGGCGAAGCCGCAACCGCCGCAGGCGGGCGACCGCACGCCGAAGAACAAGCGCTTGCACAAGCCGGCGCGCACGCACGCGGCGCCACCGCTTACGTCACGCTGGAACCGTGCGCGCAACGCTCGAACGGCGCGCCATCCTGCGCGGACTTGCTGCTGCAAGCGGGAATCGCCCGCGTTGTGATCGCAACTGGCGATCCCCACCCGCTCGCCGCCGGCATCGGCCCCGCACGCCTCAAGGCCGCCGGCATCACGGTAGAGCAGGGCTTGCTCGACGCTGAAGCGCACGCGCAGAACGCCGATTTCTTCGCCTCACTCGGCTAACAATCTCGTCATCGTCCGATCCTCGCCACAAAATCTGGCGAGCATGTCGGCGCGTCGCTCATTCGAGCGTCCTTTGGGGACACAACAAAGGAGACGCTTGATGTCTTATGTCGATGGTTTCGTGATCGCCGTGCCGAAAAACAAGATCGGCGCTTACAAGGAAATGGCCCGCAAGGCCGGCGAAATCTGGAAAGAATATGGCGCGGTCGATTACGTCGAATGCATCGGCGACGACACGCCGTACGGCGAACTCACCTCGTTCCCGCGCGCCGTGCAGGCCAGTGACGACGAAACGGTGGTGTTCTCTTGGATCACCTACAAATCACGCGAGGATCGCGACGCCATCAACAAAAAGGTGATGGACGATCCGCGTATCAAAGCCAGCTTCAACGACATGCCGTTCGACGGCAAACGCATGATCTACGGCGGCTTCCAGCCGTTCCTGGAAATCCACTAAGCAACACGCGGGCTGGATCGCGTGCGATCCGGCCCGCGCCTAGGCCGCGCTGGCCTTTTCCGCTTCGTCCGCGCTCTTGCGCATTTTTTCGTAGAGCGACATCGACGCGCGCACGAACGCGGTCTTGGTGAACCGCGCTTCGTAGGTGCGCGTGCCGTTCTCCACCAAAGCATGCGCCAATGCGGCATCCTCGGTCACGCGGCGCAGCGCCTCGCGCAGCGCGTTCGGATCGTCCTTTGGCACCAGCAGCGCGTCGACTTCGTTCGTCACCGTTGCCGCAGGCCCCGCCGCGTCGGCCACCACCAGCGGCTTCTTTGCCGCCCACGCTTCGATCGTCACGTTGCCGAAGGGCTCGTAGCGCGACGGGAACGCCACCACGTCGCACGCCGCCAACAAGCCGGCCCGATCGTTGCGCCAGCCCAGCCAGCGCACGCGATCTTCAACGCCGAGCTTCTTCGCCATCGCCTTGAGGTCGGCCTCAAGCGGTCCTTCTCCAGCGACCCACGCATACACGCCCGGAAGCCCGACCATCGCTTCAAGCAGCGTGTCGATGCCCTTCTTCCAGTGCAGACGCGCCAGCGTCAGCAGGGCAGGCGCATCTTCGGGCGTATCCAAACTTGCGCGCGGCGTCGGCGCCATCACGTCGAGATTGGCGTAGGAGTTCAGCACGCTGACGCGATCGGGCGGTGCGCCTTCCTTGCGGATGTGCGCGGCCAGATCTTCGGTCATGCCCACGTGCCAGGCGCAATTCTTGAAGCGATCGAGCTTGTAATAGCCACCGTACCAGCCAACCGAACGCTCGCGATATTTCTTCGGCGCGAATGTGCCGGCGCGTCCCATCCAATAATGGAGCACGTCCGGCTTGAAGCTTTCCGCGACCTCTTTGATCGCCTGCTTGGTCGGCTCGCGCCAAAGCTTGTCGAACTTGGCGATCGTCACCGGCACGCCGGCATTCTTCAGCGCCGCCAGCCGCGCTTCGTTGTGATCGCGCGTCACCACGTGCTGAGCCACGCCCGCCTCGGCGAGCGCGAGCGCAGCATCGAGCATGATGCTTTCCGCGCCGCCTTCCTTGGCGCCAGCGATAACGTGCAACACGCGCATGCGAGGGCTTTCCGGCTTCGTTGTCCGTTTCAGTTAGCGAAAACATGCGCTTGGCGCAAACCATCACCGTTTCCCGGGGCTTCGCGGAAGCGAAGAACCCGGGATCCGTGGGAGCTCTAGTCACGGCAGTTAGGTATTTTCCTCGGCGATGGACCACGGTTTCGCGCTCCGCGCGCCCCGGGGATCGTCGTGGGCGTTAGCGCCCGACGATCAGCGGATCGCCTTCCTTCAGCAGCGCGTCGAAATAGGCGATCGTCCGCGTCAGCCCCTCGCGCAGCTCCACTTTCGGGGTCCAGCCCAGGTGCTCGCGCGCCTTGTCGATGTTCGGCTGGCGCTGCTTGGGATCGTCGCTCGGCAGCGGCTTGTGAACCAGTTTCGACTTGGCCCCGGTTAGATCGATGACGTTCTCGGCCAATTCCTTGATCGTGAATTCCTTCGGGTTGCCGAGATTGATCGGCCCGGTGAGCTCGGTCGGCGCATCCATGAAGCGCACGAACGCCTCCACCAGATCGTCGACGTAGCAGAACGAGCGCGTCTGTTGGCCGTCGCCGTACAGCGTAATGTCCTGCCCCTTCAGCGCTTGCACGATGAAGTTCGACACCACGCGCCCGTCATTCGGGTGCATGCGTGGGCCGTAGGTGTTGAAGATGCGCGCGACCTTGATGTCGAGCTGATGCTGGCGGTGATAGTCGAAGAACAACGTCTCGGCGCAGCGTTTGCCTTCGTCGTAGCAAGAGCGAATGCCGATCGGGTTGACGCGTCCCCAATATTCTTCCGGCTGCGGATGCACGTCCGGATCGCCGTACACTTCCGACGTCGACGCCTGAAAAATGCGCGCGCGCAAGCGCTTCGCCAGCCCAAGCATGTTGATCGCGCCGTGGACGCTGGTTTTCGTCGTCTGCACGGGATCGTGCTGGTAATGCACCGGTGAAGCGGGGCAGGCGAGGTTGTAGATCTGATCCACCTCGACATAGAGCGGGAACGTCACATCGTGGCGTTGAAACTCGAAGTTCGGTTTGTCGAGCAGGTGCGCGATGTTGCGCTTCCTGCCGGTGAACAGATTGTCCGCGCAAATTACGTCGTCGCCGCGCGCGACCAAACGATCGCACAGATGCGACCCCAAAAATCCGGACCCGCCGGTCACCAAAACACGCCGTTCAAACATGGGGCGATGCTTTAGGGGTTGCGGCGGCGCGGTGCAAATGCCCTCCTGCCGGCCACGGAGGGCGCCATGGAAGGGCTTGTCCAAGCGCGTTGGGGTCTGCTGCTGGCGGCGTTGGCCGGCGCCGGGCTGAACTTCTGGATGATCGGATCGCAGACGCCCACGCCAGGCGCCGAGCTGTTGCTGCCAGTGGTGGCGCTGCTGCAAGCCGGCGGCGTGTACGGCTTCGCCAAGTATCGGGCGGCGCGCGGCCAGAAGGCCGGCTGGCCGGTGTTTGTCGGCTACGCGGCGGCGGTGCTGTGGGTGATCGCGTTTTTGTCGGGGCTTGCCGCCGTGGCGGCGGGGCCTGGCGGGCTGGTGTACGGCTTGCTGATTACGTTGCCCACCATCGTGCTGGCGCCAATCCTCCAGATCGCGGCGCTGATCGGGTTCAGAGGCAAGCAGAAGCCAGCGTGACATCAGAGATGCTAATGCATTGACATAATGCTAAACCATTAGCATAGTCGGCGCATGGCCAAACGCACTCAAGCTTCAGGCGGGCCGCAAGCCGAACTCGGCCGCCGCGAGCGTCAGATCATGGAAATCCTGTTTCGCCGCGGCCGCGCCAGCGCATCCGAGGTGTTGTCCGATCTCGCCGATCCGCCAAGCTATTCCGCCGTGCGTGGCATGCTGCGTTACCTCGAAGAGAAGGGCCACCTGAAGCACGAGCAGGAGGGGCCGCGTTACATCTATCTGCCCACATCGCCGCAGCAGAAGGTGCGCGCCTCCGCGCTCACGCACCTCGTGCACACGTTCTTCAACGGCTCGGTCAGCGAGGCGGCGGCGGCGTTGATCGAGTCCAAGCCGCTGTCGCGTGCCGAGCAAGAACGTCTGACCCAGCTTCTCGAAAAAGCACGCAAGAAAGGCGGCGGCGATGAGTGACGCATTTGTCAATCCGATCGTGTTTTTCGATCTCATGGCGCGCTCAACCTTGATCGTCGTTGTCGCGGCATGCGCCATTGGCGTTTTTGCGCGGCTTGGCGTCAGCGCGGCATCGCGACACGCGCTGTGGGTGGTCACGTTAGTGCTGATTGCCGCCTTGCCGATCTTCGCCGCCATCGCACCGAACGTCATCATTGCTCTGCCGCACGGCCTGCTGCCATCGATGGCGCCAGATCTGTCGATCCCCGGAGATCATCGCCCTCCGCAATTCTGGGCGTGGCTGTGGGCCCTCTACGCGATCGGCGCCTTCGTGTTCGCGTCCCGGCTCATCGCCGCACGGCTGGCGTTGGCGAACTTGTGGCGCCAAGCGCGTCCGCTGGACGACGCCGACGCGCGCGAGCTGGCGGTGCGCTTCCATGTGCGCGCTGAGCTGCGCGTCACCGATGCGCAAATTGCGCCAATGACATGGGGCCGTCGCATCTTGCTCCCAGCGCAAGCCGCAGACTGGTCTGCCGAACGCCGCCGCGAGGTGCTGCTGCACGAACTCGGCCACATGAAGCGCCGCGACAGCCTCACCCAACGTCTAGCCGGTTATTTGCGTGCGCTGTTTTGGTTCAGCCCCGGCGTTTGGTTTGCGCTGCGCCGTCTTCGCATCGAGCAAGAGCACGCAAGCGACGCGTTCGTGCTTGCCGCTGGCGCCGCGCCCGAGGATTACGCGCGCACCCTGGTCGATGTCGCCGTCGGTTTGCGTGCGCCGTCTCTCGGCATGGGCGTATCCGCCGCCATGGCGGCCTCCGACCTTGAGCAACGCGTGCGCGCCATCGTCACCCCAAGCGGTCGCGCTTTTCGCGCACACGCACTGGCCGCGTGTCTTGGCGCCGTGACGCTGACGTCGCTCGGATTTCTCACTATCGCACGCCCCGTCGACGCCGCCCTCATTCTCGATCCGCTGACGCCGTCGCCGCCTTCGCTTGGACCATTGCAACCGGACTTGCCGAATTTGGCGCGGCCGGCGTGGTCGCCTGGGAGATAGACATGCAGATGTCGAGACGCATCATGCTGGCGAGCGCACTGCTCGCCGGCGGCGCCCAAACTGCGTTCGCTGCCGACGCGCGCGCCGAGCTGCTGACGCGGCACATGGCCAACACCACAACACCCGGCATGGCCGCCCTGGTGATCCGCAATTTCCGCGCCGAGCGCGAGATCGTCGCCGGCGTGCGTGTGATCAACGAAGCAGCGCCGATTGAGCGCGGCGATCGCTGGCATTTGGGCTCGGACGGCAAAGCCATGACCGCAACCATGGTCGCGCGCTTGGTCGAGCAGGGCGTGCTGGCCTGGGATCGCCCGCTTGCGGAGATGTTGCCGCAGCTCGCCGCGACGATGCACGAGACTTATCGCGACGTGACCCTGGTGGAATTGTTCTCGCACCGCTCCGGCCTGCCCAGCGACACGGAGGCAGATTTCTTCGCCAGCTTCTACAACGATCCAGCGCCCATGCGCACACAACGCGCGCGCTACATTGACACCGCGCTCCGCGCCGCGCCAGTCGCCGCAAAGCGCACCGAGTTTTCCTATTCCAACAACGGTTTTGTCACCGCCGCCGTATGTGCCGAGCACGCGACCGGCAGCGACTTCGAAACCTTGATGCAGCAGGAGGTGTTTCGCCGGCTGCGCATGCGTTCGATCCGGTTCGATCAATATGGCGGCCCTGGCGAACCGTCAGGCCACGTCGATGGCCGCGCCGCCAATCAACCGCGCGACGCCAACCCGCGCATGTTCGCGCCCGCCGGCGGCATCTCCATGTCGTTGCCGGATTGGTCGCGCTTCTGCATCGACCACATGCGCGGCCATCACGGCCATGGCCGCATCCTCAGTCCTGACACCTATCGCTTCCTGCACACGCCGGTCGGCGCACCATACGCGGCGCTGGGTTGGGGCTATCTCGAGGTTGCTGTGGGCCGGCGCGGCCCGGCGCTGTTCCATGCCGGTTCTGACGGCAATTGGACCGCGCTGGTGATGCTGTTTCACGAAACCGGCAACGGCGTCTTGGTGGCGTCCAACGCCTTCACCAGCATGCGCGGCGACCGCGCCGCCAACGAGGCCATGCGCGAGATCTGCGCCACGCTCGCCGATCCCGCACCGCAAGCTGGGTAGTGGTTAGTGCATCGGTGGACGATTGGAAGTCGCCCCCCAAAATGGCCACGGGAAAAAACGACCTCGCGAACGCGCTTGCTGCCGCTTTGGGGGGCGGACTCGAAGTTTGAGGCTCTCAAGTTCGGCATTGAGTCGAGCGTTCGCTTCAAGAAGGCGAACTCGATCCTGTTTGAGGTCCGCAATTTCTTGACCCTGAACGGCCGAGCTTTCTCTTGTGGTCAGCAGTGCTTGGCGCTCTGCACCCGCGCTTCTAGAGAGTTGGTCGACTTCGCTCTCAAGCCGTTCGACGCTACTCATCCACCAAGCAATGTCCGCTTCTGCTTCGAAAACCTCGCCTTGAGCAGCATTTAGGAGGCGTGCGATCTCTTGATCGGCCCCGTCGTTTTGCTGGGCAGCCCGCAAGAGAGTCGCTTCAAAGGCCTGCCGAGGCGTTCCATAACTTGGGTCAACGCCAAAGAGCGTCGCGACAAGTTTCGTCGCGTTTCTATAGGCTGAGCTTGCGCCGGCTGCTCGATAATCATCGCATGTTGGCATACTGAATCCGCTCCAGGATTGGCAGTACGCAAGCTAAGCGTGGCGAAATCGCGGCTAGCGGCGTCTACTCCGCCGCCACCGCCAACCCGCGTTTCGCCAGGCGGTCGAAATCCATCAGCTCGTTCACCAGGCCCTCGAGCTCGGCGAACGGCACCATGTTCGGGCCATCGCTCGGTGCGTTGTCGGGATCGGGGTGCGCTTCCATGAACACTGCGGCGACGCCGATGGAAACCGCCGCGCGCGCCAGCACCGGCACGAACTGACGTTCGCCGCCCGAGGTATCGCCGCGTCCGCCCGGCTGTTGCACTGAGTGCGTGGCGTCGAACACCACCGGCGCGCCGAAGCTTTTCAGAATCGGCAGCGCGCGCATGTCGGAGACGAGCGTGTTGTAGCCGAAGCTTGCGCCGCGCTCGCACGCCATCACGTTCGGATTGCCGCTGCCGGTGATCTTGGCGATCACGTTCTTCATATCCCAGGGCGCGAGGAACTGGCCCTTCTTCACGTTGATCGGCTTGCCGGTCTGCGCCGCCGCCACAAGCAGATCGGTCTGCCGGCACAAGAACGCCGGGATCTGCAGCACGTCGACCACCTCGGCCACGTCCGCGCATTGCTCCGGCAAGTGCACGTCGGTGATCACTGGGATGCCAAGTTTGGTGCGGATCTCTTCAAAGATCGGCCCGGCGATCGAGAGCCCGGCGCCGCGCTGCGTGGTGAGGCTCGAGCGATTGGCCTTGTCGAAACTGGTTTTGTAGATGAAGCCGGCGCCAGCGCGCTGAAACACGCCGCGCAGGAATTCCGCCGTCTCCAGCGCGTGTCCACGGCTTTCGAGCTGACACGGCCCGCAGATGAAGGTGAGCGGCAAATGGTTGCCGATTTCGAGCGGCGTGCTTTCCACGCGCGAAATCCGGATCACCGGAGCAGGGCTGGTCATGGTCGTCCTCTGTGTGAGCCCTGACACATAGGCCCCCGCCGCCCCCGCCTCAACCCGCCGCGCCGTACAGGTTTCAGCCCCCAGCCTTGCGCGCGCGGGCGCCTCGGGCCAGAACGCGGCGCCACTCGGCGGGGGCCGCCATTTTTTCCGATCCGATCCTCACCAATCCGTACTTTTACGCCGCCGCGATCCCGGCGGTGATCCTGGTGGGCTTGGGCAAAGGCGGCTTCTCCGGCTTGGGCGCGCTGTGTGTGCCGGTGATGGCGCTCGCCATCTCTCCGGTGCAGGCTGCTGCGATCCTGCTGCCCATCCTGATGGTGCAGGATCTGGTCACCACCTGGATGTTTCGCGGCCTCTGGAACCTGCGCCAAGTCGGCATTCTGATTTCGGGTGGCATTGTTGGCGTGTTCGCCGGCTACGCGCTGGCCGCCAGCGTCTCCGTCGCCGCCATCGAGTTGGCGCTCGGTTTCATCTGCATTCTGTTCGGTTTGCATCGGCTTTGGGTGGAACGCGGCGGCGAGTTCGCGGCCGTGACATTCCCGGCCTGGGTCGGCGTCGTCGCCGGCGCCGCTGGCGGTTTCACCAGCCAGCTCGCCCATGCAGGCGGGCCGCCCATCCAGATGTACTTCACCCCGCAGCGCGTCGACCGCGACATGTTCCTCGGCACCACCACTTTGTTCTTCACGTTGCTGAACTGGGTGAAGGTGCCGGCCTACGCAGCGCTCGGCCAGCTGACGCCTGCCAACCTCTCCATCGCCGCCGTCTTGTTGCCGCTCGCCATCGTCTCAACTTGGATCGGCGCGCGCTTGGCGCGTTCGATCGCCAGCGCGCGTTTCTTCCGCATCATCTACGCGATCATGATCGTGCTCGGTTTGAAGCTCTGCTGGGACGGCGCGGCCAGCCTCGCTTAATCGGCCTGCGCGCCCATCATGGCCCAGCGTTCCTGCTGCTGCGACGCCGCGCGCGCAGCCAGCCAGGTGCGCAGTTTTTCAGCGCTGGCGTTCTTGCGCGCGCGTGTGGGCCAAGCCAGCCAGTACGAAAAATCGTCACCGACATTGATGTCGAACGGCATCACCAATTTACCCGCGCGCAATTCATCCACCGCAAGCCAATGACGCGCCAGCGCCACGCCGTCGCCTTGCATCGCCGCGCGCAACAGCAGCGGCGAGTCATCGTAGGAGGGGCCGGTGCTAGGCTCAGACCAATCAAGCCCCGCAGCGCGGAACCAACGCACCCACGGCGTCCACACATTGCGCAGCAGCGTCGCCCGCGCGAGATCGGCCGGCGCTTTTAAGCCGATGCGCTTGGCGTAAGCCGGCGTGCACACCGGCGTCAGCGCTTCGTCGAACAATTTGCTTGTGTTCAAGCCCGGCCAGCCGCCCGCGCCGAGGCGCACGCCGAGATCGATGCCGTCGGCCTTATAGTCCGAGAGCGCCTCGCTGACGCGCAGCTCCACATCGATCTGCGGATTCTCAACGCGAAACTCGGACAAGCGCGCGAACAGCCACGTCGACGCCATGCTCGGCACCGCCGTCAGCACCACGCGCTGGTTTGCACTCGCCGCCGCGCCCGTACGCGGCTTCTCGAACGCTTGCTCCAGCAGTGACAAGCCCTGACGAATGCGCGGCGCCAATTCCGCTCCGGCATTGGTCAACACCATGGTGTTGCCGACGCGCCGAAACAGCTGACGGCCAAGCTGCAACTCAAGCTCGCGAATGCGATGGCTCACCGCGCCATGCGTCAGCCCAAGCTCGTGCGCCGCCTTCGAATACGAACTGAGCCGCCCCGCAGCCTCGAAAGCGCGCAAGGTCTGCAGCGATGGAATCTGGGTCGCCACGCGCCCCTCCGCACATGTGAAATCCGCTCACATCCAAGTCGTGCAGGCGTCGTTCGTGTTCAAGGGGGCGGGGGCTTATCTCTTGCCTGCGCCGGCGAGAAACCTCCCCAAGAGCCGGCCAGAACTGGAGAATTCGCCATGTATATCAAGGAGCTCGATTACGGCACGCCGCTCGTCCGCAAGACTGCCGCGATCCTCGCCAGCGCCGCGCTTTTGAGCCTCGTCGTCGTGCCCTTGCTTGCCATCGGCATGCAGATTGTCGGCTGACCCACCCCGGACCAGCCGACCCTGGCGGGGCCGCCTTCGCCCCAAGTACCCGAGCGGTCCCGCCCTTTTTTCCTAAGCCGACACCCGCGGCGCCGCAGCAGCGGCAGCGCGCCGCGCCAGCAGCGAGCGCACCAGCTGGATCGCCAGCACCAGCGCCACCATGCCCAGCGCCGCCAACGGCAAGATCTCGCGCGCACGCTCGCCCATCGCGGCCCCCGCCGCGTGGAACAAGCCGAACATGAGCCCGGCATACAAAATGCCCGACGCGACCACGAAGAGCGCGAAGCGCGGAAACGGCGCTCGGAACACGCCGCACGCCAGATAGAGCGGGATGCGCGTGCCCGGCACGAAGCGCGCAATCAGCAGCGTCATGCCCAACCGCCGCACCACCTTTTCGCGCAGCGACGCGACGTCAGGCCGCTCTGCGGCGCGGCGCGTCCATGCGAAAGCGTGCGCGGCCCGTCCGGCCCAGTACTTCCAAAGGTCGCTGCAACTCAGCCCCAGAACCAGCACGACGAACGCCGCCACCGGGTCCGCGCCCGATAGCGAGGCTGAGGCCGCGCCCACCACCGCCGCGTCCTCCTGGACGAACGGCGCCAGGAAGATCAGCAGATAGATCCCCCAGTGCATGGAGGTGAGAAACCCCGCCCAATCCATCACCCGTGCGCCACTCCGTCCCGCCGCGCGCCACAAGTACGTGCCAGCGCAAAGATGACAAGCCCGCCGCCGCATGCGAACAGGCGGGCATGAGCCAGCTCGACCCCGCCGCCGCCATCGTCGCCGGCCAGGAGACCATCCGCGCCGAGGCGCGTGCGCTCGATCAGCTCGCCGCTGCTTTGGGTGGGGCGCTGTCGGAGCCGTTCGCGCATGCAGCGACGCTGCTCACAAGCACGAAGGGCCGCGTGATCGTCTCCGGGATGGGCAAATCGGGCCACATCGCCCGCAAGATCGCCGCCACTCTCGCCAGCACCGGCACGCCAGCGCAGTTCGTCCATCCCGCCGAAGCCAGCCACGGCGATCTCGGCATGATCGTCGAAGCCGATTGCCTGCTGGCGATCTCGCGCTCGGGCGAAACGGCGGAATTGTCTGACCTGCTGCACCATTGCCGCCGTCTCGGCGTGCCGATCATCGGCATGACGTTCAAACCAACCTCGTCGCTCGCGCGCGCCAGCACCGCGGCTTTGGTCATGCCCGATTGCGGCGAAGCCAGTGAAGATGCGCCCGCGCCGACCATCTCCACCACCATGTGCCTCGCGCTCGGCGACGCGCTGTCGGTGGCGCTCCTAAAAGCGCGCGGTTTCACCGCTGACCATTTCGGCGCCATCCATCCGGGCGGCAAACTCGGCGCAGCCTTGAAGCGCGTGCGCGATCTGATGCGCGTCGGCCAAAGCGATCCGCTGATCGCACCCAGCACGTCCGTCGCGGATACGCTGAAAGCTATGAGCGCCGGCGGCATCGGCGCTGCAGGCGTGATCGAGAACGGCAAACTGATCGGCATCGTCACCGACGGCGATCTGCGCCGCAAACTCACGCCCGACATGTTCGCTCGCGATGCACGCGCCTTGATGACCGCGAACCCGCAAACCATCGCGCCCGACGCACCCATCGCCGACGCCATCGCCATCATGAATTCCAAGCGCATCACCATCCTGTTCGCCGTCGAAGACGGCGCGCCGGTCGGCGTCGTGCACATGCACGATCTGCTGGCGGCAGGGGTGCGGTGAGCGCCTTAGATCATCACACCCGTCATTCCGCGATCCCGGAATGACGGGATTGAGTAGGACCGACTTGATGAAGCTTCTTGCGAACATTGCTTTTGCCGCTGCGCTGCTGTCGGCAGCTCCCGTTTACGCGCAGGCGCAAAGCGCTTTCTCGCCCAGCACAGAGGCCGCAATCCAATCGACGCTCCCGCGCATGATCGCCTGGCGCCGTGACTTCCACCAGAACCCCGAGCTCTCCTACGAAGAGGTGCGCACCGCGCGCGTCGTCGCGGCGCATTTGCGCTCGTTGCGGATGGAGGTGCGCACGGGCGTCGCGGTGACGGGCGTTGTCGGTGTGCTGCGCGGCGGCCGGCCTGGCCCGGCGATTGCGCTCCGTGCTGACATGGACGCACTGCCGGTGACGGAAGAGGGCGATCTGCCGTTCCGCTCGCGCGCGCGCGGAACCTACAACGGTCAAGCTGTCGGCATCATGCACGCGTGCGGGCATGACAGCCACGTCGCCATCCTGATGGCCACAGCCAGCGTGCTCGCGGCGCGGCGCGAAGAAATCGCCGGCACCATCATTTTCGTGTTTCAGCCTTCGGAAGAGGGCGCGCCTCCCGGCGGCATGGGCGGCGCGCGCCGCATGCTAGCGGAGAACGTGTTCGGCGATCTGCGCCCCGAAGCGATCTACGGCCTGCACGCTTGGCCCGCCGCCAGCGGCACCGTGACGATGATCCCCGGCCCGATGATGGCCGGCTCCGATCGCATCGACATCACCGTCACCGGCAGCCAAACCCACGGCGCGCAACCGCACGCCGGCATCGATCCGATCGTCGTCTCGTCGCAAATCATCAACGCGCTGCAAACAATCCCGTCGCGCCAAATGGACGCCGTGCGCTCTCCCGTGATCGTCACCATCGGCGTGATCCAAGGCGGCGTGCGCTACAACATCATCCCGCAAACCGTGCAGATGCAGGGCACCATCCGCTATCTCAATCCGGAGACGCGCGAAGATCTCTACAACCGCATCCGCCGCACCATCAGCGAAACCGCCGCCGCGTCCGGCGCCACGGTGGAAGTGTCGATCGCCGAGAACGCGATCCCCACCGTCAACCCGCCGGAATTGTTGGCGCGCGCACGCACTGCCGCCATCGGCGCGCTGGGCGAGGAGCACGTTTTGGGTGGCTATCCAGTAATGCCGGCCGAAGATTTTGCCTACTTCCAGCAAGCGGTGCCGGGCGTGTTCTTCTTCTACGGCGTCAATCCGCCCGGCGTGACGCAGGCGCAGGCTGCGCCCAACCACAATCCGCGCTTCTTCGTGCACGAGCCTGCGATGGAAACCGGCTTGCGCGCGATGCTCGCCATCGCGCTCGACCGCGTCGGCGCCGCCAACTGATGGGCGCCGACCTCTCGCGCCGCGCCTTGTTCGCGGCGCCAGCGCTGGCGGGATGCGCGACCACGCTGGAGGCGCTGCCGCAGATCACGCCCCCGCAGGGCGTCACGCCAGAAGCATTGGCAAGCGACGCGGCCTATTGGGCGCGCGTCGCCGCGCTGTACGATCAGCCCGAAGGTTTCCTGCAGCTCGAGAACGGCTATTGGGGCGTGATGACGCGCCCTGTGCGCGAAGCGTTCACGCGGCATACGGCGATGGCCAACGAGCAGGGCGCTTTCTACGCGCGCCGGCAATGGGAAACCGATCTCGGCGGACTGCGCGATCAGCTCGCCGCAATGCTTGGCGCTGCGCCCGAAGAAGTAGCGCTCACCCGCAACGCCACCGAAGCCTTGTTCAGTTTGATCGGCGGTTACAACAAGCTGCGCCCCGGCGACGCGGTGCTCTACGCCGATCTCGATTACGACAGCGCCATTGACGGAATGGAATGGCTGCGCCTGCGTCGCGGCGTGGACGTCATCAAGATCGATCTGCCCCACCCGGCGACACGACAAGACATCATCGATGCCTATGAGGCGGCCTTCATTGCCAATCCACGTGTGCGCATGGCGCTGCTGACGCATGTCAGCCACCGCACCGGCCTCGTACCGCCAATCGCCGACATCATCGCCGTCGCGCGCCGCCACAATGTCGATTGCATCGTCGATTCCGCCCATGCGCTCGGCCAGCTCGACTTCACGCCCGCCGGCCTCGGAATCGAGTTCGCGGCGTTCAACCTGCACAAATGGATCGGCGCGCCCATCGGCGTCGGCGCCATGTACATCCGCCGCGATCGCATCGCCGATATCGATCCCTACATGACAGCCCGCGCCAGTGACCGCATCGGCGCGCGCGTCCACACCGGCACCACCAATTTCGGCGCCTTCCTGGCCGCGCGCGACGCGCTCGCGCTGCATGCCGAAATCGGCGCCGCCAACAAGCAGGCGCGCCTGCGCCGTTTGCGCAATCTCTGGGCCGAGCGCGTACGTGCGCACCCTGGCATCGATGTGATGGTGCCGAGCGATCCCGCGCTCGCCAGCGCGATCTGCTCGTTCCGCTTGCGCGGTCGCGCCAGCGACGAGGAAAACCGCGCGCTTGCCGCGCGTTTGTACGACGAATTCCGCGTTTTCACCGTGGTCCGCACCGGCACGGCCACCGGCGCGTGCATCCGCGTGACGCCCGCGCTCTACACCGCCGAAAGCGAAGTCATCGGCTTTGCTGAAATCCTAGAGCGGATCGCCGCCGAGCAATGATCATTCGCCCGGATGATAGCGCCGCACCGCCGCTGCTGAAACTTGCGCGCGCGTGGTCGGCGCGTCCTTGAAATCGCCGCGCGCGTAAAGCGGCGCCTGGTCGAAATAGTGCGCCGATTCCGGGCGCCCGCTTTGGCCGAAATAGACGATCGAGCGCGCCTGCGGTTCGGCAGCAAACTCCACCACGCTCACATACGAATTGCCCATCACACCGTAAGCGCGTCCGCGCTCGTTCGGCGCGCCGGTGTAGAAGTTAAACACCACGCCAACCCAGCCCGGCCCACCCCGCACCGGCAAGCTCAGCGCGCCATCATCCGGAGCCTGCGCACCGTTCCAATGACGCCGCTGCAACCGGTTCGCTTCGCCCCACGGCAGACGCCAATCGCCGTGCGCGCGTTCAAGCTCGGCGCGTGTGTCGTCCAACAGCGCCAGCCGCGCCGCGCCATCGGTCGGCATGCGCGCCCGCCGCATCTTGATGTACCAGCGCACGAACACGGTCATCGCAACCGAGTCCGTCGCGCCAATTTGATCCCAAGCTTCCAGCGCTTGCATCACCGGCTCGACCCGCGCCGCGAGCGCCGGCTCCGCGCCCGCCATCGCCGCGCGCAATTCCGGGATTAAGCGCCGCGCCTCCCAGACGCGCGTGTCGGTGGCCGCTTCACTCCAATCCTCGAACGAGAAGAGGCGCTTGTTCTCCAAAATATCGCGCGAGACGCGTGCGCGCGGATTGAACTCCTCCGGGCCGATCATGTAGCGCGGGAAATCCGCCTCGCGTGGATTGTCATCGCCAGAGGTGGTGACGAACGGGCTCGAATTGGTGTTCTGCACGAACCCGGACTCCGGGTTCAGCACCTGCGGCAGCTCTCGAAAGCGATGATAGCCTTGCCATTCCGTGCGCGGGTCGGCGCCATCGACCGGGCGCAGATAATCAAACCCCGCGCGTCGACGCGGCACCGCACCGTTGTAGGCGTAGAAAATGTTTCCATCCCGATCGGCATAGACGACGTTCATGTACGGCACCGCGCCGCGTTCCAGCGCGCGCCGGAACTGCGCGAAATTGCGCGCCTTGCTCATCGCATACCATTGATCGAACCAGCCGCCCTCGCGCAGCATCGACAAGCGGATCGAGAGCGGCTGCCCATCGAGGCTCGACACGATCGGCCCATGATGGGTGCGCCGCACCTGGAAGCTTTCGCGCGTCAGCGCGCCATCTGGCCCGCGCACGCCGATCTCGTGGCGCGTTTCATGCGCAGTGCGCCAGCCGCGCCCGTAGCGATACGCCAGCGGCCGCGCCGGATCGTCGAAATGTTCGATGTATAGATCGCCAATGTCGGGGTAATTGTCGGTGTGGGCCCAGCCCAGCGCCTCGGAATGTCCCATGTACGGGAACGGAAACCCGTAGCGGCCGACGCCGGAAAAATTCCAGCCTTCGCCACTGATCAGATGCGCCTCGTAATATTGCGCGACGCCGTAAAAGCCGATGTGCGGGTTGATCAGCAACATCGCCGCGCCCGACGTGCTGCGCGAGGGCGCGATCGCCCACGCATTCGAGCCCTGCGGTCGCTCCGGCGGCGCGGGTGTGACGACCGGGCGATAATTCGCCGTGTCGAGCCCCGCATAACCGACGAATTCCAGCAGATGATATTTGTAGCGGATCAGCGCCAACGGAAACCACGACTCGAACCGCGTGAGCAAAGCGTGTGGTTCTTCAGGGTGGCGCGCGACGTAATAGTTCAACCCCGCCGCGTAAGCATCGTAGAGCCGCCGCATCCGCGCTGGCGTGCGCGCGTATTCCGCTTGCGCCAACGCGACAATGTCCAGCGCCGCAACCATCTGGTCGTCGAGCAGGGCGGGGCGCCCATGCACTTCCGCCGCGCGCCCGAGAGCGCGGATGAAATTGTCTTCAAGGTGCGGGAAATTATCCTCCGCCTGCGCATAGCCCAGCGCGAACACGACGCTGGCGTCGGTCGGCCCTTCGATATGCGGCACGCCGTAGCTGTCGCGCTGGATCATCACGGTGCGCGCCATCGCATCGGCATCGATCTCGGCGCGCGCCGCGCCCGCCATCGCCCACCATGCTGTCGCCAGAATTACGCTGCGCGCGATTTTTCCCGCTGCACTCATTCGTCATCCCCAAGCGCGCCAGCAGCACCCGAGAACCGCGCGCCGTGCAACCCACTTTTGCTTGACTTGACGCGGGGGCCGGCGCCCTATGCCCGGCGGTTCTAACCCTCGGTTAGGGCTGGATGTCCGTCGCATGTTGCGACGCGACCCCGCGAGAAAGAGGCGACCAGACGAGGAGCGTGACGATGGCCACCGGCGTCGTGAAATGGTTCAACATGGCGAAGGGCTTCGGCTTTATCGCGCCTGACGAAGGCGGCGCCGATGTGTTCGTCCACGTGAGCGCGGTGCAGCGCTCGGGCCTGCAGGGGCTGCGCGAAGGCCAAGCGGTGTCGTTCGAGATCGAAACCGACCCGCGCAAGAACAAGCCCTCGGCGGTGAACATCAAGCCGGTCTAAGCCTGTTTCGCACTTGAAGTTTTCGTCGCCGCGCGGTTACTCCGTGCGGCGATTTTGTTTTTCCGACCCGTTCTGGCGCGCCCGCGTCGCGCCAAGGAGTTCTCCCCATGACCGCCCCGTTCCGCCTCTATGGCGCGGAGCTTTCGCCGTACTCGGTGAAGGTCCGCTCGTACCTCCGCTTCAAGGGCCTCGAATTCCAGTGGCTTGAGCGCACCAACGCACGGCTCGAGGAATTCTCGCGCTACGCCAAGCTGCCGCTGGCGCCGATCCTGGTCGATGCCGAAGACAACGCGTTGCAGGATTCCACGCCGATGATCGAGGCGCTGGAGCGTGACTATCCCGAACCTTCAATTCAGCCCGCCGATCCGGCGCTCGGCTTCGTTGCGGCGCTGCTGGAAGACTACGCCGACGAATGGCTCAACAAAGCCATGTTCCATTATCGCTGGAGCTATCCTGAAAACCAGGACAGCGCGGCCAAACGTCTGGTCGACATGCTGTTCGAAGGCGCACCCGCCCCTGATGGTGTCGAAGACGCGGTCAAGACGCGCATGATCGGCCGGCTGCACCATGTCGGCTCTTCGCCAGACACCGCACCGGTGATCGAAGGCTCGTTCACGCGCGTGCTGGCGCTGTTCGAGCGCATGCTCTCCAACCGCCCGTATCTGTTCGGCGCGCGCCCGTCGCTCGCCGATTTCGGCATCGCCGGGCAGCTGAGCCAATTGCTGTCCGATCCGTCGCCCGGCGCCATCATCCGCGCACAGGCGCCGAAGGTCGCCGCGTGGCTGAAGCGCATGGACAATCCCAGCGCCGAAGGCGAGTTCGCATCCTTCGACGCGCTCAAGGACGATCTGGCCGAATTGCTGCGCGACGAGGTTGCCGCCGGGTATCTGGTTTGGATGGCCGCCAACGCGCAGGCCGTGCGCAACGACGCCAGCGGCGTCAGCGCCGAGATCGCCGGGCAGACCTTTACGCAAAAGCCTCAGCGTTACGCCGCCAAGGCGCTGGCCGAACTGCGCCACAAGCGCGCCGCTTTGGCCGACAACGAAGCGCTCGCCGCGTTGCTCGGCGAAACCGGGATCGACGCGTTCTTCGGTGTGCAGTCGAACGTTGATGCGGAAGAGCCGGAGTCCGACGAGGACGAAGGCGACGACAGCGAGGACTAAGCGACCGCTTTCGTCCGCGTCTCAGTCAACAGCGCCGGCAGCGTCAGCGTATACGTCGTGCCTTCGTTGGCGCTGCTGCGCACGTCGATGCCGCCGTGCAGCAATTCCATCAGCTTGCGCGTGATCGACATGCCAAACCCGGCGCCGTGTCGGCTCGCGCCGGCTTCGGCCTGAGCGAACGGCTCGAACATATGCGCAAGCTGCGCGTCGCTCAGCGCCTGGCCGCCGTGACAGACGACGAAGTGAAGTTGATCGCCCTGCAAGCTCCGCACGCGGCGCGCGCTCAGCTTGATCTCGTCGCCGTCCGCGAAATGCCGGGCACTCGAAATCACATTGACCAAGCACTGCCGCAACCGTGTCTGATCGGAATAGGCGAACCCGAGGCCGTCAGGAATATCCAACGCCAGCGCCGCCCCACGTTCCGTCGACGACGCCCGCAGCACCTCGTCCAGCATCTCGTCCACGTCGAATGCGTGCGGTTTCATTTCGAGTCGGCCTGCTTCGATCTTGGAGAGATCGAACACCTCGTTGATCAAGCCGAGCAGGTGGCGCGCGGCATCGGTGATGTGGGCGAGGTCAGCGCGGGCACTGTCGGTTCTACCGTCGGCGAGATCTTCTTCGATCAGCTCGGAATAGCCGATCACCGCATCGAGCGGCGCGCGCAATTCGTGGCTGATATTGGCGAGGAAGTCCGATTTCATCCGGTTGGCTGCGGCTTCCGCGTCGCGCTGCGATTGCGCGTCATCGGCGCGCAACGCCGCGTCGCGGGATCGGCGCGCCAATGCGTTGTAAGCTTCCGTCAGCCGGCTGATTTCGTCCTTGAACTTGGCTTCATCGGCAAGCGGCGCGGGTTCGCCCGTTTGCGCATCGAAGTGCCGCTCGAGCCGGTTCAAGCGCAACGTCACCGCCGAACGCAGCGCCAGCCACAGCAGTCCCAGCAGCAAAGCCGACATCACTGCAATCAGCGCCAACGCGACCGCCACCGCCCGTTGCCCAAGCGCAGCAATATCGCGTGGCTGCCGCGCCGTGGCCGCACCGGTCAGGTTTCCCTCGGAATCGCGCAGCGCGATCAGCGATAGCAATGCGCGGCTCGTGCGCCACGTCATCGCATCGTCGGTCTGCAGCGCCGCCATGTGGGCGCTATTGGCATGATCTATCTGCTCTAGCTTGATCTCGAACTGAATCTGTTCGCTGAGCGCGGCTTCCGACAGCCGCTTGGCGATGAGGAACACGCCGCGTCGTTCGCCGCCACCGTCCGAGCGCGTGATCGGCGCGGCTGCGTAAACGGCGAAGCCAAAGCCTTCGAGCCAGGCGACGCCCGTCGCCGGTTCGCGCGTCGCGTTCACCCGCTGCGTCAGCGCGGCGAGCGTGGTCGCGGCGCCGCGATCTACGGCGGCGCTGCCGCGCGCCGCACCGCCACGCGTCCAATGTATGCCATCGGCTGCGTTGGTGATCACCAAGATGTCGACGCCATATTCGGCGAACCACTCGTCGGAATAGTCGTCGACGTAATCCGGGTCGGCGCCGCCCACGAAGGAATAGCTATCGTCCCAATAGGCGTAGTCGGTGGCGCGTTGGCGCATGTCCTCGCGCAGCGCGGCGAGGTTGGCGAGCACCCGGTCGCGGTCGCGCTCGTGCGCGGCGGCTTCAAAGCGTTCGAACTCGGGGCGCACCGCGCGGTCGAGCACAATCGCGGCTCCGGCGAACAACGCCAGGAACGCAATTGCAAGCACCGCGATCGATTTGTGCGTAATCCGCACGAGCCCAAACCCCTCGGGCCGCACTGGATCGCGCGGCTTCTCGATCGGGCATTATGCTATAGAGGTCTTAAGATCGGCTCGCCGCGCGTGGTTAAGCGAATACGAACTGCACAACGAAAAGCGGCGCGCGGGGGAGGTCGCGCGCCGCTCTCGCGGCCTTTTCAGGCACAGGGCTCGCCGCGCGGCGCGGGGGGAGGGGGAGAACCGCGCGGCGAGGGGAAGCGGAGGTTAAGCCGCCTCTGTCTCGTCGTTGGCTGCCGCCGCTTCGACCACTTTCGGCTTGGTCTTCGCGGCGCCGCTGATCTGGATTTTGCGCGGCTTCAGAATCTCTGGCAGCTCACGCACCAGCTCGATCGTCAGCAGGCCGTTTTCCAGTTTCGCGCCGCCGACGCGGACGTGATCGGCAAGCCCGAACCGGCGCTCGAAATTACGCTCGGCAATGCCGCGATGCAGGAACTGGCGGCTGGATTCAGCCGGCGTCCGCGCGCCCGACACGGTCAGCGAGTTCTGCTTGAATTCGATGGAAAGCTCGCTCTCCGCAAAGCCCGCGACCGCCAATTCGATGCGGAAGGCGTCTTCGCCAACCTGCTCGATGTTGAACGGGGGATAGCCCGGCGCAGCGTCGAGACGCGAAGCTTGATCCATCAAGCTGGCGATCCGATCGAAGCCGACCAGGGTGCGATAGAGGGGGTTCAATTCGTTGGTGCTCATCGGTTTCATGCCCTTCTGAAGCGACACGTCTCTCCCGAAATTGGGAGGGAGCGGGGATGACGGCTTTGCCCCCGAAGGCGGCTTCCGTCGTCCTGGCGCGGCCTCGATTTGAGCGCCGCGCGGAGCCAAGATGGGGAGCGTTAAGGCGGCTTCAACCCCGCTGCCGTCGCCGATGTTTCGACAAAATCAACCCCGATCCGTTAGCTCCGCATCATGCATTGCACCCGCCGCCGCGCCGCTGCCCTGTTCGCCGCCGCACCGCTCGCCGCCTGCGGCCGGCGCGAAACGGCTGAGGACGCCGACGCCGCCCCGCGCGGCTCGCTGGCGTGGGCCGCCGCAGGCGATTGGCGCCTGGAGCCCGAACGCGACGCTGCGCGCCATCCCGTCGAGACGCTCGAATTCTGGGGCATCCAGCCCGACATGACGGTGCTGGAAATTCTGCCAGGGCTTGGCTGGTACACGGCAATTCTAGCGCCGTATCTCAGCGAAGGCGGCGGCCGTCTGATCGTCGCGAGCTTCGATCCGAACAATGGCAGCGTCGCTCAACGCGAAACCGTCGCCGCGTTCGAGGCGCGCTTCCTGCGTGATCCGCGTCGCTTCGGCCGCATCGATCGCGTCGTCGCGCCCACGCGCGATCGCGGCGCGCCGCTGGCGCGTGCGCAGAGCGTCGATCTCGCCATCCTCGCCAACAACACGCACACTTTGATGGCCGAAGGCGCCGCCGAGCGTGTGTTCTCCGGCGTCTATGAAGCGCTCAAACATGGCGGCGTGTTCGGCGTCGAACAGCATCGCGCGGCCTCCACCGGAGAGCCCGATCCGATCGCCCGCAGCGGCTATGTGCAGGAAGCGTACGTGAAGAAGCTGGCGCAGGAGGCCGGCTTCACCTTCGTCGCCGCCAGCGACATCAACGCCAACCCCCGCGACACGCGCGAGCATCCGTTCGGCGTCTGGACGCTGCCGCCAACCTTGCGCACATCGCCGCTCGGCCAGCCCGCCGACCCCGCCTTCGACTCCGCGCCGTACCAAGAGATCGGCGAAAGCGATCGGATGACGCTGAAATTCCGCAAGCCGATCCGTCCTTCCGCGACGGCGCCTGCTGATCTGCCGCCGCCGGCCAATCCGGGCGCCGGAACGGGCCCCAATTGATCCGCTGACGCCCGCGTCACTCTTGCGGGCGGCGCGCGGCTGGTGTGTAAGGGGCGGACGATTTCTTGCCCCCCGGAGGACACCCCCATGACGTTCGATGACATCTACACCCGCTTCTCGAGCGCTGGCGTGACCGTCCCCGGCAAGAAGGTGAAGTTCGACTTCGGCGACGAAGGCAAGATCTTCCTCGATGGCGGCGCCAACACCGTCAGCAAAGACGACGCTGCCGCCGACACCACCTTGAAACTCAAGCTCGCCGATTTCATCGACATGGCCGAAGGCCGTCTCGATCCGACCGCCGCCTTCATGCAAGGCAAGCTGCGCGTCGAAGGCGACATGGGCGTCGCCATGCAGCTGCAAGGCGTCATGGCCAAGTTGCGCGGCTAAGCCACACATGGCGTTCGTCCGTGTTCCCGGCAACGACGTTCCCGAGGGCGCGGAGGAGCATTGGTTCGAGGGCCGCGGCGGCGTGAAGATTCGCGTCTTGACCGCGCCCTCCACCCATGGCGCGCCGCGCGGCTCCATCATCGTCGCGCCAGGCCGCACCGAATTCATCGAAAAGTATTTCGAGGTGCTGCGCGAGCTGCAATCGCGCGGCTTCAACGTGTTCTGCATCGATTGGCGCGGGCAGGGCCTCTCCGGCCGCGAAACCGGCAACCCGCTCAAGGGCCATTTCACCAGCTTCGACGATCCGGTAAACGATCTGGCGACCGCGTTGCGGCTGCTCACGCACAAGCTGCCACGCCCCCACATCGTGCTTGCGCACTCGATGGGCGGCGCGATTGCGCTGCGCGCGTTGCAGACGCGCCGCGTCGACGCTGAAGGCGCGGTGTTCTCCGCGCCGATGTGGGGCATCGCCAATCTTGGGCCGATGGCCAAGAAATACGTGCGCTTCATGAACTCGCTTGGCGCCGGCACGAATTTCGCGCCCAGCGTCGAGCAAAAATGGAAGCGCGAAAACTTCAAGCGCAACCCGGTGACACACGACAAAGAGCGCCACGCCCGCGGCCAAGGCCTGATCGCGGAAGAGCCGCGCTTGGCGTTGACGGGCCCGACCATCGGCTGGGTCGCCGCCGCCGCCGACATGTGCGAGAGCTTCCAAAGCCAAGCCGGCCTCGCGCACATCCGCATTCCGGTGCTGGTGCTCACCGCGCAACAGGAATTGCTGGTCGACAACGCCAGCCACGATAGCGTCGGCGCGCTGCTGCCGAACCTGACGCACGTCACCATCGCCGGGGCCAAGCACGAAATTCTGATGGAGCGCGACGACATCCGCGCGCAATTCTGGGCCGCCTTCGACGGCCTGGCGGATCAAGTCGCGCCAGCCGCGTAATCAACACAATCTTGGGAGGCCGACATGGCCAATGAAACCATCCTCGTCACCGGCGGCTCTGGCTTCATCGGCATGCATTGCATCCTGCAAGCGCTGGCCGCCGGCTACACTGTCCGCACCAGCGTGCGCTCGCTGTCGCGCGAAGCGGAAGTGCGCGCCACGTTGCAAGGCGCAGGCGGCGTCAATCTCGATAAGCTGAGTTTCTATGCTGCGGACCTGACCAACGATGCCGGCTGGGCCAACGCGATCGCTGGCTGCGAATATGTGCTGCACGTCGCCTCGCCATTTCCGCCTGCCGCGCCGAAGGACGAAAACGAACTGATCGTGCCGGCGCGCGACGGCGCACTGCGCGTTCTCAAGGCTGCGCGCGATGCCAGCGTGAAGCGCGTCGTGCTCACCTCCTCCTACGCGGCGATCGGCTATGGCAAGAAAACAACCGGCCACGTCGATACCGAAGCCGATTGGACAGATCCCAATAGCCCGGACGTGCGCGCCTACGTGAAATCGAAAACCATCGCCGAGCGCGCGGCTTGGGATTTCATCGCCCGCGAGGGCGGAGCGCTTGAGCTCTCTGTCGTCAATCCGGTCGGCGTGTTCGGCCCCGTGCTCGGCGCCGATTATTCCACCTCGATCCTGGTCATCCAGCGTTTGATGGATGGCGCCATGCCGGGCTGTCCGCGCTTGGCGTTCGGCATCGTCGACGTCCGCGACGTCGCCGATCTGCACCTGCGTGCGATGGTCAATCCCGCCGCCAAGGGCGAGCGCTTCCTCGCTGTCGCCGGCGATTTCTTTTGGATTTCCGACATCGCGAAAGTTCTCAAGGCCCGCATGGGCGCCGCCGCCGCGCGGGTGCCGACCAAAGAGCTTCCCACCTGGCTCGTGCGTCTCGCCGCGCTCGGCGATCCCGCCATCGCCCAAGTCGTGCCGGACCTCGGCAAGGCCAAGAACGGCAGCAACGAAAAGGCCCGCCGCTTGCTCGGCTGGGCCCCGCGCTCCAACGAAGAGGCCATCGTCGCCACCGCCGAAAGCATGCTCAAACTGAAGCTGCTCAAAGCGGCGTGATGTCGAAATCGCGCACGTTGCCGCGACATGGGGACGTGAGGGCGCGTGTGGCGCGCTGAGCGGAGATGCGACGATGCAGCAATATATGCTTTTGATCTATGGCGAGGAATCGGCCTGGGGCGCGCTGTCGCCGGAGAAGATGTCCGAGGAAATGGGCGCCTATTTCGCCTTCACCGAAGCGCTCGCCAAATCCGGCAAGCTGAAAAGCGGCGATGAATTGCAGCCGGTCGCCACCGCCAAAACCATCAGCGTGTCCGGCGGCAAGCAACACGTCGTCGACGGCCCCTTCGCTGACACCAAAGAATCCCTCGGCGGCTATTATTTGCTGGAAGCCGAAAGCATCGAGGAAGCGCTCAGCTGGGCCGCCAAATGCCCCGGCGCGCGCTATGGCCGCATCGAGGTGCGCCCGGTGGTCATGCGTTAGAGCTTTTGTCGAAATCTCTCGGGGCGCGGCGACACCGTCCGCGGACGCTGTCGTCCGCGTCCTGGGAGTTGGAGCAAGCCATGCGCTTTATGCTTTTGATCTACAGCGCGCCGACAAAGTGGGTCGGCCTCGCGCCGGAGCAGGTGGACGAGGTGCTCGGCGCCTATCGCGCCTTCAGCCAAGCGCTCGCGGCGGAGGGCAAACTGGTCAGCGCCGATGAACTGGCGCCGCCCAACCGCGCCCGCAGCGTCACTCGCCGCAACGGCGCCAAGTCGGTGGTCGACGGCCCCTATGTCGACACCAAGGAAGCGCTTGGCGGCTATTATTTGATCGAGGTCGCTGACGAGGCCGAGGCTTTGGCCTGGGCCGCGAAATGTCCGGGCGCCGCGTATGGCGGCATCGAGGTTCGGCCTATGATGGCGCGGTGAGCCCGCAACAGACAGCAGAGCGCGTCGCGCGCGAGAGTTACGGGCGCTTGCTCGCGTTGCTCGCCGCGCGCACGCGCAACCTCGCCGCCGCGGAAGATGCGCTGGCTGACGCGTTCGCCGCCGCTTTGTCGGCGTGGCCGAAAGTCGGTGTGCCGGATAAGCCCGAAGCGTGGCTGTTCGCGGCCGCGCGCCGCAAACTGATCGACGCCGCCCGCCGCGCGCAAACCGCCCACGCCGCGCAAGATGCGTTGCTGCTCTCCATCGAGGAGCTCGACGCCATCGGCAGCGCCGACGCGCCCGACCGCCGCTTGGGCCTCATGTTCGCCTGCGCGCACCCCGACATCGAACCCAGCGTGCGCACGCCCTTGATGCTGCAAGCAGTGCTCGGCTTCTCCGCCGAACGCATCGCCGCAGCGTTCCTGGTCGAGCCCACTGCGATGGGCCAGCGCCTGGTGCGCGCCAAGAAAAAGATCCGCGACGCCGCCATCCCGTTCGATGTGCCCGCGCCCGCCGAATGGCCGACGCGCATGAGCGCCGTGCTCGACGCCATCTACGCCGCATTCGGCGTGGGCTGGAGTGATCCGCTCGGCGCCGATCCCGAGCGCAAAGGTCTCACCGAGGAAGCGATCTGGCTCGGCCGCGTGCTCGTCGGCCAGGCGCCGGAGGAGCCCGAGGCGCTCGGCCTGTTGGCGCTGATGCTGCACCTCGACGCGCGCCGCCCCGCGCGCCGCGTCGCGGGCCGCTATGTGCCGCTTGAGCAGCAGGACATCACGTTGTGGCGGCGTGATCTCATCGGCGAAGCGGAGACGTTGCTGCGTTTGGCCGGCAATCACGCGCGCGCCGGGCGCTACCAGTACGAAGCGGCGATCCAATCCGCGCACGCCGGCCGCGCCTTTCGCGGACAATCCGATTGGCCCGCCATCACCTTGCTCTACGGCGCGCTTGCCGATCTCACCGGTTCGCCGGTCGCCAAGCTCAACCACGCCGCCGCGATCTCGCGCTGGGCCGGCGCGGGGGAGGGTTTGGCTGCGCTCGAGGCCATCGATGCGCCGGAGCTGCGCTCCTATCAGCCATTCTGGGCGCTGCGCGCCGATCTGCTTGCCCAACTTGGCCGCAGCAACGAAGCGCGCACCGCTTATGACGAAGCCATCGCCCGCGAACGCGATGGCGCTGTGATCCGGTTTCTGTCCGAGCGGCGCGCGGCTCTCACCTGAGCGCCGCGATCCGTGCCACACTGCGACTCGTGACCGATAGGAGCAGCAGCGTATGGGCGAACGATTTGAGCGCCACCGTCAGCCGTGGACGAGCGACGAGCTGCAAAAGCTGCACATGCTCGCGAAGAAGGGCATGTCGCTGAAGGCAATCGCCAAAGCGATCACGCGCAGCGAAGAATCCATCAAGGACCGCGCACGCCTCGACGGTTTGACAATCTCGAAATTGCGCTGAACCCCGCGCGCGTCAAACAACGCCGCTGCGTTCGACCGACGCGTACGCGTCCCGCGCGGCCACATACGCATTGTAGAGCGTCCGCAGCCGTGAACCCGGCTCACCGCTCGCACGCTCCTGGAAGCGCGCCATACCGGCATCGCGCTCACCCAGCACCGCGACGACTTCCGCCATCCAGGCTTTGTCGGCGGCGGACGACGCTTGCAGAAGGCTGAGTTTGCTCATCGCCCGTCAGCAGGCGCGCGTAGCGACTGCAATGCAAGCTCTAATCGCGCTGCGCCAACGAGATCAGTGCCCGCCCGTATGCGGCGCCGCGCTGTGATGCGCGCACGACACTGCGGGATTGAACGGCGTGAACACGCCGTTGGCGTTCTCGCGATAGATCCAGACGTGGCGATCGTAGTGCGGCGCGAAATTGTGCGCCTCATCGAGCGTCGTGCTCGGATCGTCGGACATGTGGTCGTAAGCAACGCCATGGAAACTCGGCGGCGCCGTGGCGCCCGTTGCGGTCCATGCCGCCTCAAACGCCAAATTCTCGACCGCCACCAATTGCATCGAACCGTCCGCCTGCGGTTCGTAGATCAACACGCCCGGCGTCAGGAAGTCGGTGTGGGTGCCGTCTCCATTCACGCGCGGCGAGGGCGGCGCCGTGACGCCCAACAGATCGGGGCGGAAATAGTGTACGCCCATCGCGCCGTCGCTCACCGGCCTGCCCATCATGTCGGCGGTTTCGCAGATGTTTGCCGGATCGCGGATGTAGCCTTCCGCCAGCGCCACGTTCACGTCCTGGAAGCGCTCGGTGGCGGTGCGGATTTCGGCCAAAGTCGGTTCACCCGGACCTGGCGTCGGCGCCGCTGCGCTCGGCGCTTGCGACGCGCGAGTGCACGCGGCCAAGCCAACCAGCAGCGTTGCGGCGACAAGCGTGGTTCTAAACGTGGACATGGTTTCCCCCTCGGCAAAACCTAAGACGGAAAACAATACCACCAACACCGGCAAGCGCTACGGAATACCGTGCTCCGACGGGTCTATTCCGGATAGGCGCGCGCCATTTCCCGACGCGCTGCATCCATCGCGCGCCGGAATTCCGGATCGCCGTGCAGCCGCGCGATGGCGCCGGCGGCGATCAAGCGCGCCGCATCGATGTCGCTCGGAAAATGGTAGCCGCAGATCACGCGGCTTTCGCCGAAATCGCGGCCGCGCTGCAAAATCGCGTCGGCACGCGCGGGCGCCAGTTCCGCCAGCACCAAAGCCAGCGCCCAGCCGCCGGCGCCGTGACCAGTCGGGTAGGAGCCGCTGACGTTCGTCCCCGGATCGTCGCACTGGATCACGCTGCGGTCCGCATAGGGCCGTGTGCGCGGATGCGCGTCCTTCGCCGCATTGATCGTCGGCCCGACGCCCGCCATCGCCGCAGCGATCGCCGCTGCCGTGCGCGGCAATTGCTCGCGCGTGAAGCCCGCGCCGAACACCGGCTGAAAGATGCGCCAGGCGTCGAATGTCTGGTCGGTGCTCGCCTGCGCCAAACGCTCGGCGCTCACCTGCGGGTGCATCGACAACCGATCCGCCGCATCACGTGGCGAGCCCACGGCAGGCGGCGGCCCCGCCAACGTCGCGCCATCGATAATCGGCGCACGCGCCGGCGTTTGTGCGAACGCTGGCGTCGCGAGTGCGAGCGCGGCGACGGCAAGTGCAAGTCTGAGCATCAACCCCATCCATTCCCAGGCGTCGCGCAGGCGGCGGTCCGCGACCCATAAACGCAAACCGCGCCAAGTGAAACGCCGCGCGTCGCTTTTCGGCGTCGCAGGCGTTGAAAGCCGCGATATCCCATGCCAACTTTGGCGTGCGTGGGGGCGCCAATGGCCGACTGCGACGTTTTCATTTCCTACAAGCGTGAGGAACGGCCGCGCGTCGAGATCGTCGCGCAGAAGCTGAAGGCGATCGGGCTGAAGGTCTGGTTCGATTCCAGCCTCGCCGCCGGCGCCAGTTTCGACGAGCAGATCGCCACCGCGCTCAAGGGCGCGAAAGCTGTGCTCGTGTGCTGGACGCCCGGTGCGATCGCATCGGAATGGGTGCGCGGCGAAGCGGCGATGGCGCACGGCGGCGGCAAGCTGGTCGCGACGTTTCTTGAGCCGACCGAATTGATCCCGCCCTTCAACCTCATCCACGCAGAGGATCTCTCGTCCTGGAGCGGCGAGGACGATCATGCCGGCTGGGCCAAGATCGTCGCGCGTGTCGCGTCGATGTCCGGTCAGCCCGCTTTGGTCGATTGGGCGAAGATGATGGGCGACGGCAATGCCGGCGCCATGCGCGCGTGGGTGGCGCAACAGCCCGCAGGCCCGCTGCGCAGCACCGCGCGGTTCTGGCTTTCCGAAATGCACGCGCAGCCGATCTTCCGCAGCGCCGGCGCTGCGCGTCAGCGCGAGAAGCCGCGCTCCGGCGGCGGCTTCATGGGCGTTGTGGTGTCGGTGCTGTTGATCGGCGCCGTCGCCGCCGGCGGTTATTATTTCTGGCAGCAAACACAAACGCCGCCGACACAAACCGCAACCGAGGATGCCGCCCCAAGCGCGCCAGGCCAGAGCGCAATCGTCGCGCCGCCGCCGGTGGAGACCGTGTCGCTCGCCGCCGGTTCAATTCTGCGCGTGCCCGCGGGATCGCTGGTCGATTTCGAGACCGGCGAAATCAGCGCCGCCGCCGGCGATCGCTACGATTTCGAAGTGACGTTCGAAGGCACGCGCTATTGGTGGCGAAGCCGCGGCGATGCCCGCATCCAAGAAGGCGCCTTCGGCGTCGCGCCGAACGCGCGTCAATGCGACGAGCTTGAAGCGCGTGACTATCTGCCGAATTCCATGGCGCCTTGGCACGCCAACCCGCGCTTCAAATGCTTCGTCACGGCCGCCGGCCATCGCGGTTATCTCGAGCACCGCGACGGCTACGACGACGGCGCGTCGGGGCTCACGTTCGCGCTGACCTTTTTCTAGCACAGCGCCTGTCGCTCAGCAGCGTCAATGTCGGGAACGCCGCTGTTCGCGCGTCCTAAGGGCGATCAACGGAGACATCGCCCATGACCATCTGCATCACCGCCTTCGAAGATTCGCCGGACCAAGGCGCAGGGTTAGCGCGCGACATGATCGTGCGCTGGGCTTTGGAGGAGGTGGGCCAAGCCTACGACGTGCGCCTTGTGCCGTGGGCGGACTTCAAAAAGCCGGAACACAAGAGGCGACAGCCGTTCGGCCAAATCCCGACGTACGAGGACGGCGATCTCACCCTGTTTGAATCAGGCGCGATCGTTCTGCACATAGCCGAACGTTTCCCCGGCCTGTTTCCAACCGACGCCAACGCCCGCGCCCGCGCGATCACCTGGGTGTTCGCCGCGGTAAGTTCGGTCGAACCGCTGATCGTGCAGCGCGAGGTGGTCGAGTATCTGGAGAACGACAAAGTCTGGGCCGGCGAGCGCATGGCGCTCGTCGAAGCGCGCATCCGCGACCGTTTGCGTGAGCTTTCCGCGCATCTCGGCGACGCAGACTGGCTCGACGGCGGCTTCAGCGCGGCCGACGTGCTGATGGTGCAGGCGTTGCGCCGGCTAGAAGGGCAGACACCGCTGTGCGAGTTTCCAACGCTCGTAACTTATGTCGAGCGCGGCAAGGCGCGGCCAGCGTTCAAGCGCGCCTTCGCGGCGCAGAAAGCTGTGTTTGAGGGGAGACGTTAATAATGGCCAAGCTCGTGTTCGGCATGAACGTGTCGCTCGACGGCTATGTCGATCACAACACGTTCGCGCCAGGCCCTGCGTTGTTCGAGCATTTCATCGAGCAAACGCGCAATCTCACCGGCAGCATCTACGGTCGGCGCCTGTACGAGATCATGAGCTATTGGGACGAGGAGCAGCCGGGTTGGGAAGCGCCTGAGTACGCCTTCGCCGAAGCATGGCGGCGCCAGCCGAAATGGGTGGTGTCACGCTCGCTCAAATCCGTTGGCCCGAACGCAACTTTGCTCGGCGCCGATTTCGAGAGCGAAATCCGCGCGCTCAAAGCCAAGCATGATGGCCGCATCGACGTCGGCGGCCCGAAGCTCGCGGCAGGTCTGACGAAGCTCGGCTTGATCGACGAGTACCAACTCCACATGCGCCCCTTCGTGATCGGCAAAGGCAATCCATTCTTCGCCGAGGCCCAACCGCCGCTGCGGCTGTTGGCGAGCGATCACATCGGTGAAGATTGTGTGCGTCTGACCTACGCTCCGGCCTAAGCGGCTGAAAAGAAGGTAGCGGATTGCGCGCAACCGCTTAATGTTCAGCCGGTGGAGTCGGGGATGTCTCCGGGGGGAGAATTCATGTTGTCATTGAAGACGCTCGCGTCGCGGCTCCTGGCCGTGATGTTTCTGGCCGCTTTGTTCGCCGCAGGCGGCGCTTCGCCAGCGGCAGCGCAGGCGCCGCGTTCGGAGTCGCGGCTGTGCGCGAACGAAGACGGCTATTGCCGCTTCTCCGGCCCCAGGTACGTGCGCTACGGCGCCAATGACCGCTTCACGGTGCTGTTGTTGAAGGACGGCACCGAGTGCTCGAACTTGGTGTTCGGTGATCCGCTCCCGGGCGTGCGCAAGGCCTGTTACGTCGAGGGCGGCGTCGCGCCGTCGCAGCGTTGCGCCGAAGAGGACGGACGCTGCAGCTTCTACGGAACACGCGACGTCTTCTACGGCGCTGGCGATCGCTTCGTCGTCCGCCCCTTCACCAACGGCACTGCGTGCACGAACGCCGTGTTCGGCGATCCTGCGCCGGGCGTGCGCAAGGCGTGCTATTTGGAAGGCGGCTCGCCGACGCCGCGCGGCGCTCTGTGCGCGCAGGAAGACGGACGCTGCCGTTTCACCGGCACACGCGTCGTCTATTACGGCGCCGGCGATCGCTTCGCCGCGCTTGTGCTGACAAACGGCGCCAATTGCACCAACGCCACCTTCGGCGACCCCGTCCCAGGCGTCCGCAAAGCCTGCTACGTGGAGCGTTGAGCTTCGCGCGCCGGCTCAATGCCCCTGGCGCCCCGGATCAGATTTGCGCGTCGGGGTGCTGATCGATGCGTGTCAGTCTCATGACGCGCGCGTCAGGCGCGATCAGCGCGCCCGGCGCGATCACGCTGTTGGCGCCGATCTTGGCGCCATCGCCAATCAGTGCGCCGAACTTGTCGACGCCGGTCTCGATAACTCTGCCGTCGCTGACGATCCGGATGGCCTTGTCCTCCATCTCGTTGCGATAATTGGCGACAATCGCGCCGGCCTCGATGTTGACGCCCGCGCCCAAGATTGAATCGCCGACAAAACTGAGATGCGCGATCTTGGCGCCGGCGAACAAGAAGCTCGTCTTCACTTCGCACGCGGGCCCAATGATGCAGCCCTCGTCCAGAAACACGCCGCCGCGGAGATACGCGTTGGCCGCAACAAGAGTGCGTGGTCCGATGATGGCCGGCGCCTTGATGATCGCGCCATGCTCGATTTCCGCGGATGTGTGAACCGCAACGCCGCCCGAAATCGCGTACTCAGCGCCCAGCGTGGCTATCGCGTCCGCGAGCAGGGCGGGCGCGCTCGCTGTTGCAGTCCACGGCGCAAGGTCAGGAGCGTAAAGGATCGATGCGGGCCAAGCCGCCACGAACGTGGAGATTTTGATGGTCACGACGGCCTCGAAGCAAAAAGGCCGCTCCTTTCAGAGCGGCCTTTGATCTTACTTAAACAACTTCGCCCAATTCCGTGCTTCGCGTTTTTTCCAGCCGCCGCGATGATACGCGTCGCTGACGATGATCGGCGCGACTGACGTCGCCTCCGCGAACACCATCTGCTCGTGCACGGTGCTGACCTTGCCCCAGCTCGCCGCTTCTTGCAGCGTCGAGGACGAGCAGGCGCCGTCACGCACATCCGCCACCGTGATCTGCACGGCATATTTGTGCACCTGCACATCCTCGTGGCCCAAAATTTCGGCGCAGACGACCGTGTCCTGCGCGAAATTCTTCGGCACGCCGCCGCCGACCATGAACAACGCCGTGGTGCCGGCCGCGAGTTTGATCTCAGTCAGTTCGCGGAAATCACCGGCGCTGTCGATGGTCACATACGGCTTGCCGGCCTTGCGGCGTTCGACCTGGTGCTTGACGATGCCGAAGCCGGCCGAGCAATCGCTGAACGCGGGAACGAAGATCGGCACGCCCTTTTCATAGGCGCGCTGGATCAACGATTCCTTTTTCTTGGCGTTGCCTGCCGCGAGCCATTTGCCGATCTCGTAGATGAACTCGCGCGAGGTGTACGGGCGCGGTTCGAGCGCTTCGCAGATGTCGTAGATCGTGTGATCGACGTGCTGCAGCTCGTCTTCATCGATGTAGGTGTCGTAGATGCGGTCGATGTAGAGCGCGCGCAATTCGTTGTCGTTCGGGATCTGCTTGGCTTGATAGTGCTTGAAACCGAGCGCTTCGAGGAAATCCATGTCGATGATCGAGGCGCCCGTCGCCACGATCGCATCGGCCATGTTGTACTCGACCATGTCGCGCCACACGTGCAGGCAGCCGCCCGCGCCGGTGGAGCCGGCCATGATCAGCCACGTCGAGCAGCTCTCGTCTTCAAGCGCCATGTTGAGAATTTGCGCCGCGCGCGCGGCGTCGCGCGAGGTGAAGCTCATTTTGCCCCAAGCATCGACGAGCGGACGCGCGTCGAACTTGGTGATGTCGATATGCTCGACCGGGCTTGAGAGAAGCTCCGCTTTGCGGTTATCGGGCGATTTCTGGGCTGGCGTTTTGGCCATTGGAGAGTGCTCCTAACGGCGGCGTCGGCTTTGCTTGTGACTGCTTCCGGGCGGAAAACCGGTTTCCACTTTTCCCGAAGCAGCCTTGCCAATCACACGGACGCTCCGCCTACGCGCGATCGGGGGTGCAAATAGGGCAATCCGGCGGGAATGCAAGAGATTACGGCGCGTCGGCGTCCCGCCAGCATGCGCTGACGTTGGCCGGCGAGGCGCTGGCGGTCCATATTGCGCCAAAGGAGGAAACGAATGGGCGATCTCAAAGGGCGCGTGGCGTTGGTGACGGGCGGCGCGCGCGGGCTTGGCGCGGCGGCGGCGAAGGCGCTGGCGGCGGAAGGCGCGAAGGTGGTGGTGACCGACATCGGCGATGGCGCTGAGTTCGCCGCCAGCATCGGCGGCGCCTATCTGAAGCACGACGTCACCAGTGAAGCCGATTGGATCGCTGCCGTGCAATTCGCGCGCGACAAATTCGGCGGGCTCGACATCCTCGTCAACAACGCCGGCATCTTCTGGATGAAGCCGATGGCGATGGAGACGCTGGAGAGCTTTCGCACCATGCAGCAAGTCAATGTCGAAGGCGTGTTCCTCGGCTTGAAGCACGCCATTCCCGCCATCGCCGAACGCGCTCATCAATGGGAGGGCGGTGGCGCCGTTGTAAACCTCAGCTCGGTCGCCGGCATCGTCGGCGCGCCCAATTTGATCGCCTATCACGCCTCCAAGGGCGCGGTGCGGTTGATGACGAAAGCGGCGGCGATGGAATCCGCGCCACTGAAGGTGCGTGTCAATTCAATCCATCCGGGCATCATCGACACGCCGATGATGGCGAACGCCGCCATCGCCATCGAGAAGGCGACCGGGCAGGGCGCCAACACCACGCGCACGCGCTTCGCCGAGCGCCACCCACTTGGCCGCATGGGCCGCGACATCGACATCGCCAACGCGGTCGTGTTCCTCGCGTCCGACAAGGCCGCCTTCATGACCGGCAGCGAGCTTGTCGTCGATGGCGGCATGACGGCGATGTAAGCGCGGGCTTGCAGCGCCGCGCGCGCATCGGTCATCATGCGACGCCACGGAGGGGCCCATGAGCGACGCAAATCCGGCTCCTGCCTCGCCGCGACAACGCGGCGTGCTCGGGCTTGTCGAGCGCATCGGCAATCTGCTGCCAGACCCGATCATGATCTTCGTGTGGCTGATCGCCATTCTGATGGTGCTGTCGGCCATCGGCCAAGCGCTCGGCTGGTCGGCGGCTTTGTCCTACCCCGGCGATCATGCGCCAGAAGGCGGCGTGCTCGCGAACGGTGTCCTCACCTACAGAGCGACGTCGCTTTTCTCGGAGGAAAACATCGCGCGCCTCTTCACCGACATGCCGCGCACCTTGACGGGCTTCGCGCCGCTGGGGCTCGTGTTGTTGGTGATGTTCGGCGCCGGCGTCGCCGAACGCGTCGGCCTGTTCAGCGCGCTGATCCGCGCCAGTTTGCGCGATGCGCCGCGCGTGATCTTGACGCCGCTTGTCTGCATCATCGGCATGGTGTCCCACCACGCCACCGATGCGGCCTATCTCGTGTTTATACCCCTGGCGACGTTGCTGTACGCAGCCGTGGGCCGACATCCGCTCGCCGGCCTCGCCGCGTCGTTCGCGGCGGTGTCCGGTGGGCATGCCGGCAACCTCACACCCAGCCAAAGCGACGTCACCTTGTTCGGCTTCACCGAAGAAGCCGCGCAGATCATCGATCCGAGTTGGACGATGAACCCACTCGGCAATTGGTGGTTCATCGTCGCCATTGTCGTTGTCTTCACACCGATCATCTGGTTCGTCACCGACCGCGTGATCGAACCGCGTCTCGGCCGCTGGGGAGGCGACATCGACGACGAATTGCGCGCCGAGCTGGCGAAATCCGCCGTCACCGCGCAGGAGAAGAAAGGTCTCGCCTGGGCGGGCGTGGCGGCGCTGCTTGTTGTGGCGTTGTTTGCGGCGCTCGCGTTCTGGCCGGGCTACACGCCCTTGATCGATGAAAGCCGCGAAGGCGCGTCCGCGCTTGAGCCGTTCTACCGCGCTTTGATCGCCGGCTTCTTCTTGCTGTTTCTGGTGTGCGGCATCGCCTTCGGCATCGCAGTCGGCGTGGTGCGAACGTCGAAGGACGTCATCGACCGCATGATCGATGGCATTCTCACCATGGCGCCTTACATCGTGTTCGCATTGTTCGCGGCGCATTTCGTGGCGATGTTCAATTGGTCGCGGCTCGGGCCGATCGCAGCCATCAATGGCGCAGAAGCGTTGAAGGGTTTGGCGCTGCCAGCGCCGGTTCTTCTCGTCAGCGTGCTGCTGTTCTCATCGTTTCTGGATCTCTTCATCGGTTCAGCCTCCGCCAAATGGAGCGCTCTGTCTCCTGTGGTGGTGCCGATGTTCATGCTGTTGGGCATTTCCCCGGAGATGACGCAGGCCGCCTATCGCATGGGCGACAGCTTCACCAACATCATGACGCCACTGATGAGCTATTTCCCGCTCGTGCTTGCGTTCGCGCGGCGCTGGGACGGACGCTTCGGCGTCGGTTCGCTTCTGTCGCTGATGCTGCCGTACGCGCTGCTGTTCGCGGCCGCCGGCATCGTCATGACGGTGGGGTGGGTGTATTTCGATTTGCCGCTCGGGCCCGGCGCAAGCGTCCACTACACGCCGCCCGGCGCGCTCCAGTAACGCAGTGACGTGAAGGCGCTTAAGCCTTGTTCGGCTTCCGCGCGCGCGTACGCTTCGGCTTCACCGCCGCTGCTTGCGTTTCGCCGTACATGCTGGGCCACGGCGCATCTGCCGACGCCACCGTGACGGTTTCGCCGAAGCCGTTGAAGCGCGTGCCCATCGCCGTGCCGTAGGCGCCCAGCGAGCCGATCTCGATCAGATCGCCTTCGCGGATATCTGCCGGCAGCATGAACGGGCCCGCGGCCGCGTCCATGGAATCGCAAGTCGGCCCGTAGAGGCGGAACGGCGCGAGCTTGGCGCGGCTCGCTTCCGGGCGCAGCAATTTCGCCGGGAACGACCAGTTCAAATGCGTCGCGTCGAACAGCGTCCCGAAGGCGCCGTCGTTCAGATAAAGCGCATCGCCTTTGCGCAGCTCCACGCGCGTGACGGTGGAGCCCGCTTCCGCCACCAAAGCGCGGCCGGGCTCGGCCCACAGCTTGGCGTTTTGGGCGACGAACATCTCTTCAAAGCCCGCTTTGATCGCGTTGACGTACTCAATCATCGCCGGCGGGCTCATGCCCGGATAGATCGCCGGGAAACCGCCGCCGACGTCGACGATGTCGGCCAGCACGCCGGCCTTCACGATGGCGCGGTTGGCCACGTCCATCGCCGCGCGATAGGCGTCCGGGCGCATGCACTGGCTGCCGACGTGGAACGACACGCCGAGCATTTCCTCGCTCACCTGGCGCGTGCGCCGGAGCAGCGCCGGCGCTTCCTCCGCCGTCACGCCGAACTTGCGCGCCAGCGGGTAGGCCGAGCCGTCGCCGGAGACGGCGAAGCGCACGATCAGGGTGAGGTCTTTGGCGTTGTTGGTTTCCGCCAAAATCTTCTCAAGCTCGTCCTCGCTGTCGAGCGCGAACGTCTTGACGCCAAAATCGTGGAACGCGCGCGCGATCGCGCGGCGCGATTTCACCGGGTGCATGAAAGCGATCTGCGCTTTCGGAAAGCGCGTCGCGATCAGCTCGGCTTCGTGCTCGGAAGCGACGTCGAAGCTTTTGATGCCATTGGCCCAGAGCGCGTTCAGCACCCACGGGCTCGGATTCGCCTTCACGGCGTAAAACGTCTCACCGGGGAAATTGTCGCGGAACCACTGCGCCGCCACGGCGACGCGATGCGGACGCGCAATTGCAACCGGGCCATCTGGCGCGGTTTTCGACGCAAGCTCGAGAGGCGAGAGGACTTGGTCCACCGGCAACCCCTATCTCTAAAATCGCGAGAGGCCCTCTTTCGGAGAACTTCGCGGTTAACCCAGGCCGGCGTTAGTCGGACATGCCTAATGTCAGGTCCGCCCTTGGGAGCTTGCGCCGGAGGATCGCCAAGAAGCATCCTGCTTCCTGTTTTACCGCGATCCCCCAGGTGGCCTGGGCCGAGGGGGCGTTAGTGGACGCTGTTTCCAGGTCCGCCGGTGATTTGCGAAATATGGTGATCTTTCCCCGATGTAAAGAGAAGATCGTGGTTAATTGCGTCTTCGAAGCGAACCAACGCAGCTGCTGTTGCACGCGCGCGCCGTCGCAGAACTGACATCACGCCTTCGCCGACACGTCATCGAAGCTTCGCTTTGCTGTCTCGCACGCTCGCTACGCCGCGCCCATCCGGGGCGGCGTTAACGATTCGCGCTTGCCCCGGTTCGGTTTTCGAAGGGGGTTTTCATGTTTTGGAAGAAGAACAAGAAGGCGATGACCACAGTGGCGCTTGCTGCTCTGGCCGCGTCTGCCGGCTTTGGCGCGACCAGCGAGGCGTTCGCGCAAGCCACGATCAATTCACCCGTCAGCGGCGCGCCAGAGATCCGCGAAGGCCAGCAGCGCTTCAAAATGCGCGGCCGCTTTCAGTACGACATCCTCTCCAGCGACTTCGACGTCGGCACGGACGATGGCACGCGCACCTATGTCCGCCGCGCCTTCTTGGGCGCCCAGGGCCGCTTCACCGATCATTGGCGCTACAAGATCGACTTCGTGCTGAACCCCGGCGCGACCGAATCCGCCACCACCGGCGGCGCTGACGATGTCGCCGTCGACGACGCCTACCTCGAATACGCCGGCGACTTCTTCTCCTTCGTCATCGGTGAGCACAACATCACCGCGCCGCTGGAAGATCGCACTTCGTCGCTCGACACCCCGTTCAACGAGCGCTCCAGCTTCATCAACGCCTTCGGCTATGGCCGCTCGGCGGGCGTCGGCTTCCTCACCACCGGGGCCAATTGGATGGCAGCCGTCGCCGTGCAGGGCGATTCGCTGAACAACCAGGACGCCGGCTTCACCGCCGATGAAATGATGAGCTACAGCGGCCGCTTCACCTGGGCGCCGATCTTCGAAAGCTCGCCGGACGGCTACTCGCTCGTCCACCTCGGCGTCTCGGGCCGCTATCGCTACGCCGGCGACGACGCCAATTTCCGCTTCCGCTCGCGTCCGTTCCTCGGTCGCGGCGCGCGTCCGCTCGACGTCGGGTCGGGCGCCGCCGTGTTGGGCGAAAGCGACAGCAGCCTCGGCCTCGAAGCAGCGGTGCAGTACAACGCCTTTGGCGCCACCGCCGAATATTCGTCGCTCAACGGCGAAACCGCTGGCGGCGCCGGCTTCGGCTTCTCCGGCTATTACGTCGACGTGTTCTGGTCGCCGACCGGCGAAGCGCGGTCGTATCGCGGCAACCAAGGTTCGTTCGGTCCCGTGATTCCGCGCCGCTCGGTCGCCGACGGCGGCTGGGGCCATTGGATGGTGTCGGCCCGCTACGATCAGCTCGAGATGTCCGATCTCGGCTTGGCCGCCACGCGCGGCGAGCAAACCGGCTATGCCGTCGCGCTCGATTGGGTCCCGGTCGACCACGTGAAGTTCAAGCTGAACTTCGCCCGCACCGAGTTCGATCTCGCCAGCGCCGCCGACGAAGAAGCCCAGATCGTCTCCCTGCGCACCCAGTTCGACTTCTGACCCCGCGACCGGCGGAGGGGCGGGGAAACCCGCTCCTCCGCCGATTTTCTCGTCTCTGCGGCTGTCATCGAACTGTCACGCAACCGTCACCGAGCCGAGACGCGGATCACCTAGACGCCACCATCAAGGAGTAATCCTCATGCAGATCAGCATTCGTAGTTTGAGCCTCGCGGCCGTCGCATTGTTTGCGCTCGCCAGCCCCGCCGCCGCGCAAGCGCAGCGCGCCAACCAGCCTTTCACCATCCAGATCGATGGCTCCTCCACCGTGTTTCCGATTTCGGAAGCGGCGGCCGAAGGCTTTCAACAGCAAAGCCAAGGCCGCGTGCGCGTCACCGTCGGTGAAAGCGGCACCGGCGGCGGCTTCCGCAAATTCTGCCGCGGTGAAATCCACATCTCGGACGCTTCGCGCCCGATCCGGGCCAGCGAAATGGCGACCTGCGCCGCCGCCGGCATTCAATACGTAGAAATCCCGATCGCGTTCGACGGCCTCACGGTCGTCGTGCACCCCTCGAACCCGCTGCGTTCCATCACCGTCGCGCAATTGCGCGAGATCTGGAACACCGGCTCCAACGTCGCCAATTTCAACCAGGTCGAGTCCTCGTTCCCCAACCTGCGCATGCAATTGTTCGGACCTGGCACCGCCTCGGGCACGTTCGAGTATTTCACCGAAGCCGTGAACGGCACGGCGCGCGCCTCGCGCACCGATTACACGCCGTCGGAAGACGATAACGTGCTGGTGCAGGGCGTCGCCACCAATCCCGGCGGCATGGCCTATTTCGGCATGTCCTATTACGAAGAGAACGCCAGCCGCCTGCGCGCGCTGTCGATCGACAACGGCAACGGTCCGGTCGCGCCGAGCGTGGCCAACGTGCTGAACGGCAGCTACGCGCCGCTCTCGCGTCCGCTCTTCATCTACGTCAACGCCGCCGCTCTGCGTCGTCCGCAGGTGCAGCAATTCGTCCAATATTACATCAGCAACGGCGCGGCCTTGTCGCAACGCACCGGCTACGTGCCGCTGCCGGCGAGCGCCTACACCACCTACGCGCAGCGCGCCCAGCGCCGCACGCCGGGCACCGCTTTCGGCGGCCGCTCGACCATCGGCGCCACCATCGACCAAGTGATCGAGCGTCGTCTGGTTCAGACGCCCGTTTCTGAATAACAGCCCGGCGCGCCGGCGGTGGCCCACGGGCTGCCGCCGGCGTCGCTTGTGCTATACAAGCAACAAGAATCGGACGCCCTCTCGGGCGTCTTTTGGGCAGAATGCTGGGGTTACTCGTGGAGCGCGATTTCACCAAGAAGCAGCTGCGTCCGTTCGAACGGGCGATGGAAGCGCTTCTGTTCATCGCCGCAGCGCTCGCGATCGCCATCGTCGGCGGCATTCTCTACGTCGTCATCTCTGAAGCCGCGAAATTCTTCATCCAAGTCTCGCCGATCGAGTTCGTCACCGAGACGCGCTGGACGCCTCTGTTCGACGATCCCCATTACGGCATCGCGCCGCTGCTCACCGGCACTTTCATGTCGACCCTGGTCGCGCTCTCGGTCGCGGTGCCGCTCGGCTTGCTGGTGGCGATCTATCTCTCCGAATTCGCCAGCCCGCGCATGCGCGAGACGATCAAGCCGACGCTCGAACTGCTCGCGGGCGTGCCCACCGTTGTCTACGGCTATTTCGCGCTGCTGTTCGTAACGCCGCTTCTGCAGGGGTTCTTCCGAAACTCTTTCGGCATCGAGCTTCCCGGCTTCAATCTGCTCTCGGCCGGCATCGTCATGGGGCTGATGATCATCCCCTACATCGCCTCGCTGTCGGAAGATGCGATGCGCGCGGTGCCGCGCTCGATGCGCGAAGGCTCGTTCGCCATGGGCGCGACCCGGCTTGAAACCGCGTTCCGCGTCGTCTTTCCCGCCGCCGTGTCAGGCGTCGTCGGCGCGGTGATCCTCGGCATGTCGCGCGCGGTGGGGGAGACGATGATCGTCGTCATCGCCGGCGGACAATTGCCGCAGATCGTCACCAGCCCCACACAGCAAGGCGCCACGGTCACCGCCTTCATCGCGCAAGTCGCGCTCGGCGACATCCCGTTCGGCACGCTTGAGTATCAATCTATCTTCGCTGCCGGCTTGGCGCTCTTGCTGCTCACGTTGGTGTTCAACTTCATCGCTTTCGCGCTGCAACGCCGCTTCCGGGAGGCCTATTGATGACCGCCGCCGCCGAAAGCGCGCCCACCGAAACGCGCGACATCACCGCCCATCCCAAGGGCCTCGCCACCCGCCGCTTCAAGGACGCCAGCTTCATCGTCTGGGGCGTGTTCGCCACGCTCATTGGCCTCGGGACGCTGGTCGCATTGGTGTCCGAGCTTGCCGGAGACGGCGCCCATCGGGTGACGCTTGAGTTCTTCCGCAGCTTCCCATCGTCGGATCCCGCCGAAGCGGGCATTCTCTCGGCCTGGGTTGGCTCGATCCTGGTGATCATTACCACCGCGCTCATCGCCATTCCGATCGGCGTGTTGGCCGGTCTCTATCTTGAAGAATACGCGCCGAAGAACGCCATCACTTCGGCCATCGAAATCGCCGTCAACAATCTCGCCGGCGTTCCCTCGATCATCTACGGCCTGCTGGCGGTGGGCTTGTTCGTGCAAGTGCTCGCGCTCGGCCAGTCGATCCTCACCGCTGGCGTCACGCTGTCGCTGCTGATCTTACCGGTCGTGATCGTCGCAACCCGCGAAGCGGTGCGCAGCGTGCCGCTCGAAATGCGCCAAGGCGCGCTGGCCGTAGGCGCCACCAAATGGCAAGCGACGCAACATCACGTGCTGCCGTACGCGCTGCCGGGCATCGTCACCGGCGTCATCATCGGCATCTCGCGCGCCATCGGCGAAACCGCGCCTCTGATCTTGATCGGCGGTCTGACGTTCGTGGCGTTTTTGCCCGTGACGCTGCCGGGCGACGCCAAGTTCGAAACTATCGGCGCCGTCGATGAATACGGTGCGCCGCTTACTTCCGAAGCCATGGAAAGCGTGCGCATCACCCATGACGGCGTCGTCGTCATGCCCGATTTCAGCGAAGTGCCCGTCACCGCCGGCCAGACGCTCGATCTGCCGCACGGCGCCACCGTGCAATCGGTGGCCAGCCTCACCGACGCCGCGCAAAGCTGGCTGCCGTCGAACTGGCTCAATTCGGAATTCACCGTGATGCCGATCCAGATGTTCAACTGGACCTCGCGCCCGCAAGCCGAGTTTCTTGAGCTCGCCGCCGCTGCCGGCTTGGTGCTGTTGGCGATCACGCTGCTGTTGAACGGCGCGGCGATCTATCTGCGCTACCGCCTGCGCAAAGCCATCAAGTGGTGACGCCTTAAGCGGCGCCGTTCTGCTTCTGCGCTTTTTTCGCCAGCCGCGCTGCGCGCTGCGCTTCGCGCCGTTTGCGGGCGCGCTTGCGCGCTTCCGCTAACCGCGTCCAGAAGCGCTTCTTCTCCGGCTTCGGCAGCGGTTCGAGGTTCTTGCGAAACTCCTCCGCGCACGCCCGCCACGAATACCGCTCCGCCAGCGCCCGCGCGTCGTCGCGATTGAGCTTCAACGCTTCCATGCACGCGGTTTTCAGATCGGTGTTCACGATCCCCGCGCCCGTGCCCGGCAAAATATCCTTCGGCCCCGGCGCCACATAGGCCGCCACCGGCGTGCCGGTCGCGGCCGCTTCCAGGATCACCAGCCCGAACGTGTCGGTGAAGCTCGGGAACACGAACACGTCGGCGTCGGCATAATAGCGCGCCAGCTCTTCGCCGAACTTCGGTCCCGTGAATACCGCGTTCGGATATTTCTCTTTCAGCTCGTCCAAAGCCGGCCCGCCGCCGACCACGACTTTCGTGCCGGGCAGATCGGTTTTCAGAAACGCCTCGATGTTCTTCTCAACCGAAACCCGGCCCACATATGCGAACACCGGCCGCGCCAAGTCCGGATAGACGCCGCCATCGATGCCGCGTTTGCTCGGATGAAACTGCGTGATGTCGACGCCACGGCTCCAGATCGCCGTGTTGCGGAAGCCGTGCATGTCCAGCAATTCCATCATCGTCGGCGTCGCCACCATCACGCGGCCCGACTTGTCGTGGAACGCGTGCATGTAGCGATAGCCGGCCCACAGCGGGATCCAGTTGAACCGCGCCGTGACATATTCGGGGAATTGCGTGTGATAGCTCGTCGTGAACGGAAACTTGTGCTTCAGGCACACCGCCCGCGCATCCCAGCCCAACGTGCCTTCGGTGGCGATGTGTACGGCGTCCGGTTGGAACGCGAGGAAGCGATCTTCCACATCCTCGCGCGCACCCAGCGCCAGGCGGATTTCCGAGTACGTGATCAGCGGCACCGAGTTCGGATAATCGGCCGGCGACACCACTTCGATCTCGCAGCCCAGCGCCCGCAATTCCTGCATCGTGTTGGACAGCGTGCGCACCACGCCGTTCACCTGCGGCTCCCAGGCGTCGGTCACGAGCATGATGCGTTGCGCCAAGGGCGGGCCCTCCGGCAAAGCGGGGACAGGCGCCGGTGCGGGCGATTGGGTTTCCGTGCTCACGGCCGCTGCTGAACCACATGGGCCTCCCGCGCGCAAGGGCGGGGGCCTTGCCCCAACGTCGAACCGCGCGCAAAAGGCGCCCATGACCTCTCCCGCCGCCAAGCTCACCCCCGCCGCCATCGATTGGGACGCGCTCGACGCGCTGAAATATCAGGACGAAGACGCCGCCGTCGCCAAGCTGATCGCCGAGGCGCCGCTCGATCCCGCCGCCCGCGCCAGCGTCGGCGCCGAGGCGCGTGCGCTGGTCGTGCGCGCCCGCAAGCTCAAGCGCCGCAAGGGCGTGATGGAAAGCTTCCTCGAAGAGTTCGGCCTCTCCAACGCCGAGGGCCTGGCGCTGATGTGTTTGGCCGAAGCGCTGTTGCGCGTGCCCGACGCCGAGACCGCCGACAAATTGATCGCCGAGAAAATCAAGAACGGCCGCTGGGCCGAGCACATCGGCAAGTCCGATCATTGGCTCGTCAACGCCGGCACGTGGGGGCTGATGCTCACCGGCCGCATCGCCACGCTGCCGGAAGAGATGGAGGGCGACGCCGCTCAATTCATGGCGCACCTTGTCAGCCGCGCCGGCGAGCCGGTGGTGCGCGCCGCCGCTATGCAAGCCATGCGCATCCTCGGCGAGCAATTCGTGCTTGGCCGCAACATCGAGAACGCGCTGAAGCGCGGCGCTGCGATGTCGCGCGGGCCGGCCGCGACGCGCTATTCGTTCGACATGCTGGGCGAGGGCGCCCGCACCGACGCCGACGCTGTGCGCTACACCGAGAGCTACGCCGCCGCCATCGCCGAAGTGGGCGAAGCCAGCGCCGGCGCCGGTCCCATCGCCGCAAACGGCATCAGCGTGAAAATGTCGGCGCTGCATCCCCGTTACGACTCGCGCCAGGAAGAGCGCGTGTTCGCCGAGCTGTATCCGCGCGTGCTGAAGCTCGCCGAGGACGCCAAACGCTGGAACATCGGTTTGACGCTCGACGCTGAAGAGGCCGATCGCCTCGTGCTCTCCCTCAAAATTTTCGAGCGCCTCGCCACCGCGCCCTCGCTCGCGGGTTGGACCGGGCTGGGCTTGGCCGTGCAAGCCTACCAAAAGCGCACGCGCGACGTGCTCGCGCGCCTCACGCAGCTTGCGCGTCGGCGCGGCACGCAAATCCAAGTGCGCTTGGTCAAAGGCGCGTATTGGGACGGCGAAGTGAAGCGCGCGCAAATCGCCGGCCGTGTCGATTTTCCGGTGTTCACCACCAAGGCCGCAACAGACGTGCATTATCTCGCCTGCGCGCGCGATCTGATCGCCGCTGGCGACGCGATCTTCCCACAATTCGCCACCCACAACGCCCACACCGTCGCCGCGGTGCGGCGCATGGCCGAAGCGGCCGGCCGCACGCAATACGAATTTCAACGTCTGCACGGCATGGGCGAGGCGCTCTACGCCGCGCTCGAACCGCCAGCGCCCGTGCGCGTGTACGCGCCCGTGGGCGGTCACGAGGATTTGCTGCCGTACTTGGTGCGCCGTCTGTTGGAAAACGGCGCCAACACCAGCTTCGTGCATTCGTTCCTCGATGACGACGTGTCGCCGGAAATCGTCGCCGCCGATCCGATCACCCAACTCGAAGCCCAACCGCATCGCCACCCGCGTTTGCCGCCGCCGCCACGCCTCTTCGGCGCCAGCCGTCGCAATTCAACCGGGCGCGATCTCTCCATCAAAGCGGATCGTGAAGCGCTGCTCTCACCCCCGCCCCCTCGCGGGGCGGGGGCAGGGGGTGGGGGGCTCTCAGAAAATGGCGCGAACGGCGCCGGCGCACTCGATCCTGCACGCCCCCCCTCCGTCGCGCTCACGCGCGCCACCTCCCCCGCAAGGGGGGAGGAGTCCATAGAAGCCGCGCTCTCCGCATTCCCCGCCTGGAACGCACGCGGCGGCGCCGAGCGCGCGCGCATTCTCCGCGCTATGGGCGACAAGCTGCAGGAGCATCACGATCCGCTGGTGCAGCTGATCGCCCACGAAGCGGGGCGCAATCTGCAGGACGCCATCGACGAACTCCGCGAGGCGATCGATTTCTGCCGCTATTACGCTGCCGAGGCCGAGCGCCTGTTCGCCGGGCCAACCGCGCTGCCGTCGCCCGCGGGCGAAACCGATCATCTTGAATTGCATGGGCGCGGCGTCTTCGTTTGCATCAGCCCGTGGAATTTTCCGCTGGCGATTTTCACTGGCCAACTCGCCGCGGCACTCGCCGCCGGCAACACTGTCGTCGCAAAACCCGCCGAACAAACCCCGCGCATCGCCCGCGCCGCAGTCCACCTGTTTGCCGAAGCGGGCCTGCCGCAAGAGGTGTTGCAGCTGGTGCTCGGCGCCGGCGATGTCGGCGCGAGCCTCGTCGCCGATCCGCGCATCGCGGGCGTCGCCTTCACCGGCTCCACCGAAGTCGCGCGCGCCATCAACCGCACGCTTGCGGCGAAGGATGGCCCGATCGTGCCGCTGATCGCGGAAACCGGCGGCCTCAACGGCCTGTTCGTCGACACCACGGCGCTGAAAGAGCAAGTGGTGGACGATGTGATCGTCTCGGCCTTCAACAGCGCCGGCCAACGCTGCTCCAGCTTGCGTCTGTTGTTCCTGCCGCACGAAACCGCCGACGAGATTTTGGAAACGCTCAAAGGCGCAATGGATGCGCTCGTGATCGCCGATCCCGCCGACCCGCGCACCGATATCGGCCCGATCATCGATTCCGAAGCGAAGGCCAATCTCGATAAGCACATCGCCAAAATGCGCGCGCAAATCGTCAAGCAGCTCGATGTCTCGAAGCTCGGCGGTAATTTTTTCGGCCCGGCGATCATCGAACTGAACAGCCTGGCCGAGATCGACCGCGAAGTGTTCGGCCCGATCCTGCACGTCATCCGCTACGATCCCGCCGACATCGCCAAGATCGGCGCCGAACTCGCCGCCAAGGGCTACGGCCTCACGCTCGGCGTTCACTCACGGCTCGATAGCTTCGCCGAAGCCGTGCGCGCGGCGGTGCCGGCCGGCAATTTCTACGTCAACCGCACCATCGTCGGCGCCGTGGTCGGCGTGCAACCGTTCGGCGGCAGCGGCTTGTCCGGCACCGGCCCAAAAGCCGGCGGTCCAAACTATTTGCCGCGCTTCGCCGAAGAACGCGCCCTCAGCGTCAACATCGCCGCCCAAGGCGGCGATCCGCATTTGCTGAATTTGTAAGGCACGCTTCCCGGCCGAACACCCGCGAAAGCGGGTGGAGAGCCGGGATCCAGCGTGCGGACAAACGCACTTGCATCCAGCTTGAAATTGATCCCGGCTCGTCGCTGCGCTCGGCCGGGAAACGTGAAACGCGCCCTCCATATTGTTAGCCCCAAATCCGCCAAAGACACAGCGCACGCCATCGACCTTCGCCACCCAAGGGGAGTTGGGCCGATGATGCGTATGCTGATCGTTTTCGCCGCCTTCGCGTTTTCTGCGGCGACTGTCCCTGTGTTCGCGCAACCCGCCACCGAAATGGACCGCGCCGAAAGCGAGCTGCGCCGCGACATGGCGCCGGCGGGCGTGGCCATCGAGCGTGTCGCGCCGGACGAAATTCGCCTGTCGATGCCGTCCGACATCACGTTCGATTTCGATCGCGCGCAAGTGCGGCGCGAATTCATGCCGCGCATCAACGATCTTGCCCGCACGCTCGTCTCGTATCCGGGCATGAGTGTGCAAATCATCGGCCACGCCGATGCGCGCGGCAGCGATTCCTACAATCAGGAGCTTTCCGAACGCCGCGCCCGCGCCGTCGGCGCGCGCTTGCTGGATTACGGCGTGCAATATGAGCGCATCGAAGCCAGCGGCCGCGGCGAGTGGGAGCCGATCGCGACGAACGCCGACGAATGGGGCCGCGCCCGCAACCGCCGCGTCGAAATCCGCATCTCGTCGAAGCCGAAATACTAAAGCTCGCTCGTCGCCACCGGAACGCCGAGCAGGGCGCGTCCGCTGAGCTCATAGGTCGCCGGCGCGATCATGATGTGCGCGGTCATGGTTTGCGCATCGCGCAAACGCCGCTGCAGCGGGTCCGCACTGAACACAGCGCTGCCGCCTGCAAAATCTTGCACCCGCCGCACGATTTCGGCCGCCATGCGCGTCAGATGCGTCGCCGCCAAGCGCACCCGCGCCCGCGTCTCAAGGCTAATCTCCGCGCCCATCTCCGCCTCGCGCCAAGCCGCGCCCACCTCGCTGTGCAGATACGCACGCGCCGCACCCAAATCCGCGCACGCGCTCGCATAGAGCGCTTGCGTGGCGCTGCGTTCGCTGAGCAAGCGCCCGTTCGGCATCTTCTTGCCCGCCGCCACCGCCTTGAACTCCGCCAAAGCCGCCGTCGCATTGCCGCTCGCCACCGCCGCGATCCCCACCGCGAGCAAACCGAACACTGGAAATTTGTAGAGCGGCGCGTCGATCTTCGGCTTGTCGGCTGTCAGCGACACCGAGCGCGCCGCCGGCACACGCAAATCGCTGACGCCCATGTCGCCGCTGCCGGTGCCGCGCAGGCCGCTCGTGTGCCACGTGTCGATGAAGCGCGCGTCACGCGCCGGAAACAGCACCATGCGCGCATCCGGCACGCCTTCGGCGATCATGCGCGGCTTGCCGCCTTCCATCACCAAACAGCCGCCGCCCAGCCAGTGCGAATTCTGCCCGCCGCTGTTCCACTTCCACTGTCCGCTGACGCGATACGCATCGCCGTCCAGGCTCGCTTTACCCATCGGCGCATACACGCCGGTGACGATCGCGCCCGCACCGCCGTAGATTTCGCGCGCCGTATCCGCGTCGAGATACGCGGCCATCGCGCCCGTCGTTGCGCCGATCATCGCCACCCACGCCGCTGACGCATCGGCCTCCGCCAGCGTTTCAAGCGCGGCGATTGTGTCCAGCACCGATGCTTCCGCGCCGCCATAAACTTTCGGCACGCACAAACGGAAAAATCCCGCGCCCGCCAGCTTCGCCGCCACCGCATCCGGCAGCCGTCGCGCGTCGTCCATCTCCGCACGCGCGCCGATGATATCGTCTCGCAAGGCGCGCGCGCGCGTAACGAACTCGCTCATCGCGGCAATCTCCAAAGCGCAGCCAGATTGTTGCGCTGCATGTCCGACGAGCCGCCGACAATCGGCATGCCCAACAGATCGCGCACATTGCGGTCCATATCGTAAGCGTCCGACAGCGCGTAAGCGCCCATCACTTGCTGACACGCCAGCGCGATCTCCACGCCCGTATCGGCGATGAACAATTTCGCCATCGACGTCTCAATCGCGCAGGCCACGCCCTCATGCGCCAGCCGCGCGGCGTGATAGAGCATGTGCCGGCACGCTTCCAATTTGGTGCGCGCGTCGACGAGTTTGTGCGCAATCGCTTGGTGCGCAGCGATCGGTTTGCCAAACTGCGTGCGCTCCAGCGCGTAGCCCCAGGCTTCTTCCATCGCAGCTTGCGCAATACCGAACGTGCAGGCCGCGACCTCAAGCTTCTCCACATCCAGCGCGCGCCCCGCCAGCATGCCCCAAGCCTGGTTCAATTTCTCCGGCCCGCCGACCACCGCATCGAGCGGCACGCGCACATCGTCAAAATGCACATCGCACGATGCGGTGTAGCGCAAATTCGTGTGCTCGATCGCCTGCGTCGTCACGCCCGGCGCATTCGCCGGGATCAACACGAACGACAACGCCGCGCGCTTGGGCGCATCCGGCGCCGTGTTGATTAGGCAATAGATGTAATCGGCCCAATCGGCGCCGGTGCACCAGCGTTTGGCGCCATTGACCACCAGCGCGTCGCCGTCCACGCGCCCGCGCGTTTTCACATTCGCCAGATCGCCGCCGACATCGGGCTCGGACAATCCGTACGCAAACAGCAATTCGCCACGCGCCAGCTTCGGCAACAAATCGCGTTTCTGCGCCGCTGAGCCGTTCTCCGAAATGTTCATGCCGCCGTAAAACGCGCAATGAATGAACGGCCCGGCCAGAAACGGCCCCGCGCGGCAGAGCTCCTCAATCGCCGCCACCGCCGCGACGATGTCCTGGCCCGAACCGCCATCGGCCTCCGCGATCGTCAGCCCGCACAGACCCATCTCCGCCAGCTCGCGGTAAAGTTCGCGCGGCCACGTGTGGGCCTTCTCCCAAGCGCGGCGTTTGTCGCGCGGCGCTTTCTCGCTAACGAAGCGGCGCAATTGCCGGCGCAGCGCCGTCACGTGATCCGGCTCAGGCAGATTGGTCTCGATCATCATTCGCCCGTCAGCTTCGGCGCGCGCTTTTCCATGAACGCCGCCACCGCTTCGCGTCGATCGGCGGTCATGTTGGACAGCAATTCATAGCTCATCGCCGCGTCGAGCAATTGCGCCGCCAGCGCGCGCAGCGGGATGTTCGCCGCCGTTTTCGTCCAGCGCACAGCCCAGCGCGGATTGCCAAGAATTTTGCCGGCGATCTCGGCCACCTTTGTGTCCAGCTGATCGTCGGCCACGGCATAATTGATCAGCCCCATCTCGGCCGCGCGTTGCGCGCTCAGCAAGTCGCCCGTCATCAGCAATTCCTTGGCGCGCGCAAAGCCGATCAATTGCGGCCAAATGATCGCGCCGCCATCGCCCGCGACCAATCCCACCTTCACGTGCGGGTCTCCGACGACGGCTCTCTCCGATGCGATGATCACGTCGCACATCAGCGCGATCGTTGCGCCCAGGCCCGCCGCCGCGCCGTTCATGCGGCAGATGATCGGTTTTTCCAGATCGAGAAGGGAGGTGATGATGCGTTTGGCTTCTGGCCCAATGGCGCGGAAGCTGGCGGGATCTTCGATCTGCGTTTTGAACCAGCTGGTGTCGCCGCCGGCGCAAAATGCGCGCCCCGCGCCAGTGAGCACGATCAGATCGCTGTCCTCATCGTCCTGCGCGTCGAGAAACACGCGCGCCAATTCGCGATGCATCTCCCCATCGACGGCGTTCACCGGATTGGCGCCCGTCAGCGTCAGCGTGAGAATGCGCCCATCGCGCGTCGCCTTGATGCGCTGATACGAATCAAACCGGCTCATGGCGCTCCGCCTACATCAACGATACGCCGCCCAAACGCTTCGGCATTGGTGAACAGATCGATGAACGCCGCCGGCGCCGCATCGAGCCCCGCATAACGCTCCTCGCGCACCTTCACATCGCCGGCTTCAATCCAGCCGCCAAGTTCATCCTGCGCCGCGGCGAAGCCTTTCAGATCGTCAAACACCACCAGGCCCTCCATGCGCAAACGATGCGAGATGAACAGCCGCGTGTTGGTGATGCCCGGCGTTTCCGCCAGCGGCGTGTTGTAGTCGGCCACTTGGCCTGACACGACGATGCGTCCGCCCGGCCGCATCAGCGGCAGCACGCGATCGATCATCGCATTGCCGACATTGTCGAACAGCACGTCATAGCCATCCGCGCTCGCGCTTTTCAGCGCGCCGGCAAGATCGTCGCGGCCCTTGTAATCGACGACCGCGTCGAGCCCCGCATCGCGCAGCCACGCGCCCTTCGCCGCGCCGCCCGCCACGCCGACAACACGGCTTGCGCCAAGCTTGCGCGCGATCTGCGCCGCACTCGCGCCCACTGGACCCGCCGCCGACGTCACCAGCACGCGATCGCCCTCGCGCAAGCCGGCGACGCGCTTTAGCCCGAAATACGCGGTCATGCCCGGCACGCCCAGCACGCCGATCCAATACGAAAGCGGCAAGCGCCGATGCGGAATCTTTTGGATGTAACCGCGCCCCGGAAACACCACGTGCTCGGCCCAGCCGCCGCCGAGCGCGACGACATCACCCGCCGCGAAGCGTGGGTTGGCGCTCTCGATCACCTCTCCGACGCAGAAGCTGTCGATCACCTCGCCCAATTTCAGCGGCGGCGCGTAGCTCGCATTGCCGGAGAGGCGCGAGCGTGTGCCGGGATCGACTGAGCAGCAGATCGTGCGCGTCAGCACTTGCCCTTCGCTCAACGTATCGGGCAGGGGCGTGTCTTCGACGCGAAACGTGTCGCGTGTCGGCACACCTGCGGCAATGGCGTTCAAGACAACGCGTCGTGTCGTCCGCGTCATCAGCCAACTCTCCGTTCGTGGCCAACCCAGAATGGCTCGCGCAATTGCCGGCGCAAGATCTTGCCGGACGGATTGCGCGGAATCGCGTCGATGAAATCGACGGCCTTCGGTGTTTTATAGCCGGCGATGCGCTCACGCGCCCAGGCGATGATGCTGTCGCTGTCGCGCGGCGCATCCGGCTTGGCCACCACAAGAGCCCGCACCGCCTCGCCCCATTGCGCGTCCGGCACGCCGATCACCGCCACGTCCTGCACACTCGGGTGACCCATGATCGCGTTCTCGACCTCCGCCGGGTACACATTCTCCGCGCCGGTGACGATCATGTCCTTCAACCGATCGTAGATGTAGAAATAGCCTTCTTCATCGCGATAGGCCGCGTCGCCCGTATGCATCCAGCCATCGCGCAGCGCTTCCAGCGTCGCTTCCGGCTTGTTCCAATAGCCCTTCATCAAAAGTGGGGCGCGCATGATCAGCTCACCCACATCGCCCACCGGAACCTCGGCGCCGTTCGCGTCGACGATCTTTACATCGATCCCAGGCCAAGCCTTGCCGCAGGAGCGCAGCCGTTTTCCCTCGTGCGCGTCGTCTGGAAGATAGGTTGCACCGCCGCCAGTTTCGGTCATGCCGTACAATTGCGTGAACGGGCAACCGAACACCTGCCGCGCTTGCGTCAACACCGCTTCCGAAATCGGCGAAGCGCCGTAGGCCAGCATTTTCAGCGACGAGAAATCGGCCTTCGCGATCTCCGGCGTCATCAGCAACATCTGGATCACCGCCGGCACCAGAAACGCGTGCTGCACCTTCTCGCGCACGATCGTATCCAGCAGCAACGCCGGCATCAGCTCCTTCACCACCACAACGCGCGCCGCATTGGCCGCAGCGATCACGCCGATGTTCACGCCGGCGACGTGAAATTGCGGCATCGCGTTCAACGTCGTCTCGCCGCTCTTGTAGCCGAACCCATCCACCTCCGAGGCGATGCGCAGCAGCGACATGTAGGTGGCGTTGGTGTGCACCACGCCCTTCGGCAGCCCCGTCGTGCCGGAGGTATACAGCTGCAGGATGTCGTCATCGTCGAGGTTTGCCAGGTGCGGGTCGATTTCCGGCGTGGCGCCCAGCCAATCCTCGAAATCGTCCAGCGCGGTCATCTGCGGCGGCACTGCCAGCGGCGCCAGCGCCTGCTTCGCCAGCTCGACAAAATCCGGGCCGACGAACATCAATTTCGCGCCGCTGTCGGCGACGGTGACGCCGATCTCCGGCGCCGCCAGCCGGAAATTCACAGGACAGATCACGGCGCGCGCTTTGATCGCGCCGAACATGGTCTCGAAGAAGGTGTCGGTATTCTTGGCCAGCCAGGCGATGCGGGCGCCAGGTTCCACGCCCGCGGCCAACAGCCGGTTGGCGATCCGGTTGGCCCTAGCGTCAAGCTCGGCGTAATTTTGCGTGTGGCCCTCAAAAGTCAGCGCCGCCAGATCGCCGTTTTCGCGCGCCTGCGCGCGCAGCAGATCGGCGAGGGACGAAATTCTTTCCAGCTCAATCATGTGCGTTCGCGTCTCTCCCATGCCCAAGCTGGACTCAACGCGTGAGCTTGTCCACCGTCGCCCAGGTTCCATCGAAGGAGAGGGCGCAATGATCATCATCGAAGGCTGGGTGCGTTTCGGCGCCGGCGAAATGGCGCGCCTGCGCGACACCTTCGCCGCCCTCATCACCGAAACCAAGAAGGAGCCAGGCTGTCTCGAATACGCCTTCGCCGCGGACCTTCTCGATCCCAACACGCTGCGCATCGCCGAGCGGTGGGAGAGCCCGGAGGCGCTCGCCGCGCACGGCCAAACGCCGCACGTCGCCGCCTTCGGCGCGGCGTTGCGCGCGTCGAACATGGAAGCGGCGAAGGTCAAAGCCTATTCCGGTGAATTCGTCCGCGCCGTGATGAACAAATAGCTAGAACGCGAACTCCAGCACCGCGTGCGCCACGATCTCGCCCGAACCGGCGTAGCGCACGTGCACTTCCGTGTAGGCTGTGGCTTTCCCAAACCGCAACACATTGGCCTCGACGATGAAATCGTCGCCCTTTGCCGGGCGCAGGAAATGCGTGTGCTGATACACAGTGCCCTTGGTCGCCCGATCGCTGGTTCCCATCGCGATCGACGCGACCGTATCGATCGCCGCCATGATCGCTTGCCCGCACACCGCGCCGGCGGAAAATTTCAGCGCGTCGCTTTCCGGCAGCCGCGCCCGCACGCGATGGCCCTCCACCACGAAATCGGTCAGCCCCAGCGCCTTCACCCACGGCGCAAAGACGAACTCGTACGCCTCCAGCACGGTTGCTTGCGTAATCGGGAACAGGTCGCGCGGTGAGCTCATTGGCGCGACTAGGCCACGCTCGAAGTGTTTCGTCCACGCCCGCCTTGCCGAAGCCGCCCGCTTCCCCGTAAATCGCGCCCATGCCCGCCGACAATGTGACGCCGTTCCGTCCGCGCCGCCCGCCGCCCAAGCCGAAGGGCGGGGGGCTCGGCCTCACCACGCCGCGCGGCAAAGCGGTGCTGGTCCACGTGCTGACCATGACCGGCTTTGCCATGTCGCTCTTCTTCACCACCGCGCCGATGAGCTGGCTTGCCATCGCTGTTGGCTTCTCCGCAGCCGCGATCGCGTATTCCAATCGCGCCGAAGGCATGCCGTGGGCCGCCACCCACCACGAATTCGCGTTCCGCACATTGCTGATCGGCTTTTCGCTGATCACGCTGATCCGCTTGCCCAGCTATTTCTTCCCGCGCTTCGGCGCCGATGCGGGCACGGCGAGCATCTGGAGCACCGTCGGCATGGTGATGTTCTGGGGCACGATCATCGTGCTGCTGTGGGCGGGCCTGCGCGCGCTCGCCGGCTTTGTGCTGGCGACGATGCGCAAGCCAATCCCGCACCCGCGCGGCATGTTGATTTAGAATGTCCCTCTCCCCTTGTGGGAGAGGGTGGTCGCGCAGCGACCGGGTGAGGGGTGCAAGCGCCGTGCTTGCCGGATGCGTGCATCACCCCTCATCCGTCATCGCGCTCACGCGCGCTGACACCTTCTCCCACAGGGAGAAGGACCAATTAGCTGACGATCCGGCAGCCGTACTCTTCCTCGAACACCGCTTCCGAGTGAAACACCCCAAACAAAGCTGAAGCGCGCACGCGGTCGCCCTCGGCCGTCACCTTCAGCTGTGCGCGCGCCGCCGGATCGGGAAAATCATCCAGGCAGCTTTCCAGCGTGCGCCCCACCACATGCATGCACGAGCACGTCTGTTTCGCCGCGTACGTCGTCGCCAGCCCGGCATAGGTGAAATTGTCACGCATCGCGTAGGCGCCGCCGCCCAGCAGCGCCGCGATCCCCACCACAATCGCGATCGCCCAAATCCAGCGTTTGCGGCTCATGCGTCTGGCCCCCTATGATGCGCGCAGTCTAACGAGCAGGGGAGCGGTCGTCATGGGGCGTATCGCGTTTATCGCGGTGTTTTGGGCTCTCGCTACGGCAAGCGCCGCGCACGCGCAGCTTTTCCCGTTGCCGCCGCAACCCGCAGGCGTCGCTTGGCCGACGCAAGAATGGGCCGAAGCGCAACTTCCCAGCGACGTTGACCGCGCCGCGTTCGATCTCGCCGTCACCGAAGCGTTCGCAGGCCCGCACGATCTGATGGGTGAAACCCGCGCCGTCTTGATCGTGCAAGGCGGACGCATCGTCTTCGAGCGCTACGGCGAAGGCTATTCGCGCGACTCGCGGCTGATCTCGTGGTCGGCGGCAAAGTCGATCACGCATGCGCTGGTCGGCGCGGCGGTCTTGCAAGGTCGCGTGCACATTGACGAGCCGATGGGCAATCCGCATTGGCGCGCCGGCGATCGCCGCGCCTCGATCCCATGGCGCACCTTCCTCACCATGACCGACGGTCTGCAATACAACGAAAGCGCCGAGCGCACGGTCGAAGCCGGCAACGCGCTTTTGCTGTTCGGCCCCGGCCGCAACGACACCGCGCGCTGGGGCGCCAGCCTGCCGCTGGTGCGCGATCCTGGCACGCATTTCAACTATTCGTCCGCGACCACGTTGCTCATTTCCGACGCGCTGACGCGCCGCATCGTCCCCGATCCACGCGATCCCAACGATCGCCGCGCTCGCATGCGCGCCTGGATGAACCAATCCTTGTTCGATCGCATCGGCATGCACCCGCTCGTCGAGTACGATCCGCAGGGTCTGTTCTACGGCAGCTCGCTGATCTGGGCGACGGCGCGCGACTACGCGCGCTTTGGCACGCTCTATCTCCGCGACGGCATGTGGGATGGTCAGCGCGTCTTGCCCGAGGGCTGGGTCGATTTCGCCCGCACGCGCGGCGCCGATCCGAATGCAGACATCTATGGCGCGCAATGGTGGCTCACGCCCGCCAGCGGCAACGGCCAGCCCGATCGCTCGCTGCTGATCACGCCCAACATGCGCGACGCATTCTCCGCGCAGGGGCACGAAGGCCAAGTGATCCTCGTCGTGCCGTCCAAAGACATGGTGTTCGTGCGCCTCGGCCTGTTCCATGGCGGCACGGAGGCGTGGGACGCACTCGGAGACTGGATGGGCCGTCTCGCCGGCGCCTTCGGCGATCGGCCCACAACGAGATCAGGAGCAAATCAATGACAGCCCAAGCGCCGATCAAATCCGGCTTCGGCCTGCGCAGCAGCGCGCGCGACGTGTTGAGCGGCATCGATCTGAAAGGCCGCGTCGCCATCGTCACGGGCGGCTATTCCGGCCTTGGCGTCGAAACCACCCGCGCGCTCGCCGGCGCCGGCGCTGCCGTCATCGTGCCGGCGCGCACGCCCGACAAAGCCAAAGCCGCGCTCGCCGGCATCGCCAATGTCGAACAAGCCGCGCTCGATCTCGCCGATCCTGCCAGCATCGAAGCCTTCGCCAGCGCCTTCCTCGCCAGCAATCGCCCGCTGCACATCCTGATCAACAACGCCGCCATCATGGCCTCGCCTCTGATGCGCGACGCGCGCGGCTACGAAGCGCAATTCGCCACCAATCATCTCGGCCATTTCCATCTCACCGCTTTGCTCTGGCCCGCGCTCCAACGCGCCAACGGCGCGCGCGTGGTGTCGCTCTCCTCGATCGGTCACCGCCGCGCGCCGGTGAACCTCGAAGATCCCAGCTTCGAGCGCGGCGCGTACGACAAATGGGAAGCCTATGGCCGCGCCAAGAGCGCCAATGCGCTGTTCGCCGTGGGTCTCGATGCGCGCGGCGCGCCGCACAACGTGCGCGCCTTCGCCGTCCACCCGGGCGGCATCATGACAGACCTGCAGCGTTACATGCCCGAAGAAGAAAAGCGCGCCATGGGCTGGATCGACGAAAACGGCGCCATCAACGAGCGCTTCAAAACGCCGGAGCAGGGCGCCGCCACCAGCGTCTGGTGCGCAACCAGCCCGCAGCTCAACGGCAAAGGCGGCGTCTATTGCGAAGATTGCGACATCGCCGAAGCCGTGCCCGCCGACGCGCAAGTCTGGAACGGCGTCCGCCCCTGGGCCACAGATCGCGCCACCGCCGACGCACTATGGACCCTAAGCGAAAAAATGACCGGCGCGCGCTTCGTGTTCTAAGCGCCCAGCCCCAACATCGCCCGCACATCCTCCGGCGTTTTTCCTGCCTCGCGCAGCGCGCGCAGCGTCGCGCTCTGATCGCGTTTCGCCAGGCGCTTGCCATCCTCACCCAGCACCAAGCGGTGATGCCGATAGCTCGGCGACGGCAGCTCCAGCAGCCGCTGCAACAGAACATGCAGATGCGCCGCCTCGCGCAAATCTTCGCCGCGGATCACCTGCGTCACGCCCTGCAAGCCATCGTCCCACACGCTGGCGAGATGATAGCTCGTGGCGAAATCCTTGCGCGCGAGCACGACATCGCCGTGCCGCTCCGGCTCCGCCCGCACCAACCCCGTCTCGTCCTCGAACACCAAGCTGAAATAAGCCGGCCCCAACGCCGCGCGCGCTTTCTTCAAGGATAAGCGCCACGCAAACGCCTCGCCCGCAGCGAGCCGTTCTTTTTCCTCGCCCGCGTCGAGCGCTTCGCCGCGAAACACATCGCCGCTCGCGCCATGCGGCGCCGAGGCGATCGCTTCGGCGACCTCCTTGCGCGTGCGGAAGCAGCGATACACAAGTTGCCGGCCTGCCAGATCGTCCAGCACGCGCGCATACGCGTCCATGTGCTCAGACTGGCGGCGCACCGGCTGCTCCCAACGCACACCGAGCCAATCCAGATCCTCCAGGATCGCCGTCTCGAACTCCGCCCGTGCGCGGCCCTGGTCGATGTCCTCGATACGCAGCACGAAGCGCCCGCCCGCAGCTTGCGCTGCGTCAAAAGCGGTCAAGGCTGACAACGCGTGCCCCAAATGCAGATAGCCGGTGGGCGAGGGCGCGAAGCGGGTGACGAAACTCATGGCCCGCTAAGGCTACCCAGGTGCGGCGCGAGTGGGTAGGAGGTGAGCCCATGACGGTATTTATCGACGGCCCGCGTATGCCGCCCGCTGGCGGCGCCAAAGCCGATGCGCTGGTGATCCTGCTGCACGGCTACGGCTCCAACGGCGCCGACCTGATCAGCCTCGCGCCCTATTGGAAGGACGCGCTGCCCCGCGCAGCCTTCGTGGCGCCGAACGCCATCGAGCCGGTGCCGCAAGCGCCCGGCGGCTACCAATGGTTTCCCATCAGCCAGCTCGATCCGCAGCTGATGGAGCAGGGCGCCCGCAGCGCCGCGCAATCGGTGGATCGCTTCATCGATCGCGAGCTTGAGCGCGCCGGCCTCGACGATAGCCGCCTTGCGCTGGTCGGCTTCAGCCAGGGCACGATGATGGCGCTGCACGTGGGTCTGCGCCGCAAGCGCCCGCCCGCGGCGATCCTTGGGTTCTCCGGCGTGCTCGTGGCCGGCCGGCAGCTGAAAGATGAGATGACCGCCAAACCGCCGGTTTTGCTCGTCCACGGCAGCGAGGACCCGATGATCCCGGTCACCGCCATGTTCGATTCCGCCGAGGCGCTCGCCGCCGCCGGACACGGCGCGCAATGGCACGTCAGCTACGGCGTGCCCCATTCGATCGGCCCCGACGGGCTCGAACTGGGCGGCGCCTTCCTGGCCAGCACGCTGAAACCAAAGAAAATTATCACCGCAGCCTAACGCCGTCGTCGGTCTGTTGCCGGCTTGTCACGCTCTTGTCGCGGCAAATCAGGCATAGTGTCCTGGCTCACGGTCCTAGTGGCGCAGGATCTTGGAGCGAAAGGAGGCCGTCTTCAGTACAGACCAGGTTCTCATCCAAGTGACGCCGCCGCCCCAGCAGAGCGGCCGTCCATGAACGTGTCGAGCGCCCCCGTGAACGGCTGGCCCGCGCTTGTGCTCAACGCCGATTTTCGGCCGCTGTCTTATTTCCCTCTTTCGTTGTGGCCTTGGCAGGAAGCGGTGAAGGCCGTCTTCCTCGAACGCGTCGACGTCGTCGCCGAGTACGATCACGCGGTGCACTCGCCCTCGTTCGAGATGAAGCTTCCCTCGGTGATCTCGCTGCGTGAGTACGTCACGCAAGATCGTCCGCCCGCCTTCACGCGCTTCAATCTGTTTCTGCGCGATGGCTTTGCCTGCCAATATTGCGGCGATCCCGACGATCTCACCTTCGACCACGTGCTGCCGCGCTCGCGCGGCGGGCGCACGACCTGGGAGAACATCGTCACCGCCTGCGCGCCGTGCAATTTGAAGAAGGGCGGCCGCTACGCCCACCACGCGCAAATGCGCCCGTACCGGCGCCCGCGCCGGCCCACCATGCACGAACTTCAGCAAATGGGCCGCCGCTTCCCGCCGCACCATTTGCACGCCAGCTGGCTCGATTACCTCTATTGGGACGTCGAACTCGACGCTTAAACGCTCGGCACCAAACCCGCCCTCGTGCGTTGTCTCCTGAGGTATTTCCAGGAGACAGCGATGTCGGCGTTTAATCTCTATGTGATCGGCTATTTGCTGCTGCTGGGCGGGCTCGGCTACGGCGCCTATCTGCTCAACGTGCCGAACAATTGGATCGCGGTCGGCGCGTTGGTGCTGGTCGGCTTGGGCGTGATGTCAGCCGTCTCACACACCAAACGCCGCGATCCGCCAAAAGAAGCGCCGTCCCCGGACGCTTAGTCCGCGCCGAAAATCTCAGACGCGAGCGCGAGATCAATACCATCCTCGTGCGAGCCGGAGAGATTGAGCAAAATAGCGATGCCCAGACGCTCGGTCGGAAACCAGCTCATGTAGCAGCATCCGCCGCCCTCGTGTCCGACCCAACGTCGTCCCTGGTGCTCGCCCAAGCCAAATCCAAGTCCGTACGGGAAGGCGCTGCCATCGTTCAGCGTCGTTGGCCGCCACAAGCGGGAGAGCGAAGCTTGCGACACAAGCCGCTCTGGCTCGAACGCGGTCAACAAACGCGCGGCGTCGTCCGCTGTCGTGTTGAGCCCTGCCGCGGGCCAATAATTCGGTGAGTAGCGCAACGCGTAATTCTGCAGCGGGCCAAACTGTCGCGTGTAATTCGTGGACCCGCGCCGAGCGATGACAGCGCGATGATCGCCGTAATGCGTGTCGTTCATGCCGAGCGGGCGCAAGATATCGTTCGCAACGAACGCATCGTACGCAACGCCCGATGCGCGCCGGACGATTTGGCCGAACAGAAAATACGGATACTGCGCGTATTGCCACGCCGCGCCCGGTTCGCGCGCAAACGGAACTTCCGCGCCATAGGCGATCAGCTCTGCCGGCGTAAACGGATCGAGCTTGAGGTCATCTACGGTACGCTCCTCCATCTCGCGCTGCGCCGCTTCGGCGACATAAGCTGGGTTGGCGCCAAGCCCGCCAAGCCCTGAAGTGTGCGAAAGCAAATGATGCACGCGCACCGCGTCGAAGCGCGCTGGCAATTCGCTCAAATGGTCGCGAATCGAGCCATCGAGATCGAGCCGCCCGCGTTCACTCAGCAGCGCCGCCGCCAACCCCGCGAGCATTTTCGACGACGACGCCATTGGAAACACTGTGCGCGTATCAGCAGCGACGTCCCATTCGATGCTCGCTTGTCCGTAGGCCGCCACGCGCAAGGGTCGGCCAGCGCGCAAAACGGCAACGCCCGCGCCGGGCACGCCTTTCGCCTCCATACGTGTGCGCATGAAGCGGTCGATCAGGGTGCGGGCGTTGGCGCGCGCTTCCGCCGCGCCGCCGGCGCCCAATGCGATCACCGCCGTGGCCGCGCCAAGGAGATGCCGTCGTGCGATCATGTCCGCTCCCTCTCGAGCAGACTAGGGCGTTACCGCACTAGGGTCGAAGATCCGGCGACGAGCCCGGCGTTTGGCGCGACCAAATCAAACCGGCTTCACGCGCGCGTGAACTACGTCAGGCCCGCTGCGGCGTCGGCGAAAATGCCGGTCAGGCTGCCGCCGATGGCGGTGATCGCCAAAATGATGCCGACGGTGATGATCATGCAGAGCACCGCATATTCGATCATCGTCGTGCCGCGCTCATCGCGCGCGAAGGCCCGAAAAACGGAGACTTGAACGAAACGAGCGATCATTGTGCGGCGCTCCATTCGATCAGCCGCTCCACCAGCACCACATCCGCCGGCGGCATCGCGTAGCCACGCAGATCGCGCGCGTGCGCCCATGCCAACGCCTGCGCTTCGTGCGCAACCGCTTCGCCCGTCCAGCTCTTGATCATGTAGAGCGGCATCAACAGGTGGAACTCCGGGTAGGTGTGGCTCGCGAACGCAAACGGTTCCAACGCATCGATGGAAACGTCCACGCCCAATTCTTCTTTCAACTCACGCACGAGCGCCGCTTCCGGCGCTTCGCCCGCTTCAACCTTGCCGCCTGGGAATTCCCAAAGGCCCCCAAGCGATTTGTGCGCTGGGCGTTGTGCGATCAGCACCCGCCCGTCGCCGTCGATCATCGCCGCCGCCACCACCAGGAGCAGCCGCTTTGAACTCTCATTATGCGTGAACAGCATGAAAAAGCCGTGAGCCGGGATGGTTGAAGCGCGGGTAGGGTTAGCGCGCGTTTACCAGGTAGGCGAGTAGGGAATAGCGAATAGGGAGTAGAGAAGTGGCGTCGCAATCAACGGCGCGCGCGACAATTCCTTCCTATTCGCTACTCCCCACTCCCCATTCGCCTTTCTCACCCCGCCGCGTCGAAGGCGCGCTTGATGTAGCCGACGATCTTCGAATCCACCTCGCCTGCATCGGTGAGCGGCACGATGTATTGGCACATGCCCCCGGGCGGCACGATCTTCACGCGCGTGTCAGCGATGTCGTCCTTGAGGTTGAGGCCAAGCTCGAAGCGATCGTTGGTCTTCGGCCCCAGCATGGCGAATTGCTTCTTTCGTCGTAGCGAGACGTAGCCTTTCTTGGGCGCGATCTCGAACGCGCCCATCTTCTCGATCGCCGCCATCAGCTTTTCGTGGATCGGCCGGAGAGGGGCTTTCTTGCCGGCATAGATTTCATCCAGCACGTCGGCGCCGGAGGCGCCCGCCGCTTTGGCTGCGCTCGCGCCGTCCGATTTCAGCGTGTGATGCACCAGGGTGTTGGCGTCGCCGTGGCCGAGCCCGTGGGCCTCCATCAGCCAGCTTCTGATCTCGCCGTGCTTGCTCTTGCCCGAGGCTTTGATCGCCGCGCCGAGCTGCGCGAGCGACTTGCCGGTTTTCTTCTCGATATTGGCCAGCTGCGTCGCGATCGCCTTGTCCATATCCGCCATGAGCGCCTCCCTGACCCGCACACTATGCCTTAGTTGAACGATCAATCAAGAGGATAGACCACCCCTCTATCCCCGCATTCTCGTACGCTTCCCGGATGCGCGAAGCGCAGTCCGGGATCCATAGAAGCCAAGCGCATCAAGCGATCGAGGTCACGGATGCCGGATGTTCCCTCACGCGAAATCCGGTGATCTGAGCGCAATCTATCCGACCGACCTCCCATCGCTCGCATACTGCCCCGATGACAACCGCAGCCATACTCGACCCAGCCGGCGAACCGATCACCCGAGATAGCCTCTGGGCCACGCTCGAAGCGTTCCTACACGCAGCGTTCAACCTCTTCGGCACGCCCATCGATCTCGCCGAGAAGGCGTGGCTGCGCATCGCCGAGTACAAACGCGTCCGCGATTGGCTGTTTCGCTGCGAAGAACTCTTCCGCCGCGTGCTCTACATCGATGCGCGTGCGTTGAGTGTTGAAGCAGCGCGGCCCGCAACGCGCAGCCGCAAGCAATGCAAACACGCTGCGTTCGACCCCGAATTCCCAAACACCTGGCGCTGCGGCTTCAACCTACACAGCAGCGGACCGCCGGCTTCCAGCCGGCATCTTTCCAAACGCAAACCGCCCAAGCCTTGGCCCACGACAACCGCCTGCGCCTACGGCCTCGCGCAACGCTACGAGGCGCTCATCCGCGCCTGGAACAATCGCGAGCGCCTCATCAAACGCATGGCGCGCCTGATTCAAAAGCTCCCACTCATCGGCAAATTGCTCGCCCAACCCACACGCACCTACGTGCAACAAAAACCCACCAGCGGCGATTTCAGCGTTGCTGACGCCGCGACCTACATCCGCGAAACAGATTCGAGCTAAGCCAAAAATATGGACCGCCGGCGTCCTCGCCGGCATGCGCCAGAGCCAGCCGGCGAGGACGCCGGCGGTCCATATTTCCTGCACTCCGCTCGCAAACGCGAGCGGAGTCGCGTCAGCTGCGATAATCGCCATTGATCTCGATGTAGCGTTTGGTCAAATCGCAGGTGAACATGGTCGCGCGACCAGCGCCGGGGCCCACGATAACGCCAATGTCCAGCTCGGCGTTCTTCATGTAAGCGCTCATTTTGGCTTCGTCGTAATCGGCTGAAACCGCGCCGTTGCGGGCCGCCCAGAGGTCGCCGAAGCGCACCGAGATCAGATCCTTCTGCACCGGCTGATCGGCGCGCCCAATCGCCATAACGATGCGGCCCCAGTTTGCGTCCTCTCCGGCGATGGCGGTTTTCACCAGCGGGCTTTCGCAAATTGTGCGCGCGATCGCTTTCGCCGAACCATCGTTCACCGCGCCGCTCACTTCGACCTTCACCAGTTTGCGCGCGCCTTCGCCGTCGCGCACGATCTGGATCGCCAAATCGGCAAGCACTTGCCGCAAAGCTAGCCGGAAACCTTCAAGCCGCGCATCTTTCGCATCCGGAATCGGCGGCACTTTCGCCTGGCCGGTGGCGAACAACAGCACGCAATCATTGGTGCTGCGATCGCCGTCGACAGTGATCGAATTGAAGCTGATTTCGGTTTCCTGCCGCAGCAGCGTTTTCAAAATCGGCGCCGAAAGTGCTGCATCCGTGAACACGAACGCCAGCATCGTCGCCATGTTCGGCGCGATCATGCCGGAGCCCTTGGCGATGCCGGCGATCGAAACCTTCACGCCGTCGATCTCGCAAACCGCGCCGGCGCCTTTGGGAAACGTATCGGTTGTGCCGATCGCTTGCGCTGCCAGCAGCCAGTCGACCGGCGCCAATTCCATCTTCGGCAGCGCCGCTTCAATTTTGCGCGCATCGAGCGGCACACCGATCACCCCCGTGGACGCCGCCAGCATTTCGCCCGCCCGCACGCCGAGTTTCGCGCCCGCCGCTTCCAGCGCGCTTTTGCACGCCGCATCGCCGACAACGCCGGTGAACGAATTGGCGCACCCCGCATTCACCAGCAATCCACGCGCGCCCCCACGCGACGCCGCCAAAGCTTGCTTGCACCAATCCGTCGGCGCCGAACCCACCGCGTTGGTGGTGAAGACGCCCGCCGCCTTCGTGCCCGGCGCGCACAACGCCAAAAACAAATCCGGCCGCTCGTGTTTGTAAAATCCCGCGCGCCCGATCGCCGCGCTCAAACCAGCGATCGACGGCAAGTCCGGGAAGCGGTCAGGCGCAAGCGGGGAGACCTGCTCACTCATTCCGGCCCGCCGACATTATCCGCCGGAGCCTGTGCAGGCGCAGGCGCCGGCGCGGGCGGCGTTTGTTGCTGTTGTTGTTGCGGCGCGCTGTACACACCGCCCGGTCCCATCGGGAACGGGAATTCCGGCGCCCCAGGCGCCGCTTCCGGACGCACCGGCGTGGGCGCGGCGTCAGCCGGCGCATCGACATCGCCGCCAGGCTCCATCGCCACTTCCGGTTCGCGCAAGCGCTCGATCCGCGCATCGCGCGCGAGCCGTTCATGCAATTGGCTGATCTCTTGGAAGCGCAGCCAGTCGACGATACGCGGACGCAACGTCTCCAAGCTCGGCACCCCACGTTCGCGCACGTCCTCGACGCGGATCACGTGCCAGGTGCCGTTGTACTCGATCGGCCCGGCCACTTCGCCGACATTGCCCGCATCTGCCGCCGTCCGGATCGGGGGGGCGAGGTCGGAAACCGCGCGGAAGCCCAGATCGCCGCCATCGGGGGCGGTGGCGCGATCGGTGGAAAGCTCAAACGCGAGCGCTTCAAATCTTTCGCCTTGGTCGAGCCTTCTTTTAGCCGCGTCCGCCGCTTCTCGTGTCTCGAACTGCATGTGGCGCAGATGGATTTCCTGACCTTGGCCGAGCCTGGCGGTGTTTTCGCGATAGAGCCGCTCGATCGCCTCCGGGTCGGTGGAGCGGTCGTCGATCTCTTCATAGATCGCGCCGGCCAAAACCCGCTCGCGCGCAATTTCCAATTGCCGGCGCACATGCGCTTCGCGGTCCAGCCCGCGCGCTTCAGCTTCCATCGCGAACAGCCGCATTTGGATCAGCTCTTCGAGCGCGAAATAGAAGGCGTCGGAATTGGCGTCGAGGTCTTGGCCTTCTTGCAGCAAGCCCAGCACCACCGCGTGCGAGCGTACGTCCTCGGTGTAGATCGGCCGCCCGTTCACAGTGGCGGCGACGATTGGATCGGTCAGGCCGTCGCCATCGCTGGCGCTGTCACGGCCGAGGCCGCACCCGGCGAGCGCCAGGGCGAGAACCAAGAGGGCTGCTTTGAAGGGGGCGCGAGCCATGCGTTCTGCTCTCATATCAAGATGTTGGGACTGCCCGAGGCGGCCCCCGCCAAGGGGAGGTCTCATTGACACCGCCTATGGCCGCTCTTAAGTCTCGCGGGCGCACGAGTCGAGAGTGTTTCAGCACGCGAAACTGCGTCGGTGGTCTTCAAAAAAGACAACAAGCTCAATGCAATCGCCGATAAACTCTGTGCCGTCCGCCACCGTGCCGCATTAAGGTCCTGATCGCTCTATGTTGAACCTCGCCAAGCAGATTTTCGGCTCCGTCAACGAGCGCAAGGTCAAGCATCTCAAGGGAGCGGTGCAGCGCATCAATGCGCTCGAGCCCACCTACGAGGCGCTGTCGGATGAAGCGCTGCGCAACAAGACCAGCGAGTATCGCCATCGTTTGGCGCGCGGCGCCAAGATCGACGACATCCTGCCGGAAGCCTTCGCCACCGTCCGCGAAGCCGCCAAGCGCACGTTGGGCATGCGGCATTTCGACGTGCAGATGATGGGGGGCATGATCCTCCACCAAGGCAAGATCTCGGAAATGCGCACCGGCGAAGGCAAGACGCTCGTCGCCACGTTGCCGGTCTATCTGAACGCGCTCGAAAGCCGCGGCGTCCACGTCATCACCGTCAACGATTATCTGGCCAAGCGCGACAGCGATTGGATGGGTCAGGTTTATCGTTTCCTCGGCTTGTCTGTCGGCGTCATCGTGCACGGCCTCTATGACAACGAGCGCCGTCAAGCGTACGCCGCCGACGTCACCTACGGCACCAACAACGAATTCGGCTTCGACTATCTGCGCGACAACATGAAGTATTCGCTGGGCGAGATGGTCCAGCGCGGCCATCGTTACGCGATCGTCGACGAAGTGGACTCGATCCTGATCGACGAAGCGCGCACGCCGCTGATCATTTCCGGGCCGACCGAAGATCGTAGCGAGTTCTATAAATCGATCGACGCGCTGATGCCGTTGCTGCGCGCCGAGCACTTCGAGCACGACGAAAAGCAACGCTCCGTCACTTACACCGAGCTCGGTTCGGAGCGGATCGAGGAAATGCTGGTCGAGCGCGGCCTGCTGCAAGGCTCGCTGTACGAGCCGGCCAACATCTCGATCGTGCACCACGCCAATCAGGCCTTGCGCGCGCACAAGCTTTTCCATCGCGACAAAGATTACATCGTCAAGGAAAAGGAAATCGTCCTCATCGACGAGTTCACCGGGCGCATGATGCATGGCCGCCGTTTGAGCGAAGGCCTGCACCAAGCCATCGAAGCCAAGGAAGCGGTGCAGATCCAGCCCGAGAACCAGACGCTGGCGTCGATCACGTTCCAGAACTATTTCCGCCTGTACGACAAACTCGCCGGCATGACCGGTACGGCGTCGACGGAAGCCGCGGAATTCGGCGACATCTACAAGCTCGACGTGGTCGAGATCCCGACCAACCGCGACGTGAAGCGCATCGACGACGACGACGAGGTCTATCGGACCTCAAAGGAAAAATACAAAGCCATCATCGCCGACATCGAAGAGACGCACCGCCGCAACCAACCGGTTCTCGTCGGCACCGTGTCGATCGAAAAGTCGGAAACGCTGTCGGCGATGCTGAAGCAGCGCGGCATTCCCCACCAAGTGCTGAACGCGCGCTATCACGAGCAAGAAGCCGCGATCGTCGCCCAGGCCGGCGTGCCGGGCCAAGTCACCATCGCCACCAACATGGCCGGCCGCGGCACCGACATTCAGCTCGGCGGCAATTTGGACATGCGTCTGAAAACGGCGCTGAAGGGCGACGAAACGCCTGAGCAGATCGCGCTGCTGAAGCGCGACCTCGCCGCCGACATCGAATCCAAAAAGCAAGTCGCGCTGGCCGCGGGCGGGCTCTACGTGCTCGGCACCGAACGCCACGAAAGCCGCCGCATCGACAACCAGCTGCGCGGCCGTACCGGGCGCCAAGGCGACCCCGGCAAGTCGAAATTCTATATCTGCCTTGAAGACGATCTGCTGCGCATCTTCGCCGCCGAGCGTCTCGACGCGATCATGCGCGGCTTGGGCATCCAAGAAGGCGAAGCGATCGTCCACCCGTGGATGAACAAGGCGCTGGAAACCTCGCAGCGTCGCGTCGAACAGCGCAACTTCGAAATTCGTAAGAACCTTCTGAAATACGACGACGTCATCAACGATCAACGCAAAGCGATCTTCGAGCAGCGCATCGAATTCATGCGCACCGCCGATGTCGCGCCGATCGTGCGCGATATGCGCCATGATGTGGCCGAGAAGATCGTCTGGCGCCACATGCCGGAGAAAGCCTATCCTGAGCAATGGGATATCGAAGAGATGACGATCGAGGCCGAGGAGATTTTCGGCCTCAACCTGCCGCTCGACCGCTGGGCCGCCGAAGAGGGCATCGCGCAAGCGGAAATCATCGAGCGCCTCACGCGCGAGATCGATCAAGCCTACGCGCAGAAAGCAGCGCAGCTCGGGCCTGAGCGTCTGCGCGCGGTGGAAAAGCAAGTGCTGCTCTCCGTCGTCGACATGCGCTGGCGTGAGCACTTGAGCCTGCTCGACCATTTGCGCTCGGTCATCCACTTGCGCGGCTACGCGCAGCGCGATCCGCTGAACGAGTTCAAGACCGAAGCGTTCACCTTGTTCGAGCGGATGCTGCTGGACCTGCGCACAACAGTGACGCGGATGCTGCTGCGCTTGCAGATCGGCCAAGCCGACGAAGTGCCGAAGCCGCAATTGCCTGCGAAGACATTCGAGGTTCACCAGAATTTCGAAACCGGCGAAAACGAAATGCAGCCCGCCGATCTGGCGATGACGCCCGATGGCTTCGATCGCCACAATCCGCGCACCTGGGGCAAAGTCTCACGCAACGCCCCATGCCCCTGCGGCTCCGGCAAGAAGTTCAAATATTGCCACGGCACGGCAGAGGCGCAGAGCGCCTGAGGCCAACGCCGAAGCACACAAGCAAAAGGGCCGCCGGTTTTGCCGGCGGCCCTTAGCTTTTTGTGCTTTCGCTTACTGCGCTGCGCGCGGGCGCGGGCGGTAGCGATCGCGGAGCATGGTTTGGCGCGAGGTGAGCGATTGCTCGGCGCCTTCGATGAAGACGGCGGTTGGCGCCGATTTCACTTCCAGCGGATCGCCGTCCCACACCACCACGTCAGCGGTTGCGCCGCGTTGCAGAACGCCCAAGCCTGTGGCGCCGAACACTTCAGCCGGCACGCGCGTGATCGAAGCGAACGCGGCGTTCCAGTCCATGCCGTTGGCGACGGCATTGCCGGCTTGCTGCAGCACCAAGCGCGCTTGGTGGCCGTCACCGGCGCTGGCGATGATCACGCGAACGCCCGCACGTGAAAGGATCGCGGCGTTGTCCAAACGCGAACCCATCTGCTCGAAACTGTTCGGCAGATTTTGCATCGTGTCGACGATCACCGGAATGTTCGCCGCCGCCAGTTCCGTCGCGACTTCCCAGCCTTCGGACGCGCCGTTGATGACGAAGCGCAGGTTCGGATGTGAACGCTTGAAGCGGATCAGGGCGCGGATATCGGTGGCGCTCTCGACGTTGACGAGGATGAGGCCGCGTCCGTTCGCGAACGGTTGCACGGCGGCGGCGTCGATTTCGTTCAGCACCGCGCCGCCTTGGCCGCTGCGATAGCGGCCAGGATATTCGCGCGCATCGCGCAACGCCGCTTCGAGCGCCGGCCAATATGCCGCGCGCGAGCCGCCGGTGCGATTGGCGCCGGCTTCCCCCATTTGCAGCACCATGAACGCGTCCTCGCGGAACACGCTGCCTGGCTGGCCCGACATCGAGACCAAAGCGCCGATGCCCGAGAACATCGTGTGCGAGCCGTTCGGCGCAATTGCCGCGCGGGTCACGCCCTCGATGCGTGTCACCGGAATGGCGCTGACGCTGTAATCGAAGGCGAGTCCGGCATCGGCGGCGGCCGAAACCAGTTCGCCTTCGATGCTGGCGTCGTTCGGTGCGCCCGAGCCGGAAATTTCCGACAGGCCAACTTGGCTGACGGCGGCGAAGATGCCGGGCGTCACCCATTTGCCGGTGGCGTCGATCACGCGTGCGGCGCGCGGCGCGGCGATGTTGGCGCCGACGGCGCTCACTTGCCCGTCAACGATGAGGACGTCGCCGCCCTCGATCACGCCGGCGGAGGTGTTGGTGATCACCCGCCCGTCGCGGATGAGCACGGTTTCAGCGGTTGCGGGCGCAGCGATCGCGAGCGCAACCAAAAGAGGCGAGAGCCATTTCATCGTGTGGCGCTCCAAGCGGTTTGACCAAGTTCGAAATCGGACGGCGGCAGAATTTGCGCGCCACGTTCGTGCGCCAACGCGCCGTCCATATAGACGCGCTCGGCGACCGCGTAGCTCGACAGCGGATCGGCCGACCACACAACCACGTCGGCGGCTTTGCCAACGCTGAGCGTGCCGGTTTCCTCCTCGATGCCGAGTGCGCGCGCCGGGTTGCGCGAGAGCCACGTCCACGCATGTGCGCGGGTGATCTCGAGCCCGGCGCGGCGCCCGTCGGACATGGCTTTCGCCGCTTCTTGGTTCAGCCGCTGAATGCCGACCGCGCTATCAGAGTGAACGATGGCGCAGGCGCCGGCGGCGTCGACGAAGGGAATGTTTTCGCGGATGCCGTCATAGGCTTCGAGCTTGAAGCCCCACCAATCGGCCCACATCGCCGAGCAGGTGCCGGCTTCAGCAAGCAGATCGGCGATCTTGTACGCTTCCACCGCATGGTGGAATGCGGCGACCTGAAAGCCGAACTCTTCTGCGAGATCGAGGCCGACAGCCATTTCGTTGGCGCGGTAGCAGTGCCATTGCACGCGGATCGAACCGTCGAGCACGCCTGCGAGCGTTTCCAATTCGAGATCGCGTTCGGGCGGACGGGCCGCGTCGCCGCTCGCGTTCTCGCCGCGATTGTTATAGCGGTCCCAATTGCGCCGATAGGTTTGCGCACGCGCGAAGCCCTGGCGCCAGCCGGCGACGTTGGCCATGTCGGTGGCGGGGCTTTGGTTGCGTCCGCCATAGACGCGCGAGGGATTTTCGCCGCACGCCATTTTCAGCGAATAGGGCGCGCCGGGAAATTTCATTTCCTGTTCGGTGCGCGCGCCCAGAACCGGACGAACGGTGACGCCGCGGCCGCCAAACAAATTGGCCGAACCCGGCAACAGATGCAGCGAGGTGATGCCGCCCGCGACCGCACGGCGGAAGCCGGGGTCTTGCGGCCAGATCGAATGCTCGGCCCACACTTCGGCCGAGTTCGGGCCGGTGACTTCGTTGCCATCGGATGTCGCGTCGATGCCGGGCGAGGGATAAACGCCCAAGTGCGAGTGCGCGTCGATGATGCCGGGGGTCACGAACTTGCCGCGCCCATCGATGATCTCGGCGCCCGCCGGGGCGGTGAGCCCTTGGCCGATTCCGGTGATGCGCCCGTCCTGGAACATCACGTCGGTGTTGGCCAATTCGTTGCCATCGCCGTCAAACACGGTGGCGCCGCGGATCAGCACCGGCGCATACGGCCGGCGAACATAAGTCGATGGATACGCCACAGCGTTTTCGGCGGTTGGCGTTGTCGGCGTATCGGGTGCGCTTGTCGTCGCGCACGCCGCAAGCGCCAAGCCCGCCAACAAGGCGGACCAAGTCTTCAAGGAACGCATGAACTCCCCCTCACGAGAAGGAGGCCATGAGAACGAGTTCGCGACGCCGCCACAAGGGCTTGCTCGCTTTTCGGGAGAAGTTTGCGACGAAGCTCGCGGTTTGCAATCGCTAGCTGTCAGCGCCGCCCGGCGATTGTGGTGAGCAAAACCCGCCAATGGGTGAGGCCATTGTAGAAGCCATCCACGGGCACGCGTTCGTTCAGGCCGTGTGCGAAATCGTCGTCGAGCTTCATGAACACGCCGCCGACGCCATAGGTTGGGATACCCGCACCGCGAAAATAGACGCCGTCCGTGGCGCCCGCTGACATGCCCGGAGACACGCCGGCGTTCGGATAAACCGCATGCACCGCTGCGCGCACCGCGCTCAACACATCTTCGCGCAAGGGCGAGGCGTCGCTTGCGAACGCGGCGTCGATCTGCTCGATCTGGATGCCGGCGCCGGCGAGCCGCTGCAATTGCGCTTGCACATCTTCCACCGCGACGCCCGGGAAGACGCGGCAATTCACTGTCACTGTCGCCGATTGCGGCAGCGCGTTTTCGGCATGGCCGCCGGTAAGCAGAGTAGGCACGCAGGTGGTGCGCACTTGGCCCACCCAGGATGGATCGCGCGAAATCACCGCCGCTGCGCGGCGATCGCCCGGCCGTTGCGAAAAGCGGCGCAGCGCCACGCCAAGCGGGCCTTCCATGATTTGCCCGGCGGCGCCGAAGCTGCCGATCGTGGTGTCGTTCCACATCACCGGAAACTGATAGGCGCGGACGCGATTGATCGCATCGGCGAGATCGAAGATCGCGTTGTCTGCGCGCGGCAACGAAGAATGGCCGCCCGGATTGCGTGCGGTGAGGCGATAGGAAACGTAGGTTTTCTCCGCCGTTTGCATTTCATAGCCGAGCGGCTGGCCGGTCGCGCTCAAACCGCCGCCGCCGGCGTCGGAGTTCAAAGCGAATTCAGCGTCTATCAAATTGCGATGGTCGCGCAGCAGGCCTTGCACGGTATGGCCAAGCGTTTCCTCGTCGCCGCTGAACACGACGATCAGATCGCGCGTCGGCGTGAAATTTTCGGCCTTCAAGCGCAGCAAAGTCGCGGTGATGTGAACGAGGCCGGCTTTGTTGTCCAAGCTGCCGCGGCCGAAGAAATAGCCGTTTTCTTCCACCATCGTGAATGGATCGCGTTCCCAATCGGCGCGGCGAGCCGGCACCACATCCATATGCGCCAGCAGAAGAATGGGGCGCCCGCCGGAGCCGTCGCCGCGATAGCGCACGATCAGCGAGGCGGTATTTTCCAGCGGGACGATGGTGACGTCAGCGGCGGGAAATCCGCCATCGCGAAAGAGGCCGGCGAGATAAGCCGCCATCTGCGGCGTTTGTCCGCCTTCCGGCGATGAATCGAATGCGACCACCCGGCGCAACATTTCGCGTGCGCCGGCTTGTGTGGATTGGTCGGTCGGTTGCGCATGCGCGAACGTTGCGAAAGCGAAGAGAGCAGCCAAAGCGGCCGCGGGGCGCGCAACGAACGTCGAAATCATGAGACCCCACAAGCGTGTTTCGCACAGTCTGGCGCGGCGATTAGGGCTTTGGCAAGGGTTGGGGCGCATCGCTAGCCGATGTCCTTGGCCCAGGCTGACATCGGGTTTCGCGCCCCCGCGCTGCCGCGCCGCTGGGAGATGATGGCCGCCGGCTTGTGCCTGGCGCAATTCTCCGAGCCGCTGTTCGCCGCCATCGCACAATCGCAGGGCCTCACCGAGCCGCCCGGTTACGCGCGGATTTTCTTTCTGCCGGTCTATGCGTTCCTTGGCTTCGCCATTTGGCGCGATCGCGCGCAAGCATGGCGCAGCGCATTGGTTACGCCGTTGCTGGTCGGCTTGGTTGCGCTCGCGTTTGTTTCGACGTTCTGGTCGATCGATGCAGGCGCGACGTTTCGCCGGTCGATCTGGTTGGCGCTGACGATGAGCTTCAGTCTCTATCTCGCGTGGCGCTATTCATGGCGGCGTTTGGTGGAGGTGCTGGGGTACGGCTTCATCGCGCTGATCGTCGGTTCGTTCGCGACAGCGCTCATCGCGCCTTCTGTCGGCATCATGTCAGCTGAGCACCCTGGCGCTTGGTCGGGTTTGTGGACGCACAAAAACACGCTCGGCGGCATCATGGCGCTTGGCGTTGCGATTGGTGCGGCGGCGGCGGTTGTGGCGCGTGAGCGGCGCAATCTGTGGATCGGCGTAGCGCTCGGCGCGTTTGTGCTCGTGATCCTTTCAACGTCAAAGACCGCTCTCATCGCAAGCGCGCTGGGGCTCGCGATCATGGCCGCATGCGCGTTGATGCGGCGCGGGCCGGTCGCCGCGATTGTTGTTTCGGCGGGCGCGCTCGGCGCGATCGTTCTCGGCGCCGGCATTGTGTTGCTTGCGCCGGATCTGCTTGTCGGCGCGCTCGGCCGCGACCTCACATTGACCGGGCGCACCGATATCTGGGAGGCGGCCGCGCGGTTTGTCGAGGCGAAGCCGTGGCTCGGTTACGGCTATTACGCATTCTGGCTGCCGGACGAGGGGCCAGCGTATTGGGTGCGCCAAGCGGTAAATTGGCAAGTGGCGTCGGCGCATTCGGGTTGGCTCGAACTCGCGCTCGGCATGGGGCGGATTGGCGTTGCGCTGTTTGCGCTCCAATTGCTTGCGACCATGAAGCGCGGCGCTGCGACCATTCTCGATACGCACGCCGGCCTCTGGGCCCCCGCGTTTCTGGCGACCTTCGCGCTCTACACCTTGAGCGAAAGCCACGTGCTCCAAGCCAACAATTTGTTCTGGACCATTTATGTCGCCGTCGCCGCGCGCTTGGCGCTCGATGCGAGAGAGAAAGCGCGCGCATGAGCGCCATGTTGATCTTGGGCATCGACCCTGGCCTCAACCGCTGTGGTTGGGGTTTGGTGATGAGCGAAGGCTCGCGCCTCTCGCACGTGGCGCACGGCGTGATCAAGCCGAACGCGCAACAGCAGCTTGCGTCGCGCCTGCATGACGTCTTCGCCGGCTTGTGCGCCGTGATGGAGGCGCATTGCCCGCATGAAGTCGCGGTGGAGGAGACGTTCGTCAATTCCAACGCGCGCGCAGCGCTTGCGCTCGGCCAGGCGCGCGGCGTTGCGCTTGCCGCTGCCGCACGCGCGGGCGTTGTTGTGGCGGAATACGCGCCGACGACGATCAAGAAAGCCATCGTCGGCTCGGGCGCCGCCGACAAAACGCAAATCGCGTTCATGGTGCGCCGCTTGCTGCCGACCGCCGGCGATGTCACCGCTGACGCCGCCGACGCGCTGGGTGTTGCACTTTGCCATGCCGCGCACGGCGGTTTCCGGCGCAGAGCGGGCGGCTAAAGCCGCTCCACCAGTCCGTACGAGAGCAATTGCGCGACGATGGCTTCGGCCTTTTCCGCTTGCACGTCCGCCAGCGTAAATGGCGCGCCGCTCAGCGCGCGCTCGAGTGCTGGGCGCGTGTCTGGCGTGAACGGGATTTCACCGCCGGCCGTGATCAAGACGAGGTCGTCGCCATCTTCGGCGAGGCGGTAAGGGGCGTGACGGCGCAATTGCAGGCGTTCGTTCGGCGCGAGGGCGCGCGTTGCGTTGTTGATCGCGTTGTCGTTGTTGGCGGCGCGTGAGCGGATGAAATCGTCGGCGATTAAATCCATCGCCGGGTCGAGCTTCATTTCCGCCGCCGCGATTTCGCCGATGCGTTTCAGATACGCGCGCGCTTCGCTGCGATCAAAGCCCGGTTGCGCATAGCCCGGCGGCAGGCTGCGGCGAAATTCCGGTTGGCGCAGCGCCACCTCCGAAACCGCTTCCAGCATCAGATCGGCCCACGTCTTGGTGATCAGCCCGACCGTGATGTGCAGCGATGACGTATCGCCGGACGTTTGTGCATCATGCATCAGCCCGCGCGGCACGTAGGCGCAATCGCCGGCCTTCAGCACGAATTCCTGTCGCAGGTCGCCCGTCGCGTGCTTGCCCGGTTCGAAGCCTTCGCCGCGATAGGGCGTGTCGATCGGCTTGTCGTAGAGCCGCCACGCCTTTTCGCCTTCGACTTGGATCACCAGCACGTCGTGATTGTCGTAATGGGTGCGGAAGCCCTGCGCGTTCGGCGGTGTGAGATAGAGGTTGGTCTGCACGTGCGATGAAAACACGTGCTCAAGCCCACGGCAGAGCCGCGCCAAGGTCGGGTCGAGTTGGTGGGCTTGGTTCAGGATGATCGTGGCCCCGCCGCGATGACGATCGGCAACCGCGCCGCGATCGATGTAGCCCGCGCCATCGACATAGTCCGAGCGCTGCATTTGCCGCGACGCGTCAGCCAGATCGAGCTGGCCTTCGCGCAGATCGAAACCGGTGACGATGCGGTCGACGTCGGCGATCGAGAACAAGCCGTCGAAGCGTTTTGGCCCGTTGTGATGCACCACCAACGCTTCGCGCTCATAAAGGCGCGCGAAGAAATCCGCGACCCGTTCAGGGCCGATCAGATAGCCAAGCGGATCGTCCAGCCAAGGCTCGTTCGATTTCGCCACGGCTTAGCGGCGGCTGCCGCGGCCATAACCGACACGGTCGGCGGCCGAACCGGTGTCGCCATCGGTGAGGCCGCTCTGACTGCGCCGCGTTGCGCCGCGCCCGTTGCCGGCGCTGTCGGCGTTGTTGCCGCTGTCGGAATCGGTCAGCCCGGATTGAGCAATGCCGCGCGCGCCGCCACGGCCATAGCCGGAGCGGTCGGAGCTATCGCTATCGGTGATGCCGGTGCCGTTGCCGCCGCCGGTGCGGCCGTTGCCGACCGAATCCGTAGGATCGCTGTCGGTGAGGCCTGTTGCGCCGCGACGTCCGCCGCCACGCCCGCGCCCGGCCGGGTCTGCGTTCGAGCCGCTGTCGCCGTCGGTGACGCCGGTGCGGCCGCCACGGCCGCGACCGCTTGGGTCGGCGTAAGCGCCGGAATCTGAATCGGTGACGCCGGAGGTGCCGCGCCCGCGCCCGGCGGGATCGGCGTAAGCGCCGGAATCGTTGTCGGTGACGCCCTGTTGGCCGCCGCGACCGTAGCCGCCGCGATCTGAGCCCGAGCCGCTATCGCTGTCGCTGATGCCAGTGCGGCCGTAGCCGGAGCGGTCAGCGCCGCTGCCTGAATCTGAATCGGTGCGGCCGGTATAGTTTTGTGCGGCGGCTTCGCCCGTGATTGCGGCCGATGCGCCGCCCACGATCACCGCAGCGCCCGCGACGCGCGTCATGAATGAGCGACGGTTCAGACGCTTCTTTTCATCCGACATGAATCAGCCCCCAGCGTGTGGTGTTGCGAGCCAGTCGCAAAACCACATATCCCTCAAGGGAATCGATAACATGCGCCGCCTGCGAGGTAACGTGCGAACGTCTCGCAACCTGCGTTTTCAACGCGCCCCGAATCCGGCCAGACCCAAAGGTGGAGCGTCAGAATGATCGGATCCCTGCAAGGTTTGGTTGCCGCGGTCGGCGAGGACTCGGCTTTGGTCGAGGTCGGCGGCGTCGGCTATTTGGTGCAGGCGAGTTCGCGCACCTTGTCGCGGCTCGAGGTCGGCGCGCCAACGCGGCTGATGATTGAGACGCACGTGCGCGAGGATGCGATCCGTTTGTTCGGCTTCGCCAGCGACGACGAGCGCGGCTGGTTCACGCATCTGCAAACCATCCCCGGCGTGGGCGCCAAAGTGGCGCTGGCGATCCTCGACGTGCTCTCGCCCGAGCAATTGATGGACGCGATTGCGCTGCAGGATAAAGCGGCGATCTCGCGCGCCAACGGCGTCGGTCAAAAACTCGCCGCGCGCATCGTTCAGGAACTTGCCGGCAAGCCCGGCCCCAAAGGCGCGCTGTTGGCGGCGAGCTTGGGAACGCGCACGCCAGCGCCGGCCACGGGCGCGCGGGCGGAGGCGGTGTCAGCGTTGGTCAATCTCGGCATCGATAGCAGCAGCGCAGCGCGCGCGGTGGCCACGGCGGCAAAGCAATTCGACGCCGACGCCCCCGCGCCAGAACTGATCCGCGCCGCGTTGAAGGAAGTTAGCCGCTAAGGCTGACACGCGGGCTCGGTTTGCCCCATCGCCACCATCGGTCGCATTTCGCAAACGCCTTCCCAGCCGTCGCCATACACGCGGTGCAGCTCCATGAAATCGATCGCCGACTGAAGCGCCGCTTCGCGACTGGCGAATTCGAAGATGGCGAAGCCGCCAACCACCTCTTTCGTTTCGGCGAACGGCCCGTCGGTGACCATCAGCTTGCCGCCCTTCACGCGGACGCGGGCGGCCTGGGTGATCGGCGTCAGGCCGCCGTTGGCGATCATCTGGCCTGAGCCCACCGCCTGATCGGCCAGCTTGTTGATCTGTTCCATCAGCCGCGGCGGCGGCGGCCCCGCCGCTTCCGGGGATGTGAGCACCAAGTACATGTAGCGCATGGAAAAACTCCTCGATGTGGAGGGCGCGCGACGGGCGCCTCACGCGAAGGACGAACGGGGCGCCGGCGGGGCCGACATTTTTATTCGCACACCGTTTTGCTAAGCATGCGCCTGAACGAATTGCGAACCCGAATCGGATAAGCAGCCAGAATGGCCGAGCCCGCAGAACGCCTCACCAATCCAGACCGCATGCCAGGAGAGGGCGCCGATCGCGCGCTGCGCCCGCAGGGGTTTGACGAATTCGTCGGCCAGCCGGCGGCGAAAGCCAATCTCAAAGTGTTCGTCGAAGCCGCCCGCGCACGCGGCGAAGCGATGGACCACGTGCTGCTGTTTGGCCCGCCAGGTTTGGGCAAGACGACGCTTTCGCAGATCGTCGCGCGTGAATTGGGCGTCGGCTTTCGCGCCACCTCCGGGCCGGTGATCGCCCGCGCTGGCGATCTTGCGGCGCTGCTCACCAATCTCGAACCGCGCGATGTGTTGTTCATCGACGAGATCCATCGCCTCGCGCCAGCGGTGGAGGAAATTCTCTATCCCGCGATGGAGGATTATCACCTCGACATCATCATCGGCGAAGGCCCGTCGGCGCGCAGCGTTCGCATCGATCTGGCTCCGTTTACGCTCGTCGGCGCCACCACGCGCGCGGGCATGTTGGGCACGCCGTTGCGCGATCGCTTCGGCATTCCGGTGCGGCTTGAGTTTTACAGCGCCGAAGAATTGCTCGGCATCGTCCAACGCGCCGGTGAGAAACTGGGCGCGCATCTGACAGCCGAAGGCGCGCTCGAAATCGCCAAGCGCGCGCGCGGCACGCCGCGCGTTGCGGTGCGTCTGCTGCGCCGTGTGCGCGATTTCGCCGATGCGGGCGGCGGGCTGATCGACGCGAAAGCGGCGGACGCGGCGTTGAAGCGGCTCGATGTCGATAGCGACGGGCTCGATCTGTTGGATCGTAGATACCTCGACGCCATCGTCACCACTTATGGCGGCGGCCCGGTCGGCGTCGACACGCTCGCCGCCGCGCTCTCGGAAGCGCGCGACGCCATCGAAGACATGATCGAGCCGTACCTGATGCAACAAGGCTTCGTCATGCGCACCCCGCGCGGCCGCATGGCGGCGCCGAAGGCGTATGAGCGCCTCGGCAAAAAGCCGCCGCCGATCGCACCGCAGACGGGGGCGTTGTTCGGGGAGGAGTAGCCCGATGAGCAAGCTGAAGATCGCGACGCTGCATTGCATGGGCAGCAATCCCAACAAGCATGCGACGCAGCACTATCATTTCAAACACTGTGCTGCCGCCACAGCCGCTCTCGCCGACTGGACTTATCCTGCGGGTCCGCACCTGCTCGATCGAGAGGTGGTCTACAATCTGCTCAAGACCGAAATGGGCTGTAGCGACGACGAGGTGGAAGCGTTTGGTTTCGAGGAGCCGCGCGCCTGGTTTCGCTTCACCGGCGGCGAGTATGTCGGACTCGCGGAGAGCATGGACTACCTTGCGGAGTATTGCCGTCGCGAGCGACCTGATGGCATCGCCGGCTATTCAAATGGCGGCGGCGCAGCGTTGCTTGTCGCAGCTTCAGCCGAAGCCGGGCACGAGGCGTTTCGGTCGATCCGTTTCGTGATGAGTTTCGCCGGGGGCACGTCGCCGACGATGCAGCGCCACATTAGCGATATTCTCGGTGCAACACGCAGCCGCATTGCGATGCCCGCGATCCTTTGCGGTTCGCGCCACGATCCGATGCTCGTCAACGCCGATCAGATGGCGCGCGACCTGTTCGAGCGCTGCGAGCTGGCGGTCGTCGACGAGAAGCGACCATTCGCCAACCACGCACTGCCAGATCGCGCCGAGGATTACGACGCGGTCGTCAGGTTCCTGCAGGCCCGCTGAACGCCCGCGCCTATCCCCGCCGCGCCAGGATCGCGTCCATCTCGTTCATGATCGCGTCCATCCGCGTCACCACGGCGCGATAGGGCGCGGGGCTGGAGAGGTCGACGCCGGCGGCGACGAACATCTCGTGGGGATGACGCGAGCCGCCGCTGCGCAGCATGTCGATCACCGCCGCGCGCGCGCCGGGCTCGTTCGACATCAAGCGTTCGGCAAACATCGTCGAGGCCGCGACCGAGGTGGCGTACTGGAAGACGTAGAAGTTGCGATAGAAGTGGGGAATGTAGGCCCATTCGAGTGCGTAAGCGGGATCGATCGCCATCACGCCGGAATCGGCGCCGTGATACGAGCGCAAGAGCGCCAGATAGATTTCCGACAAGCGCTCGCCCGTCAGCGGCTCGCCACGTTCGGCGGCGGCGTGAATTTGCGCTTCGAACTCGCCGAACATGGTTTGGCGGAAGAAAGTGCCGCGATAAAGCTCAAGCTCCTGGTTGAGCAGGAACAGGCGCTCGTTATCGCTGCTCGCGCGGGCTTGCAGGTGCCGCAGCAGCAGCACTTCGTTGATGGTGGAGGCCATCTCGGCGACGAACGTCGGGTAGCCCGATGTTTCCCAGGGCTGGGTGGAGTTCGAGAGCACCGAGTGGACGGCGTGGCCCCATTCGTGCGCGAAGGTGGTCAGGCTGTCGAAATCGTCTTGGTGGTTCAACAGCACGTAGGGGTGCACGTCGTAGGCGGCGCCGAACACGTAGGCGCCGGATTGTTTCCCGTCTTGCGGATAGAGGTGCGTCCAATCCGCGTCGAAGCCGCGGCGCAGGATCGAGGTGTAGTCGTCGCCGAACGGCGCCATCGCTTCGAGCGTGATGCGTTCGGAATCGGCCAGCGTGTAGGTGGCGTTGTAGGAAATGAGATCTGGGTAGATGTCGTAATAGGCCAGATCGGTGATGCCGAGCATGCGCGCGCGCAGGCGGAAATAGCGGTGCAAGGTCGGCAGGCCGTCGTGCGCCTGGCTCACCAATTGATCGTAGATCGACACCGGCAGCGCATTGGCGAACATCGCCGCTTCGCGCGCGGACTCGTAATTGCGCACTTGCGCGTTCATCACTTGGCCTTGCGTATTCGACGCAAGCGCTTCGCCAAGCGTGGATTCGTATTGGTTCCAAGTGGCGTAGAACGCATCAAACACGCGCTTGCGGACGTTGCGATCCGGGTTCTGCCGGTGGCGCGTATAGGCTTGGCTATCGAGCCGCACCTGTTCGCCGTCGATCTCGATGGTGGGCCACGGAATGTCGGAACCCGCCATCTGCGTGTAAATGCGTTGCGGGCCGCCGAGCGGCAGGCCAGCGGCGGCGAGCACCGCCTCGGTTTGCGGGGTCAGCGTGTGATCGGCGAAGCGCAGCGTTTCGCGCAAATTGACGGCATGCACGCCAAGCCGGCGCTCCTGGCGAATAAACCCTTCGATGCGCCGCTCGCCGATGCTGAGAAGCTCGGGGTTCATCCAAGACGTCGCTTCGCCCAGACGCGCGAGCAGCTGATTGCCCAATTGGCGGCGCGCGAGATTCTCTTGCACGCGCGTGTCTTCGTCGCCGCGCAGGGTGGCGTACACGAAGAGGCGCACGGCGCGTTTGCTGAGGCCGGAGGTCAACTCCATTGCGTCGGCGAGTGTCGCCGCGTTGCGACCGAGCCGGCCGCGAAAGGCAGCGATCCGTTCCATGTCGGCGAGGACGGCGTCATGCTCGCTCTGCCAAGCGGCGCTATCGGCGTAGAGGTCGGTCAGATCCCAGACGACGGGGGTGTGCGCTGGTGCAGGGGCGGCGGTGGTCACCGGCGTGGTCGCGGTGGGCGCTGCTGTCGTCGCGCAACCGGCAAGCGCGAAGGTCAGCGTCGCGGCTGAGACGGCCGTGAAAAGCGCACGAATTGCCATTGTCATTCCCCCTTGCGCCCCGCAGCGACCGGCGCTGACAGAGCCCTAGCTCAATCCCAGCTTCTATCTTCCCCGACGAGACAAAGGTTCGCAAGTTTGCGATCAGATGCGCCTGAGCGGCCTGTTCAGGGGCTCATCAATCGCCCCAGCCCCTTCGGCGCGACCGCGATATAGCTTTGTTTCAGCCAGCCGCGCAGCGTCGGCATTTCAGCGAATACATCGTCATCGCCGGCGAAATGAGCGGTGACCCAATTGTATTGCTTGTACCAGCCCTTGGCGGGCCGCACGAAGGCAAGCTCTTCGGCCATCTCTGCCGAGATCGGCAGCTTCATCAAGATCGTCAGCGCGTTGAGGCCTTCGCCCTTCGCGCCGAACACGGCGAACATTTTCTTGCGCACGCAAAGCGCGCGCGTCGTCGCCCAGCCTTGGCCGGCCACGGTCTCGGGGAAGGCGAGGCCGTATGCGGTGAGTTCAGCTTCGGCGCGTTGGTGCGGCGTGCGCGGCATCGCCACGCTTTAGCGCAGTTCGTACACCACGGTCACGCTGCTGCGCGCGTCGAGTTCGCCGGGCGCGATTTGGGCGCCCGCCGCCGCCGCTTGCTCGGGCGCCACCGAATAAGCTTGATTGCGCATGAAGCCGTCGCGCGGCTCGGGCACGATGCCGCCCGGTTCGGTGATCGAGAGCACGCGCGCGACGCGCATATCGGCCGCCGTCGCGTAGCTATCGGCGCGGGCGCGCGCGGTGGTGAGCGCTTGCGCGCGGGCGGCGTTGCGGGAGGCTTCTTCGTCTTCGAAGGTGAATTGGATGCCTTGCAATTCGTTGGCGCCCTCGGCGACGGTGGCGTCGATCAGGGCGCTCACTTTGCTTAAATCTCGCACGCGCACGGCGACGATGTTGCGGCTTACGTAGCCGGTGATGCGCGGGGCGCCGCTGCGCGGATAGGTGTATTGCGGTTCGATCGAGAAGCCGACGGTTTGCACGTCTGCTTCGGCGACGCCGGCGGTGCGAGCCGCATCCATCACAGCGCTCATGCGCGTGCTCTGCGCTTGCTGCGCGGCTTGCGCGCTCGCGCCGCGGGCCAACACCCCTAGCGTGACGATCGCTAAATCGGGCGCGGCGCGCGTGGTGGCGCTGGCGTGCACGGTGAGCAAGGTTTCGGCGCGTCCGCACGCCGCGAGCGCTGTCAGCGCCAAAAACACCGATGCCACTTTCAGATTGATCAAACGAGCCTCCTGCCGCTTTCGATGCGCGCGAGGGTTGACGCGGACCATGGCGAAACTTCGGTGCACAACGCGTACGTGAAGGGCCTCTCCGGTGGGAGAGGCCCTTCGTTCGTGCGTATCAAATGAGCTTAGGTGGCGTTTTCGAGCGCCTGCACTTGCGTGAGGTGCGTGCGCAGTTTGGGCAAAGTCGTGTTGGCCCAATCGCGCAGCGCGCCGGCTTCGCCATTGGCGGCGAAGTTCTCGAAGGCGCGGATCGCGTTTTCGTGCGCTTCCACTTGCGCGTCGAGATAGGCGTCATCGAACGCCGCGCCGTTGGCGGCGCGCAAGCTATCGAGCTTGGTCTGATGGTTCGCGTCGATCGTGGGCGACGGCGCGCTGAGGCCCAGCGTTGGCGCGAGTGCGGTGAGCTCGGCGCTGGTGGCGGTGTGATCTCGCACCATCATGGTCGCGAAATCCTTGACCTGTTGGCGCGCCGCGCGCGTGGCGGCGAGTTCCGAGCTTTGAACCTCGAACGCGTCCGCGCTCGCCACCGCTTGCACAAACTCCGCGTTCGAGACGGCGGTCTGCGCGCTGCCAGCGAGCGGGGCTTCGGGCAGCGTCGGCGCTTCTGTGGTCTGCGTGGATTGTCCGCAGGCGGCGAGCGCGAGCGCGCTCAGCGCAGACAACAACGTGTATTTGGTCATAGCGTTTCTCCCAGAGACTCCGGTGCGGAGCTGGCGGGCGTTCAACGCTGCTTGGGGGTGGCCGTTCCGGCTGCGATCATGACGATGCAGCAACGCGATGTATCAATTGGTCACGAGCCGTTCGGCTTCAAGCGCCACCACGCGCTCGCCGTCGATGCGCACGGCAAGCGCGTGTGAATCCGTTTGATCCAAACGCGGATCGCTGCGGCGCGAAGTGTCGTGCAGATAATGCCGCCAATTGTCGTAAGCGGTGGCCGCACCGTAGCGCCGCTCAACTTGCGAGAGCGGGGCGCCGAGCCAGAGATCGGGATCGAGCGCGATGTTTCTGAAATTCGCCGGCAGGGTGGGGCATTGGATGTTGGCTGTCGCTTCGGCGTCGACGATTGCGCGCACGCCGGTGACGAATTCGCCGCTGCTCATCTCACTGGATGTGAGCCACACGCGTTGCGCGTTGGGGATCGTGTAGCACAACCATGTTGCGCCTTCGCCATTGCTGGCGAGTTCACCGATGCCGATGGCGGTTTGCACTTCGCGCAGCGTCGTGCGTCCGAGGATGATGCTGAGCGAGCCCATGCGCAGGCCGTAGAGATTGAGACCGTCGGCGTAGGCGATCTGATCGAACGATGCATAAGGCGCGCGCGGCGGTGCGGTGGGCTCTGTCGGTGCGGGCGCTTCGACCACGGGCGCGACTGCGGGCGTGGTGGCGGGCGCGTCGCAGGCCCACAGCAGCGAAACTGCCAGCAGGGCGGCGCCGGCGCGCGACGTTAACATTTTGGCCATGTGCGGAAGAGGCATGGCGCGCAAAATGCGCAAGCCGACCTGCTTCGTCCAGCCCTCCGCGACAGCAATCTACATCTGCCGTTTTGGCTACCGCGCCTGATCGAAGTGGGCGCTGGCGTTGGTCCAGTTCAAATTGTCCTCGACGACGGCGCGCAGGTGGCGTTCGCGCTCCTGTTGATAATCGAGGTAATAGGCGTGCTCCCACAGATCGACCACGAGCAGTGCGTCGACGCCTTGGACGAGCGCGTTTTCAGCGTCATGGGTGTCGATCACCTTCAGCTTGTCGTCGGCATGGACGAGCCAGACCCAACCGCTGGCGAAATGAGCGACGCCCTTCTTCACAAGCTCGTCCTTGAGCGCGGCGATGCCGCCGAAATCGGCGTCGATCCGCGCGGCGAGCGCATCACTTGGCGCGGACGATGTTGGCGAGAGGCTGTCCCAATAGCGGTTGTGATTCCAGACCTGCGCGGCGTTGTTGAACAGGGTGCGCATAGGCTTGGCCTTATCGCCCGCGGTTTCGAGAATGAGCTCCTCCAGTGACAAGGCGTCCAAGCCCGCTTCGGCAGCGAGCTTGTTGGTCTTCTCCACGTAGCCTTTGTGATGCTTGCCGTAATGGGTTTCGATGGTGCGGCGCGAAATGGCGGGTTCGAGTGCGTCGGCGGCCCACGGCAGGCGCGGAAGTTCGATCGGCATAAGTGGTCCTCGGGTGTGCTGAACTGGCACGCGTGCTGGCGCGGCTAAATTCGGAACGTCTGCATTCCGGCGATGTTCCGCCGCGATGGGCGCGGCAAACGCGCCTACACACGCTCTGTCGCTGCGACCTTGCCGGCCCGGCAATGTTTGGCTAACGGCACAGGACGTGCTCGGGCGGGGCTGGTTTCCCGCGTGGGGTCACCGGGGCAGAAGATGCGCACAGCGCACCCATCCAGCAGCGCGACCGGCGCGGCGCTCGACATTGGCCGAGGACTGGCGATCCTCGCGGTGATCTACGGTCACGCGCTTGCGCCGTGGTTTGTCGATGCTGGTGCCAATTTCAGCAATTGGGCTTTCCTGCAGTGGAAGTTCGGCGCGGCGTTCATGATGCCGTTCTTCTTCTTCGTCTCCGGCTTGGCCTGGCGCGCGGAAAAATCGCTGTGGGCGACATTGCGCGAGAGCATGACGCTGGTGTTCGTGGCGCTCGGCGCGAGCCTGGCGTTGGACGTCATCGTCGTCGGGCTTTCGGCGGCCGGGTTCGCGGGCGCGGCGGCGCAGGCGCCGATGAGCGTCGCGGATTTCTTCGCCAATGCTTGGCGCATGGTCAGCGTTGGCGATCTTTACTCGCTGTCGGCGCTTTGGTTTTTGACGGCCTTGGCGGTGGTCCGCTTGATCGCGGCGTTGTGCGAACGCATCGGCGCGTGGGCCGGCGTTGCCGCGGCGTTGGCGCTGTTTGCGCTTTACTGGGCAGCGGAGGCGGGCGGCATCCGCAATTATTATCAAGTTCCGATCCTATGGGCGGGCTTTGCGGCGTTCATGGCGGGTCGCTGGTCACGCGGCGGCTTTGACGCTTTGGAGCGGCGTCCGAATTGGGCGCTTGGCTTGGCGTTGCCGCTGCTTGCGATCACCGCGATTTCCGCAGGCTTCAATCGCGGCTGCGCGTTTGAGTTCGACCGCTGGTGCAATCTCGCATTCCTGAACGATCGCTTTGGCGTGTCGATGTTCATGGGTGCGTTCGGCTATCTGCCTTTGTTCGTGTTCACGGCGGCGACCGGGATCATGTTTGCGGCGGCGGTGTCGATCGTGATTGCGCGACGCGGCGGCGTGGTTGCGGCGGCGTTGAAGCGCTGGGGGCGCAATTCGCTCAACCTGTTGATCGTCAACGCGGCGTTCCTGGAGCTGGTGAACCCGCTGCTGGCGCGTGAAATCGCGCCGCGTGTCGGCGGCGACAACGCGATTTTCTTTGTGATTTTGTTCGTGGCGGCGATCGCGGCGAACGTTGCTGTCGCGGGTCTGTTGCGCCCAGCTCTGGCGCGGTTGCGGCTTGGATCGCATGATTTGGCGCTGTTTATCGTGGCTGCGCTGCGGGGGCGCGCGCGTATGGCGCCGCCGGCGGCGCGGGCGGCCTAACGCGGCTTACGCATCGTGCCAAGGCGAATCCCGAACACGATGCCCGCCGCGCGCACGGCACCAGTCACAGCGAGCGCTGCGATCAGGGGTGCTTGCGGCATCGGCGTCAGCGCCGCGACTGCGTAATAAGCCGCTCCGCCCGCGAATGCTGCGGTGACGTAGAGTTCGGTCTCCGGCGAAAACACGATCGGCGTGCGATTGGCCAACACGTCTCTCAGGATGCCGCCGCCGGCCGCGCCGATGGCGGCGAGAAACACGCAGACGACCGGATCGAGCGCGAGCACGCTGAGGCGCTCCATGCCGGTGGCCGTGAACACCGCGAGCCCCACCGCGTCGGCCCACAACAACGCCGCGTGGGTAATCTTGGCGGGCGATGCGGGGCGGCTGATGCGTGTGAGCAGGAATGTCGCCAAGCCGGCGCTTGCGGCCAGCCAGAGCGTCAGCGGCGTTTCGATCCAGCGCACCGGCGTGTGGCCGGTCAACAGATCGACGATGGTGCCGCCGCCGATCGCGGTGGCGACCGCCAGGAACAACGCGCCAACCAGATCGAGCCGCTCTTCGTCTGCCACCAAGGCGCCAGACGCCGCGAACACGGCCGCGCCAATGAGCGAGAGGAGGGCGAGGGCTTGGTCCATGGCGCCTTCTAACCGCTTGAAGCCGGCGCCGCCATCGTGCTCATGGTGGGTGATGAGTCAGAACGACGAACCCTTCGCCGGCGTGTTCGAGGGCCGTGAGCATCGTTTGCCGGTGCGCGTGTATTACGAGGACACGGATTTTTCCGGCGTCGTCTATCACGCCAATTATTTGCGCTATTGCGAGCGCGGGCGCAGCGACTTCCTGCGCGTCGCCGGCATTCACCATACCGAGCTGCTGGACGGCGAAGCGCCGCTCGCTTTTGCGGTCAACAGGATGGAGCTGGATTTTCTCAAGCCGGCGCGGATCGATGACGCGCTGTTGGTGCGTACGGTGTTCGAAACGATGCGCGGACCGCGTATTTTCGTTGCGCAAACGGTCGAACGTGGTGGCGAGGCGTTGGTGCGGGCCAAGGTCGAAGTCTGTTGCATAAGCCTCACAGGCCGGCCCCGTAAGCCGCCAGCCCTGCTTTTAGAGCGGCTTAAACCATTTCTTGGGCCTTCAGGGTCCAGCTTTTGACAAACTCTTACGGCTCTAGACCGAGGGTTGGGGCGCGGCATTTTTTCGGGTGGCCGCGGATGCGGGAGCAAGCATGGAATCCGCAGAACAAATAACGGTTTGGACGCTCTTCCTGGAAGCCGATCCGGTGGTGAAGGGCGTCATGCTGGTGCTGGCGCTTGCGTCGGTTTGGTCATGGGCGATCGCGGTCGATAAGTGGCTGCAGTTCGGCGAATTGGAAACCAATGCGCGCAAGTTCGAGCGCGCATTCTGGTCGGGCCGCTCGTTCGAGGATGTCGAAGAGGGCGGCACGGAACGTCCGCGCGATGCTTTGGCGCGCGTGTTTGCGGCGGCCGCGCGCGAGTGGCGCGATGCGCGCCGCGCTGGCGGCATGAGCGCGGAAGCAGCGACGATGCTGCTCGAACGCGTCGACCGCTTGATGCAAGCGCAAGTCGCGCGCGAGTTGGGGCGTGCGTCACGTTCGCTGAGCGTGCTGGCGACCGTGGGTGCATCGGCGCCGTTCGTCGGCCTGTTCGGCACCGTGTGGGGCATCATGAACGCCTTCACCAACATCGCCCAGCAGCAGCAAACCAATCTCGCCGTCGTCGCGCCGGGTATCGCGGAAGCGTTGTTCGCCACCGCGCTGGGCCTTGTTGCGGCGATCCCGGCGGTGATCTTCTACAACAAGTTCGCCGGCGATCTCGATCGCTTCGGCGATCGCCTCGACACCTTCAGCGATGAAGTCGCCGCGCGTCTGTCGCGCCGCTTGAGCGAGCGCGGCTGATGGGCGCGAGCATGGCCACCCGGCGCGGCGGTGGGCGTGGGCGCCGGTCCGCGCGCAAGGGCCGTTTGAGCGAGATCAACGTCACGCCGTTCGTGGACGTGATGCTGGTGCTGCTGATCGTGTTCATGATCACGGCGCCATTGCTGACGGTGAGCATTCCGATCGAATTGCCGAAAACCGACGCCAAGCAATCGGCGTCGGAAACCGAGCCGCTGTCGATCACCATTCGCGACGACGGCACGGTGTATCTCCAGGAAACCGAAGTCACGCTGGACGAATTGGTGCCGCGTCTGCGGGCCATCTCGCAGGAAGGCTACGATCGCGCGATCTACATTCGCGGCGATTCACGCACCGATTACGGCGTCATGGCCGAGGTGCTGGCGCGCGTCAGCTCCAGCGGTTTCCGCAAATTGCAGCTCGTCACCGACACACGCGACGGGCCGCCAGTCAGCGCCGGAGAGTAAGGATGCGCGCCGGCGTCATCGTCTCCATCATCGGCCATGCGGGCGCGATTTTGATGACGACGCTCATCTGGAATACGAGCGTGGCGACGACGCCGTCCTTGGGCGGCGCGGCGGTGCCGGTTGAGATCGTCGACGTGGATTTGGAATCGAACGTCCGTGCGCTGACACAGGATGCTGCGGAAGAAGAAGCCGCAGCCGCCGAAGAAGAACAGATCGCCGCGACCGAGCCGACGCCCGCACCCACGCCGACGCCGCGCCGGCGCAGCGAAGACGACGCCTTCGAGGATTTGCTGCGCAATCCGGGCATGGTCAATCACGACAACGAAGAGCGCCGCCGCCGTCGCGATGGCGCGGTCGCGGACCGCGATCAGGCCGGCGCCGGGCTCGGTACGGCGGAGCGTGTGTCGCTGGAAGCGCGCGCCACGGCGCTGACTTTGAGCCTTCTGGAGCGCTGCTGGCGCTCGACCGAGGATATGCCCGATCCCGAGCGCCTTATTGTCGTCGTCGAGGTCCGGCTCAATCGCAATGGCAGCTTGAACGGGCAACCGACGTTGATCAGCCCCGCGCGGGGTGCTGCGACCTTCAATCCGCTGATGGCTGAAGCGGTGCGGCGGGCGCAGCAGGCGGTGCGCCAGTGTGATCCGTTCTCACGCCTGGCCGAAGACCCTATCGTCGGCGAACACTACGATTTGTGGCGGGTTCAGCAGGTCCGGTTCGGGCCGAGACAAGAATGATGAGATCGTGCGTATGATGAAATCCATTCTCGCCGCTTTGGTTGTGGCCTTCGCGTTCGTGTTGGCCGCGCCCGCGCAGGCGCAATTGCGCGTCAATGTCGAGCAGGGGCACTTGAACCCGACGCCGGTGGCGACGCCGGACTTTCTCGCGTCGAGTGCCGCGGCCCAGCAGATCGGGCGCGACGTCGCGGGTGTGATCCGCGCCGACCTCGAGCGTTCGGCGTTGTTCCGCAACATCGATCCGCAAGCTTTCATTGAGCGCATTGGCGATCTGAACGTGCCGCCGCGCTTCGCCGACTGGAAGATCGTCGACGCGCAGGCGTTGGTGGTGGGGCAAGTGACGCCGCTGCCGGATGGGCGCGTGCGCATCGAGTTCCGGTTGTGGGATGTGTTCGCCGAGCAATCGCTGGCCGGCTTCCAATACGCGACGACGCCGGACAATTGGCGGCGCATCGCGCACCGCATCTCCGATCAGATCTATGAACAGCTGACAGGTGAGCGCGGCTATTTCGACACCCGCATCGTGTTCGTGTCCGAGAGCGGCCCGCGCACGCGCCGCATCAAGCGGCTGATGGTGATGGATCAGGACAGCGCCAATCCGTTCTTCCTGACAAGCCCCGACGCGATGGTGCTGACGCCGCGTTTCTCGCCGTCGGCGCAGATGATCACCTATATGAGCTTCGAGACCGGCGCGCCGCGTGTGTTCCTCTACAATCTCGAAACCAACCGCCGCGAAGTGCTGGGTGATTTCCCGGGCATGACGTTCTCGCCGCGCTTCAATCCTGACGGCACGCGTGTCGTGTTCACGCTCGACATGAACGGCAATTCCGAAATCTTCACGATGGATTTGCGCTCGCGTTCGCGCACGCGGCTTACCAATCACGCGGCCATCGACACTTCGCCGTCCTACTCGCCCGATGGCGCGCAGATCACGTTCAATTCCGATCGCGGCGGCACGCCGCAGATTTACGTGATGAACGCCGATGGCTCGAACGCGCGCCGCATCAGCTTTGGCGAAGGGCGCTATTCCACGCCGGTGTGGAGCCCGCGCGGCGATCTGATCGCGTTTACGCGCCAAGGTAATGGCCGCTTCGCTATCGGCGTGATGCGCCCGGACGGTTCTGGTGAACGCATATTAACCGAAAGCTATCTCGACGAAGCGCCGACTTGGTCGCCCAATGGGCGGGTGATCATGTTCTTCCGTGAAGAGCGTGGTCGCGGCCCGCAATTGTGGTCGGTTGACCTCACGGGACGCAATTTGCGGCCAGTTTCCACGCAAACAGACGCCTCCGACCCCGCGTGGTCGCCGCTTTTGCCGTGATGGGAACACGATTGTAGGCTAGGATTTTGCTGGATAAACTGTTGATTCAGCAGCTAGGTTTGAAGCGTTCGCCGAAGGCGCCGCCAACAGGGGAGAAATGACCCAATGCGTAACACACTGATCGCCATCGCCGCGTTTGCGTCCTTGGCCGCTTGCGCCAGCCGTCCGGAACCGACGCCGGTGCCGGAAGCGCAAACGCCAACGCCGACCACGCCGGCCCCGAGCGGCCCGCGCGCCGGTTCGGTTGAAGATTTCCGCGTGTCGGTCGGCGATCGCGTGTTCTTTGGCTATGATCGCTTCGATCTTTCGCCGGAAGCGCGTTCGGTTCTCGAACGCCAAGCGGCGTGGCTGCGCCAATATCCGAACGTACGGCTGCTGGTCGCCGGCAATTGCGACGAGCGCGGCACGCGCGAATACAACCTGGCCCTCGGCGCCCGCCGCGCGGCCGCTGTGCGTGACTATCTCGTCTCGCTGGGCGTCGCCGCCAACCGCATGGAAACCGTGTCCTACGGCAAGGAACGTCCGGTCGATCCGCGCGCCAACGAAGAGGCGTGGAGCGTGAACCGCAACGGTCAAAGCCAGATCGTCTCGGGCGCGGTGTCTTAAACACAGTCCAGGCTGGGGCGCAGCTGCGCCCCAATTTGGCCAGAGCAGGCGCGCACGGACACCGTCCATGACCCTGAATCGCACCCATCTCAACGCGGGCCGGTTCGCGACACTCCTCGTCGCGGCCGGCCTTGCGTTGTCTCCCGCCGCGTTCGCGCAAACTCAATTGCCGCCGCCCGGCTCGTACGGCCAGGCCGACGCGCGCCAGGATCGGATCGAGGAGTTGGAGCAGCAGCTGCGCGATTCCACCGCTGAGAACGAGCGCGTGCAATATGAGTTGGTTCAGGCCAACCGCGAGATCGCCCGCTTGCGTGGGCTGGTGGGCGAACTGGCCAGCGTGAACCAAAGCGCGGTGGAAAGCGTGCAGCAACCGGCTGCGCAGACCACATCACCGCAAGGCGGCCCAGCGACGCCACAGCCGCCGCCAGCCTCGGCGCCGACGACTGCGCCGCAACAAACCGGTTCGCTCGGCACGTTGTCGGTCAATCAATTGCCCGGTGAAGCCGGCCCCGCTTACACGCGCGCGCGCGAGCTGTTGGTGAACGGCAATTACGCCGAAGCCGAAAATGCGTTCGGCGAATTCCTGCAAGCTTTCCCGACCGCCGAAACCGCCGCCGATGCGCGCTTCTGGTACGCGTTCACTTTGTTGGCGCGCAACAATTACGGTGGCGCGAAAGACAATTTCATCCAGTATCTCCGCGACACGCCGCGCGGGCCACGTGCGCCGGAAGCGCAGGTGCGCTTGGGCGTGGCGCTTGCGGGGCTGGCGCGTGACGGCGAAAACGATGCCGCCGAGTTGCGCCAAGCTTGCGGCGCGTTCTCGTCGCTGCGGACGCGTTACCCGAACGCGGGCGCCAACATCGTCGATCTGGCCCGCCGCGAAGCGCGCGCCGCCAATTGTCCGGCGTGATCGCCGCTTTACTCGATCGCTTCAGTCTTGACCGTCTGACCGCCGCGCGCGGGCCGATTGTGCTCGCGCTCTCGGGCGGCGGGGATTCCGTGGCGCTGCTGCATGCGCTGAGGGAAAAGCTGGGTGCGGGGCGCCTGCACGCCGTGGTGATCGACCACGCGCTGCGTGAAGGCTCCGCGGCGGACGCGCGACGCGCACTCGGCTTCGCCGAGACGCTGGGCGTCGCTGGCGAAGCGCGGACATTGGCATGGGCCGACGGCCAGAAGCGCAGTCAGGAAACGGCGCGCCGCGCGCGTTACGTGGCGTTGTGTGCGGCAGCACGCGGCGTCGGCGCGGACACGATCGCCGTCGCGCACACCGCCGATGATCAGGCCGAGACGGTGCTGATGCGCGCGAGCGCGGGTTCTTCTTGGCGCGGGCTTGCGGGCATCGCCGCGTGGGCGCCGGCGCCGGTGTGGCCGGATGGGTGCGGGCTTTCGCTGGCGCGGCCGCTGCTCGGCGCGCGACGCGATGATCTGCGTGCCTTTCTCACGTCGCGCGGCGCCAGCTGGATTGAAGATCCGACCAACGCAAACCCGGCATTCACGCGTGTGCGCGTGCGCCAGCGTTTGGCTGAGCTCACGGCCGGGGGCTTGGATCCGCTGCGCCTCACCGGCATGGCTGCGAAGCTCCGCGTATTGGTCGATGCGGTCGATGCTGAAGCTGCGGCCTTGATCGATAACGCAGCGCTGTTTGAAGGCGAGCACATTGCGCTTGCGCCGTCCGCGTGGCGCGGCGGCGCAGAGGCGCGCGTGCGTGCGCTGAGCGTGCTGATCGCCGCCGCGGCTGGCGCCGAACGCGAGCCGGACGCCGATTCCGTGGCGCGGCTGGAGGCGCGCTGCGCGGACGAGGATTTTCGTGGCGCGGCTTTGGGTGGTGCGCGGCTCGAACGAAAGGGTGCGGCGGTGCGGATCGGCCGCGATCCCGGCGCGCTGACGGGCCGGGCCGATGGGGCGGCGGGGGTGGCGACGTTGGCGCTGCCGGTTCGAATTGAGACGGTGTGGGACGGGCGCCTGGCGCTCACCGCCAGCGAGACCGGTTGGCGCATCCGCGCCGGCGCAGGCGGCGCTGAATTGGAACGTGGCGACACGCGCGTGCAGTTGGCCGAAGCGCAGCGTTTGGGCGCGGTTTCGTGCCGCTGGTTACAGGCCGCGCACGTCGCGCACCTGCTGGCAGGCAAATTTACCGTAAGTCCAAGCGGTTCAGGCCAAAAACCGATGCAAATGTTCACCGCGCCTTGACCGCAGCTGGTGTAGGAATGAGCGGCTCAGTCGGGGTTTTCAGGGGCGCCCGCGGTCCCTATCTTGCTCAACACGTTGTTTACGTTTTCGCCGGCGCCGCCCGCGCCGACCAGAAGGTCTGCTCATGCCGATCCGTTCGCTGTTGATCTGGGGCGTTGTCGCCCTCGTGCTCGTGGTTGCGTTTGCCTGGATGACCCCAAACGCCTCCCGCGCGGCGGAGGAGTGGAGCTACAGTCGTCTCGTCGATGAGATCGCAAGCGATCAGGTCCGCAGCGCCAAGGTTCGCAACGACACCGTTGAAATCACCACCGCCGGCAATGAACGCCGCACGGTTTACATCCCGCTCGGCGGCGCGCCGGACGTGATGAAGATGCTGGACGAGAAGGGCGTGGACGTGTCCTCGCCGCAGCCGCGCAACGGCCCCGGCATTGGCGACATTCTGCTCGGCATTCTGCCGATGCTGCTGCTGATCGGCGCGTGGTTCTTCTTCATGCGCCAGATGCAAGGCGGCGGTCGCGGCGGCGCGATGGGCTTTGGCCGCTCGAAGGCGCGCCTGCTCACCGAAGCCAAAGGCCGCGTGACGTTCGAGGACGTCGCTGGCGTTGACGAAGCCAAGGAAGAATTGGGCGAGATCGTCGAGTTCTTGAAAGACCCGGGCAAGTTCCAACGTCTCGGCGGCAAGATTCCAAAAGGCGCGTTGCTCGTCGGCCCGCCCGGCACCGGTAAGACGCTGCTCGCGCGCGCAATCGCCGGTGAAGCCAACGTGCCGTTCTTCACCATCTCCGGTTCGGACTTCGTGGAAATGTTCGTCGGCGTCGGCGCGAGCCGCGTGCGCGACATGTTCGAGCAAGCCAAGAAGAACGCGCCCTGCATCATCTTCATCGACGAAATCGACGCCGTCGGCCGCCATCGCGGCGCCGGCCTCGGCGGCGGCAACGATGAGCGCGAACAGACGCTCAACCAATTGCTCGTCGAGATGGACGGCTTTGAAGCCAATGAAGGCATTATCCTGATCGCGGCGACCAACCGTCCCGACGTGCTGGATCCGGCTTTGCTGCGTCCCGGCCGTTTCGATCGTCAGATCGTTGTGCCGAATCCCGATGTCGGCGGCCGCGAGAAAATTCTGCGCGTCCACACCCGCAACGTGCCGGTGGCGCAGGGCGTTGATCTGAAAGCCATCGCGCGCGGCACGCCGGGCTTCTCCGGCGCTGATCTCGCCAACCTGGTCAACGAAGCAGCTTTGCTCGCGGCGCGCCGCGGCAAGCGCGTCGTCACCAACCGCGAATTCGAGGACGCGAAAGACAAAGTCATGATGGGCGCCGAGCGGCGCTCGATGGTGATGAGCGCGAAGGAAAAAGAGCTGACCGCTTGGCACGAAGGCGGCCACGCCATCGTCGCGCTCAACGTGCCGGAGAGCGATCCGGTGCACAAAGCGACGATCATTCCGCGCGGTCGTGCCCTCGGCATGGTGATGCAATTGCCGGAAGGCGATCGCTACTCGATGAACTTCACGCAGATGACGTCGCGCTTGGCCATCCTGATGGGCGGCCGCGTCGCCGAAGAGTTGATCTTCGGCAAGGACAAGGTCACGTCGGGCGCGTCGTCCGACATCAGCGCCGCTACTGGCCTCGCGCGCAACATGGTGACGCGGTGGGGCTATTCGGATGTGCTGGGCCTCGTCGCTTACGGCGACGGCAACGAGGAAGTGTTCCTCGGCATGCAGATGGGCCGTCAGCAGGCGATCTCGAGCGACACCGCAAAGAAGATCGACGCGGAAGTGAAGCGCTTGGTGGAGGAGGGCTACAACGAAGCCCGCCGCATTCTCACCGAGAAGGCCGAAGACCACCGCCGCCTGTCGGAAGCTTTGCTCGAATATGAATCGCTCACCGGCGAAGAGATTGCCGCTGTGATCCGTGGCGAGAAGCTTGAACGCCCCGACGATTCGCCATCGACGCCGCTGCCGCCGACGCCGGCGCTGCCGGTGACAGATGAGGACGACGCCGGCCATCCCGCCGGCTGGGGCGGTCCGCAGCCGCAAGGCGCTTAAGCCAAAACATCAACCGCCGGCGGAAACCCCGGCGGTTTTGTTTTGGGGTGACGGCGACGCGCTGGGGGTGCTTTGCGCGCCGCCGTCGCGCTGCGCTTCAGAACTCCGTTCGCAGCGTCACGCCGTATGTGCGCGGATCGCCGGGAAGGCCCGCGTAATAGCCGGAGCTCGATCCACCTGCGGAGAGGATCTCGAAATAATCCTGGTCGAGCACGTTGCGACCCCACACGAACACGTCCCAGCCATTGTCGCCGCGAAAGCCAAGGCGCGCATTCACGAGCGTGTAGCCGTCAATGTTGAGATAGGCGGATGCCGTTGGGCTTGACGAAAACGCGGAACGATAGCTTGCGTCGGCGGCGAAGAAATACTCCCCGCGCCGGCCGAGCAGTGCGCCGGGCTGGTTGAATTCGCCACCGCCGGCTGCGGCCCATTCCGAAAGTCCGGGCAGGCGCGTGCCTGAAGCGTCCACAACCTGTATCGCGCCACCCGATTGTTCGAGCGGCGGCGGAGCGTCTGTGAACGAGACAAACTCGCCATCCGTCCACGCCACGTTTGCGTACACCGACAACGCATCCGAAATTTCGCCGCTGGTGTCGATCTCAACGCCGCGCACGCGCACCTCATCGGCGTTGGCGAGATAGCCGCGGATGACGCCGACTTGCCCGTTCACAACGTTGACTTGGTAATCGTTGATCGTCGTCTGAAACGCAGTGATGTTCAAAACCCAACCGGGCGCGGGGCGCGTTTTGACGCCCACCTCAATGTGGCGCGTGTCTTCCGGCTCCACGGTCGCCAATTGGACGGCGACGTTGCCCAAGGAATCGAGCGGCAAGCCGTTGTTGTTCAGCCCGAAGGTTTTGAACGCCGTTGCGTAGGTCGCGTAGAGGTTCACGTCATCGGTGAGTGCGTAGGCCAAGGTGAGATTGCCGGAGACGTTTTCATCCTGCCCTTCGGATGCGTAGGCCTGCGGCGAGAGCACGCTGCGCTGAAGCGCGATCAAGGCAGGATCGTTGGTTTGCAGCCCACCATAGATGTTGGCGCGATAATAGCCGGACTTCTCGTCGAAATTAACGCGCACGCCAGGGATGATGCGCAAATCGTCCGTCACGTGCCATTCCAATTGGCCGAACAGCGCGGCGCTGGTGTGATCGGAACGGATTTCCGTGCGTTGGCCGTAACCATCGAGCAACCCAGGGGTCGCTGCGGCGGCGTTCGGGTTGAGCAGGAAGCGCCATGCCGCAGAGCCTTGCTCTTGCTGGCCCAAAGTCTTCGTCACTTGGTTGAACAAGAACGCGCCGGCGACGAAGCTCAGACTGTCGGACACATCGCCAGCGTATCGGAGTTCCTGCGACCATTGATATTGCTTCGATGGATTGGCGGAGGTGGTGGTGATCGGCAGGCCAAGAAAGTCGCGATCGTTCTGGGGATCCCACAGCCAATAGCGCCACGCCGAAATCGCCGTCAGCGTGCCGGGGCCGATGCTCCAATTGAGCGTCGCTGAAGCGCCGCCGAGATCGGAATAGGAGCGGTGTGGCGTGTCGAGATCGGTGACGCGATCGAAGGCGTTGGTGCTGGGCGGTGCATACCCGAAGAACGCTGCTTGCGCCGCGTATTGGCGATTGAGCGGGCGTTGCGTCGGCACGGTGCCGGCGAACACCGAGCCGTATCCCTCCGGTCGCGCAATCGTGTTGTCGGCGGAGAAGGTGAGGTCGATGTCGTTGGAGATGTTCCACAACAGCGAGGCGCGCCAGCCGATATTGTTGAGGTCGTTCAGATCGTCTTGGGTGGTGGTGTTGTAGAGAACGCCGTCGCGTTGGGTGCCGGAGAAGGTGAAGCGCGCGGCGATGTCGTTGGTGATTGGCCCAGAGAGCGTGCCGCGCGCTTGCACGAAGCCAAGGCTTCCGTAGGTCAGCTCAAGCTCGGCCTCCGGCGTGAATGTTGGCGAGCGGGTGATCACGTTGATAGCGCCGGCGGTGGTGTTCTTGCCGTAGAGCGTGCCTTGGGGGCCGCGCAGCACTTCGATTTGGCGCACGTCGAGAAAGTCGAGCGTCGATGCGGCGGGGCGCGCGTAATAGACGCCGTCGACATAAAGCCCAACGCCTTGCTCGATGCCATCATTGGTGAGGCCGAACGGCGCGCCGAGGCCGCGAATGTTGATCGCTGAATTGCGCGGGTTGGTGCTGTAGAATTGCACCGAGGGGATCACCTCGCGCAGCCGCCCGGCGTTGTAGAGGCCGGACTCGATCAAGAAGGTTTCCTGCAGCGCAGTGACGGGGATCGGTACGTCCTGGAGATTTTCCTCGCGCCGCGTCGCGGTCACGACGATGTCGGAATTGTCATCTTGAGCAGCCGGCGCTGTCTGCGCTGAGGCGATGTTCGCCGGCAATGCAAACCAGGAGGCGCTCAGCGCCAACGCTGTGATCAGTTTCACGGGAGTGTCTCGGATCGACCTGGGTCAAACGCGCCCGCTCTCTAGAGATGCGCATGACGACGCGCACGCAAGATAGAGTCTGGCGTGTGAGGCCTAGCGGCTTTGAACCGATAGCTAAGCAAACGCCCGCGTCGCGGCGAAATTGCATGTCGTCAAAGCAAGAATGGAAACGCCAGCGCTGCGCGTGCGCTGGCGTTGGTCCGAACATGATTGTGTCAGGGCACGAAGAGGAAGTCGGCGCCCGTGATCGAACCGTTTGCGGCGCCCAGAAGGAACATCGTCTCACCACCGCTGAACGTAATGAGCGCGCCTTCGCCGAAATAGCCGATCGAGATCGTTCCCAGCGAGTCGGCGGTGCCGACTGTGATCAGATCAATCCCATCTTGGAAATCGACCACGAGGTCGTTCCCGCCGCCCGTCGTCATGACGAAGAAGTCCGCGCCCGCTTCGCCGCGCAGGACGTCGGCGCCCGCGCCGCCGCTTAATGTATCGCCGTCGGCGCCGCCATACAGGAAATCGGCGCCGGCATCGCCGACAAGCGTGTCGGTTCCCGCGCCGCCGTAGAGATAGTCGTTCTCGGTTCCGCCGAACAATGCGTCGCTGCCGTCTTCGCCGAGTAACGTGTCGCCGTCGGCGCCGCCATTCAGTGTGTCGGCCCCGATGTCGCCGAACAATTGGTCCGCACCGGCGTCGCCGTTGAGCGTGTCGTCGTCGCCGCCGCCGTACAGGTAGTCGATGCCTGCGCCGCCATTGGCGATATCATTCCCGGCTTCGCCGATCAGCACGTCATTGTCTTCGTTGCCGTTCAGCGTATCGCCGCCGTCACCGCCGAAAATGATGTCGGTGCCAACATTGCCGCTGAGGCTGTCGATGCCGCCTTGGCCGTATATGTTGTCATCACCATTGCCGCCGCTGATCGCGTCGTTGTCGGCTTCGCCCTGCAGCACGTCATCGGCGTCGCCACCATTGATCGTGTCGGCGCCATTGCCGCCATAAACATAGTCGAGTCCGCCGTCGCCATTGAGCGTGTCGTCGCCATCTTGACCTACCAGGACATCCACGTCGCCGCCGCCATTGATGACGTCGGCGCCAAGACCGCCATACAGGCGATCGTTGCCGTCCGATCCGAAAAGCGTGTCATTGTCGCCCTCGCCATAGACGTAGTCGTCACCGAGGCCGCCGTTCAGCGTGTCGTTTCCGGCGTCACCAAGAATTTGATCGACGCCATCGCCGCCGCTGGCGCTGTCGTTGCCGGCGTCGCCGAACATGTTGTCGTTGCCTGCCCCGCCACTGAGTTGATCCTGGCCGGCGCCGCCGTAGAGATAATCAGCGTCGTTCTCGCCATTCACGACATCGTCACCGTCATCGCCCTGGAGGACATCGACGCCATCGCCGCCGAAGAATCTGTCAGCGCCGCCGCGACCGCGCGCGCGGTCGCTGCCGGCGCCAGTGTTAAACGTGTCGTCGCCGCCTGCGCCGAACATCACTTCGTTGCCGGACCCGGTGGTGATGTTGATCGCCTCGATGCCGGTAAGTGTGCCAGCGCCCACGCCGCCAACGAGGATTGTGGTGAGGTTGGCCGGCACGTCGAGCGTGAAGGTGATCGCGCCGACACGATCGCCGTAGTCCATGATCGCCAGATCGGTTCCGGCGCCGCCGTTGAAGATGTTGTTGCCGAGGCCGCCGTTGAGTTGGTCGTCGCCGCCATTGCCGATCATGGTATCGGACCCGGCGAGGCCGGAGATATTGTCCGCCGCGTCGCCACCATAGAGCGTGTTGTCGGCCGCGGTGCCGCTATAGACCAGCGACGGCATGTCGGCGGAGGTGAGCGTCGCTGTCGCCGAACCGAGCGTCTGGCCGACGGAGTAGAGCGGTCCTTCTCCGACGATCGCGCGATCGCGCAGATCGGGGAGCGCAAAGGTCGTTTGGCCGTTGCCGCCGAAATTGGTGCCGAGCAGCGCGAACAATGCTTGATTTTGATTGATTGGCAAAAACTGACCGTTCGTCAGCGCATAACCAGCTGGCGCAAAATTGCCTGCGAAAATGAGAATCTCTGATAAAATCGGCACATCTTCGTGGAAGCCGCCATCCTGCGAAGGAAAGATGCCTTGCAGCGCAATGATGTAGTTGAGGGCAATCGAAGGCTGGTGGTTGTCAATCGGAACTCCCGAACCGCCCATGTTGACGGGCAAGTTCGCCTGTGTGATCGGCGTTGCTTCCGAGCCGAACGTTTCGCCCAGAACACGGTTTCCGTTGGCGCCCACGATGGTGCGTCCACGCAGATCCGGCAGCGCAAATGTGGACATGCCGTCGCCGCCATAGGTGGTGCCGATGATCGAGAACAAGGCCGTGTGCTGCGCAATTGGCAACAACTGTCCATTCGCCTCCATGTACCCGGCGGGCGTAAAATTGCCGGCGAATTGCACGATCGTGCCGATGAGGTTTATCGAGCCGCCGCCGCCGTTCTGTGAAGGGAAGATGCCTTCGGTGCGGATGAGGTACGTGGTGGTCAGCGTCGGCTGAATTGTGCTCGCGCCCAGCGCGGAGCCGCCGACGACCGTGGGCAATTGCGATTGCTGCAGCGTGATGGTGTCGCTGCCGATCTGTTCGCCGATCACGCGGTCGCTCAGCCCCGGACCCTGGCCGTTGCCGAAGCTGAGCTTTCCGTCGAGGTTCGGCAGCGCGAACGTGGTTTGGCCGTTGCCGCCATATTGGGTGCCGAGAATCGTGAACAGCGCCGCGTTCGAAGCGATGTTGAAGATTTGCCCGTTGGCGAACGGCGCTTGGTTCATGCCAAAATTGCCGCCAAAGGTGCGGATGGTCGCCATTGGCGTGCCGCCGTCAGTGCTCTGCGACGGAAACACACCGGTTGTCGTGAGCAGCCGTGACAAGACGAGCGACGGTTGGAGATTGTTGATCGGCATTGAGGGCCTCCCCAGGCGAGTTTGCCGCGAGCCTCACACGCTGAGCGGTGAATTTCTAGCGGTAATCGGTTCTGTAGCGACCGCTTCGCTTCGCGCTCGATTGCGACGATGATCGGCTGCGCTTAGTGGTGGCGGCGGAGACTATTCTCATGCTCGCAAACGCCACCGTTACATCGCTCGTCGGCACCGGTAAGCCGTTCGAAATCGCCAAGGCGTTTTACGGCGACACGCTCGGACTGAAGTTCATCAGCGAGGATCAGTTCGCGTGCGTGTTCGAAGGCAAGAACGCGCGCATCCGCGTGTCGCGCGCGCCAGCGGTGGTTCCTGCGCCGTACGCGGTGTTGGCCTTCACTGTCGATGACATCGACAAAGCGGTGGATGGGCTCACTGCCAAGGGCGTTGTGTTCGCCCGCTACGGCTTCTTCGTGCAGGACGCCAAAGGCGTGTGGACCGCCCCGGACGGCACCAAGGTGGCCTGGTTTCATGACCCGGATTTGAACCTGCTCTCGGTGGTTCAGCCCGTGTGACGAAACGGCGGTTTGCGGCGCGCCGACGCATCGGCTAAAGCGCTGCATCTTCGTTGCCGGGGGAATCAATGGCCCTTTATCTCATCGTCGGCTTCATCGCCGTGATCTTGCTCTTGAACGTGGTCGAGTTCCGCCGTCCCGATTAAGCGGGGCGCTTGAACAAGGCGGCGCCATATTGCGCGCCGCTGATCAGCGCCAGCGCGGCCGCGCCCCAAAGCAGGACGCGCGCGGCCCAATCCAGGCCAAGCACCGTGCTCGCGGGCGCGAGCAGGATGGCGGCTGATTGAAAGGCGAGAAAACTCGCCACGCCGGCCATTTCCGCCGCCGCTTTCCATTTGCCGATCAGGCTCACCGGCAGCGCGCGCCCGGACGCCGACAAACCTTCACGCAAGCCCGCGATCAGGACGTCGCGCCCGAGGATGATCACCGCGGCCGCGGTGAGATGCAGCGGCAGCGATGAATAAGCGAGCGCCACCAAAGCGCAGGTGACCAGCACCTTGTCGGCACAATGATCGAGCGCCGCGCCGAGCGGGGTCACTGCGTCGTATTTGCGCGCGAGGTAGCCGTCGAGCCAGTCGGTGAGCGCGGCCAGCGCGAACAGGATGCATGCGAGCGCGAAGATAAAGCCGGCGAGCAGGCGGTCGCTGTAGAGCGACTCCGCCGCCCACAGGATCAGGCCGGCGATGATCGGGCCGAAGGCGATGCGCGAGAGCGTGAGGATCAGAGGAAGGCGCTTCATGCGCCTCCTCTAATGGCTCGCGGCGTCGGCGTCCAAGCCTAACGCCTCATTTCGGAACCACGCGCTCCAGCTCCTGTTCGAAGCGTGCGATGTCGCTCCAGAAGCCGCGATGGATGCGGCCGGCCAGTTCGTCTTCGAGCACGTTGAGGTGCGCGTTCCAGCCGCCGCCGACGCCAATCAGCCCGCCACGGTTCGGCAGCTTCGAATGCGTGATCACCAGGCGCGTGCCGTCGCCTTGCGGCGAGAGTTCAAACAGCACGTCGGAGGCGTCGTCGGCTGTCTCCATCCACGAGAAGCGCAAGGTGCGTGCGGGCTCAAACGCGCTGATCTGGCCATAGGACACGAAATCCGGCTGCGTGCCGTCGAAGCGTTTGTATTTCTCCGGCGGCGGTTCGTCGGTGATGCGGTGGTGGTTGAAATGGAGCTCGAATTTCTGGCCGATTCCGGTGAGATCGTCGCCCGCGCAGAACCAGCGCGCGCGCTTCTTTGCATCGACGAGATGCGCCCACACGCGCTCAGGCGGTGCGGCGAGTACGCGATCGATGCGCAGGCTGTCGCGCGAGAGAATATCGGCAAGTTGGGTCATCTCTGATCTCCTATTCGGTGTCGTCGAGCAGCGCGTGTTCGAGCGCGTCGAGGCGGCGGGTCCACAATGAGCGTTGGGTGTCGATCCAGGCGGCCGCCGCATCGAGCGGCTTGGGGTTCAGCGAGAGAAAATGTTCGCGCCCTGCACGCCGGCGGCGCACGAGACGCGCGCGCTCCAGCACGCGAATGTGCTTCGACACCGAATTGAGCGAGATATCGAACGGCGCCGCGAGTTCGGTCACGCGCGCCTCACCATGGGTGAGCTTTTGCAGAATGGCGCGCCGCGTGGGATCTGCGAGCGCCATCATGGTGTTGTCGAGTGCTTGAGCGGCAACCATCAATATTCATCCATAAGGGTGAATATATGCGTGCAGACGGGAACGTCAAGCGAAATGGATCGCGGGCCTTCAGGCCCGCATTTTGCGTTGCCGATTCAGGGTGCGCGTCTGAAGACGCGCGGTCCAAACGATCAGCGTTTTTCGTGGAAGTGGTCGTAGATGCGCTTGGCCAGCTCGCGGCTCACGCCGTCGACGCCTTCGAGTTCCGACAACGCCGCGCGCGATACACCGCGTGCGGAGCCGAAGCGATCCAGCAAGGCGCGTTTGCGCGAAGGGCCAATGCCGCCGATTTCATCGAGCGGGCTGCGGCCGAGCTCGGCTTTGCGTTTGCCGCGATGGGCGCCGATGGCGAAGCGGTGCGCTTCGTCGCGCAGGCGTTGGAGGTAGTAGAGAACGGGGCTTTTTTCTTCGAGCCGGAAGGGCGCGCGCCCGGGAATGAAAAAGCGCTCGCGCCCGGCGTCGCGATCGATGCCCTTGGCGATCCCGGCGATGACGATCTTGCCTTTCAGACCCAATTCGTCGAGCGCGTCGATGGCGGCATGCAATTGGCCTTCGCCGCCATCGATCAGAACGAGATCAGGTTTCGCTGCGAATTTCGTGTCGGGCGCACTCGGTTCGTCGTCGCGCTCCTTGGAGAAATCGACGCCGCCGTCTGGAACGGCGCCTCCGCGTGCGGTGGCGCTCTCAGGGACGATCTCGAGCGGAGCGTCGCCTGCAAGCGGTGCAGGCGCTTGTTCGCTCAACATGCGCGCGAAGCGGCGGCGGATCATCGCTTTCATCATCGCGAAATCGTCGCCGCCGAATTCCTCCGCCTTCATGTTGAACTTGCGATACTGGTTTTTCACGAACCCATCGGGGCCGGCGACGATCATCGCGCCGAGCGCGTTCGTGCCTTGGATGTGGGAGTTGTCGTACACCTCGATCCGTTCGGGGCGTTGACTGAGGCCGAACGTCTCGGCGACGCCATCCAAGAGTTTCGCCACGCTGCCGCTTTCGGCCATGCGCCGGCCTAGCGCCTCGCGCGCGTTGAGCACGGCGGCGTCCACGATCTCCTTCTTTTCGCCGCGCTGCGGTGCGCGGATTTCCACCTTGCAGTCAGCGCGCGCGCAGAGCGCCTCTTCGAGGAGTTCGCGATCGGCGGGCTCGACATTGGTGAGCACCAGGCGCGGGGGCTCTCGATCGTCGTAGAATTGCGCCAGGAAGGCCAACATAATGTCGGCGGCGGCTTCCTCGGTGGTGTGGCGCGGGAAATAGGCGCGGTTGCCCCAGTTTTGGCCGGCGCGAAAGAAGAACACCTGCACGCAGGATTGTCCGCCTTCCTGAAACAAAGCGAACACGTCGGCTTCGGTGAATGTCGACGGGTTGATGCCTTGCACAGCGCGCACAGAGGCGAGCGCGCGAATGCGATTGCGCAAGCGCGCGGCCTTTTCAAACTCGAGCGCGTCCGACGCTTCTCGCATCTCGGCGGCAAGGCGATCCTGTAACGCCACCGAATGGCCTTCGAGGAAATCTCCGGCGTCGCGCACTAAGGCGCCGTACTCGGCCTCGGCGATCAGGCCGACGCACGGCGCCGCGCAGCGTTTGATCTGGTAGAGCATGCAAGGCCGGGTGCGCGCCGAATAGGTGCTGTCCGAACACGAGCGCAGCAGGAAGGCCTTCTGCAATGTGTTGAGGGTGCGATTGACGGCGCCGGCGCTCGCGAACGGCCCGTAGAACTTGCCTTTGAAGTTTTTGGCGCCGCGATGCTTCTGCAGCACCGGCGCTTCGTGATCGGTGCGGATGGCGATGTAGGGGAAGCTCTTGTCGTCGCGCATCAACACGTTGAAGCGGGGCTTCAACCGCTTGATCATGTTGGTTTCGAGCAGCAGCGCTTCGGTTTCGGTGCTGGTGAGAATGATCTCCATCGCCAGCGTCATGCCGATCATGCGGGCGATGGCGTTGGTGTGGCCGCGGCCCTGAGCGTATTGCGCCACGCGCGCCTTCAGGCTCTTGGCTTTGCCCACATAGAGAACCTCGCCGTCCGCGCCCAGCATGCGGTACACGCCGGGCTTGGTTGGCAATCGCCGCCAGACGTCGCGGATCACCTCGACGCCCTTCATCGCCGCCGCCGGCTGCGCGTCGGGCGGCAACGCCTCAAGCGGCGGGAGCGTGGGTTTGTCGGCGCCGGTCATGGGCGAATCCAATGTAGTCGATCGCGTGCGCTTTTGCCCGCCGCTTGCCCCCAGCGGGGGCGCGGACTACCCATCGGTGACCAACCAGAATGGGAGGCACGTATGCGGGGATGGGCGCAGATTCTGGCCGCGCTGGCGCTGTGGGCGGCGCCTGTGAGCGCATTGGCGCAAGAGGGCGCAGGGCAAGCGCGGGCGTATCTGGAAAACGGCATGAGCGCGCACGCATCTTTTGGCTACGGCGTGGAGCCCACTGTGCCGGACCTCGTTGTGCCGCTCCAGCTGGGCGGCGCGTATGTGTGGTCGGTGTATCTGCGCGAGGGCGTGAATTATCGCGTCTATGGCGGCTGCGATAATGCGTGCAGCGATTTCGACATGGAGATCTATGGCGCCGATGGGCTTTTGGCCGATCGCGACATCGCCACCGACGACACACCGTTCGTGCAGATCACGCCGGCGCAAACTGGCCGCGCGTATGTCAGGATCTGGGTCTATGCCTGCGCGGCGGAGGCGTGCACCATCGCCGCGCGCGTTGTTTCCGGGGGAACGCCGACGGCGCGCATAACTGCGCCGCGTGAGGAGAATGCGCCATGATCGTCATTCAAGGAGAGATGCGGGTGCATCCCGACGATGTCGGCAAATTGCGTGAGATCGCCGCGCCTTTCATCGCCGCCAATCGGCAGGAGAAGGGAAACCAAGCCTATTTCTTCGCCGAGGATTTGCTGGAGCCGGGCCTCATCCATATTGCCGAACGCTGGGACGATCAGGCCGCGGTCGACGCCCACAACGTTGCGCCGCACTCGATGGTGTTCGTCGGCGGCGTGCAGCAATTGCGGATGCTGGGCATCAAGGTGACCGGCTATGACAGCGCCGGCCCGAGGGTTCTGCTCGGGTAGGGCCGCCCCCGCGACCCCGCGTCCGCTCGACAGGCCGCGTTGCTTGAGGCCATGTTGGGGGCATGGAAAAAGCCAACACCGCCCGTCAGATCGCGGATTCCGGCCCGTTCGAGGCGCCCGATCCGCTGGCCTGCCGCGACATGAAAGACGTCCGCGCCGGGGTCGACGAAATCGACCGCATGCTGGTGGCGCTGATCACCCGCCGCCAGGGCTATATGGACGCCGCCGCCCGCATCAAACCGAACCGCGAGGTTGTCCGCGACGAGGCGCGCATCCGCCAGGTGCTGGCCAATGTCCGCGCCGAGGCCGAAAAACACGGGCTTTCCTGGACCATTGCCGAGCCGGTCTGGCGCGAGATGATGGAACGCTGCATCGCCTACGAATTAGAGGTCTGGGACCGCACCCGAACCTGAATCGGGGTTTGATCTGCGCCCGCTGGCTGACGCCCACATTGTCCGTGTGCTACCCAATCACCGGCTGGGAGGGCGTCGTCTCGGGATCCGTGATGGCGCTTCAATTGAGTTCATGGTTACCCGCTCGCGCTTGGCGCGAGCCCTGTGCCGCGCATGCAAGCCGGCAACGCCTGCAATGGCGCGAAAAATCGCGTGATGGTAGGGCCTTACGCTTGTCTTGCGGCGGCGGGTGCGACGTATGAGGTGGTTTCTGGGGCTGGTGCTGGTGGTCGCGCTGATCGCGGGCGCGCTCTATGGCGTTGGCCGCTTCCTGCTTCCGAACGCGCTTGAGGTGACCCGCAGCACCAATATCGACCGCCCACGCGCGGCCGTGTTCGCGATGGCCAACGATCTGCGCATCGTCAAGGAATGGTCGCCCTATTACGCGCGCGACCCGGACGCCGATTACGCCATCTCGGAAACGCCGGGCGAAGGCCAAAGCATGCGCTGGGTCTCGACGGTGCGCGAAGTGGGGTCGGGGCGGATGTCGATCGTCGGCTCCACCGAAAACGAGCAGGTCGAAACCATTCTTGAGCTGGCCGATCGCGCCACGTTGAACGCGCGCATGGAATTGCGCCGCACCAACACGGAGACGTCTAACAACGCCACCAACGTCGCTTGGTCGGTGTCGGCTGAGTGCGCTGAGGGCGCTATCAACGTGCCGTGCCGCTACATGAATCTGGTTCTGCGTCAGATGATTGAAAGAGATCTCGACAGCGGCCTCACGCGTCTGAAGACGCTCACCGAGCAATTGCCAAACGTGGATTTTGAGGGCCTCACGCCCGATAGCGGCCCAATCGAAGCGCAGACATTTGTGTATTCGGTGGTGAACACGGTGCGTGACAACCAAGTCGAGGTCGATCGCGCCGAAGCGATGGGGCTCGATCAGGTGCGCCGGTTTATGGCGGAAAACCAGATGGTGGCGTCGGGCCCGCTTGTGCGCGTGGTGACCGAAGACGATCCATCGCAGAACAGAATGAGCTTCCGCGTCGGCTATCCGTTTGCTGGGCCGACGCCGCTTTCCGTTGTGGGCGTGCAGATCGGACAAACGCCGTCCGGCAGCGCCATGCATGTTCTGGTCGAGGGCAGCCGCGCGCAGGTGAACGCAGCGTATTTGCAGATGTACGCCTACATGCAGGCGCACCGCATCCCGTTGCGCGAAGACGGCCGGCCTTGGGAAATCGTGCATGAAGCGGGCGCGGCAGATGGATCCGCGCCGACGCGGATCGAGATTTTCATGCCGCTGAACTGAACCGAGTTGGGGCCTCGTGCGGGGGACGCGCGGGGGACGAGAAAGGCCCGCGGGAGTGATCCCGCGGGCCTTTTGCTTGTTCAGCAGGACGCCAAGCTTTAGTCGGCGACCTTCAGGTTCACGGCCTTGGGGCCTTTGCCCTTCGAATCCGGCAGCGTCTGGAAGTTGACGCGCTGGCCTTCGGTGAGCGCTTGCAGACCCGCACGCTCGACCGCGCTGACGTGCACGAACACGTCCGCGCCGCCGCCGTCCGGCGTGATGAAGCCGAAGCCGCGCGCGCCGTTGAAGAACTTCACGGTGCCGTCTTGCGGATCGCCCAGCGGTTGGCGCGGGGGACGATCGCCGCCGCCGCCGCCGTAACCGCCGCCGCCTTCACGCGGTGGGCCGCGGAAACCGCCGCCACCACCGCCGCCGCCGCGATAACCACCGCCGCCGCCGCCGCCACCGTAGCCGCCGCCACCGCCGCCGCGGTATCCACCGCCGCCGCCGCCATAGCCGCCGCCACCGCCGCCGCGATCACCGCCGCCGCCGCCACGATAGCCACCGCCGCCGCCACCACCGTAGCCGCCGCCACCGCCACCGCCGCCGCGATAGCCGCCGCCACCGCCGCCGCCGAAGCCGCCGCGCTCGCTACGGCCTTCGCCGCGATAACCGCCGCCGCCGCCGCCAAAATCGCCGCCGCCGGTGAACTCGGGCGGGGTGATCTCATCGCCGCCGCCGCGCTTGCGCTTGTCCTTCTTGCGGTCGTTCTTGTCGCTGTCGTGATCGTCGTCGTCGAAACTCATTTCCGGATTTCCTGTTTAGCTCGGGCAACGGCCCGCATTCACGCGCACGCCAAAGCGCACGCACGTCACCGCGATTTTCTGCATGTTGGGGGGAAGAATTCTCTGCCGCACGCTGCGGAATTTCGCACCTCGCCAGCGCAAATGCCGGCACACCACGTCGCGGTTATGCGCGAGTGACCCCATTCTGGCAAGGGTTAGCGGCGAATTTACGATGGTTTCACTTGGGCTTTGGCCTCGGCCTGCGCGTCGCGCGCCTCCCGCGCCGCAACCAAACGCGACACCACATAGGCCCCCGCCAGCTTCGAGACGATGCCGGTGAGCACCGATCCCCAGGCGAAAATTCCCGGCACCGCGAAGGACGCCAGCCACAGGAACGCGAGCTGATCGATCGGCGCGCCGACCACGCTGGAAAGCATGATGCGCTGCGAAAGCGGGCGCTTGGAGAAGGTGTAGACGGCCCAGTCGGCCGTCTCGCTGACCATGAACGCCAAGCCGCTGGCCGCCACGATCTCAAGCCAGGAGGTCAGCGTCGAAAGCGCCAGTCCCGCCACCATCGCCGCGAAAATCCAGTGCCGCAGTTCGCGCTGTGCGAAGTCACGCACCACCAGGACCAGGCCGGTGACGATGGTGAAGGGGTGCCAGGAGCCGCCGCCGATCCAGTCCGGCAGCGGCAGGGTCGGGATGCCGGCGAAGGCCCAATTGATCACCGGCATCAGCCCGACATAAGCGGCCGTCCAGCGTTTGCCGGTGAGAAAGATCGCGCCCACGACGGCTGCGACGATGACCGCGTTCAGCGGCACGCCTGCGATGCTCGCGGCTTGGATCTGTTCGAGCCTGTGGATCAGTTGATCGTAGGCGTTCACTCGCCATCCCCCGTGTTCGAATGGTTCGCTTCGATGGTTCCCGCCTCATCGCACGGACGCGTGACGTATGTCACGGCGGCCTGGAGCGCCCCTCGGTAGGTTCACTCATCGCCTCGGCGATGACGCAACTCTAACCAGGGAGACTGGAAATGACGAAGCTCTATAGCCTGATCGCCGCTTTGGCCGTGTTCGTTCCGGTCGCCATGGCGACAATGAACCAAGCCGCGCAGATCGTTGCCTGATAGCGCAACGACCCGTGGCGAGGGGGAGGGCGCGGAGCGATCCGCGCCCTTTAATTTGTGTCCGTTATAACTGTAGGAAGCGCGAAACACGGGTCCGCAACAGGCGAACGAGTTCATCGTCCATGAATTCGTACTCGTCGGGGATGTCCAAGCAGATCACCTGCGCCGCTTTCAGATGCGCCCTAAACCGTTTCTGCACTTTGGTTCGGTGAGCTTTTTCCATCACGAAGATGATATGGGCCCATTCAACGAGTTCTGATGTTAGCGGGGTCTCCGCGTCGTTGTTCGTGCCAGCCGACGCGACGTTCAACGCGGGATGAGATGAGAACACCTGCTCCGCGGTAGGACTGCGCAAACGATTTTGGCTGCAGACGAAGAGGACGTTTTTCACCCTCAACTCACCCGCCACCCGCTCGCGCCCATGGCGAGCCATTGCGACAGATGCGGCAGCGCTTCGCGCAGAGCGGCGTCCAGGCCGAACGGCGGATTGATCACCAGCATGCTGGAGCCGACCAGCTTGCCTTCCAGCTTCGGCGTGTTGACCCAGAAATCCGCACGCAGAATGTTGCGCGCGCCTTGCGCCAAAGCTTCCGCATCGACTCGATCTAGCGCGCTCGCGCTCTTCAGCGGGCGCCACCACAAATACATGCCGTGAGCAAAGCGCTTCAGAGCCGGGCCAAGCGCGCGGGCGGCGCGTTCGAGTTCGTCGGCCTCCTCGTAAGGTGGATCGATCAGCACAAGGCCGCGCGGCGCTGGCGGCGGCAGCAGCGCGTTGAGCGCTTCCCAGCCGTCGCGCTGGTGAACGCGCATACTGCTCACGCGGCCGAAGCGGGCGCGCAACGTGGCGGCGTCTTCTGGATGCAGTTCGCACAGCTCGGCGACGTCCTGTGCGCGCAAGCGATCGGCGATCAATTGCGGTGAGCCCGGATAGTGGCTCAGCACGCCGTCCGGATTGAGCGCGCGCACGGCGTCCAGATAGGCGGCGACAATCGGCGGCGCATCGGTCCAACCCCAAAGCCGGCCGATGCCGTCGCGCCATTCGGGGCTGCGCTGCGCTTCGCTGGCGGCGAGATCGTAGCGGCCGATGCCGGCGTGCGTATCGAGCACGGCCAAAGCGGAATCCTTGCGCTGCATGTGGGCAAGGCAATAGATGAGCACGGCGTGCTTCAGGACGTCGGCATGATTGCCGACGTGAAAGGCGTGGCGGTAGTTCACGCGTGCGGTTTAGCGGGAGGAATGGCGATGGCCAAGGTGTTGGGGCTCGGCGGCGTCTTCTACAAGGCGGCGGACACGAAGGCGTCGGCCGAATGGTACAAAGACGTGCTCGGTATGGAGTTTCACGATTGGGGCGGCGTGGTGTTCACGCCGGACGCCGCAGCGGCGCATCCGGGCGCCGGCACCGTGTTCAGCCCGTTCAAGGCCGAGACAACCTATTTCGAACCCTCGACGCGCGAGTTCATGCTCAATTTCATGGTCGACGATCTCGATGCGATGCTGGCGCGCTGCAAGGAGCGCGGGGTCGAGCCGCTGAAGATCATGCGCGACGAAATGAATGGCCATTTCGCACACATCATGGGGCCGGACGGCGTGAAGATCGAATTGTGGCAACCAATGCCGATGGCCGGAGCATAAGATGAGTTTCCGCGACAATTCCGATCAGCATCGCTACGAACTCGAAGAAGATGGCGCTGTTGCCTTTGCGGATTATCGCGACGAGCGTGATGGCCGGCGCGCTCTGACGCATTTCGAGACGCCGGAAGCGCTGCGCGGGCGCGGAGTCGCCGGGCGGCTGATGGAGCAAATCCTGGCCGGCGCGCGCGCTGGCAAACAAAGCCTGCACGCGCGCTGCCCGTATGCGGTGACATATCTGGAGCGGAACCCAGCGGCAGGCGACGTGCTTAGCCTCTAATGGAGTCTTTCCGCGATAATCATGCCGAACAGCGCTTCGAGCTCGCGCACGAGGGCGGCGTGAGTTTTTGCGCCTACCGCCGCGCCGAGGACGATGTGCTGCTCACCCACGTCGAGACACCGTTCGATTTACGCGGGCGCGGGTATGCGGTGCAGCTGATGGACGCGATCGTCAATCACGCGCGCGCGAACGGGCTCAAGCTGCAGCCTTTGTGCGCGTATGCTGTCGCTTATCTCGCGCGCCGGCGTGACGTGGCTGACGTGATGGCGCGCTAGCGGCAGCGCGCCGGTTCTTCGCCGAGCGAGACAAGCGCGGAACGCGCCGGGCGGCACAATTCCGCGAACTCGCGATCGGCCACCACGCGCTGCAAATACGCTTTCGCCAGATTGCGCTCCGCCTCCGAGCCGGAGCGCAAGAACACCACCGACAAATCCAGCATGGCGCGCGGATAGCCTTTCTCGGCGGCAGGAACGAGCAGGGCGCGCGCCTGCGCCGCGTCGCGCGCGAAGCCTTCACCCGCGTTGCGATAGTACGACGCCAGCAATTGCTGCGCCGGCGCCCAGCCTTGTGCAGCGGCGGCGATCAGGTGCGGACGCGCTTGTTCCGGCGCGATGTCCAAACGGTCGCGCGCGACCCAGAGCAGATATTGCGCTGCCGGATGGTTCTGCGCGGCGCTGGCGAGGCAAGCGGGTTTCGCGTTGGCGCTGTCGAAGCCGTCGATGCCGCGCAAATGCGCGAGGCACAATTCAAGCTTGGCGGCGGGGTCGCCGGCATTGGCCTGCGTGCGCAATTGCGCTGCGCCATCGGCGCCGAGACGCTGGCCGATGCGTCGCGCCATCTCTTGCCAGGAATAACGCTCAAGCTCGGCCAAAGTGGCGAGGTGCTCTTCGCCCGCGAACAGACGCACGCTGCCGGGCGTGGTTGCCGCGGCTGGCGTTGTGGCCGTGCGGGGCGTGTCGAATGTGGCGGCGGCGGTTGTCGCAGTGGCCGGCGCGCGCAGCTTAAACATGCGGCCTGCCTCGCTGCCGAGATAGAACATGCCCACCGCGAGCACGCTCGCGGCGGCGCCGCCAGCGGCCCAGCGCACAAATTTGTTGGAGCCGATGGCCAGCGAGCGACGCGTGGATTTCGGTCTGGGCGCCGGCGCGCCCGCCGTGGTGGGGGCCGGATTTGACTCGCGCGCCACGCCATTGGCGCGCTGCCAATTGGCGCGATTGGGTTTCTTCTTGGTCAGCCGCGTCAACGCCGCGAACAATGCTTCGACGTCCGGAGAGATGGTTCGGAAATCCCAGCGCGGCAGATTGATCGCGGCGCCGTGGGCAAGCAGGCGAGGGATGACATCGCCTTCGATCTTCACCGAGATCAATTTGCCGAGCGCTGCCGCGGCCGCCGCTTCAAAGTTCACGCGCTCGGATGCGAGCGAGCGTGGCGACCAGAGCGCGATGACGGCCAAGCTCGCTTGAATAGGCGCGAGCGCGTTGTCGTCAGAATCGCCGCCGCCGTCCCAATGGACGCTGTAGCCAAGCTGTTTCAGCGTCGCGACGAACGCTTGGGCGGTTGGAAAATCGGTTCGGTCATAGGCAACGACCAGATCGGTCATTCAAGCATCCCCGCTCGATGTCCAGCCCCCCGGCTTGCCTACCCCTTTGGCTGTGGCACCACGCGCAAATACGGTTTCACGGTCGTCCAACCGTTTGGAAATTGCTTCTTCGCGTCTTCGTCGGACACCGACGGCACGATGATGCAATCTTCGCCGTTCTTCCAATTCACCGGCGTCGCAACCTTGTGCTTAGCGGTGAGCTGGATCGAATCCACCAAGCGCAGCACCTCATCGAAATTGCGGCCGGAGCTCATCGGATAGATCAACATCGCCTTGATCAGTTTGTCGGGCCCGACAATGTAAACCGTGCGCACGGTGGCGTTGGTGGCGGCGGTGCGGCCCTGCGAGGTCTCACCGGAATCGGCCGGCAGCATGTCGTAGAGTTTCGCGACTTTCAGATCGTGATCGCCGATGAGCGGATAGGTGACATCGCCGCCGGTGACGTCGCGGATGTCGGCAAGCCAGCGATCATGATCGCCAACCGGATCAACCGAGAGGCCGATCACCTTCACATTGCGCTTCTCGAACTCAGGCTGCAGGCGCGCAAGATAGCCGAGCTCGGTCGTGCACACCGGCGTAAAGTCCTTCGGGTGCGAGAACAGGATCGCGTAGCTATCGCCGATGTAATTGTAGAAATTGAGCTTGCCCTTGGTGGTGTCGGCATCGAAATCGGGGGCTTTGTCGCCAATACGCAGCGCCATTCTAGTCTCCTAAGCCGGAATGTGGCGCTCGCTTTAGCATGGCAAAAGCGTGGCGATAATCCGGAATCGAAGCGCTGGCGCTCGGGCGGCGCGGCCCTAAGATGAAAACCGATTCACGGAGAGGGCGGTGCGGGGTCTGATGGCTTGGTTTGGCGCACATCCATTGCGTCCGGCGGTCGCCGCGATGGCTTTCATCATGGTGGCGGGCGCGGGCTCGTGCGTAACCGGCGCCCCGCGCGACGATCGCAATTGGTACCCGTACCTCTCGCACACCACGCAGGTGGAGCAATCGCCCGGGCGCTTCCAGGTCTCGCCGGTGAGCGACTGGAGCTACAATGCCGAAGGGTCGACGTCGGAGATCTACACCGAAGTCGGCTACGAGATCGCGCAATTGCGGAACGTGTGGTTCATGCTGGAGCCGCAGCCGGGCTCCAATCTGGCGGCGCACACTTTGCTGCTGTTCGAATTCGAGAACGACAGATTGCTTGGCCTCACGATCGAGGCGCGCCGCGAGGTGGGTGAGGAGTACGACGCGCTCGCCGGCATCTGGAACACGTTCGAGCTTTCCTACGTGTGGGCGTCGGCGCGCGATCTGCTGACGCGGCGCGCAGTGATGCTCGATCACGAGATCTTCGTCTATCCGGTGGCGATCGACGACGAGCAGAAGCGCGTGCTGCTCACGCGATTGCTGGAACGCACCGAAGCGCTGGAAAACCAACCGCGCTATTACAACACGCTGTTCTCCAATTGCACCAATGAGCTAGCGAAAGCCGCCGGCTTCAACTGGGCGCCGGCGTTTATTCTCACCGGCCGATCCGACGAATACCTGTTCCGTCGCGGCATCATTCCGGGCGAAAGCTTCGAACAAGCGCACGCGCGCTCAGACGTCACCGCGTTCGTGCAGGCGTTGAACCAAGCGCCGGCCGCGTCGTTTGACGCAGCTTTGCTGGCGGAATTGCGCCGACGGGCGTCCTAGCGCTCGTGGGTGAACCAGGTCACCGCACCGAGCACCACCGCGAATGTGGTCATCGAACCGACCACCAGCCAAACAAACGCGTTGCCGTCCATGTCTGATCTCCACGCTCTGGCGGAGAATGGACCGGCCTGACCTGCGCCGTTTTGATCGTGATCAAGCTTGCTGGATCAAAGCTGCGCGTTCGTTGGCCGCCAGCGGGCGCCATTTGCCTTCCTGCAAATTGCCGAGCTTCAGCGGGCCGATGCGCAGGCGCAGTAGGTCGGTCACGTCGAGGTCAACCGCCTCGCACATGCGCCGGATTTGCCGGTTTCGGCCTTCGTTGAGGGTGAAGCGCAAACGCTGCGGCTCGACGACGCTGACCTTCGCCGGTTTTAGTTGCCGACCGTCGAGCTGCAGGCCGTGGCGCAGCAACGCCAGCTTCTTGTCGCTCAGTGCGCCATCGACGCGCACGAGATATTCTTTGTCGAGCTTCGAGTCCGGGCCGATCACCGCTTTCGCCAGAACGCCGTCCTCGGAGAGGAGCAACAGACCGTGCGAGTCTTGATCGAGCCGGCCGAGCGGCGCCAGCGTGCCCTGCAAGCTGGGCGCGGTCGCCGCTGCGCCGGCGGCCAAGTTCGCAGCGACGATCAAGCGCGCGGCTGGGATTTGCCCCGCTTCCGGCTGAGCCGAGACGTAGCCGACCGGCTTATTCAACACGGCGCTGAAGGCGCCGGCGAGTTGCGCTTGCGCTTTGTCTGACAGCGTCAGCGTCTGGCCGGGTAAGATTTTACGGCCAGGGTCGTCCACGCGTGCGCCGTCGATCGACACGAACCCATCGGCGATTAACGCTTCGGCTTCGCGGCGCGAGCACACGCCCTCGCTTGCGAGCCATTTGTTGACGCGTTGTGGCTCCGCGCCTCGATAGGTGAGCGCGCGCGCCATCGGCCCTCAGCGCAGCTTCGGCTTGCTGGCGGCGGCGGTCACGCTCGTGCCGGTGCGCCCAGCGACGAAATCGGCGATGTACGGCTGAAACGCGCTGGCGCTGACGGCGATGTAAATGAACGGCCCGTCCGGGTTCGAGCGGAAATTGGAATCGACTCCAACGACGTCGAAATTGGCGCCATTGCGCACGAGGAACGCCGAACCGCTGTCGCCGCGCGTGGTGTCGCATTCGTGCGAGAATGTGTCGTCCGGATAGGTTTCGAGCATGTGGCAGCCGATATTGGCGGAAAGCGTTTCGCCGGTGTCCCACGAATAGCCGGCCTGATAGAGGCTGGCGGCGCGCGCGGCGGCGCGGCCTTGATTGGTGACGATGCGCACGCCAGCGAAGCCGAGCCGATCACCGAGCGGCGCATCGAGGCGCAGCAACGCCCAGTCCATGCCGTCGATATCGTCGGTGGTGTTGAATTGCTGATAGTTGAAACGCGGATTGACCAGATAGGCGGTGGTGCGCGCCTCTTGGCCGCCTGCTTCGGGCCGGAACGTGCCGCTCGCGTGCACGCCCTGATCGCCGTGGATGCAGTGCGATGCGGTGATGATCACATTGCGCGCGATTAAAGTGGCGGTGCAGCGCTCGCCGGCGGAATTGGTGAATTGGCCCATGAAGCGCCAGGGCGCTTCTTGTCCGTTGACGCGCTGGCGATCGTCGCGGCCGAAGAAGTGATCGTTGATCGACATCACGCGCGTGCGCGAGTTGCAATCGGTGCGATCGGTACGCGCTGCGCACGAGCCGTCGCCGCGTCCGGGTTCTTCGCACACGTCGTTGAACGAAGTGGCGCAGCTGTCATTTTGATTGCGCATCCAGGCGATGTCGCCGCAATCGGTGCGATCGGTGCCTTGCACGCACGCGCCGGTGCCGAAATTCGGTTCGTCGCACTCGCCGTCGCGCGCCCATTGGCAGGAATCGTTGTCGCCTTCACGCACGGCGCGGCAATCGGAGAAATCCGTGCCCCCGCTGCACGCGCCGGTGCCGATGCCGGGCTCGTCGCACTCGCGGTCGTTGGCCCATTGGCAGGAATCGTTGCCAGCGGTTGCGCCCGGTTTGCCGCCAGCTTGTTTATCGCCCTGAGCGGCGGGGATCGACGTCGCCGGGTGTTGGCCGCCCATGGACGTAAAGGCGTAGGCGCCCGCCAAGCACAGCCCAATCGCCGCCGCCGCCACCAACAAGACGCGCATCTTTAACTCCGCCGCCGATCACGTGAACTTATCCATCTCTGCATGGGCTTGGAAGCGGCTCGCGCTTGATCTCGACGCGGGGCTCTGAAACAAGCGCGCATGGCTCACGTACTGCTTCATATCGGCAACAAGAACTATTCGTCCTGGTCGCTGCGGCCATGGCTGGCGCTGCGTTGGGGCGGCATCGCCTTTGAAGAGCGTGTCATCCCTTTGGGCGGGGAGGGCTACGGCAAGTCGCAGATCAAAGACATTCTCGCGATCTCGCCAAGCGGACGCGTGCCGACCTTGCACTGGGGCGAGGTGGTGATTCCGGAAAGTTTGGCGATTTGTGAATGGGCGGCTGAGCAAGCGCCATCGCTATGGCCGTCGGACGCGAAGGTGCGCGCGGAAGCGCGTGCGGTAGCAAGCGAGATGCACGCCGGTTTCGCGGCGTTGCGCCGTGACATGTCGATGAACATTCGCCGTCGTTTGGAGCGGACGCCGGCCTGGCCCAGCGATACGCAGCGCGATTTGGCGCGTTTGTTCGAACTTTGGGGCGGTCTGCGCACGCGATTTGCGGGCGATGGCCCGTGGCTGTTCGGCAAGCGCAGCATCGCCGACGCGATGTTCGCGCCGGTAACGACGCGGTTGCGGACCTACAACGTGGACATGCCCGCTGCTGCGCAAGCCTATTGCGAAACTTTGTTCGCGGATGCGGACTTCAAAGCATGGGAGCGCGACGCGCTCTCCGAAACCTGGGCCATTTCTCAATCGGATGAGCTTTATACATGATGATGCGAATGATCGCGGCTGCGGCCCTGCTGACTTTGGCCGCGTGCGGCGACAATGGCGGCGTAATGCGCGAAATCGAACGCGCGGAACAAGCCGATGCTGCCTCGCTCGAAGAAGCGGCCGCCAACTCCGAGCAATTCTTGGCCGAGACGCGCGCGCGTGCGGGCGTTGAGGCGCGGCCCTCGGGCTTGTTGCTTGAGTTCCGCAGTCGCGGCGCCAATCAATCGCTGCCGCGCCCCACAGCGGAAGCGGCGGTGCTGGTGCATTACGAAGGCAAGTTGCCGAACGGTGATGTGTTCGATTCTTCGTTCGAGCGCGGCCAGCCGGCGCAGTTTCCGTTGGCCGGCGTGGTGGCGGGCTTCTCCGAAGCGATCCAGCAAATGCGCCCGGGCGATGAAGTGATCGCCACGTTCCCGTCGGAGCTGGGCTATGGGCCGGAAGGCCAGCCGCCTGTGATCCCGCCGGGTGCGGCGCTGCAATTCCGCATCGTGCTGCTGGCGTTCCAATCGCCGGACGGCCGCATCGTCGAGGCGCCCGCGCCGAGATAAGGAAATGCAGTCCGCAACACTCGATATCCTCGCCAAGCTGATCGCTTTCGACACCACGTCGCGGCATTCGAATTTGGCGTTGATCGAGTGGGTGGAAGCATTTCTCAGCGCGCGCGGGATTGCGTCGGAGCGCGTCGTCAATGCCGACGGCGGCAAGGCCAATCTGTTTGCACTGATCGGCCCGGCGGTTGAAGGCGGCGTTGTGCTCTCCGGGCATACCGATGTCGTACCGATCGACGGCCAACCGTGGAGTTCCGATCCGTGGGTGCTCACCGAACGCGGCGGCAGGCTCTACGGGCGCGGCACGGCGGACATGAAAAGCTTCCTGGCGCTGGCGCTGGCGCATGTGGATGCGATGCAGGCTGCGCCACTGAAAGCACCGATCATGCTGGCGTTTTCATACGACGAAGAAGTGGGGTGCCTCGGCGCGCCATCTCTGATCGCTGCCATGCAAGGGCGCGTGCCGACGCCGTCCGCGGTGATCGTGGGCGAGCCGACGAGCATGAAAGTGGTGTCGGGCCACAAGAGCGTGCGCGGATTTCGCGTCGAAGTGATCGGCCGCGAAGCGCATTCGAGTTTGCCGGACGATGGCGTCTCCGCGGTCGCGGAAGCTTTGAAGCTGATGAACCTTGTGACGGAGCTGGCGCGCGAGGCGCGTGCGCACGCCGATCCGCATTCGCATTTCTCGCCGCCGGGGCCGACGATGACGATCGGCCGCGTGGAAGGCGGAACAGCGATGAACATCATCGCGCGCCGCTGTGAGTTTGTATGGGATCTGCGTTGCCCGCCCGGCATTGACCCCGATCCGATCGAGGCGCGCTTTCGCGCCGCCGCTGAAGCGCTCGACGCGGAAATCAAACGCCGCGCGCCGGAGGGCGGCGTCACCGTGTTCAGGCGCTCCAACAATCCGCCGCTGACGCCCGATCCCAGCAGCGCAGCTGAAACGCTCGCGCGCGCGCTCACCGGCGATAATGACACGCGCGCGGCCTCGTACGCGGCGGAAGCGGGACTGTTTCAGCGCGCGGGTTGGCCGTGTGTGCTGTGTGGGCCCGGATCGATCACGCAGGCGCACCAGCCGGACGAGTGGATCGAGATTTCGCAGATCGAAGAAGGCGCGCGCTTTATGCAGCGTCTGATCACCCGCCTGAGCGCTTGAACGCTTCAAGCGCGGCGGCGCGTGCGGCCTCACTGCCGTAAGCAATCAAACCGTCGACCAGAAACGCCGCGTCGCGCCGGCCATACGTGCGCGTCGCGCCGGCCAGATTCATCACGCCGCCGCCGGCCGCGTTCAAAATGGCGTGGCCAGCCGCCGCGTCCCATTCGCTCATTTCCCCGAAGCGCGGATAGAGGTCCGCCGCGCCTTCGGCGATGCGGCAGAATTTGATCGACGATGCCGCGTGCACGAGCGTGTGCGCGCCCAGCGCGTCGACAAACCGCGCCGTTTGCGGGCCGCGGCCTGAGCGCACCGATGCAATCACGCGCCACGTGTCGCCCGGCGCTTGCGTAGCGATTGCCGTTGTTGCGGCGTCGAGCCCTTTCAGCGCGCGCCCAGGCTCGCCCGCGAATACTTCGCGGCTCACCGGAGAATAGATCACGCCTTGCACCGGCGCGCCGTTTTCGATCAAGGCGATGTTGACGGTGAATTCCGCGCCGCCTTCAACGAAGCCGCGTGTGCCGTCGAGCGGATCGACGGAGAAGAATTGCTCACCGCACAGCGGCACGCGTCCCGACGCGACGGCTTCCTCGCCAATCATTGGCACGCCGGGCGCGAGCCGCGCCAATCCCGCTTCGATGATCGCTTCGGCGCGCTGATCGGCAATGGTGACCGGCGAGCCGTCGCCTTTCATCATCGCGTCGAAGCCCGCTTCGCGCACGCGCATGATTTCGCGGCCTGCATCGAGTGCAAGCGCGATCAGATCGTCGAGGTGAGGGCGCATGCGGGCATCAAGCATGGCGCCGGCGCGCTAGTCCAGCGTTTCGGGCGTATTGCGGTGCAGCTCGTCGAGCCAGGGCTTCGCGCTCGCGTCGCTGGGCGCACGCCAATCGCCGCGCGGGCTCAAGGCGGCGCCGGAAACCAGTTTTGGACCGTTCGGCATCGCGGAACGTTTGAACTGGCTTTGACCGAAGAAGCGCTTGATGAACACTTCGAGCCATTTCCGCAGCTCGGCATACGAATATGTCTCGCCCCACGCGGCGTGCGCGAGGAACAGCACTTTGCTGGGCGCCATGCCGAAGCGGTTGATCCAGTAAAGATTGAAATCCTGCAATTCGTATGGGCCAACAATCGCCTGCGTGCTTTGCGGTGCTTCGCCGGGCACGAGTTCAGGGCTGATCTCGGCGCTCAGCACATCGAGCAACGTGCTCGATGTCGGCGTATCGAACAGCTTCGACGCCGCGACCCAGCGGATCAAATGTTGGATCAACGTTTTCGGCGCGCCGGCATTGACGTTGTAATGGCTCATGTGGTCGCCGACGCCGTAGGTCTGCCAACCGAGCGCGCTTTCGGAGAGATCGCCGGTGCCGATCACAAACCCGGCTTCTTTGTTGGCGAGGCGGAAGAGGTAATCGGTGCGCAGGCCCGCCTGCACATTCTCGAACGTGATGTCGTAAAGCTTCTCGCCCTTCGCGGCCGGATGGCCGAGATCTTCCAGCATGCGCTGCGCAAGCGGCACAATCGATACCTCGCGCGCGTCAATGCCGAGCGCTTGCATCAGTTTCCAAGCATTGGCCTTGCTTGCCTCGCCGGTGGCGAAGCCCGGCATGGTCACGCCGATGATGTTCTTGCGTGGCCAGCCCAACAGATCGAACGCGCGTGCAATGACGATCAGCGCGTGAGTGGAATCGAGCCCACCGGATACGCCGATAATCGCGCGCTGCAAGCCGGTGGCTTCCATGCGCTTGGCGAGGCCAGCGACTTGGATGTTGTAAGCTTCGTAGCAATCCTGATCGCGGCGCGTGAGATCGTCGGGCACGAACGGGAAGCGATCGAGCGTGCGTTGCAGCGGCAATTGCGTGAGGGGCGCGTCGAGCTTGAAGCTGACGTGCCCCCATTTGATCAGCTGCTCCTTCGCGCGCGCTTGAGCATCGCGGAAGTTCGAAACGCGGCGGCGTTCCTGGGCGATGCGGCCGACATCGACATCGGCCAACACCAATTTTGGCGCACGGCTGAAGCGCTCACCCTCGGCGATTTTCTCGCCGAGTTCATAGGCCATCACTTGGCCGTCCCAAGCGAGGTCCGTGGTGGATTCCCCGGCGCCCGAAGCGGCGAACACGTACGCCGCCGCACAGCGCCGCGACTGAGAATCGCACAGCACCTTGCGGTCTTCGGCTTTGCCGATGGTGACGTTCGACGCCGAGAGATTGAGCAGGATGGTCGCGCCCGCCAGCGCGCCGGTTGTCGAGGGCGGGGTGGGCGCCCAAAAATCTTCGCAGATCTCCACGTGAAAAGCGAAGTCGGCGACGTCCTCGGCAACGAAGATCACGTCATTGCCGAAGCCCACATCTTCGCCGCACACCGTGACGAGGCTCTCTTCGGTATCGGCGGCCGAGGCGAAATGGCGCTTCTCGTAATACTCGCGATAGTTCGGCAGGAAGCTTTTCGGAACCACGCCCAAAATGTCGCCGCGATGAATCACGATTGCGCAGTTGAACAGCGCGCCGCGCGCGCGGATGGGCGCGCCGACGATGATGACGGGAAGCAACTTGGCGCTCTCGGCCTTGATCCGGGCGATTGCCTCTTCCACCGCGTCGAGCAGAACATCTTGCTGCAGCAGATCGTCGATCGCGTAACCGGAGAGCGAAAGCTCTGGCGTCAGCAGAATGGCGGCGCGCTCGGCATCGGCCTCGCGCGCGAAGGCCAGGATCGCATCGGCGTTGGCTGCGGGATCGGCGGGGACGACCACAGGCGCGCACGCGGCCACACGCACGAAGCCGTACGCGTAAAGCGAGCCAAAGCGGCTCGCGGCGGCGTCCCTGGTTTTCGATTTGGCCATCGCTTCAGCCTATCAGCTTATGCTCCGCTTGAACATAAGCATGGTTAAGCGCCGATTTTAGGCTGGATCGTCGGGCTTGCTGTCGAGTTCGATGCGGTCGTCATAGCCCTTGCGGGCGGAGTGAAACACCAAAGCCATCAAGCCGCCGCCCAGCGCCAGCGAAACCACGGTGCCAAGGCCCAGCGCGATCCAGCCGTGGATGCTCATCGCCGAGCCGTCCCAGCCGGTGAGCACGCCGAACATCACGATCGCCAAAATACCGCCGAGCGATATCGTCAGCAGGAAAGCTTGCATGCGCCAAACATAGGCGCATGCGCGCGCTTCGGCACTGCGGGCAATTGGCGCGGGCTGCGCTTAGTTGGCGCGCGCGGCGTTACACCAGCTCGGCAGCTCAACGGCGGCGCTGGCGGTGTATTGGTGCCATTGGCCTGCTTCGTTGCGATAATATTCGCCGACGCGCAGCCGCTCGCCAAACAGTACGCACACGATGCTTGCCGCCATTTCGTTGGGCGTGGCGTTGTTGCGCTCGGCGCGCGTGGTGTATTCGGCGCGGCGGCGGATATTAAGCTGGTCAACACGCGCGCGCAGATCGGCGGATGCGGTCTGGCCGGTGCGAACGCCGAGGTAGCCGTCCGCTTGCTCGCCGATCACGCCAGACGCGCGCGCCTGCGCGAGCACGGTGTCTTGTTGCGCGGAGGCGGGCGCGGCGCTGATCGCGGTGGCGAGCATCAGGGCGGCGATCGCGGTTTTGGTCCATGCGCGTGTCATTGCTGGGGTGCTCCGAACAGGTCGGGGTTGTCTTGCAGGAGGTCGCGGGCTTCGCGATCCAACCGCACGATCACCTCGTGGCGGATATTCACGTTCAAATTGATCTCGATCGGACGATCCGGCGCTTGCACCTGAACCGGGATGCAGCCGGCCGCGCCGAACGCGGCGAATGCGCTCATCAGTGCTAATCCTGGCTTGGCCTGCGCCATGGGAAACTCCTCGCTTGTTCCCGATACTATCCTAGCGCGCCCAGCTGAACGTCAACTGAGCGGCTATTGGTCTTCATCCTCAGGCGGCGGCGAATTGATGGCGCCGCCGATAATATCGCCCGGATTGGTGAAGCCCGCGGCGGTTTGCGCCAGCCGACGGAAGGGGGCGGTGACGTTGACGTTGAACACGAACGGCACGCCGCGCGCGGTGACCTGGCCAACGCCGGGGATGTTGGCGATCTCTGTGATGTCGACGGGCCGGCCGGTGTTCTCGCCGGTGAAATGGATCGCCGAGACCACCTCGCCGGAGATGTCGCCGTTCAGCGTGATACGCAAATCCTCGTAGCTGAAATTGCGCAACGCATCGAAAGCCACGCGTGACATGCCGGTCGCGCCTTCGCCGGCATTGCCGACATATTGGATCACGCCGCCGCCAGGCGCGGCGTAGAGCTCGCCGTTTTCCACGTACGCCGTGTTGCGCGCGAGCAGCAGCGGGAACGAGCCTTCGATGGTGCCGGTGGCGTTGAGGTCGGGGATGTTCAGTTGCGCGAGCAAGGTCGCCGCATCGACATCGCGCAGTAGCAAGCGCACGCGCGCCTCATCGGCGCCGAGCACGATCGTTGTGGGATCAAGCGCCAATATGCCGGAGGCAAAATCGAATTCGGCCTGCTCGACGGCGACACGAAGATCACCCAGCAGTTGGAAGCGAACGCGGCCGTTGGACACAGCGATGCCAGGGTTCACCACACCGACGGTGACGGCTTGGCCTGGGGGCGTCGTGAGCTTCAGGAGGTCGTCGAATACGATCTCGCCGCGCACGTTCTCGATCACCGGGATGGTGGCCATCGCCAATGAAACGCCGTTCAGCGTCACGCTGCCGCTGGCGCGCACGCCGTCATCGTCCCAGACGATGTTGGCGATGCCCGCCGCCGGGCCGCGCACGTTCTCGACCACGCCGCGCGCGAGTTCGGTGATTTCGTAAGGCTGTAAGTCCGGTCCGAAACTGATGGCCTCGGCGACGAAGCGCGCGCCGCCGACGCCCTCCGAGATGCGATGCTGAGCGGTGAATTGGGCGAGATCGCGCGTGCGCTCACTCAGCACCAGCGCCCCGTCGGCATTGATTTCGCCATCGGCCATGGTTGCGTCGATATCGATGAGCCGCATCGGGTTGAACAATGGGCGTTCGTCCTCTGGGCCGGCGGCGCGCGCCGTCAACGCTGCTTCCGCCGCCGCGACACGCACGACGACGCGGTTGTCTTCCGGCGCCGCGCTCCACTTGCCTTGGATAGCCGTGATCTCTCCGGGCAGGCCGGGATCGTCCAAGCGGCCGAGGTTGAACGCACCGTCCGTGCGCCACGCGCCATTGCCGAAGCGTGTGTCGGCGGTGAGCGATTGGCCGAGCACGGCGATGGTGCGTTCGGCGCTCATCTCAACGGAGAGAGAAGGGGCGCTGGCTTCAATGGCGAGATGGATATCGTCGCCGCCTCCGCTGAAACGGCCCACCACGCGCGTCGCCGAAAGGCGTGCGGGCTGTGCTTCCGGGCCCGACATTCGCCCGCTGAGCGCGAGATTTTCTATCACGAAGCCTTCCGACCACCGCCCGTTCGCGTCCGTCGCGGCAAGCGCGCCGCTTGGCCCGGCGCACAATCCGAACGCGCCGCCCTGAAACGAGAGCCCCACCGCGTCGAGTGCGGCGAGGCGCACAGGCAGGCAGCCGCGATTGGGCGTCACCCGCCAGCCGGCGCCAAATTGGATGGCGAGATCGAGATCGGTGATCATGTCACGCACTTGCCCATCGCCGACCGGACCGGTGACGTTGAGCGGTCCTGTGAGATCGACGCGGCCGCGCCCGTCGGGCTGCACGATCAGCGCGAGGCCAATTTCGTCGGCGGCGATGCGCGCTTCGCCCGCACGCCATTGGCGGATCGCCAGCGTGCCTTCCGCTTCAAACGGCGCGTTCGGTGACCAATCGATGCTGTCGAGCAAAATACTGGCTGCGGCCAAACCGCCGCCGTCGAGATCGAGCGCAGCCGCCCCGTGCAATGCGCCGCCAGGCCATTGCATCGCCAGTGAGGGCGTATCTTCACGCAACGGACTGGCGCGCACGATCGCGCCAGTGGCTGCGCGCGCCTCGATGGGTTGCGTGATGGTGAGGCGCGTTGCGCCGTCGCGGGTGACGAGCGAGAGCGGCACGGTGAGATCGAAGCGATCGGCGCCGCGATCGAGTGCGCTTTCAAGCTGCGCCAACGTAGGCCCGATCGGCGAGCCGCCGGCGTTGGGAATCGCACGGCGGATTTGGTCTTGCGCGTCCGCGTCGAGCGTCGTCGCGCCGAGGGCGATTTGCGTTTCGGCTTGGATCGCGCCTGGGCCGTCGAAACTGATCTGACCGCTGGCGCTTGGGCTGGCCGAGCGCAGCGAGAAGCCGTCGAAGTGCGCGGCATTCAGCGACCACGCGCCCGAACCGCGCGCGGCGTTTCCTTCAAGCCGCGCATTCAGTTGGCCGGTGCGCAGTGTTCGCGTTTGCCAACGGCCGTGGCCGAGATTGACGCGACCCTCTAGGCTCCAGCCCGCTGTGCTGAACGACGACTCGCTGATCGCGGCGCGACCGCCGAGGGCGCCGGCGAGGCCGTCCGCGTCGATATCAGGCGAGCGAATCGTGAGCGCCTGCCAGGCCGCTTCGCCCGCGACTGTCCCCAGATCGAGCGGCGCCTCGGCGTTGAAGTCGAGGTGAGGTTCGGCGATTTGCGCACTTGACCAAGTCAGCGCGTCCGCGCCGGCCGTGAGATGAAGGCGCAACCGATCGCCGCGCGAGCGCACGCTCAGCTCCGCCGCGCCGGCCTCGAGTGCGTAATCGGCGCCAGGTCTTGAGGTCTCGGCGATGCGGGCGAGGGCGGAAAAATCTCTGCCGATGACGCCGCCTGCCTCGAAATCCGCCCGCAACTGGCCAAACGGGGCGTCGATCAGGGCGGCCCCATCTTCGATGTCGAGGCGGATCCGGGGAATGCTTGGGCGCCTCCCGCTACCGCTACGGGCGCGAAAGTCGTTCAGAGCGCCAGCGGAAAGCCGACCGGTCCGGTCGATGTTCAAGCGCAATTCCGGCCGCAGGATGCGCACCGATTGGAGCTCTGGCTGAAGCCCGCGCCAACGCCAGTGCGCCTCAGCGAGCGGGGCCTTGAAGTCTGGCCGGGCGGCGTCGCCGACCACCAAATTGTTCAAAGTCGCGCTGGAAAAATCGAATTGAATCAATTGAAAGCTGGCGCGAACCCCGTAATCCGCCAGCACCGCCCGCAGCACTGCGCCAGCCAAAGGCGCGCGCAAAAACCAGATCCCAGCCGCCAGAGCCACCACGGCCACCGCGACCATGCTGAAGGTCGCCACGCGCCGACGCAGCCGTCGCCGGAAGGCCGGCGGCGGCGGATCGTCGGGCTGCGTTTGCGGTCTTTCTTGACTCGCAACGGCCTGGTTAGACCTATGTGCCATACTCGCTTCTGATATGGGCGCTAAGACAGGCGTCGAGGCGCGCCTGTCTTGCCTACCCCATAAATGAGGCGGATTGGGTTTCTGTGGTGATAACCACGCGGCTCAACAAACCCGCCCGGTGACGATACAGGGTGTGGTTGGAGCAATACCGTTTGAGAGCAGAATTCTCTCCAGAGCCGCCTTTGGCGGCGCTTACCTCTTGGAAGGGATTGGTGGCCGCCGGCGTGATGGCGGGCGCCATGTGCTTTGGCGCGGGCTGGGCGTGGAGCGCCGGCCTGTTCAGCGCCGCCCCTGCCGCCGACGCCGCTGACAGCGCGGCTTACGAAGCAGCTGCTCGCCGCGCCGAGCATTTGGCGTTCACCGAAGTCTATCTCACCCAGGAAGCGCGTGAGTTCACCGTTGGCCGTGGCGAGACGTTTGTCGGGCTGCTGACCCGCGCCGGCGCGACGCCGGTGGAAGCCAGCACTGCCATCGCGTCGATCGCTGGCGTGTACGACACGCGCCGTATCCGCCCCGGCCAGCCGATCAATCTGATCTTTCAGCGCCGTGGCGCGGAGGAGGCGCGGCTCACCGGCGTCGCCTTCCGGTCCGACCCTGGCGCTTCGGTGACCGCAAACCGTACTCTTGCCGGCGATTTCGCCGCGCGCGAAGTGTTGATGCCGCTCACCTTCGAAATCGCGCGCATCGCCGCGCCGGTGCAAACAAGCTTGTACGGCACCGCGCTCACTCTGGGCGCCACCGACCGTGAAGTGGCCGCGCTCGCGGATGCATTCTCCTACGACGTCGACTTCCAGCGCGACGTTCAGCCAGGCGACAATTTCGAACTGGTGTTCGAGCGCTTCTACGATGACGAGGGCCACACCGTTCGCACGGGCGACCTGCTGTTTGTGTCGCTCGAAACCCGTCGCGGCGCGCGCAATTTCTACTCGTTCATGACGCCGGGGGCGAGCACGCCCGATTGGTTCGACGCCGACGGCAAAAGCGCCCGGCGCTTCCTGATGAAGACGCCGATTAACGGCGCGCGGCTGTCGTCGCGCTTTGGCATGCGCCGTCACCCGGTGCTGGGCTATTCGCGCATGCACCGCGGCACCGATTTCGCCGCGCCGACCGGCACGCCCATTCTCGCGGCAGGCGACGGCGTGGTGCTGCGCGCGGGGCCGTTCAGCTCGTTCGGCAATTACGTGCGTATCCGTCACGGCGACGGCTACGAAACCGCTTACGCGCACATGTCGCGTTTCGCGCGCGGCATGCGTGCGGGCCAACGCGTGCGCCAAGGGCAGGTGATTGGTTATGTCGGTACGACCGGTCGGTCCACTGGCCCGCACCTGCACTATGAAGTGCTGCGGCGCGGCCAGCAGATCAATCCAATGAGCCTGCGCGTCGCCAATGGCCGCAATCTCGATGGCCGCGACCTGGAACTCTTCCAGATCGAACGCGCCCGCATCGATACATTGCGGCAAGTGCGCGCGCGCGAGGTCAGCACTACGGCGTCGGCGACAGCCGGTAACGCCCGTCAGAGTTGCGATTTTTGTTGAGCGACTCCGGATTGTAGCTCAGGTTGGTCTGCGAATTGATCGCGACGGTCGCCGCGGGCGATCGCGCGGCCACCATTGAGGAGCGCCACATGGCGTTGTCCGTACTCATCGCGGACGATCATGAGCTATTCCGCAGCGGTCTACGCCAATTGGTCGTAGATGAACTTAATGCGGATACTGTTCGCGAAGCTGAAACCTTCGATCAAGCTGTCGAAATACTGACGAACGAAGGCGCCGGCGATCTGATCCTGGTGGATCTGCGCATGCCGGGCATGTCGGGCGCGGAAGCGCTTGCGGCGCTTCGGGACGGATTCCCGGAGGCCAAGGTCGCCGTTGTGTCGGCCTGGGAAGAGCGGCCCGAAATCTTCGCTGCGTTGGCGGCCGGCGTTCACGGCTACATTCCGAAATCGCTTCCGTCGGCGGAAATCGCCAACGCCATCCGCGCCGTGCTCGACGGACGCATCTTCGTGCCACCCGCAATCGGCAAGCGCGAGCCAGGGCAGGCGAGCGTCAGCACCGCAGCGCCGCTGGACGCCGCCGAGCGGCTCACCTCGCGGCAGAAGGACGTGCTCGGCGAATTGATGAAGGGGCGCGCGAGTAAGGAAATTGCCCGCACGCTCGATATCGCCGAAGGCACGGTGAAAATTCACTTGGCGGCGATCTATCGTGCGCTCGGCGTGCGCACGCGCGCCGAAGCTATCGCGAAGCTAAAGTCCAACTAGACAGACTCGGACGCCGCGTTCGCCAACTCCGCCGGATCGACCGGCTTGATCAGCCAGCGATGCGTGGAGGCACGCAGTACGCCCAACGTGTCTGCTCCCGTGTCACCCGTGACGATGATCACGTTCGGCGGTGGATCGAGCTTGGCGCGGGCGCGATTGGCGATGTCGATGCCAGCCAGCGCGCCGTCGATGCGCAAATCCATCACCAGCAAACGCGGCGCGAAGCCGGCCGCAAGCGCGGCTGTCACGTCAACTTCTCGCGCGCAGGTGTGAACGCTTGCGCCGAGATCGCGCAGTGCGCCGGCCATGGCTTCAAGCGCGAGTGCGTCGTCGTCGAGGATCAGCACCCGGACGCCTTCGAGAGACGCCGCATGTGAAACCACTGCAGGCGGTGGCGCGGCGATTCCGTGCAGCAGCGGCGCGCGCACGATGAACGTGGCGCCGTCGCCCGGCGTGGACCGCAACTCAATCGGATGACCCAGCAATTCTCCGAGCCGTTGCACGATGGCAAGGCCAAGGCCTAGTCCCTCGGCGCTTGCGCGCCCGTCGAGGCGCACGAATTCTTCGAACACGCGCTGCTGATCTTCCGGCGCAATGCCGGGGCCGTTGTCGCTCACTTCGATGTCGGCAAAGCCGTTGAGGGTGCGCACGCTGAGCCGCGCGCGGCCGCCGCCGTGCTTGAGCGCGTTCGACACGAGATTGCGCAGGATGCGCTCGAGCAACGCGGCGTCGGAGCGGATTTCAATCGTGGTTGGCGCGGCCGCGACGTCGGCGCCGGGATGTTCGGCGACGATGCGATCGAACAGCGGCGCCAGAGCGACGCTGGTGAATTCCGGCTTGATGACGCCCGCCTGCGCACGCGCGAGATCGAGCAATGTCGCGAACATGCCGGACAAGGATTGCGCCGCGCGCTCGGCCTTGCCGAGAATGCCGCGCGCTTCGTCGGTCTCGACGCGCTTGCCGAGCGCGCTGAGATAGAGCGTCAGCGCGTGTAGGGGCTGGCGCATGTCGTGGCTGGCGGCAGCCAGGAAGCGTGTCTTGGCAAGATCTGAGGCGCTGGCGGCGGCGCGTGCGCTTTCGGCCGCCTCGTTGGCGAGGCGCCACTGGTTGCGCTCGCGGCGCAGCGAGATGATTGCCAGCGCCGACGCGATCAGAGAGAGAGCCGCCAGCGCCACGGCGATCATATCGAGCCTGTCGCGCTGACGCTGTTCGGCGCCGCGGGCCTGGTCGATACGGGCATTGAGCAGCGTATGCAGGCGCGCGGACTCGATCCGCACGTCGTCATGCACATCGTCGATCGGCGCGGGAGACGCCGCTCCACGCGCCTGCCGGCTGTAAACGCTGACCTCGTATTGATCGAGCTCGTCGTCGATGAGCGCCTGCATGGCTGCGGCGATGGAGTCGATTTCGGCATCAGCGCTGGCTCGGCGGCGCAGATCCGCGAGCACGGTTCGAACGTCGTTCAAGCGGCTTTCAAATCGCTCCAACCGCACAGGCGTGGCGCCGCGCAGGTAGGCGTGAAACGCAAAGCCAAGATCGGTGCGCTTTTGCCCAAGCTCGATGACATCGTCGCGCATCGCGCGCACGTTCGTCACCACCGCACGTGTTTCCAGCCCCAGTGCGCGCCCGTTCGACAGGGTAATCGCCAAGCCCACAACCAAAACCGACACCAAGGCGATGGCGCCGGCGAGAATGAATTCGGCGCGCGGGATGCGCGCGTCGATCACCGACGCGCGCGGAGCGCGTTCGCTCGGCGTGGAGGAAGGGGGCGAGCCGTCCATGGCGGTCCTTTGCTACCGTCGCCGTGGAGTCGGCTCAAGCGCGACTTAGCTGCGTTGGAGCCACGCGATGATGTCGTGCGCCTGCGCCGGCTTGTACATCAGCTCAAACCCGGCCTTCGCGGCGACGCTTGCGGCGCGACCTTGGAACGATCCGGTCAGCACAAGCACGCGCGCACGCGGTGCATGCGGGATGAGGCTTTGCGTGAGTGCGACGCCGTTGGGGCCGGGGCCCAGGTTGAAGTCGGTGATGATGTAATCGACGCGGTCAGCGGCTGGGCCGAGCTGGCTCAGTACGGCGTCGGCGTCTTGCCCGCGCACGACATCGGCGCCCCAATCGCGCAGCACGAACGACAGCGCCTCCGCCGACGCGTCGTCATCTTCGATAATGACAACAAGGGGATTGGCGGCCGAGCACATCGGTGCAAATCCACCACAGCAAGGCTCCGGCGGGCAGATGTGCGGGCGGCCTAGGCCGTCCGGACTAGCCGCAGAGCTAGGCGCTTCCCTTCATAGGCTAGGTCGTCGAACACGACTTAGGTGCAATTTTTTGCAGTGCGGGATTTTGGCATCATGGGGACCTGTCAGAGGGCAAGTCCAAATGAGTGCTGCTTACGCCATGTCTCCGTACGACGACGATGCATTCTCCGCTGGGTTCGCGCCGTCGCGCGGCCCGAACGCGCTTGTCGATTTCTGCACCCGCGAAGGCGCTCAGGCGCTGAAGGACAAGATCGAAGCTTATTGGCGAGACCGCGGCCACCCGGTGATGGTGTCGCTGGAAAACGTCGGCTTCCACCCCGCCATCCGCGCTGCGCGCTACGAAGTGCGCAGCGACATGGTCAACGGCATGCCCCGCAGCGCAATCGCGTCGGCGAAGAAGCCGGCCTCTGCGCCGCAGGCTGTCGAAGAGGTCGATCTCGACGATTTCGCTGACGACGTCGCGTTCGACGATTGAGTTTGAATTCTGTTGTCGCTGCGCCCTGCATGGCGCGCGACGATAGCTGGCGGCGAAAGGCGCAGTCTCCTAGGCTGCGCCTTTCTGCGGTCTGAAAGTTCTGAATGTCCGACGACGTCGCCGCGCCCGAAAGCGCCATCCCGGAAGGCTATCATCAGCTCGATTGGCGCCGTGGTTTTGTGCGCCAGATCGGGCCGCTCTATCGCCGCCATGCGCCAAGCGGCACGAGCATGGCGTTTCGCGTTGAAGAGCATCACACCAACGGCATGTTGAACGCGCACGGCGGCATGCTGATGACGTTCGCGGACATGGCGTGGGGACACATCGTGTCCGTCGAGACGTCGTCCTATTGGGTGACGGTGCGGCTCACCTGCGATTTCCTATCCAGCGCCAAGCTCGGCGATTGGGTGGAGGGGGCTGGTGACGTGTTGTCGACGGAAGACAGCCTGTTCGTTGTGCGTGGGCGCATCTGGAGCGGTGAACGCACCTTGATCACCGGTACGGGCGTGTTCAAGCCGATCGAGAAGCGCGACCCGCGTCCCGGAGAAAAAGCGTTCAAAGCTTAGGTTTTTGCGGCCTAACAGGCGTCCCGCGTGAGCAGCACAGCCGGCAGCGTCATGACCGCGATGCGCAACTCTTGGCCCCACGACCAGTCTTCCAGATACTCGCGATCGAACTGGACGCGGCGATCGTAGCTGACGCTCGAGCGGCCGCTGATCTGCCACAGACCGGAGATGCCAGGACGAACCAGCAGATAATATTTGCGGTCGCGGCCATAGCGGCTGAGTTCGTCGCGCGTGATCGGGCGCGGGCCGATCATGCTCATCTGGCCTTTAACCACATTCCACAATTGCGGCAGCTCATCGAGGCTGGTCTTGCGCAGGAACGAACCGATCGCCGTGATGCGCGGATCGTCGCGCAGCTTTTGCGATTCACGCCACTCCGCCGCAGCGCGCGGATCGGTGGCGAGCAAATGCGCGAGGCGCTGCTCTGAATCGGACGCCATGGTGCGGAACTTGATGCACGAGAAGCGCTTGCCTTTGCGCCCAAGCCGCGTGTGGCGGAAGAACACCGGACCCGGATCGCTGATCTTCATCGCAATCGCGATGGTGAGAAACGCTGGCGCCAGGAACAACAACAGCAACGACGCGAGGACGACATCGAACGCGCGCTTGGCGCGGCCGTTGGCGAGCTTCACTTTACGGATGAGGCGGCGATCGGTGATGCGATGGGGCGAGCGCGCCGGGTAAAGGCGATATCGACCGGACGCATTCTGCCGACCGCGAAACAGGGCGCGAACTTCCGCGCCTGCCTCGATAGTCTGATTGGTCATTTTAACCAAAGTCCCCGGCCATCAGCCCTCGCTTAATGGCCTGATAACACTGGCATGGCTCAATTGTGCGACGCAACCTATCTCGCGCGTTTGTGGAATTGATCTGAGAGGGCGACTTGCCACACCCGCCCCTGGGGATAAGCTCCGGAGCTGTTCGCGCCATCCCGGCCGGTCGAACGAAAGGCAGAGCCGTGAGCGCCCTTCGACGCTCCCAAGCACACGCCGAACATAGACGCTACGCGCCGCGCGAGAATCCGCAGATTCCGCGCGTAGAATCCAGGTTTCCGCGTTGGGCGGTGACCGCTGGAATCGTCCTCTATTGTGGAATCATTTGGTTCGCTTTAGCGGCCGCAGGTCTGTGGGCTTATGCACTGCTGTTTCCGACTGGACTGAGCTGAACGTTAACCGCCGATGGTTACGGCGGACATCAGGGGCGAACCATTTCCCGCCATGCGAGCAACACGTTGCGCTGCAACGAAGGAAGGGGGATTCATGCTGCAATCGTCACATCAGGCTGAGCCGGAAACGGAGCTCGGCGCGGGGGAGCAAGACGTGCAGATTCGATCCAAAGTTCTCTCGACCCTGACCGCGTCGCTGGTGCTGTTCGCGCCGATGCATGCGGTAGCCCAGGAAGCCAATCGCAACGAAGGCGTCCAGCAGCGCGCCCGCCCCGATTACGACCCCGCCGGGCGCCGCATCGGCGGCTTCACGCTGAACGCGGGTCTGAACCTGTCGGTCGGCACCAACGACAACGTCTTGGCCGAGGAAGATCCGCTGGCCCTGGACGACATCGCTTACGGCATCAATCCGTACGGCAGCCTGTCCTCGAACTGGTCGCGCCACGCGCTGATCGTTTCGGCTGGCGCTGATTTCAGCCGCTTCCAAGATCTCGGCAACGAAGACACCGAGGCCGCCTATCTCGGCGGCTACGGCCGTCTCGATATCGGCCGCGACACCAACGTGTCCTTGAACGCCCGCTTGGCCGAAGAAACTGAGCCGCGCACCGCGCCGGACGCTTCGGGCGTGGCGTTCCCGGTGGAATTCTCGCGCCGCGATCTTTCGATCGGCGCCGAGCACACCATCAACCGCTTCCGCTTCTCCGGCGGCGTGGGCACCAGCGAACTGAACTACGAAGGCCTGCAGGGCTTCCGCGACCGCACCGAGGATTACGTCAATGGCCGCGTCGCTGTCGCCGTGAGCCCGCGCTTGCAAGTGCTGGCCGACGTTCGCTTCGACGACCGCGCGCACGAAAACCAACCGGCGCTGAATTCCGACGGTCGCGTGATCTCGGCCGGCGTGCGCATGAACCTCACCGGCCTGCTGTCAGGCGAAGTGACGGTCGGCCAGTTCGAGCGTGACTATAGCGGCGTGAAGGTCGACGGCACCGCCTATGCCGGAAACGTGCAATGGTACGTGACGCCGCTGACGACGTTGAGCTTCAATGGCCGCCGCGACGTGGAAGAAACCGGCGCCGCCGGCAACGCCACCTACATCGCCAGCGATTTGAACGCGCGCGTCGATCACGAGCTTCGCCGCAACATCATCCTGTCCGCCGGTATTGGCCGCATCCAGCGCGAGTACGAAGCGCCGACCGACCGCGAAGACGAGGCGATGTACGCCGATGTGGGCGCGGAATATCTGGTCAATCGCCGCCTCGCGCTCGAGGTTCGCTACGACCGCATCGACAGTGAATCGACCGGCATCGATCGCGATCGCGATTTCGAGGTCAACCGCTTCACCGCAGGTGTGAAACTGCGCCTCTGATCGGTTGCCAACAGCCCTGCACGGGCGCCAAGGTGCGCCCGATGCAGTGCGGCGATCCTCGATGAAAAAGCCCAAAAAGCACGGCAAAAAGCCGGCTGCCGATACCTTGACTGATGCGCTCGGCAAGGCCGGTTGGGCCGAAGCCGACCGCGCGCTGATCGCGGCGCTGGCGGAAGCGCCGGCCCTCGACGCGGCGATGGCCCAGCTCGGTGTGGCGCGCACGGCCGCCGCAGTGCGGCAAGCGCGAGATTCGTGGACCATGCTCGCACAGGGTCTCGCGGCGACAGCGCGCCGGCGTGGTATCGAGAGCTTCGGTGAGATCGGCGCGAGCGATTCCTACGATCCCAAGCGACACCTGATCGATGCGCCCGTCGCCCGCGCACCCGCGAAAGTGCGCGTGCTCGCGCCGGGCTTTGCGCGTGGCGACACTGTGTTGGCGAAGGCGCGCGTCGCGCCGGTGCGGCCGCGCAAGGCCGCGCCGAAAACGCAGGCCAAGAGCCGTCGATGAGCGCCGCGAACTGGGTGGCGTGCATCGATTTCGGCACTGCCTTTTCCAAGGCGGCGCTCGCGCCTGCCGGTGCGTGGTCGCGCTTTGAGCCTGCTTTGGTGCGCCCGCTCGCGCTGGCCACCGGCGACGCCAACCCGTTTTTGCTCGACAGCGCGGTGTTTGTAGATCCCGACAGCGTCACCTTTGGCGCCGCAGCACTGGTGCGCGCCGCCGCGCCCGGCAATGCCAAGCGCCAAGCGTTGCGCTCGTTCAAGACGATCTTGTCGGCGCCAGACCTCGAGCGTGCGCTGGCGACCCGCGCGACCGGCTCGATCGATCCCACGCGCAGCTTCAGCCAGCGCGACTTGGTTGTGCTGTATCTGTCGTTTCTCACCCATGTGGTGGAAGCCGCCATCGCCGCCGACGCCAAGATCAAGGGCGCCATCGCGTGGCGCTACGCCTCGCCAGCCTGGCGCGAAGATGGGGTCGCAGCGCACCGCGTGATCGAACGCTTGTTCGGTGAAGCGCGCGTGGTGCGGTCGCGTCTGGCGGCAAGCTTGGGGCAGGGCGTGGTGAAACTTGCCGACGCGCGCGCCTCCCTTGAGGCCGCCGCCAGCGCTGAGGAAGCGGCGCTGTGGCGGATGGATCTGGTCTATGAAGCGACGGCGGCTGCGGCCTGCAGCGCCATCGCGCTCACCACCCGCGCCAGCCACGTGATCGTCATCGATATCGGCGCCGGCACGACAGACATTGCAGCACTTGCCGGCGCCGAGGATTTGCACAGCGCGCGGATCACGCTCACGCAGGCCGGTGATTTTCTAGATCGCGTGTTGCTCAATCAGGCGCTTGCCGCCAGCCCGCAACTCAAGAGCGCCGCGCAGCAAGCGGGGCTCTGGGCGGCGATGGCGCCTTTGGTGCGCGATCTCAAGGAGAGCCTGTTCGCAGATGGCCGCGCTGTGTTTCGCCACGAAGGCCGCGTCATCTCGCTGACATTGCGCGATTTCGAACGCGACAAGCCGTTCAAGCAATTCGAGAAAGATCTCACTCATGCTTACACGCACGCGCTGAAGCTGCTGCGCGAGCGCGCACGCAAGGACAAGCAAAAGCAGATATTGGCTGTGGCCGTTGGCGGCGGCGCGCCTGCGCCGTTCATTCAAAAGCTGATACGGACGCCCGCGCCAGGCGGAGGTTTGCGTGTGGTCGCGTGTCCGCCGACCCCGGATTGGGCCAAGGCGCCGGCGTTCGCCGGCAATTTGGCCCCGGTGTTTCCGCAGCTTTCGGTGGCGATCGGCGGCGCCTTGGCGCCGGACGAAATGCTCGCCGCCTACGATCGCGCCAGCGCGTAACGGCTCGGAACGCGGTTCACGAAAACCGCTGCGGTTTGCGGGCCGGCGCGGCCAATCGCGCGCAGTGTGTCGTTCAGCGCGCCGACCGGCGTTTCGTCCCACGTCGTCACGATCACGCATTGATCGGCGCTCCGCGCCACCACCGCGCCGTCTGCGTTCAGGGCAGGCGGGCAATCGAGCACGATGAGATCGTAATGCTCACGCAGGTTGGCGATGAGGGCGGCGAGGCCGCCCGCATCGAGAAGATTGCGCCACGGGTTCTTGCTGAGCGCGGCCGGCAGCACGTCGAGGCCGGTTTCCTGCTCCTGCACCAGAAATTCCCGCCAGCGGGCGGGCGCGTCGGCGGCGTCGAGCAGGCCGTGCGGCGGATTGGCGTCGATCGCGCGCGTGAGCGAGCGGCGGCGCATGTCGCAATCCACCGCGATGACGCGCCTGCCCTGTTGCGCGGCGCTGATCGCGACGGCCAGTGCGGTCGTGGTCGCGCCTTCCTCCGGGGCCGCGCCAATGAAGGCGACCAATTGTTTGCCCGTCAGCGCCGCGTCGAGGTCGCGAAAGGCGCTGGCGAATGTCGCCGCGGGTTGGTGCAGCAGGCAGCCAAGCGGCGTGCGCTGATCGGGCGCCAAATCCCTGAGCACCTCGGCGCCCAATTCGGGCGCCGCGCCCAAGATGGCGTAGCGGCTTTTCGCGCCAAAGCTCGATATCCCAATGGCGTTGCGGCCGAATTCGCGGCCCATCCCCAGCAGCATACCGGCGATCAGTCCGAACGCGACGCCGCCGCCATACGCCGTGACAGGGCGCGCATCCGCGAGCAGGTGGTAGCCCGCACCCCAGAGCAAGCCGACGATGATCAGCGAGAACAAAACCGGCGCTTGCCGGCGGGCCGCGCGTGCGAATTTCTTGAGCGCGCGCGTCATCCAGGGCGCCGAAGCCGGGCGATAGCGGCCGCCGGTTGGCTGAGCGGATTGGCTTTGGGTGCGGAACATCAATGGCGGCACAGCCGGAAACGCGGTGTCTGGTTGCACTGTTCCGCCCCTCCCTCCGCCCTCTTACGGGTATTCGCACGACCGACGCCAGCCCGATATCCCCAGACACCGTTCAGGTCGACCGTGACATAGACGCGATGACGCGACTTCTCTTTGCAAAAACCCGCCAAAAGCGTTGTATTTCGCCTTGGCATTGCTCATTTTGGGACGTGGGGGTCAAGGGGCCGACATGCTCATAGAAATGCCTCGCGGGTCCTCCGGTGGAGAACCTCCCAGGACCACAAAAGAATGCACGCCGTTTGAAGCCGCGTTGCGCCGCGATCTCGCGAGCGCGCCGATCGTTGCGTACGAATCGCTGATCGGCGGCTGGTCGAAACGCGTTGTGGATATCGCGCTGACAGTGATCAGCGCGCCTATTTGGCTGCCTGCGATGTTGATCGTCGCGGCGATTGGCAAATTGGCGTTGCCGGGTTCGGTGTTCGTGCGCGAAGAGCGCATCGGCTATGGCGGCGGCGCGTTTCAATTGTTTAGCCTGCGCTTGTCGCCGCCGACGGCGGTGATCGAACGGCTGCGCCCGATTCACGCCGCCAACGGCGAGGCGCCGAGCGAAGTGGTGCCGCCGGTTGAAGGCCGCACGGCGAAGTGGCGCGAAGCGCTGGAGCGTCTGCCGCAATTGTTCAACGTGCTGCATGGCGACATGAGCTTGGTTGGCCCGCGTCCGCTGGTACGCGCCGAGGTGGAATCGCTGCGCACCGCGCGGCGTTACTATCTGAGCGCCCGCCCAGGCGTGCTCGGCATCGGCAGCGGCGAGGGCGATGAGAATGTCGGCGGGCCCTACAAGGTCTATGCGCTCTCATGGTCGCTTGCGCACGACGTCATCATTGTTTGGCGCGCACTGCGTGACTTCCGCGATCGGGGCGAGCTGTGGCGTCCGAGCTGGCGTTTGCGCGGCATGCAGAAAAGCGACGCGCACGGCGCCGCGGCGTTGGAGCGGCGGCGCTCGTCCTAACCGGCGTGCGCGGGGAGAAACATGATCCGCCGCCTGCTGTTCTGGCTGTCGTTCGCGCTGATGGCGTTGCCGGCGCCGGCGATCGCGCAAAGCTTCGCGATGCCGCCGCTGCGTTTGGCGTTTGAGGACAATTTCACCGATACGTTGGACCTGCGCGTTGGTGAGAGCGGCGTCTGGTCGACCACGTTCGGCTATCGCGGTGTCGCCAACCGCACGCTGACCTCCAATCGTGAGCTCCAGCTTTATGTCGAGCCCGGCTTTCGCGGAACCAGCCGGCGTTCGCTCGGATTTGCGCCGTTCGCGATTGCTGACGGCGTGCTGCGCATCAGCGCCGACCGCGTGCCGCGACAAACCGCGCGGCGCATGTGGGGCTATCGCTATTCCTCCGGCATGATCAACACGCGCGAAAGTTTCGCGCAGACTTACGGCTATTTCGAAATGCGCGCGCGGCTGCCTGAGGGGCGCGGGCTTTGGCCGGCGTTCTGGTTGCTGCCGGCAAGCGGTGGCTGGCCGCCTGAAATTGACGTGCTCGAACAATTGGGGCGCGACCCAACCACCATCTATGTCGCTCTCAAAACCGGTGCGGGGCCGAACACGGATGTGCAGCCGATCGAAGTGAAAACGGCCACGACCGCGTTTCACACCTACGGCGTGCTTTGGCTGCGTGAGAACGTCACCTGGTACATCGACAACGTTCCCGTCCGCACCTTGCCGACGCCGGACGACATGCATGTGCCGATGTACATGATCGTCAATCTCGCGGTCGGCGGTCCGTGGGCGCGGGCGCCCAATGCGGAAACGCCGTTCCCAGCGACGCTCGAAGTGGATTACGTGCGCGCTTACGCGCTCGCGGGCGAATGAACCGGCGTACCCGATGCGCCGATGAGCCCGCGCAAGAAACCGACTGACCACGCCGCATGCATGATCGCTGCGGCAATGCCTGCGGCGCAGGCGCAGCCGCTTCTGGCGCGCACGCCGAGCACCAGTCCGTAAGCGAGGCAAAGCGTCAGCCAGATGGCGGCTGGTGCGGCTGACCAGGGCCAAAGCGGCGCGAGCAGCGCCAAGGCGACGGCCGGGGCGATCGCCGCGGGCGCCAATTGGCGAAGCTTCAACGGTGTTTTGTGCTTGAGCGCCGTACGCGCGCGTCCCGCGCCGAAATTGAAATATTGCCGCGCCAACGCGCCCGGCGTCGCGCGCGGGACGTAGTCGATGCGGATGTCAGCAGCCAAGAGAATTTTCGCACCGCGTGCTTTGAGGCGCAGGTCCAGTTCAGCGTCTTCGTTGTGGCTGAAGCTTTCATCGTAGCCGCCGACGCTCATGAAGCTTTCGGTGCGGAAGAGTGCGTGATGGCCGTGATCGACCCAGATGCGCCCACCGCCTTCGCGGTGGGGTGAACCGCCCGCGCCAAGTTTGCTGTTTTGCGCCGTCGCCGCCGCGCGTTGAAAGCAAGCGCCAGGCGTTGCGACCGCGTGCATCGACACGGTGACGCTGTCGGCGCCGGTTTCGGCTTGCGCGGCGATCAATCGGCCCAGGAATTCATCCGGATAAGCAGCATGCGCATCGACGCGCACGAACAACGGCGCCTCCGCGCCATGCGCCTTCACGGCCAAATTGATTCCGGCCGATTGAATGCGCTCCGGATTGTGCATGGAAATCACCCGTGCATCGGCGATGGCGGCTTGGCGCACGATCTCGACGCTGCGGTCGCTGGAGCCGCCGTCGACGACAACGATACGCGCCGCGCGCGGATCTGCGCACAAACGCGCGAGCAGCCCCGGCAGGTGCGCTTCCTCGTTGAGGCAGGGGATGACCACAAGCACGCTCATGCCGCGATCTTCACCTGCGCGTTGAGCAAACGGGCGGAGAGTGCGCGGCAGTCGGCCAGCGAGAACGCCACATCGTGTGGATCGAGCTGGGCGATGTCGGCGCGCATGTTGGTGTGGCGCCACGGCGGCAATGTTTTGAGGTGCCGCAGCAATTCTTCACCCAACGGTTCGCCGATCGTGATCCCCACGCAGCGCGTCGAAAGCCAGCGCGCCGTCTCGGTGCCGATCAATGCGATCGGCACGCCGCCAAAGCGCAGGCCTTCATAGAGCCGGTTGGGCAAAAGCCAGTCGGAGTTTCCGCCAGCTTCGTAATAATCGATCGCCCACACGAAGTGTGCCCCGCCATAGATGATGCTGAGATCGTCGGCCCGGTAGCGGCCGTGAAACTTCATGTGCGGATTGTCGGCCACGCGGGCATCGAAGTGCGGGATCTGGTCGTGCGCCGCGACGCCCCAAAGATCGACCTGCAACGCGCCGTCCAGCTGGCGCGTGACGCTGTCGAGAATGTCGAAGCTCTTGCGGCAACGCAGCACGCCGCACCAGGCGATGCGCCAGGGCGGGCCCGCCGGCGCCGCCACCAAACGCGGCGCCGCTTCGCCGATGGCGAACACCTTGTTTTCGACCACCAGAATGTCGCCCCGGAATTGCTGACGCCCGCGAAAATGTTTGTCCTCGAACGCGGGAGAGCTGGTCAGCACCAACGCCGTGCGCGACAGGCAAAGCCGCTCGACCCAGCGCAACGCGGCGCCGACGATGCCGTCAGCCAGCATCAAGCTGTGAATATCGAGGCACTCATACACGATGCGGCGGCGATCGCCGCGCGCGTGTGTGAGCAGCATCACCAGCGCCAACATTTCCAGATTGCGCGCGACGATGACCTCGGCGCTGGCCCATGTCTCGCGCAAACGCCAAGCGCGGGGAATGGCGCGCGCCATCGACACGATGCGTTGCAGAAACTTGCCGCTATGGGTTTGCCCGAGCACGTGCCGGTGCGGGTTGGCGGCGTCGGCAAAGCGCGTGCGCTCGAAGCCAAGCAATTCCACCTGGCAACCACCCGCGACCAGCATACGCACGCGTTTGCCAACCGCGGGGTCCGCGAGTTCATGCGCGAAATAGGCGACGCGCATCGATTTGGCCGCCTCAGCCGACGCTGTAATAGGATTTGGAATCGTAGAAGTAGAGCGAGTCACTGTAGGACTGCCAGTGCGGCAGCACGCAGTTCAGCGCAACGCCGAGCACTTTACCGCCCGCCGCTTCCGTCTGCATGATCGCCGAACGCACCGCGCCCGTGGCCGAACGGCCCGCGCGCGCCACCAGCACCACCGCGTCCGCGTGTTGCACGACGATGCGGGTTTCCGCGATCGCCAGGATCGGTGCGCAATCGAGCACGACCAGGTCGTAATTCGCGCGCAGTTCGGTCAGCAATTTCTTCATCGCGTCCGAGCCGAACACGTCACGCGGCGTGAAGCCGGAGGTGGCGACGGGCAGGATGTGCGCTTCGGTGGCTTCGTCGCGGATGATCGCGGCCCGCCACGGCGCTTCGCCAGCCAGCACTTGCAGAATGCCGACATCGCTTTCGACATCGAGCACGTCGTTGATGCTCTGCTTGCGCAAGTCGCAATCGACGACGACCACGCGTTGGCCAGACATCGCCGCGACGCGCGCCAAGCAGGCCGAAATCGTGGTTTTGCCTTCGTCCGGCAGCGCCGAAGTGATGGCGACCACTTTCGAGCTGAGATCCAGCTTCGAATAGACGATGACTGTCCGCAGCACACGCAGCGCTTCGGTGAAGGCCGACATCGGCCTGGCCACCAAATAGCCCGCAGGATGGCGATCCGCCGGCGCCATTTGGCGCAGCATGCGCTTGGAGATGGTAGGGATCGACGCAATCGCCGGCACGCCAGTTTTGGCTTCCAGTTCGTCAGCGTTCTTCACCGAGCGATCGAGGATCTCAACCGCGACGCCCGCGCCAATGCCCAAGATCAGGCCGAGCGCGATGGCGAGCGCCAGCGAGATGCGCAATTGCGGCGAGGCCGGGTTGCTCGGTTCGTTGGCGTACGCGAGCAAGCGCGCGTCCGACGTGTTGAGTTGGTCCTGGTCGGCGATTTCCTGATAGCGCTGCAGGTAGCTCTCGTACACTTGCCGGCTGGCGGCGGCTTCGCGCTCCAGTTCGCGCATGCGCACGCTGGCGGTGCTGTTGGAGCCCAGTTCGCCGGTGGCGCTGCTGAGCGAGCCGCGCAGTGTGTTGTAGCGGGCGCGAGCGACGTTCACGTCATCCGCGAGGCCTGCAAGCACGCGGCGCGTCGCCTGCTGGATCTGCTGGGTGATGTCTTCGCGTTCGCTGCGGATCGCCTGCACGGCGGGGTGGGTCGGCAGATAGCGCGTTTCCAGATCGGACTGGCGGCGTGCGATATCGGCTTCGCGCCCACGCAGGCCGCGAATTTCTTCGTTGTTCAGCACGCTGCCGACGCTTTCGAGCGAGCCGCCCGAATTGATCACCGACTGCGCTTGCCGATAACGCGCTTCCGCGGCGGCGAGATCGGCCTCGGCGCGCAGTGATTGCGACTGGATTTCCGTGATCTGCGTTTCCTGCAGCGGCGTGCCGCCCGCAGACATCAAGCCCGACTGGATGCGGAACGTCTCGGCTGCGCTTTCCTTGCGCTGCACGTCTTCGCGCAGTTCGGCGAGGCGGCGGTCGAGCCACGAATTGGCGCGGCTTGCGGTGTCGATGCGGGCGTTGATCTGGCTGGCGATGTAAACGTCAGCGTAGGTGTTGGCGATCAGCTGTGCGCGCTCGGGGTTCTCGGAGGAGGCCGAGATCTCGATCACGTAGGTGAGGCCGCGGCGGCGCGCGCGCAACGAGCTTGAAAGTTCGCCAGTGGATTCAGTTTCGACAGCCGGGCCGCCAGCGGCGCGATCGATCTGCGTGAGCGCGTCCGAGAGCTCCGTCATCAGAGCCGATGATCCGAGCAATTCGATTTCGGAATCGATGGCCGAGGAATCGCGCGGCAATTGGCCGACGATATCTTCGCCGCGCAGCACGCGCTCTTGGCGCGGATTGATCATGACGAGCGCGGTCGCCTGATAGACCGGCGTGCTCATCATCAAGAAGGTGAACAGGATGCCCGCGGCGACGACGCCGACCATTGCCATGATCAAGAAGCGCCGGCGCAGCATGCCGAGTGCTGCGTCAATGCCAAACAAATCCGCCAATCCCTGAGGGCCGGGCTGACCCGGGGGATTCTGCGGCGTTTCTTGGTTCATCATATTCATCGGTGCGCACCAGCCACGGACCGCAATGCGCCCGGTTCTGCGCACATCCGATCGCGAGCTTCGTAGAAGCACCCCCGCGTGATCAGACTAGCACAGGCCTTTCCGGGCTGTCGCGTCCACCTTGTATTACTGCACATTCCGCGCCGTCCTGTTGCTTGTCAGCGTCAGAACAGGCGTTCGCCGATCCGCAATGTGTCGCCGGGCAGCACCGGCGTCGCGGAGGTGAGACCGTACGGGCGCTCCATCGCTTCGTTCGCGTGCTTGATAAACACGCGCCCGCGGTTCGCGCGATAGGTGAAACCGCCAGCCGTCGCCACAGCATTCAGCACCGTCAAACTCGGTGAATAAGGATAGCTGCCTGGGCGAGTGACTTCGCCCAAAATGAAGAACGGGCGATAGTTGGCGACCTCGACGCTGACGTTCGGATTGCGAAGGAATTGCGACAGCGCCACGCGCAAATTATCGGCGAACTCAAGCGGCGTGGAACCGACGGCCTCAACCTCACCGACGAGGGGATAAGCGATCTTGCCTTGGGTGCTGACGACGTAGCTTCCCGTCAATTCAGCTTCGCCAAATACGATAATACGAAGCTCGTCGCCTGGGCCGAGCCGGTATTCCGGCGCGGGCCCGACTGGCATCACCCCGTCGCTGGCGCAGGCCGTGACAGCCGCGGCGCTCGCGCCCAACAGCAGTCCGCGCAAAACATTGCGCCGCGTGTGCCAAATTGGCGAAGGCATGGGTGAGATCTCCAAAGGTCGGGGGTGCCGTGCAAGACTTGCCGCGCCCGCATCTTGGTCGCGCAAAAGGGGAAAGCAACTGGGCCTCTGCGGGCCGGCCCCGCGTCGCGGCGCCGCGCCCCTAGCGCCTGTTCGCCCAGCTTTTGCGATAGACGCGCTGGCGCGGTTCGGCCGGCTTGGTCACGTGCCCGTAGAGGTAAACGGCGGCGGCAAACAACAGCAGCGTCCGCGGCTGCATCGGCGCCAGCACAACGTCGGTGAATGTCAGCACGATGGTGAGCAGAAAGCTGAGGAAGAAGAAGGACGTGGCGGTTGTGGGCGTGAAAATCGCCTGGCGCACGCCAGCGAACCCGGTGGCCGCCAGCGTACCGATCAGCACCACCATGCCGATCATGCCGGTGTCGACGCCTACCTGCAGATAGGTGTTGTGGAAGTGGAAGGAGCGGCCGTCGCTGATCCCCGCCCAGCGCAGCAGGCCGAGCGTGTCGGCGGATTCACCCAGCCAGATCGCCTGGTAGCCGTAGCCAAGGATCGGGCGCGCCTCGATCAATTGTTGAGCTTGGGCCCACAGATACGTGCGCCCGGTCAGTGTCGGATCCTTGCCGAGCACCTCCCACATGAAGGTGTCGATGGCGTTGGAAATCTCCGGCGCCAGGAAGATGAGCGGCACGGCGATCACTGCCAGCACGACGAACACGCCAACCCGTGCAGCTGGGGTGAAGCGTTGCATCAGATGCAGTGCGATCAGGCCCGGCGCGGCGGCTGCGGTGAGCAGGAACGCCGTCGCCGAGGCGGTGATCGCCACCACCAGCAGGCCAAGCAGCGCGCCAGGAATAGCAAGCAAGCGCAGCCAGTTCGGTGATTGCCGCATCAGCGCTACGGCAATTGCCGGGACCAGCAGATTGAAGCCTGCCAGCGCCATCTGGTTCTTCGAGCCAGTGAGGCCAACCAGCACTGCGCCATGCGCGGAATCGCCTTGCCGGCCGCTGGCGATGCACAGCAGGCAGAACACGAACATCGCCAGAAACAGCACGCTGATAAAGCGATGCGGCGGCACCAAAACCGCGAGCAAAGCGCCGGCAAAAGCCGTGAAAAGCAATTGAAAACCATAGCGGGCCGAGGCGCCCGGCAAGTCAGACCAGATGAACGAGGCGAACGCCAAGATCGGCACCAGCAGCAGCGGCCACCAGCGCAGGAACGCCTGCAGGCTCTCCGCTGGGCGCGCCGCGATCAGCAAGGCGAACAGGCCGAGCTGCGCCAAAACAGGCAACGGCCCAAGCTCCGGCAGCTGCATCGTCATCAAGATGATCAGCCCGCCCGCGACCACCTCCGGCAGCAATTGCGTCTGAAATTTATGCAGCGCGGCGGCGCGCGTATTGATTGCGGCGGTCATGATGCGCGCTCCGGCGCGAGGCCGAGGCTACGCCGCCAGGCTTGTTCGCTCAGCCGCGTCATCAAGAACAGCGCCGAACGCGGTGAGGTGAAGGTGCTCAATGCGGCGCCCGCATCGCGTTGCTTCACCGCGCTGATTAGCCGTCGCCATTGCAGCCGGCAGTCGACGCTGCTGCGGTGACGCGCCAGCGCGCGGCGTTCGGCCGGCGCCAGCGGACGGATCGCCGCCAAGCCATCGTCGCAATCGCGCAGCAGCTGCAAATCGCGCTCGCTGTGGTTCTTGCTGAGGGAGCCCTCGCGCTCGATCGACACGTACCCCGCCGGTCCGGTGATCAAAAACCGGGCGCCGAGCGCGAGCGCGCGTGCGTAGAATTCGTAATCCTCACCCAGCCGCATGTCCGGCTGGTAGCGCAGCGTGTGCTTTTCAAGGAAGGCGCGGGCGAACATCGGTTTGACGAAGCCCAGATCGAGCGGGCCTTTCAGCTCGCCCAGATTGCCCAGCACAAATTCGTGGAAGCTGATTGCCCGGCCTACGCCAGGGTTAATGGCTGTGTCGATCGCACCGCCTTCTTTGGCGCGGATCAACGCGTCGGCGATGAAATCCGCTTCGCCAACGCCCGCGTGCAGCGCGGCCAGCCGGCCAGGGAGCATGTAATCGTCGGCGTCGAGGATGGTGATCCAAGCAGCGGTTGTGGCGGCGATGGCGGCATTGCGCGCCGCAGCCGGCCCGGCGTTTTGAGCTTGGCGCACCAGCGTCACGCGCGGGTCAGCTTGGCACAGGGCGGCGACGATCTCGGCAGTGGCGTCGGTGGAGGCATCGTCGACGACGCACACCTCGGCGCATTCCGCCTGCGCCAGCGCCGAGCGGACAGCGCGTTCCACCGTCGCCGCCGCGTTAAACGCGGCGACGATCACGGCGGTTGAGGGGATTGGCCTCTGCGTCGTCATCGGCTTGGTTAATTACGACCTTGGGAATGCGCTGAACAGATGCGCGTCCATGCATGTCCTTGGCCAGCTTCTGCCGCAGCTGTTGGCAACGCCAGCGTTCGGGCAGGGAAATTGCTTACGGCAATGGCGCAAGTGGCGTCACCGGGCTAGGCCTGGGCGTCTTGAGAGGCGCCGCCGTGACATTGCTGTCGAGCATCAAGCGTTTCGGGCGCCCGGTTAAGCCTTATTTGCGCATCGCGTCATCGGCGTTCTTCTCGCAATATGGCGAGGACGCGCTGCTGTTCTTAACGATGAAGCCGTCGCGGCGCGGATTCTTCGTCGATGTCGGCGCCTATCATCCGATCGACGGCTCGAACACCTACAAGCTGTATCTGCGCGGCTGGCGCGGCCTCACCATCGAGCCAAACCCGAAAGTCCGCGCCGATTTTCGGCTCGTGCGCGGCGGCGACACGCACCTCACCATGGGCGTTTCGCCCGAGCCGGGGGCGCTGACCTATTACGAGTTCGAGATTTCGATGCTCAACACCATGGTGGGCGAGCGGGCGGAGATGCTGCGCAAGGAAGGCTACGCCTTCAAGAAAACCCAGACCATCGCCTGCGAGCCTCTGAACGACATTCTCGCCAAACACGGCGAAGGCCGCCACGTCGATCTGCTTTCCGTCGATTGCGAGGGCTTCGATCTGCAGATCATCCAATCGCTGGATTTCCAGCGCTATCGGCCCACCGCGATTCTGATCGAGGATCTGGAGGCCTATTTCCTGTTCCGCGACGGCGGCGGCAAGAGCGAGATCGAACGCTGCCTGCGAGAGAACGGCTACGCGCCGATCGCGCAGGCGGTTTACTCCACGCTCTACGTCGCCAACGATTGGCGCGCTCTGAACCAAAAAACCGGCGCCTTTACTGAGCGGATGATTTATCCGGGGCTGCTGCCAGATCCTGCCGGCTGAGGTGCGCTCGTCCGCGTGGGCCGGGCGCGCGCGTCGATGCGCGGGCGTAAACCGAACAGCATGCGCAACCAGGCGGTATGGCGGATCAGAACCTGGTAAATCGCCAGCGGCAACAGCAGCGTCAGCGTTGGCAAAATCGCCAGTTCCGCAACAAGCGGCCAGCCGCGTGGCGTGATCGCGTCAGCGGCGACCACCAGCACGGTTTGGTGCAGCAGATAGACTGGAAGGATTGCGTCGGATGCGTACGTGAGCAGGCGTGAGGGCGTGTTGAGTGCCCAAGCGCCGAAAGCGGCGACTGCGAACAGGGCCACCGCGCCAAACAGGCCGCGCAGGATCGGCAGTGTTTGGTAGAACGCGCCCAGACCGCCGTCGGATTGAACGTTCAGCCATTTCAGCGTCTCATCACCCACCAACAGCAGTGCTGCGAGCCCGATCAAAGGCAGCACGGCGTCTTTGAGCTTGCGCTGAAACACTTCGCTCTTGCCGACGCATGCGCCCAGCAGGAATACCGGCAGGAATTTGAGGTGTCCGTACACGTCGTCGAGCAACAGGCTGGTCTGCGGGTGCGCTGGCTCGACCAGCGCCATCAGTGCGGCGAACCAGACCATCACGACGCCGACCAAAACCCAGAGCGGCGACCGCTCGATCCAAGTTTGAGTGCGCCCGATCGAACCGGGAAACAGCCGCCAAATCAGCGCCAGAACCGCAGAATAGACAAACAGATACGGCAGAAACCACGCGTGCGCGAAATCCGGCAAGGGCAGGCCGTGGAAATTCTCGGCGCGCAGCGCCCAATTCAGCAAATACTCTAAATAACTGATCGCGGGTTGGCCAAGATCGTCGCGGCGCACGAACCCCTGCAACGGCGCGAGGACGATCACAGTAAACACGAAAGCCGTGAGCAGCTTGCTCGCGCGCTCGCCGATGAAAGCGGGCGTGCTGCTGCGTTCGATCATGAAGCGCGCGGCGCAGCCGCCGATGAAAAACACCAGCGGCATCCGCCAAGGCGAAAGCATCGCCGTAAGATAGCCCGCCCAAGGCGCGGCGTTGCTGCTCAGCACCCGCCAATTGGCGGCGGGATCGAACACCAAAAGCGTGTGGTAAACAATCAGCAACAGCAGAGCGAGCACGCGCAGACTGTCGAGGTCGGCGCGGCGGTCAGTGATCACGCCTGGAGAGGCCGAGTTCATTCTGTCCTTGTCCTACGCCTATAGCTGGCGTGTGCATTCGAAATCACCATGCGCCAGAAACTTGCATGCGTTCTGGCGAACGAAATTGATCGCGCGCAAGGACAAGCTCGCACGCGACGCGGTCAGTTAGATCGTGTTATCTTGCCGTCATGTTGAGTACGAGCGCGTCGCAACAGCGATTCACAGTTCTGGACGGCATGCGCGGTGCGGCGGCGTTGGTGGTCATCACCGATCACGTCGCCAGCACAGCGTTAATGAATTTACTGCCGGGCCGCTACCTGGCGGTGGATTTCTTCTTTGCCCTCAGCGGATTTGTGCTGGCGCACGTTTACGGGCAGCGCTTTGCCGCTGGCTTAAGCTTCGGCGCGTTCATGCAGGCGCGGGTGATCCGGCTCTATCCGCTCTACACCGCCGCAACCTTGCTTGGCGCTGCGCTCGCGGCGTTGAAGATCGCGCAAGGCTGGAGCGACGCGAGCTGGGAGCAATGGGGCGCGTCCGCCGCTCTGGGCGCATTTTACCTGCCCACGCCGCCGGACTTGACCGCCGTCGCCAATGAGCCGTTCCCGTTCAACGGGCCCGCTTGGTCGCTGTTTTTTGAACTGGTGGTGAACGTCGTCTTCGCGCTGATCGCGCTGCGGCTCACGCGAACTTTCATGGGCGCGCTCATTGTGTTCGGCGCGGTGTCGGTGGTTTGGACGGCCCTGACCTTCGGCAAACTGGATAGCGGCTTCGTCTGGAGCAATTTCCTCGGCGGCTTTGCACGCGTGTTTTACGCGTTTTTCGCCGGCGTCTTGGTGTACCGTTTGCGCGCGCGCTGGACGCCGCCCGGCCTTCCGCCATGGGCCGCGCTCGCGCTCTTGCTCGCGTGTTTCATGCTTCCAGCGCCCGAAGGTTACCGCTGGGCGGTCGACGCCTTCGCGGCGATCGTGTTGTTTCCGGTGCTGATCCTGTTTTCCGCGAATTCCCGCGTCAGCGGCGTGTCTGCGCGCGCCTGCGCGATCGCCGGGACTTTGTCCTACGGCTTTTACGCCTTCCAGGTTCCTGTCCGGGATTGGACCAACCACGTGCTCGCCGGCGCCCAACTGCCGGGCCTTGCCCATGTCGGTTTGGTGGCGGCGCTGACCATCGCCGTGGCGTCGATTTTGCACGCGGTTTACGATGTTCCGGTGCGGCGTTTCCTCACGGGGCGCCTGCTTGCGCGGCAAGCGGGCGAGAACGTCAAACCGGGCAGGGCGTAACGGTCGGCGATGAAGCAGGCGTTGAAGCAGGTGGTCCGCGCAACGGGCCTTCGCCGCGAGCACATCGCGGCGGGGCGGCTTTGCTGCGAGCGCCATTTTCTGGCGACGTTTGGCAAGTCGCGCAAACGCTGGGTCGGGCGCATCCTCTGCTATCACTCGATCGGTCAGCAGGAGTTTGGCGTTAACGACGTGTCGGAGAAGAATTTCCGCCGCCACATCGAAATGGCGCTGAACGCCGGCCACCGCTTCGTGCCTGCGTCGCAAATCGCGCGCGGCGAAAGCGGCCCAAAGGATATCGCCATCACCTTCGACGATGGCCTCAAGAGCGTGCGCACAATCGCCGCGCCGATCCTCAAGGATTACGCGATTCCGTGGACCTTCTTCCCGGTGTCGGAGTGGAGCGACAAGAAGCACGCGTGGTGCGAAAATCTCGTGCTCGATTGGGCCGACATGGAAGCGCTGATGAAAGAGGGCGCCGAGCTCGGCAGCCATTCGGCGACGCATCCGGATTTCACCAAGATCAATCAGCAGCGCGTCGTCGATGAGCTTGGCCAATCGCGCGACACGATCGAGAAGCGCCTGGGCTTCGCGCCGAAAACCTTCGCCATTCCATTCGGCCAGTCCGGCAATTGGCCCGCCGCCTGCGCGCAAGCCGCGCGCGACGCGGGCTACGAAACCATCTATGCGCAGGCCGAAGAGACACGGCCGGAAGGCGCCATCGCCCGCACGTTCGTCACCAAATATGATGGTGACCGCATTTTCAAAGCGTTGCTCGCGGGCAAGTACGATCGTTGGGAGGAATGGGTGTGAGCCGGCGCAAAATTTCCGTGATTGTGCCGACCTACGATCGCCCGGTGATGTTTCGCCAGGCGTTGGCGAGCATTCGCGCGCTCGAAGCCGAGGGCGATGACATCGAATTCGAGATCGTCGTCGGCGACAACGGCCTGAAGGACGAAACACTGCAAACCTGCAAGGAATTCGGCGCTGTCTACGTGCCTGCGCCGGGCAAGGGATCGTCCTATGGCCGCAACGCGGCGATGAAGCTTGCGACCGGCGAGTTCATCACCTTCCTTGACGACGACGACGTCTGGCTATCGGGCCACATGCGTCCGCATCTGGCGTTCCTCGACGCCAACCCGCATCTCGACGCGGTGTTCGGTCAAGCGACCTACGCCGATCCGGAGCTAAAGCCGTTGGGCGAGCCTTGGCCGAAGGAGCATCCCGGCGAAGGCGATGCGTTGATGAAAACAATGCTGAGCGGGCTGTTTCCGCAAGTCGGCACCTTTCTCGCGCGCATGCACGTGGTCGAACAGATCGGTTATTTCGATACCCATCTCGTCGGCGGCCAGGATCTCGATTGGCTGATGCGTCTCGTGCGCCAGCGCAAGCTTGGCTACGTCGAGACGTCCTGCATTCTGTTTCGCGGCCGCCCGGCGCGCTCCTACGACGCGCTGCAGCGCAAGCGCATCGGCTTCGATCGTCACGTGTTCTTGCGTCACGGCCTGCCTGAGGCGCATCGCATCTGGACGGGTCCGCTCGATTTCATGCGCTCGTACCACGGCACGCTGCGGCACTATTATTTGTACTTCATCGACAAGGCCAATTGGTTCGTCGAGAACGGCCAACGCGGCGAGGCGGTGAAGGCGTTGGTGACGCCGATGATCAATTTGCCGCTCTTGGCGATGGCCGACCTCGTGCGCCCGAGCGAGTTGCGCGCGGCGATTGGCAACGTGATGCGCGGGCGACTGAAGCAGCCTCTGGTCGAGAACCCGACATGAGTTCGCGGATCGATATCGCTCTCGGCTACGACCGCAAATACGCCGCGCACGCTGCGACCGTTGTGTCGTCCATCGTGCGCAATGCGCCGGGTGCGGAATTCCGATTCTTGATGCTGCACGCCGAGGTCGATCGCGAAACGCAAGCGCGTGTCGAAAGCGTCGCGCCGGGGGCGGTGTTCGTCTGGACCGAGGTGGGGGAGAAGGATCTCCCGGCCTACGCCGCGCGCGGACATTTGAACCGCACCGTGCTGTTTCGCCTTGGCCTGGAGACTTTGGCGCCGGCAGATTGCACACGGCTGATCTACATCGATTCCGACATGGTGGTGCTGGGTGATATCCGCGCGTTCTGGAACGCCGACCTTGGCGCCAATGCGCTCGGCGCGGTGCGCGACGCCTATATTGATCCCGTGGATTTCGCTCAACGTTGGGAGCTGCCGTACAATGGCGAGCTCTATTTCAACGCTGGCCTGCAACTGATCGATCTCGCCAAGGTGCGCCAGCAGAAGCTATTCTCGCGCGCGCTCGAGTTTGTCGTGAAGAACGACGAGAAGCTGCTGCTTGGCGATCAAGACGCGTTGAACCATGTGTTCTGGGGCAAGTGGACCAAGCTCGATCCGGCCTGGAACGTGCAGACATTCCTTGATCGCGTCGGCGTCGCACGCGAGCTGAACGGCAACGCGCCCGCTCTGGTGCATTTCATCGGCACCGAAAAGCCGTGGATGGCCAACATCTGGCATCCGTGGGCGTGGATATATTGGGACGCCGTGCGCCACACGCCGTTTGCCGACGATGTCGCACGCGATTTCAACGTCACGGCCTATCATCGCGCGCGCTATCTGTTGCGCTGGCTGATCAAACGCCCGCAGGCCAGCGCACTTTCGCGCTGATCAGTCCGGCCACCAGCCGAAAATCTTGGGCGTCGTACTCGGCGGCGGCGCTGCCGGATCGCCGCGCAGGCGCTTCAGCATTTCGCCACCCGCTTTGCCCATCGCTTCCTTGACGCGGAAACGCCAATACGGTTGCGAGCGCCAATCGTCGGGGAAATGCTCCTCCGCGAAAGCGAGGCACACCTCGACGCTTGCGCGATCCCCCTCCATCGCGCATTGGCCGGCGAGCCAATACGCTTCATCGACCAAGCGCCGCTTCTGCGCAGCGCGCCAGTCCGCCGATTGCGGAAAGCGCTCGCCATATTTCGCAAAAACCGCGTCGGAAGCGGCGATGCGTTGGCGGCTGTCACCGAGCGAGCGATTGGCGTAGCCCTGGCTCATATTGCCGCCGTGCTCGGCGTAGATCGCTTGCACCTCTTTCAGCACGCCAACCGGCGCTTCTGCGGCGAAGCGCATCCACATTTCCATGTCGCACGTGTGCGGCAGGTTCGGATTGTAGCCGCCGATGCGTTTCTGCGTTTCGGTGCGCACGATCACAGCTGGGGAGAGCGCGGGGTTGCCGACTGTGGTGGCGCGCTCGAGAAACCGCGCGCTCGAGACCACCTGATACGTGCGCGAGCGCACGTCCTCGACGCCATCGATGGCGTTGTTGGGCCGCACCAGGCCCATCCCGTAGACGATGCCGATCTCGGGGTGCGCCTCGAACACAGCGTGCGCGCGCGCCAACGCGCCTGGCGACAAAGCATCGTCGGCGGAGAGCAGCACCGTGTAAGGCGCCTCGGCCCAATCGATTACGCCGCGATTGGCGGTTCCGACGAGGCCCAAATTCGTTGCATTCCGCGAATAGGTGACGCGGCTATCGTGCGCGGCGAGGCGTGTGCCAACGTCTTGGGTGTTGTCGGGCGAGCAATCGTCGAGGACCAGCACCCGCACCTCGGCGTCGCGCTGCATCAACACGCTCGCCACCGCCGTCTGCAGGAAGTGCGCGTACTTGTAGCAGGGGATGGCGACGTCCACGCGCATCATGCGAATTTACCTGGCATTAGCAAAAGCGCGCCTTCGGCGTTAGCATTTGAGTAGCGCGAGCGGGTTAACGCTTCTTGCGCGAGAGAGTGTCCGTTGCGCAAGATCGCCGTCGTCATTCCATATTTCCAGCGCGAGGCCGGCATTCTGGGCCGCGCGCTCGCGTCTGTGTTTGCGCAAACCATTGCCGACGCGGAAATCCGCGTTCTCGTGATCGATGATGCGTCGCCGTACGATCCCGTCAAGGAGATCGACGCCGCCGAAGCCCCGCCAGCGCATGTAAAAATAGACATCCTGCGCCGCGAGAACGGTGGACCGGGCGCTGCGCGCAACACTGGCTACGACGCCGCGGTGAAGAGCGCCGATTTCATCGCCATGCTCGATTCCGACGATATCTGGCGCCCGTACCATCTGAAGCGCGCTTTGGATTCGCTCGAAGCTGGCGCCGACGTCTATTTTTCCGACCACTCGAACGCCAAAGGCGAGCCGCATCTGCCCGCCACGCAATTTCATCGCCGCATCATTGGCGACGCGGCTGTCGAGCCGGCGGTCGTGCCGCACGTGCGCACGTGTCCCGGTGCGGTGATGGCGGAGTTCGCGGCGCGCGAATACCTCGCGCACACGTCGTCCATCGTCTATCGCGTCGCCAAGCTCGGCCACGTGCGCATGAACGAGAAGCTGCGCTCCGCCGGTGAGGACCATCTCTTTTTCATGGACCTCTGCTTAGCTTCCGAGATCGTGGCGTTTTCAAGCGAGAGCGAGGTGTCGCTCGGCGACGACGGCGTCAACATCTATGTCAACGCGTTCGAGTGGGGCAGCGCGCGCGATTTGCGACGGCGTACGTTCAACCTCGGCGCGCTCAAGATGATGGCCGCGCGTGCGCGTTGGCCGGACGATCTGCGCCGCTCGTTCTCCAGCCGCAAAACCACGATGCGCCGCAGCATCGGCTTTCTGCTGCTGCGGCGCGCACTCTCGGAGCGCAAGCCGCCGATGGAAGCGCTGCAGTTGGCATGGTCGTTCGATAAGCAGGCTGTTGTGCTGGCGCCGTTCGCCGCGCTCGATTTCAGCCTGCGTCGGATGATCGGCGGCGAAAAATTCTTGAGCGATATCGAGTAAGGAGCGCGGTCCGTCAGCGCGGCCCGCGGCGGAGCCAGCGCAAGTGCAGACGAAATCGCTTGTAAGCGTTGACGCCAAACTTACCGGCCACGTCGTTGAGGAACGGCGTGCGCTGCAGATTGTCCCAATACGCCCACGACCACGGATGCCACGTATCCGGCATCCACGGCTTCGCCGGCCCCATGAAATGCACGATGCCCGGCCGCTCGCGGCCGAGCTTTCGATCCGCAGGCAGCGCGTGCTCGCCTTCGGGGATAACCATGTGGCGCTGAATGTTCCAGGCCGGATCGAGCCGCGTCCAGCGTCGCCAGAACACGGCGTTGAGCGCGTCTTGATCGCTATAGGGCATGTCCGCGCCCTGCGCGGCGATCAGATCGATGGTGCGTGAGAAGAGCTTCTCCGCGCGCACCTGCGCAAGATCGATCAGCAAAACGCCGGCATTGAAATAGGCGCCTTCGCCGTCGAGCTTCCAAGTGCGCGCGAATTGCGCGGGATCGAGGTAAGCGTCAATCACCGCGCCAATCGGCTGGCCGTCAAGATCGATCGCCCAGAGATCGCGGACATCGCGCAGAACGCTGATGTCGCTGTCGAGATAGAGCATCCGCGCGCAGTCAGCGGGCGCATATTTCTCCAGGCCGAGGCGGAAGAGGGTGGCGCGGTTGATGTGGCCGCGATCGCCGAGTTCGGGCACGTCGGAGTCGAGAATTTCGCGCCACAGATACTCATGCTCCGGCGCGACGGATTCGATCTTCTCTTGCGTCTGCCGGCTGACGCCCGCGTGCAGCATGGTGATGCGAAAACGCTGGCCGCGCGCTTGACGCACGACCGAGGCCAGCACGCTGGCGACGTGCGGCGCGTAATTCGTATCGAACCCGAAGCCGAGATCGATCGCGCCGCTCACGACGCCTCGCTTTCGGGCCAATAACCGAACTCGGTGTTCTCCTTGAACCACTCGCCGGCGGCCGAATGGGAGCCGCGCGAATAGGCTTGGCTGCTGGGGTTCAAGGCTTTCAACAAAGTTGGCCCAAGCATGCGTTTGACGCGATGGCGCCAGGTCGGCCCATCGTAGCCAATCGCCGGGTCGCATTCGCGCGCGAACGCGACGCAATCGGCGTGCGTGTCCATGTGGCCGCGCGCGTAGGCTTCGCCGGCAAGCCACACCGCATCGCGCGCAAATTTGGCGCGCATGTCGCCGTACCATTGGCTATAGCCGGGATAATCCTTGCCGCCGCGTAAATCGTTCACCGCTTCGCAGGTGCGCAGACGGTGGCGCAAATCGCTTACCACGCCGGCCGTGTGTTGCGCGGTCATGTTGCCGCCATGCCAGCGATAATAGCCTTGCGTCGCGCCGATCACGCCGACAGAGGTGCGCAGCGCGAAGCGCATCCACATTTCCATGTCGGACGTGTGCTTCAGCGTCGGCGAATAGCCGCCGATTTCTTTCTGCAGCGATGTCCGCGTGATCGCGCACGGCGAGGGGGCCGGATTGCCGATCTCGCAATTGTATTTCAGAAAATCGCCGCCGCGCGTTATGCGCGTCGGGTAGGTTTGTGCGTCGGCGACGCCGACCGGTTTGTCGTCTTGGCCGAGAATACGCGCGCGGCCGTAGGTCATGCCGATGCTCTCATCGGCGTCCATCATGGCCGCCGCCCGCGCAAGCGCGCCCGGCGCGAGTGCATCGTCGGCGGAAATGAGCAGCGTGTAATCGGCCTCCGCCCAATCGATCACGCCGCGATTGGCGGTGCCGATCAAGCCGAGATTTTGTTCGTTGCGCACATAACTCACCCGCGCATCGGCGGCGGCGAGCGCGGCGCCGATCTCCGGCGTATGATCGGGCGAGCAATCGTCAACAATCAGTACGCGTACATCGACATCGCGCTGACTGGTCAGCGTGGCGATGCACTCTTCCAGATAATGCGCGTAATTGTAGCAGGGGACGACGATATCAACGGAGCTCATCGGAGGTCTCCGCCTTTTGCGCGGCCCCCGCGACGTGACGCCATTGCCCCGCTTCATGGAACACGCCAAACGCGTTCGAGGCATAGACGTCGTGCTTGACGTGGAACGTCGCGCCGATCTGCGAGCTCAGCATGCGGCCATAGCCGCGTTCGCGCACCGAAAGCGTCAGCGTGTAGAGGTCGGACACGAGCTTCAGCGGCGGGGTGCGCAGGTCCACCACGCCTTCGCCTTCGACGAAGGGGAGATCCACGTCGTCGGCGGTGGTGGAATAGGTGTGGCAATGAACGTCGTCGGCGCGGTTGAAGCCGACGCGAAAATCCGGACGCTCGACGCGCTCGAACGCCTTGTAATGGATGCGCACATTCATGCGCTCGCCGTATTCAAACACGGTGCTCTCTTCGCCCGCCTCATTGCGCAAAGAGACATCAACGACGGTGATTGCCGGCTTCTTGCGTGAATCGTCACGGAACCACGGCGCTTCAGCCAGGCGGCTGTCGTTCTCGTATTTCTTCAGGCCTTCTTCCATCGGACCGTCATAAACGATCTGACCCTTCTTCAAGTAGATGACGCGGCTGCACATCGACTTGATCGAGAACATGTTGTGCGAGACGAACAGGATCGTCGAGCCGCGTTGTTCCAGGCTGCGGGCGAAATTCATGCATTTGCGCTGGAAGGTGAAATCGCCAACGGCGAGCACTTCGTCGAGCAGCAGAATATCGGGATCGAGGTGGGCCGCGACCGCGAAAGCCAGGCGCACATACATGCCGCTCGAATAGCGCTTCACCGGCATGTCGATGAATTCGCCGATCTCGGCGAAATCGACGATGGCGTCGAACTTGCGCGCCACCTCGCTGCGCGGCATGCCGAGGATCGCGCCGTAAAGAAACGCGTTCTCGCGTCCCGTCAGCTCCGGGTGGAAACCGGTGCCGACTTCCAGCAACGCACCGAGCCGGCCATTGATCGTCGCTTGGCCGGTCGTCGGCGTCACGATCCGCGACAGCACTTTCAGCAACGTCGATTTACCGGCGCCGTTGAGGCCGATAATGCCGACATTCTCGCCGCGACGAATGTCGAAGCTGGCGTTCCTCAGCGCCCAGAACGAGGATTTGGCGATCTCTTCGGCGCTCGGCTTCTTGAACAAGCCGCCCACGGCGCCGGTGATCACGTCGCGCAGCGAGTCCGGATTGCCGCCTCTGCCGAGCAATTTGTATTGCTTGCCCAGATCGCGCGCGGAGATGGCGATGTCGGTCATCAGATCACGTCCGCGAACGAGCGTTCGGCGCGTTTGAAGAACACCAAGCCCCCGATTAGCAGCACCACGATCACAGCCAGGCTGATGCCTGTCGCCATGAAGTTCGGTTCGCCGCGATCGAACACCGCCCAGCGGAAGCCCTCGATCACGCCGACCATCGGGTTCAGCGCATAGAGCGCGCGCCATTCTTCCGGGATCATCGACAGCGGATAAACGATCGGCGAGGCGTACATCCAGATCTGCATCATGAACGGGATGGTATGTTTCACGTCGCGGAAGCGCACATTGATCGGGCCGAGCCACAGGCTGATCGACAAAGCGAGCAGGCCGGCCACCAACATCAAAGGCGGGATCGCGGCGAGCTTCCAGGTAAAGTCGATGCCGTAGAACACCATCAAGATCACCAGCACGCCAAAAGCGATGCAGAAATCCACCAGGGGCGCGATCACCGTCGCCAGCGGCATGATCAGGCGTGGGAAATAGACCTTCCGCACCAATTCGGAATCGTTGACGAGGCTGGTGCTGGAGCGGCGTACGGCCTCCGCGAAATAGGTCCACGGCAGCACAGCGGCGAAGGCGAACACCGGATAGGGAATGCCGTCCGACGGCATCTGCGCGAAATTGCCGAACACGATGGTGAAGATCGCCACTGCGAACACGGGCTGGATAATCGCCCAGCCGGCGCCGAGCGCTGCTTGCTTGTAGAGCACCGAAAGATCGCGCCAGATCAGCACGAACAGCAATTCGCGATAGGCCCACACGCCTTTGAGATCGAGATCGAACAAGCCGCGGCTTGGCCGAATCTCGACCACGTGCGGGTCGCGTGCGGGGAGTGCGGCTTCGCTCATCAGGCCGCGCACGCCATCTTCAACGTGGCGGCGATTTTTTCCAGCTCGCCATCGGTGAGTTGCGGATAGAGCGGCAGGATGATGCGGCGGTCTTGCGCGTCTTCCGAGTGCGGCAGATCGAAGGCGTGGCCGTTCTTGTAGCCGTCTTCGCGGTGCGCGCACATGATGCCGCGGCGCGTGGCGATGCCCGCATCGAGCATCGTCTGCATCACTTGGCGCTGGTTGCAATTGGCCGGCAGCTTCACACTGAAGCTCTGCCAATTGCTGCGCGCGTACGCAGGTTCTTCCGGCAATTCGATGCCAATATTGTTGGCGAGGATCTCGCGATACTTGTCCGCCATCGCCCGGCGCGCGGGGACGACCTCAGCCAGACGCTTCAGCTGTTCGCGGCCGACGGCGGCTTGGATGTCGGTCATGCGATAATTGTAGCCGAGCACCGGGTGAGTTTCGAAAATCACCTGCGCCGATCCGTGTCGCACGGTATCCGGCACGCTCATGCCGTGCTGGCGCAGCAGCTTGAACTGCTTGTCGTACACCGCGTTGCGCGTCGTCAGCATGCCGCCATCGCCGGTCGACATGATTTTGCGTGGATGAAACGAGAACGTCGCGATGTCGCCGTGAGGCGCGCCAATGCGCTGCCACTCGCCGTTCCAGAGGATTTCGCTGCCAATCGCGCAGGCCGCGTCTTCGATCACCGGCAAGCCGAGCTTGGCGGCGAGCGGGACGATGCGCGTCAAATCGCACGGCATGCCAATCTGGTGGACGACGAGGATGGCTTTCGTCTTTGCCGTGACGGCGGCTTCGATCTTATCAGGATCGATGTTGAAGGTCTTTGGCTCCACATCGACGAACACCGGTTCGGCGCCGCAATAGCGCACCGAATTGGCCGTCGCGATGTAGGAGTGCGAAACCGTGATCACTTCGTCGCTGGCGCCAACGCCAACGGCGAGCAACGCCAGGTGCAGCGCCGTCGTGCAGTTCGAAACCGCAGACGCGTACGGCGCGCCGACATAATCGGCGAACTCTTTCTCGAACGCCGCCACTTCCGGGCCTTGCGTGGTCCAGCCGCTGAGGATTACACGGCGCGCGGCGTCGGCCTCGCGCTCGTCCATCATCGGCTTCATGATCGGGATCATTAGCCCACGTGCTCCCGGTTGGCGCGCCACCAGGTGACGAGCCGTTGCAGACCTTCGTCGAGATCGACTTGCGACTTGAAGCCAAGCAGACGCTCGGCCTTCTCCGTGCTCGCCAGGCGGCGCGGCACGGAATTGACCTTACGCTCCGGCCCGAATTCCGGCTCAAGCTTCTTGCCCATCACGCGCATGAGCGCGTCGGCCAGTTCGAGCAGCGAGGTTTCAACGCCGCTCGCGACGTTGAACACTTCGTCCGTCACATCGGACTTCAAGCCGAGCACGTTGGCGCGGGCGATGTCGTCGATGTAGATGAAATCCATCGAGGTGGAGCCATCGCCGAGAATGAGCGGCGGTTGGCCGGCGTCGATGCGCTCCATCCAGCGGATCAGCACCTCGGTGTACTTGCCGTGGATGTCCATCCGCGGCCCGTAGACGTTGAAATAGCGGAACGCGACGTAATTGGTGCCGTACATATCCGCGAACGAGCGCAGCAAGCCTTCCAGCATGATTTTCGCCGCGCCGTACCAGGTGCGGTTGTCGTACGGATGGCCGGTTTCCTTGGTCGGGAAATGGTCGGCGAGGCCGTAGATCGAAGCTGACGAAGCCGCGACGATCTTCTTCACACCCGCGAGATGCGCGGCTTCCACGACGTTGAACGTGCCGTCGCACATCACTTCATGCGCTTCGCGCGGATCGGCGGCGCAGGCGGTGATGCGCAGCGCCGCCATATGGATCACCGCATCCATGCCCTCGGTGACCTTGCGGATGTGGTCGACGTCGCGGATGTCGCCCTTGATCAGTTCGACGCGTTTATCCTTCAGGATCTCTTCCACATTGTGCATCGAGCCGCGGACGAGATTGTCGTAGATGACAATCTTCGCCGGCTTGTCGCGCAGCAATTGGTCGATCGTCGTCGAACCGATCAGGCCGCAGCCGCCGGTGACGAGAATTTTCGCGCCTTCGACGTTCATGCCGCCTTCTCCGCAGCGTTGGCGAGTTCGATCACGGCGGCGGCGACCTCAGCCTGCATTTCGGCGGTGAGTTCCGGATACATCGGCAGCGAAAGCTGCTCGGCCGCCGCGCGTTCGGCGTGCGGGAATTCGCCGGCCTTGTAGCCGAGATCCTCGTAAGCCGGCAGCTGGTGGATCGCGATCGGGTAGTGGATGCCGGACTGAATGCCTTTGGCGTTCAGCGCGTCCTGCCAGCCCTGACGATCCGTCGTGCGCGTCGAGTAGATGTGATAGACGTGACGCGATTTATCCGACACGTGCGGCGTAACCACATTGGTGCCGGCGAACAGCGCATCGTAACGCTTCGCGGCGGCGCGGCGCGCTTCCGTCCAGCCTTCGAGATATTTCAGCTTCACGCGCAAGATCGCGCCCTGCATGCCCTCAAGGCGCATGTTGTAGCCCTTGAGCACGTGCATGTATTTCTTCTCCGCGCCCCAATCGCGGAGCATGCGGATCTTGCGGGCGTACTCGGCATTGTTGGTGGTGGTCGCGCCGCCTTCGCCATAGGCGCCGAGGTTCTTGCCCGGATAGAAGCTGAACGCCGCCATGTCGCCGATGCCGCCGACGCGCTTGCCGTTCCATTCCGCGCCGTGCGCTTGGCAGGCGTCCTCGATGACGATCAGATTGTGCTTCTTCGCGATCGCCATGATCGCGTCCATGTCGCAGGCTTGGCCGTAGAGGTGGACGGGCAGGATCGCTTTCGTCTTCGGCGTGATCGCCGCTTCGATCTTGCTGGGGTCGATCAAATACGTGGCCGGATCGATGTCGACGAACACCGGCTTCGCGCCGGCGTACCAGATCGCGGCCACGCTGGCGACGAACGTGAACGGCGTGGTGATCACTTCATCGCCCGCGCCGATGTCGGCGGCGAGCATCGCCAGATGCAGCGCGCTGGTGCCGTTATTGACGCCCATGCAGTGCTCGGCGCCGCAATAGGCCGCGAACTCCTTTTCGAACGCCGCGACTTCCGCGCCCAGCACGAATTGCGTGTTGTCGAGGATGTGTTGGATGGCCGCGTCGATCTCCGGCTTGATGCTGAGATATTGCGTTTTCAGGTCAACAAACGGGATCACAGGACTTTCTCCGCGCGGGGCAGGTGGATGGTTTCGCCGCGCGCCTTCATGGACGATGTGGCGGCTTCGATGATTTCAATGACGCGCTGGCCGAGGCGGCCGTCGGTCAAAGTCTGCTTCTTGGTTTCGATGGCGTCGCAGAACGCTTCCGCGCCAACGCGCAGCGCTTCGCTTTCCTCAAGCTTCGGTGCCCACATGTCGCCGGTGCGATAGCCGACGCGCATCTGGTAAATCTTTGCCGGGTCGTCGGTGAACGACACGCCCTTGTCGTAGATCTTCAATTTCTCCGACGGCTGCAGATCGTCATAGACGAACATTTTCTTGGTGCCGCCGACGAGCACCGTGCGCACCTTCACCGGCGCCAACCACGAGCAGTTCACGTGCGCGATCGCGCCGGAATCGTAGAACATCGTGATGTAAGCGAGGTTCTCCGGCGTGCCGGGGAAGTGATTGATGCCGCCGGCCGAAACCGCTGTCGGTTGCTCGTTCAGCAGATAATCGAGGATCGAGAAATCGTGGACGGCGAGATCGCTGATTACGCTCACATCGCGTTGAAACAGGCCGAGGTTCACGCGGGTTGAATCGTAATAGAGGATTTTGCCCAGGTCGTCGCTCTTCACGAGATCCTTCATCTTCTTCACGGCGCCGGTGTAGATGAAGGTGTGATCGACGTGCAGGACGAGCTTGCGCTTCTCCGCTTGCTCGACGAGCTGGCGCGCCTGCAGCGACGTTTCCGTCATCGGCTTTTCCAGCCAGACGTGCTTGCCGGACTTCAGCGCCGCCATGCCAAGCTCGAAGTGCGTGCTCACCGGCGTGGCGATGGCGATCGCGTGGATCTCCGGGTCGCGCATCATCTCTTGGAAATCGGTCGTCGTCTTCACGTTCGGAAAGCGACGGCTCACCAGTTCCAGCTTCTTGGGGTCGAGGTCGGCGACCGTGTGCACGCGCGCGCGGCCAAGCTCCGCGAAATTGCGGACCAGGTTCGGGCCCCAATAGCCGTAACCGATAACGCCGATATTGATGGTCATGTCGCTTCCGCCGGCTTTCAGCCGTGCGCCTTCTGCTGCGTCTGTTTGCGTGTATCGCCGACGATCTTGGCGGGAACGCCCGCCACGATCGCGTAGTCCGGCACGTCCTTGGTCACCACCGCGCCGGCGCCGATCAAGGCGCCTGTGCCGATGCTGATGCCGCCCATGATGGTCGCGTTCGAACCGATCGACGCGCGCGCCTTCACCAAAGTCGGCACGACCGCCCAATCGGCCTCGCTTTGCGCGCCGCCGTCTTCGTTGGTGGCGCGAGGGTGAATATCGTTGATGAACATGACGCCGTGGCCGACGAACACTTCGTCCTCAATCGTCACGCCTTCGCAAATGAAGGTGTGCGAAGAAATCTTGCAGCGTTCGCCGATGCTGGCGTTCTTCTGGATTTCCACGAACGCGCCGACGCGCGAGCCGGCGCCCACGGCGCAGCCGTAAAGGTTCACCAGCTGCGGGTGATGAATCATCACGCCTTCGCCCAAGCGCACGCTGTCCGCAATCGGCATAGTCTTAACGTCTCCGCCCGTTCCCCTCGCGCTGACGCAAGTTTCGGGCCCTTACATGCTAAATCTGAAGCTGCTCGCCCCCGTGCGACGGCGCGTCGCGAGCTTGCCTGCGCACTCATGCCGAATGACGCGCACGCCGCCAAGCACTTGCAGCACAAGGGAAGAAAAGCGTGCCTTAGTGGGACAGCGCCTTGATTGGGCGCAAGTCGGAAAGGGCGGGCGCGCCGCCACGCCGCACGTAAGCCGTCATCGGTGCATAACAGGCTTCCGGAGAGAAGTGCGCGCGGGCGACGCCGAGTGCGGCCGCGCCCAGCGCGCTGCGCCGTTCCGGGGCGCCCAGCAAAGCGGCAATCGACTCTGCCGCGCGGGCGGGATCGTCCTCGACAACCAGTGCGCCGTCGACGATGTCGGCGACGCCCTGTGTCGTCACCGTGGTGCCGACGATGGCTTTGCCGGCGGCCATGGCTTCGATCAGTTTGATTTTCAGGCCCGAGCCGGTGTGCAACGGAGAGGTGACCACGCCCGCTTCGCGGTAAAGCGGCGCAAGGTCTGGCACGACCCCAAGCAGGCTCACCCCCTCCGGCGCGCCATTCAGCGCGCGCGCGACGGAGCCGGCCACGAGCAGCTTGGCGTTGGGGCGCTTCGCCCGCACAAGCGGCCAGGTTTGTTCAAAAAATCGGCTAATACCAACGATATTGGGCGATGTGTTGGAACCCACAAACAGCAATAGATCGTCCTGACCTGCTTGCGCGCCGGCGACGCACGGCGTTGCGTGCGGGGCAATGATCACCTCGGTGTCGGGAAGCGCCGCGCGGACGGCGGCGGCTTCCTCCGCCTGGATTGCCAGCACCGCGTCGGAGAGGCCCAGCAGCGCGAACTCACGTTCAGCCGTCAACGCCAGCACCTCGGCCGGCGCCTGCTCGTGCGCCGCGTCGCTGACGCGCGCCGACATCAGGTCGTGCATGATGGTCAGCACCGGCGCGTCCGCCAAAACGTAAGGCGCGAGCGGTGTGAGGAACGCGTAATCGCAGACGATGGCTTTCGTATTCAATTTCGCCGCGCGCGCGACGAAAACTTGATCGGCCCGCGTTGCCGTCGCGCCCTGTGCATATTGAGCGGGCTTGTCCCAGCCGGGCGAGGGAAGCTTCAGCTTCACCACCAGACGATCGAGCACCGCCAGCGCAGCGCTGAACGCCACACGCGGGTGGGTCGCGATCAGCACGTCGCCAAATTTGAGTGCGCCATGAATGCGATAGCTGGCGAACACGCCAGTCTCGGGCTTCAGCCGCATCATCGGCCAGCGGCCGAAGATCTTTGGCGAGGCGCCGATGAAATCCACCTCGTAGCCCGCGCTGGTGAGCGCCTGGGCGATCGCCAGCAGATAGGCCGAGCTGCCATTGGCGGCGCCGACCACGCGCTGGCGCGAGAGCAAGGCGATCCGCGGCGGGCCCTCGGCCAGCGATGAAATCTGTTGCCGTCCCAACAGCTTGTCGCGCAAAGGCACGCGCAAAAGCGCCGCCGCGCCGGGCTGCTTCAGCGCGATGCCCAGCGCCGCGCTCAGCCGCCGCGCCTTCAGATGCGCGACGATCTCGGTAAACCCGCGCGCGTTCGCGAGCGAGCGCCGCCGCGCCGCCAGCGCGTCGCGGACACCCGCGTCGTCGCTGCTGAGCCGGTCATGCGCCGCCAGCATCGCATCGATCGCCTCGGCGCTCAGGCGATGGGAAATCGAGCGCGCGTGCTTGCGGTAGAAATAGCCAAGCTCGGGATAAACCCGCATCCGCGCGCCGCCGAGCAGCAGGCGCATCACCAGATCGAAATCCTCGGCGATGGTGAGACTTTCGTCGTAACGCGCCGCGAGGCCGCGCCGGAAAATTGGTTTCAAATACCCCAGCGAGGCGGCGCTGCCGAAGACGTGGTTGGCGCCCAGGTACGTCGCCGGATCGATCCACCGCGCCGGCGCCGCAGGCAGGTGCGGGTGGGGCGGGGCGCCGTCTTCGTAGAAGGTGAGCAAGTCGTCGGCGGCGATGTCAGCGCCGTCGGCTTCGGCTTGGGCGACGAGGCGCGCCAAGCGTTCGGGGTGGATCAGGTCGTCGTTATCCACAATCGCGACCCAGCGCCCGCGCGCGGCGGCCAAAGCCCGGTTGCGCGCCGCCGCCGGCCCGCCGCGTTGGGTGTGGGTAAGGACGATCAAGCGCCGATCGCCGGACGCTGCGTCGCGGGCGCGGGCCAAGCTGTCGTCGCTTGAGCCGTCGTCGCTGAGGATCAGCTCCAGCCGCGTCTCGGTTTGGCGCAGCACCGATCGCACCGCCGCAGCGATGTGCGCCGCGCCGTTGTGGTTCGCCATGATGACGGAGACCAAGGGCTCAGCGTCGTGCGTCATTGTCCCTTCGTCGCTGCAAGTTCCGGTCCGCGCCGTTCACCATGTACGATCCTTGCAAGGCTTCGTCCCCAGCTCAGGGATGACCCTTAGATTGCGAAGGGTTCCCCCGAAGCCTAGTTGAGGCCCATGGATTTCGCGCAGCTCTTTCGGAAGCCGGCGGCCGCTCCCGCGCCGCTCGCGCGCTTTCCGGACGACCGCGTCGGTTTCGCGGTCGGCGATATCCATGGCCGCGCCGATCTGCTGGCGAGCTTGCTCAACCTGGTGGAAGGCCGCGCGCTTTCGGACACGCGGCCCGGTGGCCCGCCAATCATCATTTTCCTGGGCGATTACATCGACCGGGGCCGCCAGAGCAAAGCCGTGATCGATCTGCTGCTCACCCGCCCTGAGGGCTTTGAGCGGCGCTGCCTGATGGGCAATCACGAGCAGGCGATGCTGGCCTTCCTGGCCGCGCCTTTGGAGAACCGTGGCTGGCTTGCCCATGGCGGCACCGAGACGCTGATGGCTTACGGCGTCCAGCCGCCGCCTTCGCTCGGTTCCGACGACAGCCAATGGCTCGATGTCGCCGCCAAGCTGAAAGAGAAGCTGCCCGATACGCACGCCGCGTTTCTGGCTGGGCTCGAGCGCTACGTGCAGCTGGGCGACTACACGTTCGTCCACGCCGGCATCGACCCAGACAAAGCGCTGGACGAGCAGACCGACACCGACCTGTTCTGGATCCGCGAGCGGTTCCTGACCGATCGCCGGCCGCTGCAGCATCGCGTCGTCCACGGCCACACCCCCGGCCCGAAGCCCTATGCCGACCCGCGCCGGATCGGCATCGATACCGGCGCCTATGCTTCGGGCATTCTCACCGCCGCTCGTTTCGAAGGCGATGAGGTGTCGTTCATCCAAGTGATGGATCGCGCCGCCGAGGCCCGGGCCGATACCGCCAAGCGCAACAAGAAACCGCGCCGCCGCTAAGCCGGCCGAAGGTGCGCCTTCGCGCCCGCTTGTTCGCCCGTTCGGCGCGGTTTACACCCCGAACGATCGTTTTGGTTCACGGGAGAGAAGCGGATGGCGCAACCGAGCGCGCAGCACGGCGGTATGGACATTCAGGACCAGAAGGAAACCTTCCACGGCTTCCTCACCGCCTCGCTTTGGATGGGCGGCCAGATTGTCATGGGCCTGGCTTTGGCGACCCTCGCTTTCGCGATCGGTGCAGGCTGGTGGGCTGGCTTGTTCGCGTTTGTCGCCATCGGTGTCGCGATCGGGCTTCTGTTCAAGATGTCGAGCGTCTGGTGGGCGACCTTGGTGGTTGAGGTCGTTCTGCTCGGGCTCGGCGGGATCATCGTTCCCGCGATTTCCGGCATGATGGGCTGAGCGGGTGAAGATCGCGGTCCTCCGGGAGAGCGCTGCCGGCGAGACCCGCGTCGCGGCGACGCCGGAGACGGTGAAAAAGATCATGGCCCTCGGTCACGAGGTGACCGTGCAAACCAACGCCGGCGCGGCGTCGAGTTTTCCCGACGCGATGTTTGAAGCTGCTGGCGCGAAGATCGCTGCCGATGGCGGCATTGGCGTCGCCGATCTCGTCGTGAAGGTGCGCCGCCCGAGCGATTCCGAAATCGGCGCCATGAAAGCCGGGGCAGGGTTCGCGTCGCTGATGGAGCCTTACGGCGACAAAAGCGCCGTCGATGCGCTGGCGAAGGCCAAAATCGATGCGCTGGCGATGGAATTCATTCCGCGCATCTCCCGCGCCCAATCGATGGACGCGCTGAGCTCACAAGCCAACCTCGCCGGCTATCGCGCCGTGATCGAAGGCGCGACGCTCTATGGTCGCGCGTTTCCGATGATGATGACGGCCGCCGGCACCATCGCCGCCGCGCGCGTGTTCATCATGGGCGTCGGCGTCGCCGGCTTGCAGGCGATCGCCACCGCGCGCCGCTTGGGCGCCATCGTCAGCGCCACTGACGTGCGCCCGGCTACGAAAGAACAAGTCGCCTCGCTCGGCGCGAAATTCGTCGCGGTGGAAGACGAAGAGTTCAAACAAGCCGAAACCGCCGCCGGCTACGCCAAGGCGATGAGCGCTGAGTACCAAGCGAAACAGGCCGTGCTGATCGCCGAACACATCGCCAAGCAGGACGTGGTGATCACCACCGCGCTCATTCCTGGGCGCCCCGCGCCGGTGCTCGTCACTGAAGCGATGGCCAAGTCGATGAAGCCCGGTTCTGTGATCGTCGATCTCGCGGTTGCTCAGGGCGGCAATTGCCCGTTGTCGAAGCCGGATACGCTCGTCGATGCAGGCGGCGTGAAGATCATGGGCTTCACCAATCTGCCCGCGCGCCTGCCGGCCGATGCGTCCTCGCTCTATGCCAAGAACCTGCTCGCGCTGTTGCCGTTGCTGGCGGACAAAGAGAGCAAAGCGTTCGCACCGCATTGGGACGACGAGATCGTCCAAGGCGCGATGCTCACCAAAGGCGGCGCGCTGGTGCACCCGCACTTCGCGCCACCAAAGCCTGTGGCTGGTGCAGCGTGAACGACGCTGAATTCGCCGCCCGCTATTACGATGCGTGGAACAAGCACGACATCGACGCCATCCTCGCGCTCTATTCCGACGAGGTGGAGTTTTCTTCGCCCTACATCGCCGCACTTGGCTTTGCGCCCGATGGCGTGATCCACGGCAAGTCCATGCTGCGCGCGTACTTCGAAAAAGCGCTCGAACGCGCGCCGGAGCTGCGCTTCGCGCCGGAGAGCCTCTGCGTCGGCGCACGCGGACATACTTTGGTTTATCGCAATCATCGCGGCGAGCGCGCCGCTGAAGTGCATGAAATGGATGGCGCGGGCCTCGTGCGCCGCGCTGACGCCACCTACGAAATCTCTTAAAGGAGCCCGGGCCATGGAAGCGGTCGATCCGTTCGTCTTTTACGTGGCCATCTTCGTGCTTGCGATTTTCGTGGGCTATTACGTCGTCTGGTCGGTGACGCCGGCTTTGCACACGCCTCTAATGGCCGTCACCAACGCGATCTCGTCGGTGATCATCGTCGGCGCGCTGATCGCCGCCGCCGCGAGCGCGATGTCGGAAGGCGGATGGGTCGCCAAGGGCGCAGGCGCACTGGCCACTGGGCTCGCCGCGGTAAACATTTTCGGCGGCTTCCTCGTCACCCAGCGCATGCTGGCGATGTACAAGAAAAAAGAAAAAGCGAAGTGAGCCGGCGATGACGCCAGCCGAATGGCGCGCCCTGCTTGAGGCTTATCTCGACGGACGTCTCTCCGCCGAGGCGTTCGTGCGCCGTTTTGCCGATGCCTGGTCCAACACCGCTCCACGCGCCATCGCGGAGCTGCAAGTCGCGGTCGAAGCGTTTGAAGCGGATATGCTCGACGCCGGCGAAGAGGGCGCAACCAACGACGACGATCTGCGCCAAGCCGTCGCCCGCGCGCTTGGCAATCTGCGCGAAGAGGGTGCGGCGCCAAGCGCTGCGCACACCTTCGACCGCGTCCGCGCCCGCGAGGATATCGCCCGCTTTCAGATCAACGCCAGCCGCCTCGTCGGCATCGGGTGCCTGATTGCTTTTGTGTGGGTGGCGCTCTGCCTGTTGCAGATCACCTTCGTCAGCGATTGGATTCAGCACAGCTTCGGCTGGAGCGCGTGGCCCTCTGCGTTCGTCGGGTTCTTCCTCGCCTTCGTGCCGATCGTTGGAAATCTGCTGGCGTTTCTCGGCGCCACCGAAGTTTGGGACTGGCCCACCTGGGCCGCCGCATTGGTATTTTTCGCCGCGCCCGCGATCACGATCCTCTCGGGTTGGTCGCGTTGGCGCAGGCAGGGATAAGGGGCTCACATGAACGCCGATCTCGCTTCGGTTCTCTATCTCGTGTCCGGGGTGCTGTTCATCCTGGCGCTGCGCGGGCTGTCGAGCCCGGAGACCAGCCGTCAGGGCAATACCTACGGCATGATCGGCATGGCCATCGCCATCGGCGTGACGTTGCTGTCGGTGGAGTTGGATGGAACCACGCTCGGCCTGATCGCGGCGGCGGTTTTGATCGGCGGCTCCGTGGGCGCTTTCACCGCGCGTTCGATCAAGATGACGGCGATGCCGCAATTGGTCGCCGCGTTTCACTCCTTGGTGGGCTTGGCGGCGGTCGCGGTGGCGGCAGCTGCGTTCTATGCGCCCGCGAGCTTCCACATTCTCGGCGACCACGGCATCAAGATGCAGTCGCTGATCGAATTGTCGCTCGGCACCGCGATTGGCGCGATCACCTTCACGGGCTCGATCATCGCCTTCGCCAAGCTCAACGGCAACATGAGCGGCGCCCCGATCATCTTGCCCGCGCGCCATCTGCTCAACATCCTGATCGCTGCTGGCATTGCGCTGCTGATCGTCACCATGGTTCAGGACAACGGCCAGACCGAATGGCATTTCTGGGCCATCGCCGGCTTGTCGCTGCTGATTGGTATCACGCTCATCATCCCGATCGGCGGCGCCGACATGCCTGTCGTCGTGTCGATGCTCAATTCGTATTCCGGGTGGGCCGCAGCGGCGCTCGGCTTCACGCTTGAGAATATCGCTCTGATCATCACCGGCGCGCTCGTCGGCTCATCGGGCGCGATCCTCAGCTACATCATGTGCAAAGGCATGAACCGCAGCTTCATCAGCGTCATTCTCGGCGGCTTCGGCGCCGCTGACGGCGCGGCTGTCGCCGGCGCGAAGGAAACGCGGCCGGTGAAGCAGGGCAGCGCCGACGACGCAGCTTTCATCATGAAGAACGCGGCGAAAGTGATCATCGTGCCGGGTTACGGCATGGCCGTCGCGCAAGCCCAACACAGCGTGCGCGAACTGGCCGACATGCTGAAGAAGGAAGGCGTCGAAGTGAAATACGCCATCCACCCGGTCGCCGGCCGCATGCCAGGCCACATGAACGTGCTGCTGGCCGAAGCCAACGTGCCGTACGACGAAGTGTTCGAACTCGAAGACATCAACAACGAATTCTCCCAAGCCGACGTCGCTTATGTCATCGGCGCCAACGACGTCACCAACCCTTCCGCCAAAACCGATCCGAAAAGCCCGATCTACGGCATGCCGATCCTCGACGTGGAAAAAGCCAAAACCGTGCTCTTCATCAAACGCGGCATGGGCTCGGGCTACGCCGGCGTCGAAAACGAACTCTTCTTCCGCGACAACACCATGATGCTGTTCGGAGACGCGAAGAAAATGACGGACGAGATTTTGAAGGGGCTTTAGAGGCGTGGAGACATTGGGGCGCGATCTTGAAAAGGAGAAGCTGAAAGCCTTTTCGTATTATCGCAACGAGTACGAGCCCCACTGGCGAATCATCGACATCTTCCACGACTGGTGCGACGGCAAGCTCGGGCCCGAGTTGGCCCTGCTGCAGCTTTATACGGCCATTGACGGGCGGCCCACAATCAAAGTGCTTGATACCGCTGGCTACTGGTTTCGACGCGCCGTGAAAACTGAGCCGACGTTTGAATCCTATGTCTCATGGCTCGCTTCTCACAAGAAGGCTCTCGTCCGTGCGGCGTCGCTCCAGGAGATGAACGAGCCTCGATCTCCAAGGGACCTGGCGCTTTTTGAGAAGCTACTGGCTGATCGCTCAAAAGAGGTTCGGCGTTCCCTCATCGCTGCGGTTGAATACGGGCGATGGCTCGGCGTTCTCGACAAGTTGGCAGCAATTCCTCCCGATACCGGCTTGACGGAGGTTTGTGATTTCGTTCGAGCCGGATTTGTACGGCGCAGAGGGTACCTACGTTTCTACAGCGGCAAATCGCCTGGTGGCGCTGGGGCCATCCGTAGTGCGCCGGAATCTCACTACGCGCATGTCCCGTTTGAGCGGATCTCGCGGGATGAGCTAACTTATCGGATCAAGTGCGGTGTTTGGCCGACGCGGCCAGAGGATGATTTCAATCTGGAAGCCTTCGCGCGATGGCGCCCATAGTCTTGACGCGTCACTAACTGCATTCGTAACTCCCGTGAAGCTGTCAGCAGGGCATTGATTGGCTCCGAACTCAACATAGCATGGCGCGAGGAGGGGGCAGGATAGATTCCTGCCCCAGCGGAGGCGCGACGTTGAAAACGATCGTCATCATCTTCGCGGTGCTGGTCGGCCTCTACGCCATCTTCGTAGGCGCGTTCGCGTTGGGCCAACGCGCTCTGATCTATCATCCGAGCAGCGCGGAAGTTGCGCCGAATTTTCCGGGCGTCACCGCGCTTCGGCTCGAGACCGAAGACGGCGAGCGCATTGTCGCGTGGTGGCGTCCGCCGCCGCAACCGGGCGCACCCGTGTTTTTGTTTTTCGACGGCAATGCCGGGCGGCCGGAGAATTGGGAAGGCCGCTGGCAGCGCATCGTCGATGGCGGCGCTGGCTTTCTCGCGGTCTATTATCGCGGTTATTCCGGCTCGACCGGATCGCCCAGCGAGCAAGGGCTCTATGCCGACGCGCGCGCCGGCTACGATTGGCTGCTGGTGCAGGGCTACGCACCGTCCGACATCGTCATTCACGGCTTCTCGCTCGGGTCGGGGCCGGCGGTGAACCTCGCCGCCGAACGCCCGGCGCGTGCGTTGATCCTGGAAGCGCCGTTCACGTCGGTGGTCGATGTGGTGGAAGATTATGCGCCGTATGCGCCAAGCTTCGTCATCACCGATCGGTTTATGTCACGCGACAAGATCGAACTCGTGAGCATGCCGGTGCTGATTGTGCATGGCGACGCCGATACGGTGATCCCGTTCGCGCAAGGCGAGCAGCTGTTTGCGCTGGCGCGTGAGCCTAAGCAATTCGTGCGCATGCCCGGCTCCGATCATGCCACCTTGCCCCGCGACGGCCTCTACGATCACATCTGGCCGTTCCTGGACCAGCATCCGGCGGAGTGAACATGGCCGAACCTAAGACGCAAAAGACCAAAGCCTCCGTCGCCGCTTTCATCGCCGCCGTCGAGGACGAAACGCGTCGCAAGGATGCGAAGTCCGTCGACAAGCTGTTTCGCGAGATCACCGGTGAAAAGCCGGCGATGTGGGGGCCGTCGATTGTCGGTTATGGCGAATACAAAACGGCGTCAGGCCCATGGCCCCGCCTCGGCTTCAGCCCGCGCAAGGCCAATCTCGTGCTCTACGTCATGGATGGGTACGAAAAGGAACCGCTGATGAAGCAGCTCGGCAAACACAAAACCGGGCGAAGCTGCCTCTACATCAACAAGCTTGCTGACGTTGATGCGGCCGTGCTGCGTAAGATCGTCGCTAACGGCTGGGCGATCATGGCGAAGAAATATCCCTAAGCCAGCGCCGCGCGCACGAAATCCGCTTGCTGCTTCAGCGACGCCGACGCTTGCGCGCAGGGAAACGCGATGAAGCCGTGGCAGGCGCCGGGAAAAACCGCGAGCTCCGCGACATTGCCCGCCACGATCCAGCGATCGTGCATGAAGAGGCTGTCGTCGAGCAGCGCATCCTTCGTGCCAATGCTAAACAGCGCCGGGCAAAGGCCGCGCAGATCGGCGAAGAGCGGCGAATATTGCGGATCACGGCGCGCTTCTGGATCGATTCCCGGCAGAAACGCGTCGCCGAATTGCGCGATGTCGATCGTGCGCAGCACCAAGCGTTCGTCACCGAATGCGCGTGCGCTTGGCGTCATGCCCAGATCGAAAATGCCGAACACAAAATTGGCGGCGCGGAACGGCGTTTGCCCGTGCTTGTCGCGCAAACGAAGTAGCGTCAGCGCCGCCAAATGCGCGCCGGCGCTCTCGCCGCCGATGGCGAGCTTGGCGCCGCCGAAATCGCTGACATGAGCAGCCGCCCAAAGCGCCGCCGCTTCGCAATCGTCCGGCCCAGCCGGGAAGGGGTTCTCCGGCGCCAAGCGATATTCGACGCTGAGTACCGTGAGCTGCGTGCCGTCCGCCAAATGTTCAAGCAACCGATCCTGCAGATCAGCCGCGCCGAGCACGTGTCCACCACCGTGAATGTGCAGATAGATGCCGCGCGATTTTTCCGGCGCGACGGCGCGCAATTTGATCTTGCCAGCGGGCCCGTCGATCTCGATCCAGCGCGCGCGCTCCGATTTCGGCGCCGCTGGAAAGGGGCCGCGGCCGCTTGCCCGCGCGGCGCGCACTTTTTCCGCGCCAACCACCCACCAATCCGGCGTGCCCGTCATCGCGGCGATAATCGCCGCGTTGACCGATTTTGTGTCTTCGGGAATGGCGGCTGCAGCAAACAGCGCGGGGTCGAGCGTCATAAGCGCGACTATTTCACGCCGCCCATCTTGCACACAAGCGCCCATTCGGCCGCGCTCACAGGCTGCACCGACAGGCGTGAGTTTTTCACCAGCACCATGTCGGCTAGCTTCGTGTCGGCTTTGATCGCGGCCAAGGTCGCGGGCGTTTTGAAGGGTTGCACCGCTTTGAAATCGACGCAGACGAATGCGCCGGTTTTGTCGGTGGCGTCGGGATACGCTCCGCGCATCACCGCGCTGATCCCGACAACTTCCTTGCCTTCACCGGAATGATAGAAGAAAGCGCGGTCGCCCTTCTTCATCGCATTCAGATGCGCTTTGGCTTGATGGTTGCGCACGCCCGTCCAGGCATCGACGCCCTTCTTGACGTGCTCATCCCACGACCAGGTTCCAGGTTCGGACTTGATCAGCCAATACGCCATCGACGCCTCATTGCGCCGCCGCGGCGCCCAGGGCTTCGATTGTGATGCGCACCTCATCGCCGATCAAGGTTGTCGGCACGTTGGCGCCAACGCCGAAGGCCGTGCGCGAGAGCGTGCCCGTCGCGGAGAAGCCGGCTGCTTGGCCGCCGGCCGGATTGCGGCCGATCTGGTTCAACGAAACTGTCAGCGTCACCGGATGGGTTTGGCCATGCAAAGTGAGATCGCCCGTCACCTCGGCGGTCTGCTCGCCGGTGCGTCGCACCGAGGTGGAGCGGAATTCCATGGTCGGAAATTGCGCGGCGTCGAGCCAGCGCGCGCCGCGCACGTGTTCGTCACGCGTGGCGTCGCCGGAGGAAAGGCTGGCGGTTTGGATGGTGGCGGTCACCGTGCTGCGTTCGGGATTGGCCTGGTCCAGCGAGACGCTGCCGGCAATCGTATCGAAGCGGCCAAGGATGAAGGTGAAGCCGAAGCGGTCGATCGAGAACGCCACCTGCGTGTGCGCGGGATCGAGGGTGTAGGCTTGTGTTTGCGCCGCCGCTTGGGCCTGCGGTTGGGCTTGCGCCGCCTCCGGCGTGGCGCAGGCCGCGGTGGCCGCGAAAAGGGCGAGTGCTGTCAAGAATGCGCGCATTGAGGTGTCCTCCCGGGCGGGTCGATAGCATGGGGCGGGCGGAAGAGTTTTACCAAGTTTGTCGCCACCGAACACAATCGATGAACACCGCTTGATATCCCCGCGCCGCTCGTCGATCTTGGCGGCGATGGACGCGGCGCTCGAAGCAGAAGGCCTCGGCAAGCGCTATGGCGCGCGCCAGGCCGTTTCAGATCTCAGTTTCACCGTGCCGCGCGGCTCGATCTATGGCGTGTTGGGCCCTAACGGCGCTGGCAAATCCTCGACCCTGCGGATGCTCGTCGGCGTGTTGAAGCCGAGTGCTGGGCATATCTCGATGATGGGCGGGCCCATTACGCGTGAAGGCCTGCGCCGCGTTGGCTATTTGCCGGAGGAGCGCGGGCTCTATCGCAACATGAGCGCGCGCGCGGCGATCGCCTATTTGGCGCGGCTCAAGGGTGTGCCGGCTTCGCGCGCGTTCAAACGCGCCGATGCTTTGCTGGAGGCGCACGGCTTGGGCAAAGTGCGCGGCAAAAAGATCAAAACCTATTCCAAGGGCATGGCGCAAAAGGTCCAAGTGCTCGCCGCCATCGCGCATGAGCCGGATCTGATCATTTTCGATGAACCGTTCTCGGGGCTCGACCCCGTCAACCAGCGCACACTCGAGGAAACCATTCGCGCCGAAGCCGCGGCCGGGCGCACCATTCTGTTTTCTACCCACGTGATGGAGCACGCCGAGCGCTTGTGCGATCGCATCTTGTTGATCGCCGGCGGCAAGAGCGCGTTCGAGGGCACGGTGAACGAAGCGCTGGCATTGGCGCCGAGCGTCGCTGTGCTGGAAACCGAAGGCGCGTTCGATCTTGCGGCGGCGCTGGCGCCCAAAGGCTTTCGCATTTCGTTCGAGCATGAAGAACACGGCGCCAAACGCTGGCGCGCTGATCTCGAAGGCCGCGACGGCTCGCGGCGTTTGCTGGCGGCGTGCGTGGAGGTGGGCGCGCCGCTCTCGCTGTTTGAGCCGGCGCGCGCAAGCTTGCACGAAGCTTTCGTGGCTTTGGTCGGCGAATCCGCGCGAGGGGCCGTCTGATGCACCCGATCCTGCTCGTCGCGCGGCGTGATTATCTGGCTTATGTCGGCGCCTGGGGATTTTGGCTGTCGCTGATCACCGCGCCTTTGATCATCGCCATTTTGATGTTCGCGCCGGTTTTGTTGGCGCGCGCCGAGCCCCCGCGCGTGATCGCGATCTTGTCTGAGAGGCCAGCCGACGGCGAATTGGTGCGCGGCGTATTCAATGCGCGCGCCCGCGAAGATGCGCGCGAGGAGGTGGCTACCTATGTGGGCGCCGCCGCGCCCGCGATTTTGAACGACGCGCTCGCCGCCTTTGACGCAGCGCCCGATCGCCGTGAAGCGATCACCGCCGCGCGTGAAATCGTGCAGACGCGCGCGCCCGGCGCCATGCAAGCATTCCCAGCGCCATCGCCGCGTTATCTTTTGGTCGATCCGCCGACCACCGACATTGAAGCCTTGAAGCCCTATCTTCGGGGCGAGCGTGCGCTGGAAGATGGCGCATCGCTCTACGGCGCCGTGCGTATTCGCCGTGAGGCGGAAACGCCGGTGATCGAGTATTGGAGCACCAATCTCAGCCACGAAGAGCCGTCGCAGATCGCCCGCCGCGCCATGCGCTTGGCGATGCAGCGCGAAGCGCTCGGCGGCCATGGGCTAGACCCCATGGAGGCCGACCGGATCGACGCGTTCCGACCGCGCGTCGCGCAATTCGATCCGCGACCGAGCGGCGGCGCAGGCGAGGTGACATTGCGCCAACGCGCGCCGTTCTATGCCGCGCTCGCGCTGTCGTTCGTGCTGTGGAGCGTTGTATTCTCGACCGCGAACATGCTGCTCACCGGCGTGATCGAGGAAAAATCGAACAAGATTCTCGACACCATCCTCACCAGCGTCACGCCCTTGCAGATCCTGATCGGCAAATTGATCGGCGTGGCGGCGGTGAGCGCGACTTTGTTCCTGTTCTGGGGTGCGCTGGGCGGCACCTTGTTGAGTACAGCCGCTTCGCAAGCGTCGGATTCCTTCATCGGCCAAGTCGCGGCGGCGTTTCTTGAGCCGCGCTTGTTGGCCGCGTTCGGCATCGGCTTCCTGGCCGGGTATCTGATGTACGGCGCGATTTTCCTGGCGCTCGGGGCGCTGTGTGAATCCATCCAAGAAGCGCAGACCTTGCTCGGGCCGGTGGCTTTGGTGCTGGCGATGCCGATGATGCTGATCGCGCCCGCGCTCGATAATCCGAATGCGCCTTTGATCGAAATGGCGAGCTGGTTTCCGCTGTTCACGCCGTTCCTGCTTTTGATCCGTGCGCCCTCCGGGCTTGGCTGGGCGGAGATCGCCGGCATGGGCGGCGTGATGGCGCTGGCGCTGATCGTGGTGCTGACTTTGGCGGCGCGCGTGTTCCATGCCGGCGTGGTCGAGCAAGTGAGCGTCGCCGGTCTGCGGGCGCGCTTCTCGCGGAAGAACTAAGCCGGCCGCCAGCCCATTAGCGCCAGCGAATGGCCCTCGGGATCGCTGAACGCGCGCAGCGCCAACTCGCGGCCTTCGGCGCGCTGCACGATTTCCGCGCCGTGCTTGAAGACAACGCCGCGCGATTCAAGCGCGGCTTCAGCCGCGCTCCAGTCGCTTGGTTCGAGGTAAAGCGTGGTGTCTCCGCCGACGCTGTGGCCGGGCATCAAAGCGTGGATCATCAGCCGCGTGGCGCCGGACTGGAAGAACGTCATGCCGCTCGCTTCAAACAGCACCGGCAGGCCGATCACGTCGCGATACCAGGCAACCAGCTTGGCGGGATCGGCGCTCGACAACGCGATCTGGGCGATGCCGGAAATCAGCGGCGCGGTGGCGGTCATGGAAGCTCTCCTCCGGCCATCTTAAGCGCTCCGCCTAGGGGCGCGGATAGATTGCGCGCGTTTTTCTGACGCCGGACACAACAACGCCGCCGGCTTTCGCGCGGCGGCGTGATGGTTCGTTAGCCTGGAAGGCGCTGGTTTACCGCGGCTTGGCCGGGGGGCGCGGCAAAAGGCCTTCGCGCTGCGCCCGCTTGCGGGCCAGCTTGCGCGCACGGCGCACGGCTTCGGCAGATTCGCGCGCCCGCTTCTCGGACGGCTTTTCATAATGGTTGCGGCGCTTCATTTCCCGAAACGTGCCTTCGCGCTGCATCTTCTTCTTCAGCGCCTTCAACGCCTGATCGACGTTGTTATCGCGCACGAAAATCTGAACCAGGACCCGTCCTCCGGATGGAAATACGCCATGAACGGACAGCCAGCGCTGTTGCGCTGCCGATCCGTCCCTGAAAGGGAAGGCGCGGGGATAGCAAAACGTCGCGGGCCTGTCCATGCCCCTGGCCGTCTCTTGGCGTCGACGCCGGGGGCAGTGAGGACTAGGCTCCACACATGACTGACGCCACCCCCTCGGGACGCTTCCGGACCCGGATTCTGGAGGCTTTTCCGCCCCACGCCGCCCGGCTGGGCTGGACCGATTCCGCCTTGAAGGCGGCCGCGGCCGAGGCTGGCCTGTCGGACGGGGAACTGGCGCTGGCCTGCCCGAAGGGCGCGTTTGACCTGTTCGACGCCTTCGCCGCCCGCGCCGATGAGGCGATGCTGGAGCGGCTGAGCGAGCTCGATCTGCCTGCCATGAAAATCCGCCAGCGGGTGAAGGCGGCGGTGCAGGTGCGGCTCGAAGCGCAGGCGCCCTACAAGGACGCCGCCCGTGCGATGACGCGTGCGCTCACCAATCCGCTGCGCGCGCCGGAAGCGGCGCGTCTGCTCTGGCGCACGGCCGACCACATCTGGCGCGCGCTGGGCGATGTGAGCACCGACGAGAATTTCTACTCCAAGCGCGCCATCCTCTCGGGCGTTCTCGCCTCCACCTATGCCCGCTGGTTCGCCGACGAGAGCGCGGAGAGCGAGGACACTTGGGCCTTCCTCGACGCGCGCATCGAAAACGTCATGCAGTTCGAGAAGCTGAAAGCCTCGCTCAAGCCGGTCAGCGAAGGCGTGCAGGAGGCCGTCGGCGTCGCCGCGCGCTTCCGCTATGGCGGCAGCTGAGCTGGTGAAATGCCGGCAATGTCGTGAATTGGCATGCCGCCCGGGGCGTTTCGCGATAGGCTTTGCGCGTTCAACCAGCCTTTGGAGGAGACCCGATGCCGGCCGCTCCTGTCCTGCGCTTTCTCGGCGCCGCCGCTTGGCCGCTGACGATCTGGGCGAGCTTCGCTCATTTCGACGAGCACCCCGCTGACGATTACGTCGAACGCACCACGCCCATTGTCGCCACCGCGATCGGCTTTTGGATTTCCGTCGCCGGCCTCGTGAGCATGTTGGCGTTCGGGCAGCGCGTGTTCGAGGTGGTCAGCGACACTGAAGTGGTGCGCATGTTCATGCGCGGGCCGGAGGTGGCGATCGCCGTCGTCGCGGTGATCGCTCCGGTGCTGTACCTGATCGGGCTGCGGCTCGTCAGCATGCGCGACGAGCGCTTCTCGCACTAGTTCCGCGGGCGCCTTGCCTCTTCAAACATCGTTCTCGCCCGCGTCTGCGAGTCTTCGTCGTGCGGCGAGTGCAGCAGCGGGCGCAGCGTGTCAGCGGCTTCCTCGTAGCGCCCGCCGTCCAATGCCGCTTCGGCATAGGCGAAGCGAATGTCGTCGGCCTGCGGGGCCAAATAGAGCGCGCGCGCCATCACATCCAGCTGCGCCGGCGCAAGCGGCGCCGTGCCGCTTCTGAAACTTTGCGCGTAGAGAAACAGAATTGGGAAATAGTCTGGGTTGGCTCGGAAGCCCGCCGCCCAATGGCGCCGTGCGATCCGGATCGCTTCCGTCGCCGCTTCTGGGGTTTGCCCTTCGCGTGCGGCGTCGGTGGAATAAGAGAGGCCCATCAGCAAGAGCGCCTCGGCGTCGGTGTTGTTCGCGGCGATGATCGGTTCGAGCAAGGTCCGCGCCCGCGCTGTGTCATTCGACAGCAGCGCAACCCGCGCTGCCGCTCTCTGCACGAACGGGTCGGTAGGATAGCGCGTTGCGGCGCGGTTCACCGTCTCGGCGAGCTGCTCGGGATTGTGGTCCAGGTCGATCCGCAGCTTCATCCGCGCGACGCGCAGCAGCAGATCGTCCATGGATTCTGGCAGGCGCGTGATCTGCACAGCGGCCGTCGCCGCCGGAAGCGGCACGCCGATCGCGCGTGCGGAGCCGCGCACGTAAGCGGTCATCGCGTCTTCAAATGCTGCCGGGGTCATCCCGAAGGCGGGCTCGAAGCTTTCAATGGGATCGCCGCCTTCACCAAGCGCACGCACATAGGCGGTCAAGCCTTGCGAAAGTTCGGGACGATTGGCGATCAGAGACGTCGCCAACCACGCGGTTGCATAAAAATGCCCGACGAAATCGGGATCGACGTGTCGGTTCGGATAACGCTCCGGCGCCAGCAATTGTTCGATGGGAAGCACTGTCACGGAGAATGAGCCGCGAACCGCGCGTGTTGCGGTGCTTGGTGCGTTGGCGGCGTAAAGCCTGTTGATGCGCTCGCCTGGAACGCCAACAACCGCGCGGCGATCTCTCACCTCGGTGGTGGAAACGAACTCCGCCCAACCTTCCGTGTACCAGCGCGGGTAGGCGGCGGGAAAACGATGCAGCATGAAATGGTGTGCGTATTCGTGCTGCAGCACTTCGCGCGCATCGACAGAGTAATTGTTGTTGTAGACGAGGAACGCCGCCATGTGCTCGGTGCTGGTGCTGTAAAATCCACCGACGTATTGGCTCACGTCCGGGCTCACGACGCGCAAGCTTGCGGAATCTTCGAGCAGATAGATCTCGAGCTTGAAGGTAGAATCTTCTGTTCCTGCCGAGTTGGTGAGCGTTTCCAGCGCGATGTGGAAATCCTCGAGTGTTTGCGTCGCTTCGCGCAGCCCACTTTCCGAGCCGTCCGAATAGATCACAAAATGCTCGCTTTCCGCCCGCCGCCAGCGCCCATCGTTGGCGAGCGCCGCACTCGTTCCGAGACAGAAAAACGCGAAGGCCCAGACGAGGCCGTGCCGCCAGCTGCGCATGTCGCACCCTCCAACCAATGCCAAGCTTAGCATCGCGAAGGCTGGCGCCAAGCCGTCCTCAGTCCAGCAAGCGCGTGACGTGGCCCATTTTGCGGCCGCGGCGGGCTTCGCGTTTGCCGTAGAGATGAATGTGAGCGGCGGGGTCGCGCGCGTAACGCTCCCAATCGTTCACGTCGTCGCCGATGAGATTGATCATCTCGACGCGCGCCAATTGCTTTGTCGCCCCCAACGGCCAGCCCGCGATGGCGCGAATGTGCTGCTCGAACTGTGATGTGGCGGAGGCTTCAATCGTCCAATGGCCGGAATTGTGGACGCGTGGCGCCATCTCGTTGGCGATCAATTCGCCGCCGCCCATCACGAAGAACTCGATCGTCAGCACGCCGACATACTCAAGCGCATCCATCAATCGCTTCAGCTCAGCGCGGGCGCGCGACGCAATTTCGGGCGCGCATGCGGCCGGCGCGATTGTGCGCGCGAGAATGCCTTTGGCGTGCACGTTTTCGCAGAGCGGGTAGGCCTCGAATGTCCCGTCGGCGCCGCGCGCGCCGATGATGGAGATTTCCCGCTCGAATGCGCAGAAGCCCTCAAGGATCGCCGGCTGCGCACCGATCCGCTCAAACGCGCCCGCGGCATCGGCGGCGGTCATAATCCGCGCCTGGCCTTGGCCATCGTAACCCAGCCGTCGCGTTTTCAGAATCGCGGGCGCGCCGATTTGCGTCAGCGCGGCATCGAGATCGGTTTGGCTGTCGACCGCCGCAAACGGCGCTGTCGGAATGTTGCTGGCGTTGAAGAAGCGCTTCTCTTCGATGCGATCTTGCGCAATCGCCAAAGCTTGCGGGTTCGGCGCGACGCGCGCGCCGGCGGCGATCAAAGCGGAAGCGGTGTCGGCCGGCACGTTTTCAAACTCGGTCGTCACCACATCGACGTGACGCGCGAAATCGGTCAGCGCAGCATGATCATGATAATCGGCGACGATGGTTTTCGCGGCGACGCGCGAGGCGGGGCTATCGTTTTCGTCCGTATAGATGGCGACGTCGAATCCGAGTTCGGCGGCGGCGTGCGCCAACATCCGCCCGAGCTGACCACCGCCCAGGATGCCGATCGTGCTCCCAGGGGGAAGCGCGTTCATGCAGGGTCTTCAGCGACGGCTTCGGTTTGCGTGGCGCGATAGGCGTCGAGCTTGGCGGCGAGCGCGTCGTCGTTCAAAGCCAGGATCGCTGTCGCCATCAATGCCGCGTTCACCGCGCCAGCCTCGCCGATCGCCAAAGTGCCGACCGGAACGCCTTTCGGCATTTGCACAATCGAGAGCAGGCTATCGAGGCCCTTCAGATCGCGGCTCTTGATCGGCACGCCCAGCACCGGCAGCGGCGTCATCGCCGCAGCCATGCCCGGCAAATGCGCCGCGCCGCCTGCAGCGGCGATGATCACCTTGAGGCCGCGCGCTTTGGCGCTGGTGGCGTAATCGTAAAGCCGCTTGGGCGTGCGGTGGGCGGAGACGACCTTGGCCTCGTAGGCCACGCCCAGGCTGTCCAGCATCTGGGCGGCAGCGGCCATGGTCTCCCAATCAGATTTCGAGCCCATGATCAGGCCGACCAGCGGAGAAGACATCAAGCGCGCCCCAAAAGAGCCCGTTCCCGGAAGCGGGGGGCTTAAAGGCGCCCGCCGCCGCCGTCCAGAGCGGGGCCCGGGTTAAGCAGCCCTTTACCTCGGGGCGCTTCACTAGAGCCTGTCATGGCCCTCGGACTCGGCAAATCCGCACCCGGAACAAGCCAGAAGCTGCTTGAGCGCTTCGGCCTGAAGCCGCGCGACCTGAGCGACTCGGGTCTGGCGGCGTTCGAGGCTTTGGCGGCTGAGCGGGACGATCTGGCCGAACGGCTTTCCGTGGCCGAGGAATTGGCCGATCGCGACACGCTGACGCCGGCGCTCAATCGGCGGGCGTTCCTGCGCGAATTGCACCGGACCATGTCGGCGGTGGAACGGTATAAGACCCCGGCCGCCGTAATCTATCTCGACCTCGATGGCCTCAAGGCTTTGAACGACGGCTTCGGCCATGCCGCCGGCGACGCCGCTTTGACCCACGTTGGCCGCTTGCTCACCGATATGGTGCGCGAAAGCGATGTGGTTGGGCGCTTGGGCGGCGACGAGTTTGGCGTGATCTTGAACCACGCCTCACCGGAAGAGGCGCACGCCAAGGCCGAAATCCTCAGCGACGCCATCAATCACACGCCGATCATGCATGCGGGCGAGGCGCACCGGGTTGCCGTGTCGCTTGGGGTGCACGCCATCGCCATCGCCGAAGATCCGGAAACGGTGATCGCGCGCGCTGACGAGGCGATGTACGCGGACAAGTACGCCCGTCGCCAGACAGCGCAGAAGTTCGCCGGTTTCTAGTCGGCTGAAGGCTTAGTGCTGCAGTCGCAATCGAATGTCTTCGATCTCTTCTTTCAGCTTCAGTTTCTGGCGCTTCATCGCCGACAACCGCGTGGCATCCGCGGAGGGCCTTTTGGCCTCGTTTTCGATGTTGAAATCCAGTTCCCGATGCCGCGCATCCAGTTCGCGCAGCCGCTGATCGAGCGCCATAAGCAGCACCTCCTTATCAGTTGCGAGTCTGGAGAGCATGGCGCCAAAAGTCGGTGTTGTCTCGTTACATCGTTTTAGAAAATTAATCATTCTTCGGCTTGCCCGCCCGAGGTGTGTTTCATTCGGAAAAATTGCTCCCAGAATCAGCGGTTCCATCGGCCGCCGCCTGGCACCTTTACACATGGGCCGGCGCATGGCTTAGCTCAGTGAAGCGGCCAGGAAGGGCCGCGCGAGGGACGTTTCGCGCATGGCCGATGGTGACGGCGCCGACCTCGACGGCTTTGACATCAACGACACGCCCGAAAAGCGCGCACTGAAGGCGCGCTTGGTGGAGCTGCGTGAGGAGCATCGCGCCCTCGACAGCGCCATCATGGCTTTGCAAACACAGAACGGCGGCGATGCGCTGCAGCTGGCGCGCTTGAAGAAGCGCAAGCTGGTGTTGAGGGACCAAATTCAATGGATCGAAGACAGACTGACGCCCGACATCATCGCCTGAAGCGCGATCTCAAGTTTTGGGCTGCGGGCTGGGCGATGTTGGCGGCGTTGGCGCCGAGTACGGCGCTCGCCGAAGATCGCCCGGCCGAGCAGAAGGGTGTGCTCTCGCTGGTGGTGGAGAATGACTCGCTCTCCTCCGGCGCCGACGACAATTATACGTCCGGCATCAAACTCGCTTACGTCTCGCCCAGCGAAGGCGTGCCCGATTGGCTGCAAGGCGCGGGTGGATTCACGCGACCGCTTTCGGGCGCCAACCCGGATTTCTGGGGCATCGCGTTCGGGCAATCGATCTTCACGCCGCAGGATATTTCCGCCGTTCCCGCGCCGCCCGATCAGCATCCGTATGCGGGTTGGCTTTACATGCAGCTGATGGTCGGCGTTGAGCAGCCGACTGAGAACGGACGCGCGCCGCGCTATCTCGACACCTACGAATTGGAACTCGGGCTGGTTGGTCCATCGGCGATGGGCGAGGAAGCGCAATCTGGCATCCACCAGGTTTTGGGTGCGCCCGAGCCGCTCGGCTGGGACAGCCAATTGCATGACGAGGTCGCGTTCGCGGTTTCGTTCGATCGGCGCTGGCGCGCTTTGCGTGTGTTTGCCGATGTGGGCGGGGGCTTGGAAGCCGATCTGACGCCGAGCGCTGGCGCGACGATCGGCACTTTGCGCGATGAAGTTCGAGTAGGGCTCGCAGCGCGCATCGGCCAACGCATCGACAACGATTACGGGCCGCCGCGGGTGCGGCCGTCTTTGTCCGGTGTTGAGCATTTCGCCGGCGGGCCGCTGTCGTGGAGCATGTTCGTTGGCGTGCAGGGCCGCGCGGTTGGGCGCAACCTGTTCCTCGACGGCAATACGTTTGAAGATAGCGCGTCGGTGGAGCGCAATCCGTTGGTTGGCGATTTGCAGGCGGGCTTCACCATCAGTGCTGGCGATTGGCGTCTCGCCTACACGTTCGTGACGCGCACGGAAGAGTTCGAAACGCAAACCGAATTGCAGGATTTCGGCGCACTGGCGCTGTCCTGGCGACTCTAACTCGGCGCGAGCAACCAAGAGCGATGCTCTTGGGGGTCGAGCACGAGAACGGTCTGGCGCAAGATCTCCATGCCGACGACAGCTTCGTCAAAACCATCGGCGAAGCGCACTTCGGGATCGACCAGCTCCACCGGGCCGACACGCACGCGTCCGTTGATGCGGCCGATAAAACTTGCGTGCTCCGCTCCGACCATGCGCACCGGTTGGCCGGGAACGAGTGGGCCCGAAAGCGGAATGCGCTCAGCCAAAGCGAGCGGCAGCAGCAGCCCGCGCGATGAGCCGGAATCGGCGACCGCCATGAGTGCGCCGACACCCGGAAGATCGATGGGCGCAGCTGGCGTTCTGCGGATTTGGCCGTGGCGATTTTCACCGCCATAGGGCGTTGCTTCGCTCGCGGGAATGTTGGCGCTGTCTTTCGCGAGCACAAGCGCGCGGCCGGCCGGAAAATCGAACCGCACCAGGCGTCCGGAAAATACGCCGGGGCTGATGATCGCATCGACGCCATCGAGCGGTAGGTTGATATCGAGCGCCACCGCAAGCGCGCCGCTGAAATGCGCGTCGCCGAGCGTTGCGTTGTCGATGCGGGTGCGGAAGCCGCTGACGGGCGTGCCATTGGGCGCGTGCGCAGAAGCTTCTCCTTGGTTGGGAACGCCGATCCGTTGCGCATAGGCGAGACGCAACACGCTGGCTGCGGCGCCGGTGTCAAAAATGGCAGTGACAGGCGCTGCATCTCCAATGCGCAGCTGCGCCGTGGGACGCGGCGCCGCCATATCGAGAGCGATGCTGGCGGGCGGCTGATCTTGCGCTTCGCCTTCGCCGCAGGCCGCGAGGCTGAGGCCGGTGGCGAGCAGGAAAGTACGGCGGTTCATGCGTGTTCCTTTTTGGTGAGCAGCGTTGCGGCGACGAGCAACACCCAAATGCCATGCGCGAGCGTGACCCAGAGCGCACCTTGGCGCGCTTCGAGGTTCATCGTGCCGGAGAGATGCCAGCCGAGAACGCCAAGCGAGACGACAATGCCGATCACGCGGGCGATCCAGGCGAGTGGTGATTTCGCGGCCCAGCCGATCGACCAGAGCAGGATGGCGATCGACACCATGTCGGTATGAATCTGCGCGAAGGAACGGTTGAGCCAGGTCGTATAGCGGCCGAGCAATTGCGCGTCTTCGAGGTTTGCGCCGGGCGCGTGCGCGGCTTCGACGAGATAGGGAAACACCAGCCCGCTCATCGTGCCGGCCAGCATCGTGAACACCGAGGCCAGCGCGTAGAAAGAGAGCGCCAGCAGCGGCAGTGGTCGGGTGAAGCCTTGCTCGCGGGTGAACACGATGAAGCCGAAGAGCAGAACCGGTTTCAGCACCAAAGCGGTGGCGTGGACGACGCCCGAAAGCGAGAACGTGCCGATGATGGGATGGCCGCCCGCGTGGCTGGGGTGAACGGCCATCAGGGCAATGTAGGCGAGTGCGCCAATTGCGAGCGCGATGCCGCCCGCCCGTTCCAAGCTCATATCTGTCCCCGTTTTGAAATACGTCAGCAACAAACAAGGCTAGACTGCACAGGGATTGGCGTCCGGCGGTTTTGCCGGACAAGAGGGGGCTCTATGTCCGAGAACGAAATCAGGATCGATCCGTTCGTCGGAATTGACCGGCGCGTACGGCGCACGCGGCTTTTGCTGGCGGAAGCGATGTTGAGCCTGGGCGCGCGCGATGTGGACATAGACGCGCTCGATGTTGGCGCCATCGCAGATGAGGCGGGTGTCAGTCGGTCGACATTTTATCACCATTTCGCATCGAAGGACGATTTCCTGGTGCGCTCGTTCGTCGACATGATCGCGCGCACCGAAACCGCGTGCGCCGAACATTTTCCCGATCGCACCGACATTCTACCGTCGCGCGCTTTGTTCACGCATATCGGCATGGCCAAGGGCTTGTCGCAGGCGATGACGCGATCGGCGATCTATGCGCAGCAAATGGCGGCGGCCGAGCTGACCTTGCGCGGCATCGCCGAGAAAAACTTGGCGCGGCAGCGCCCGGATTGGACCGACGGCGAACGCAAGGAAGCGGCGGTGTTCATTGCCGGCGGTTTCGTTGCGCTGCTGCGCTGGTGGCGGGAAGGCGGACAAAAACAAACGCCGGAGCGGATGCAGCTAGCGTTCGAGCAATTGGTCGGGCGCGTGCTGAGCGAGGCTTAAGCGGCGCGCTTCATGGCGCTCCAGCAGAGATAAGCGAACGTCGTGAAAGCGACGGCGCCGTGCGCGCGCACGATCCAGCCGATGTTGTTGTCGTTGGCGATGCCGCCGATGCCGGCGTTGAGCGCGATCATGCCGATCCCGGCGAGAAAGCCGAGCAGCAAGATCCAACGTGCGGCGCCGCCAGGTTTGAGCGCGAAGGCGCCGAACACGGGCGCGAGCATGCTGGCGATGATCAACAGGCTGGGGCTGTAATGGCGCGGGTCCGGCAGCGAGAACACGCCATAGACGATCATCGAAACGCCAAAGGCCAGCATGCAGAGCGCGGTGAGGCTGGCGAGAATGACGCCGCCGCTGATTTGCCTGAGCGCGAGGAAAAGCCCGATGGCGGCGAGCACGCCGCAAACGCCAACGGCGATCAGCCCGGTGTTGAACAGCGCCGCGTTGAGCATGCCATCGCGGCCAAGTTCGCTTGGCAAGAGTGTCGCGTGATCGAAGCCCGGTGTGATTGCGCCGATGCCGAACAGGTTGGCGAAATAGAGGAACGGTATGGCCACGCCGAAGGCGAGCAGAATGGAGCGTGCTGTCATGTGATCCCCCTGGCGCCATCGGGCCGCGCGATCACGGCGATTTTGTGAAAAGGGCGTGGGTCGCGGCTCCGGACGCGCTGAGCGCGAGACCGGAGCGCGCGCAGTGGGCGGCGCAATATGGACCGCCGGCGTCCTCGCCGGCTGGCTCTGGCGCATGTCGGCGAGGACGCCGGCGGTCCATATTTTTGGCTCAGCTGGAATCTGTTTCGCGGATGTAGGTGGCGGCGTCGGCGACGCTGAAATCGCCGCTGGTTGGCTTTTGTTGCGCGTAGGTGCGCGTGGGTTGCGCGAACAGCTTGCCGATCAGCGGGAGCTTTTGAAGCAAACGCGCCATGCGTTTGATGAGACGCTCGCGATTGTTCCAAGCGCGGATGAGCGCTTCGTAGCGTTGCGCTAGGCCATACGCGCAGGCGGTTGTGGTGGGCCATGGGTTGGGCGGTTTGCGGTTGGAAAGATGCCGGCTGGAAGCCGGCGGTCCGCTGCTTTGTAAATTGAAACCGCAGCGCCAGGTGTTTGGGAATTCTGGATCGAAGGCGGCGTGCTTGCGTTGCTTGCGGTTGCGCGTTGGCGGGGACGCTTCGACTATAAGTTCACGCGCATCGATGTAGAGGACGCGGCGGAAGAGCTCTTCGCAGCGAAACAGCCAATCGCGGACGCGTTTGTACTCGGCGATGCGGAGCCAGGCTTTTTCGGCGAGGTCGATGGGTGAGCCGAAGAGGTTGAACGCAGCATGCAGGAACGCTTCGAGCGTGGCCCAGAGTGAGTCTCGGGTGATCGGTTCGCCTGCTGGATCGAGGATGGCAGCGTTGGTCATCGGCGCAGTATGCGGGCGATGGCAAGTCGGTCGGATAGATTGCGTGGGGGCGCTCGCGCGTGCGCGTTGCGCTTAGTGCGCGAATGCTTGGTGCGCTTGGCTTCCGTGGATCCCGGACTGCGCTGCGCGCATCCGGGAAGCGGAGGGAAATGCGGGGATAGACGTGGCTCTATCCCCGCATCGCCTCAGTTTTCTTCGCTGGCTTGTTCGTAGGTTTCCGGCGGCACGGTTTCTTGCGCGGTCTTGAGCGATTTGCCGGCGGCTTTGGCGGCGCGGGCGTCGGCGCGGGCTTTGGCGGCGGCGGCTTCGGAGACGACGCCGTCGAGTTCGATCTGCGTGCACAGGCCGATCGTCACCGGATCGACCGGCTTGATCTGCGGCGCGTTCCAGTGCGTGCGGTTACGCACTTGTTCGATCGTCGACTTGGTGGTGCCGATCAGTTTGACGATCTTGGAATCAGCGACTTCGGGGTGGTTCTTCAAGAACCAGGCGATGGCGTCGGGGCGATCGCCGCGGCGGGCGACCGGTGTGTAACGCGCGCCTTTCTTTTTCACTTGCGGCAGGTCGATGCGCTTTTGCTCGAGCGGTTGCAGCTTGTGGCCTTCGTTGGCCTCGCCCTTGGCAATTTCCTCGCGCGAGAGGAAGCCGCCGGCGATCGGGTCGACGCCGCGGATGCCCTTGGCAACGTCTTCGTTGGCGATGCCTTGCACCTCAAGGGGATGCAGGCCGCAGAATTCCGCGATCTGGCCAAACCCAAGCGAGGTGTTTTCGATCAGCCACACGGCGGTGGCTTTCGGCATCAGGACGACGGTGGCCATGATTTGAGCTCCACATATGCAAACGCGCCCGGCGGCGTCGCCAGGCGCGGGGCCAGATGGAGCAACGGGCTGACGACCACGGGCGCGGACAATCAGTTGCGGCGGATATAGCGCCGCGATGGGGGTTAGGGAATAGGGATTGGAGGGTCGGTACGGCGAAAAGCTGCGCGGAACTGCCTGTGCGGGCGATCGTTAATCCAAGCAAACCTGGAGACCGCTATGACGAACCCGCGCCAACCCGAACGCGCGCCTGGCGCGAAGAGCGGTCTGAAGCCCGGCGCGGGAGCGCCGCCGGCGCAAAAAGGCGGATCTCGGCCCGTTGACGAAGAGGACGTGTTCGGCGGCGCCGAGCGGACGCAAAACGACGACGTCAAATCCAAGAACGCGAAACCCTGAGCATCGGTTCATCTGAATTTGCTCATTGTGGATTCAGCCGCGCAGGCGGAAGCTTTGCCGCCGCGTTGAAGCGGCAGGGGAGTTTCGCATGCGCGTGATGGCGGTGGCTCTGGCGTCGCTCATGGTGGCCGCGCCGGCTTTGGCGCAATCGGGTCAGCAGCGGATGGAGGCGGCTGGCGCTTCGTTTGAAGACTCAATGGCTGCCGCGCAGGCGGTTGCGGCGCGCCCGGGTGACGAGCTGCTCACCTGTGAAGCGATCCAAGCGGAAATGGTTGCGACGATGAGCGACCCGGCGATGCAGTCGCAAATCGCCGAACTCGGCGCCAATGCGGAGGCGCAGCAACAGCGCTCACAAGAACAACAAGATATGATGCGCGGCATGATGATGACGGGCGTCGTCACCAGCGTGATTGGCTCGTTTGTTCCGGGCGCTGGCTACGCCCAGAGCTTGGCGATGCAGGCTCAGGCGCAACGGGCGCAGGCGCAGGCCGATGCCGGCATGGGCGAGAACGCCGAGATGCTCGCGTCCATGGAGCAGATGATGCCGCAAATGATGCGCGGTCAGCGTCTCTACGAATTGGCGCAGGCGCAAGAGTGCGCGTTCCTGCAAGAGATGGAAGCCCAAGCGCCGCAGTAAGCTACACCGTCAGCACGATCTTGCCGGCATGCGCGCCGCTGGTGAGGCGGGCGTGTGCGGCTTCGGCGTCGGCGAGGGGGAAGGTGCTGTCGATCACCGGTTTGAGTTTGCCGGCTTCGATCCACGGCCAGACATGTTTTTCAACAGCGCGGGCGATGCGGGCTTTTTCGCTGGCGCTGCGCGAGCGCAGGGTGGAGCCGGTGAGCGTCAGGCGCTTCAGCATCACGCGCATCAGGTTCAATTCCGCCATCGGGCCTTGCAGGAAGGCGATCATCACGCAGCGGCCGCGTTCGTTGAGGATGTTGAGGTTCTTCTGCACGTACGGGCCGCCGACCATATCAAGCACGACGTCGGCGCCGCCTTCGTCGCGGACGATCTCCTCGAAATCCTCGCGCCGATAATTGATGGCGCGATCGGCGCCGAGCTTTTTGCAGAGCGCGGTTTTCTCGTCGTCACCGGCGGTGGCGAACACGCGGGCGCCGTGGGCTTTAGCCATTTGGATCGCGGCGGTGCCGATGCCGGACGCGCCGCCATGCACGAGCAGGGTTTCGCCAGGCAGCAATGCAGCGGACTCGAACACGTTGGCCCAGACGGTAAACACGGTTTCCGGGAGTGCGGCGGCTTCGGTGAGCGAGAGCTTCGGGGGCGCAGGCAGCACGGCGCCTTCGTGGGCGATGGCGTAGTCGGCGTAGCCGCCGCCAGACAGCAGCGCGCAAACCTTGTCGTAGAGATGCCAGCGTTCGACGCCTGGGCCGATGGCCTCGATCTCGCCAGCGACCTCGAGGCCCATGGTGTCGGGGGCGCCGGGCGGGGGCGGGTAGAGGCCGGCGCGCTGCATGAGGTCAGGCCGGTTGATGCCGGCGGCGGCGACCCGGATCAGGATCTCGCCAGGGCCCGGAACGGGACGATCGGCGCCGATGAGCTTCAGCGGGGCGTCGGGGGCGTGAAGAATTTTGCGCATGTTCTCGCTTTCACCCGAATTGGCCGCTTAAGCCGGCGGCGATCTTGGGTTAAACTCATAGCGGAGGTTAGGCCATGTTGGACGACGATCCTTTCGCTCCGCCGGTCAAAAAGCCGGCATCGCTCGAGGCGCAACTCGAGAACGCGTCGATTGACGAGCTGGAGAACCGGATTGAGCGCCTCAAGGCCGAGATCGTTCAGTGTGAACGGGCGATCGCAGCCAAGCGGGCCCAGCGCGCCGCGGCGGATTCGGTGTTTGGGGCGCGTCCGTCGTAGGGTGGCGTGGGCCGGTGTACGGCCCGCCCTTTGCGAACCTTCTGCTCCATGACTGAAAAGACCCAGCTTTCCCCTGACGGCGTTGGTTTTGACGCCCGCCGCGCCACCGATTTCGCCAAATCGGAGCTGTTCGAGCGCACCTTCAAAGAGGGCATGGACCTCGTTGAAGAGACCGCCGCTTACCTCGATGGCCCCGGCCGGGCGGCCTCGAAGCGGCTCTCACGCGCGGCGGCTTTGGCCTATGCGGGCGAGAGCATGCGGCTGACCACGCGCTTGATGCAGGTGGCTTCGTGGCTGCTGGTGCAGAAGGCGGTGCGCAACGGCGAAATTCCGATGACGGAAGCCGCCGGCGAAAAGTATCGCATGATCTCGCGCGAGCCGGCCGCCAATCCGGGCTTCGCGGGTTCGGAGGAATTGCCCGAAGCGCTGAAAGTGCTGATCGGACGCGGCGCCACGGTGTATGAGCGCGTGCGCCGGCTGGATGACGTGATGTACGGCGAAGGCGGCGCGGATGCGCCCACTGGCGACGGCGTCAGCGCGCAAATGGCCAAATTGAACGCGGCGTTCGGGCGGTAAAAGCTCCGCGCGCGATTGTCGCTGTGGTTTCATAACAACGTGCTCTGTGAAAACGTCGTGCGATCTGTCGCGCGGCGTTTGAAGCTTGGTTTGCGCTTGGGCTAAGTTTGCGCAGGCCGGTGCGGCCAAGCGAGCTTGGGGGAACGCATGGCCGTTGTCGTTGGCGCCAACACGCCGCTGGATATGGCGGATCCCGTGGAGTTCGGGACGCTGCTGGATTCGTTCGGTGTCGGCGCCACGTCCTCGACCTTCTTCGCCACCGAAAACGCCACCACCAGCGAGCGTTGGGAGTTCACTGGCGTCGGCTTCACCAGTTTTTCGTTCGGCATTCCCACGCTCGGCACCGTCACCGGCATCAAATACTTCAAGAACGGCGTGCAGACCGCCGACATCGCCGGAACCTCGGTGACGATGCAGCTGTTGCTCGCCGAGACGGTGACCGGGAACTACGCCTTCCTGCTCGGCGTGATGTTCGCCGGCGCCGACACCATCACCGGCACGTCGGGCAATGACGCGTTGCTGGGTTATGCCGGCGACGACGCACTCAGCGGCGGCGCGGGTCAAGATCAGCTCAATGGCGGCGCCGGCGCCGATGCGATGAACGGCGGCGCTAACAACGACAATCTCGTCAGCACCGACGGGGCCGACAGCATCGATGGCGGCGCTGACATTGATAGTTTGGTGTTCGCGCGCAGCGGCGCGACGGGTTTGACGTTCTCGATCTCAAGCATGGCGTCGGCGGGCGGCCTCAATCTGGCCGACGGTTCGGTGATCCGCAACATCGAGATATTTCAGATCGGCGGCGGCTCAGGCAGCGATGTGTTGGTGGTCGATCAGGCCTTGGTCGGCGGCTTCGGTGTGAACGGATTCAATGGTGGCGGTGGAACAGATCGGCTGGAAGCCGATCTCTCGGCCAGCATCAACCAAGTCACGCTGTCGATGCAGGGCTTTCAGTCGCTCGCCTACGACGGCTCGTCCTTGCACATGAGCAACGTGGAGAATTTCATCGTCGCGGGCGGCTCGGCCAACGATTCGCTGGAGGGTGCAGACTTCGCTGACACGCTGAGCGGCAATGGCGGTATCGACACGATCCGCGGCGCCGGCGGCGCGGACACGCTGTCGGGCGGCGACGGCGGCGACCAATTGTTCGGCGGCGACGGCGCCAATATAATCGATGGCGGCGCCGGCAACGACATCATCACCGCTGAAGGCGCCGGCGAGACGCTCGATGGCGGCGCAGACACCGACACCTTGATCCTCAACCGCTCAGGTTTGGCGGGCGCGTCGCTCTCTTCGGCGAATTTCAGCACCAATGCCGGCGCGGTCTTGAGCGACGGAACGCTGCTTCGCAACATCGAGAATCTGCAATGGTCGGCCGGCAGCGGCAACGATACGCTCACTGTGATCGGACCGACCGGATTCCACCAGTTCAACGGCAATGGCGGCGTTGACCGGGTGGTCATCGATCTGTCGATGATCGGCCAGATCGTTGTGCTGAGCGTGTCGCAACTCTCAGCCGGGAGTTTCGGGGTCGCCACCTCCGGCGTCGAGGAATTCCACGTCTCCTCGGGGGCTGGCAACGACATCCTCAACGGCGATAGCGGCGCGGACATGCTCTCCGGCGGCGATGGCGGCGACAACATCAATGGCGGCGGCGGCGCGGACATTTTGGACGGTGGCACTGGCGTCGATTCCGTGGTGGGCGGCGGTGGCGCGGATCTGATGGGCGGCGGCGCCGGCGCCGACACCATGTTCGGCGGTGATGACGACGACACGCTCAATGGCGGCGCCGATAGCGATGCTCTCTACGGCGAGGCCGGCAACGATACGCTGAACGGCGGTTCCGGTGACGATCAATTGCGCGGCGGCGCCGGTGTGAACGTGCTCGATGGCGGCGACGGCAGCGACTATTTTGAAGTCGATTTCTCCGGCGTGTCGTCGAACCTCTCGTTTTCGACCGCTGCTTTCGGCGGCGCGGTCGGCGTCACCGTCGTTGACGGTTCGGTCATCCGCAACGCCGAGCAATTCGACATTCGTGGCGGCTCGGGCGCGGACACGTTGACGCTCGACAGCACGCTTGTCGGTCTCAACAACCGTTTCATTGGCGGCGATGGAAACGATCGGCTGATCGCCGACTTCAGCGCACAGGGTGCGGCAGTGACGATGGGGGTCGTCACACTGTCGATCGGCGGCGCGCAGCTGATCTTCGTTGGTGTGGAGCAGGTTGATGTCACTGGCGGCTCGGGCGCCGACAGCTTGCGTGCGCAAATCTCTAGCGCCGGGACGCTGCGCGGCGGCGGTGGCGACGACACCATCGAAGGTCAGGCGGGCGCGGACTTCTTGTACGGCGACGGCGGCAATGACGACATCACGGCGTTCCTCGGCGGCGTCGATCTCATTGATGGCGGCACGGGGACCGACGTCGTCCGGCTCGGGCGCCAGGACAGTGGCGCGACGTTCAATATCACGACCGCGGCGATGGCGTCGGCGGGCGGCGCGACGTTGGGCGAAGGCAGCTTGATCCGCAACGTCGAACGCTATCTGCTCTACCTGGGCTCGGGCGACGACAGCTTGACTGTCAACAGCGCGCTGGTGGGCGATAATTATTATTTCGGCAATACCGGCACGGATCTGCTGAACGCCGATTTTTCCGGATCGAGCGATGCGATCACGCTGTTCGTGTCGTTGAATTTCGCATCCTACGTGCAGAGCGCCAGTTTCAACATGGGGCTCTCCAGCATTGAGCGCTTCCTCGTCACCGGCAGCAGCCTCAATGACACGATGACGGGCGGCGCCCTGGCTGATGTGCTTTCGGGCGGGGCCGGCGATGACACGCTCAACGGCGGTGAAGGCGACGATCGTTTGATCGGCGGCGCCGGCGTCGATGTGTTGGATGGCGGCGCGGGCCTCGATGTGGTGAGCTTTGCCGGCGAGAGCTCTGGCGTGAACGTCGACCTGGGCGGCGCGCCGCTGCCGGGCAGCGATACGCTGATCAGCATCGAAGGCGTCGAGGGCACCGCGCACAACGATACACTCACAGGCAGCGGCGCCAACAACGCGCTTTATGGCGGCGCTGGCGACAATGTTCTCGACGGCGGCCTGGGCGTCGATATAGGCGGCGCGGATCTGAGCGATCGCGTGGGCGATGTGACGTTCACGCTCGCGGCGGGCGGGGCACTGAGTACTTTGTTTGTCGGCGGCGTCGCCAGCGGCACGATGCTTGGCATCGAGCGTGTCGATCTCAGCACCGGCGCGGGCGGCGATACTTTGTTCGGCGGCGCGTTGGCGGATGTGTTCCGCACCGGCGGCGCCACCGATCGTGTGCGTGGCGGCGATGGCGCCGATCAGATCTTCGGCGAAGGCGGCGTCGATATTTTGCAGGGCGACGGCGGCGACGACATCATCGATGGCGGCGTTGGCACCGATTATCTCTACGGTCGCTTGGGCAATGACACGATCTACGGCCGCGATGGCAACGACAACATGTTCGGCGACGAAGGCGACGACGTGATGTTCGGCGATGTCGGCGTCGATCAATTGCTGGGCGATGTGGGCGCCGATGCGCTC